>Ga0208789_1000116_pt1 | contig 115201 bp, 89 predicted proteins | sample Methanotroph_Enr_FD_187368 | JGI IMG/M metagenome (GOLD analysis project Ga0208789, IMG submission 187368) | Enriched soil microbial communities from Old Woman Creek wetland in Ohio, USA - Methanotroph_Enrichment_5 (SPAdes) (version 2) | ecosystem: Environmental > Terrestrial > Soil > Wetlands...
AATGACTGATTTTGGCTTGGTTTGGATGAAAATCAGCTGCTATATGAAACCCCAGCTCCGACTTTTCAAAAAATGTTACGGAGACCGGCTTAAGATCCGCTTGGATTTTGAATATTTTCACAGTCTCTCCCGCGTGGGAATGCAGGCGAGGCTATGGCGTATGACGTGCTGGAGCAACGGGATAATAGTTTTGCACGGACAGGTTAGGCGTTCCCACGCGGGAGCGTGGGAACGAGGAAATGTAGGCCGGAATAAGTTCGCCCGGCGTCAGCAAGGGCGGATGTTTCCGGCGCTCCGATTGCCGGAAACGCCGATTCTCGCTACTGCTCGAACCGGCTTATTCCGGCCTACTTCGAGATGTGTATAACGATGAGCGTGGGGCTTGGGAACAACAAAAAGAGACGTAAGGAATAGCACATGGTTAGCAAAACCGGCGAAAAAGAGCTTGAAATCACAATCGAAAAACAACTGACCGGCACCTGGCGGGAAGAGCAAGAAGCCGTTGCCGAAGGCAAGGACGTGCCATTCAGCCAGAATCACGGCTACCAACTCGGCTTGCCGCAGGACTTCAACGCCCGTTACGCGATCGACAGCAAACGGTTCTGGGCGTTCCTGGAACAGACCCAGCACGAAGAATTGGAAAAGCTGCAAAAACACGGCGACGATTGGCAACTTAAGGTGCTGGAGCGCTTTGACCGGCTGATCAAAAAATACGGCCTGCTGCATTTGCTGAAAAAAGGCCTGAATGTAGATGACGCAAACCTGACGCTGATGTATCCCGCGCCGCTGGCCAGCAGTTCCGATAAGATCAAGCAGAACTTTGCCGAAAACATTTTCAGCAGCACCCGGCAAGTGCGCTATTCGCTGACCAATACGCTGGAAGAAATCGATCTGGTGCTGTTCATCAACGGCCTGCCGTTCGCGACGCTGGAGCTGAAAAATCCGTGGACCGGCCAGACTGCCCGTTATCACGGCCAGAAACAGTACCGCGATGACCGCGATATTAACCAACCCTTGCTGCAATTCGGCCGTTGCCTGGTGCATATGGCGGTGGATACCGATGAGGTCTACATGACCACCAAGCTGGACGGTAAAAACACGTTCTTTTTACCGTTTAACAAGGGACAGAACTTCGGCGCAGGTAATCCGGCCAATTCGGGTGGACATAAAACCGCTTACCTGTGGCAAGAGATATTCAGTAAAGCCAGCGTTGCCAATATCGTCCAGCATTTCGTCCGGCTCGATGGCAGTAGCAAAGAACCGCTGCCCAAGCGCACGCTGTTTTTTCCGCGTTATCATCAATTGGATGTCGTGCGTAAGCTGGTCGAGCATGCCGCTAAAAACGGGGTCGGGCAAACCTATTTGATTCAGCATTCGGCCGGTTCGGGTAAATCCAATTCCATCACTTGGGCGGCGTATCAGCTGATTGAAACCTATCCGGCCAGCCTCGATACGCCGGGCGCTATTCACTTGGAACAGCCGTTGTTCGATTCGGTCATTGTCGTCACCGACCGCCGCCTGTTGGACAAGCAATTGCGCGAGAACATCAAGGAGTTTTCCGAAGTCAAAAACATCATTGCTCCGGCGTTTAAATCCTCGGAACTGAAAAGCGCGCTGGAGCAGGGCAAGAAGATCGTCATCACCACGATCCAGAAGTTTCCGTTCATCATCGACGGCATTGCCGATCTGAGCGATAAGCGCTTTGCGGTGATCATCGACGAGGCGCATAGCTCGCAAAGCGGCTCCGCGCACGACAACATGAATAGGGCGATGGGCAACAGCGAGAATGGCGAGGAAGAAGGTTTGGACGTCCAGGATAAAATCCTGCAAGCCATGCAGTCCCGCAAGATGCGTGGCAATGCCTCTTATTTGGCCTTTACCGCAACGCCGAAAAATACCACGCTGGAGAAATTCGGCTGCCGACAGCCGAACGGAAGCTTCGAGCCGTTTCATTTGTACTCGATGAAACAAGCCATCGAGGAAGGTTTCATCCTCGACACGCTCGCCAATTACACCACCTATAAAAGTTATTACGAGATCCAGAAATCGATTGCCGACAACCCGCTGTTCGATAGCGGTAAAGCCCAGAAAAAACTGCGCGCTTATGTGGAACGGCATCAGCAGACCATCAATATAAAGGCGGAGATCATGCTCGATCATTTTATTCCGCAGGTCGTGAACAGCAAAAAGCTTAAGGGCAAAGCCAAGGGCATGGTGATTACTCAGAACATCGAAGCCGCGATCCGTTATTACCGGGCCATTACCCGTTTGCTGGATGAGCGCGGCAAGCCGTTCAAAGCGCTTATTGCGTTTTCGGGCGACAAAGAAGTGGACGGCATCGATTACAGCGAAGTCGGGATGAACGGTTTTGCCGAAAATAAGACCCGAGATTTTTTCGATGAAGACGAGTATCGCTTGTTGATCGTGGCCAACAAATACCTGACCGGCTTCGACCAGCCCAAGCTTTGCGCGATGTATGTCGATAAAAAACTGCAAGGGGTGCTGGCGGTACAGGCGCTGTCACGCCTGAATCGCTCCGCGCCGAAGTGGGGCAAGAAGACCGAAGACTTGTTCATCCTCGATTTCTTCAATTCGGTGGACGATATTAAAACGGCGTTCGATCCTTTTTATACCGCGACGCGATTATCGGAAGCCACGGATATTAACGTACTGCACGAGCTGAAAGATGCACTGGACGATGTGGGTGTGTACGAATGGCACGAGGTGGAGCAGTTCGTCAAACTGTACTTTGACAATGCCGATGCCCAGTGGCTGAGCCCGGTCATCGACACGGCGGCAGCCCGCTTCAACTATGAATTGGATCTGGAGGACAACGATAAAGCCGATTACAAGATCAAGGCCAAACAGTTCGTTAAAATCTACGGCCAGATGGCTTCGATCATGCCGTATGAAATTGCCGTTTGGGAAAAGCTGTTTTGGTTCCTGAAATTCCTGATTCCCAAACTGATCGTTAAAGACCCGAATGCGGACCGGATCGACGAATTGCTGAACTCGGTCGATTTGTCGTCATACGGCCTGGAGCGCGTCAAACTTAATCACAGCATCGGTTTGGATGACAGTGAAACCGAATTGGAACCGCAAAATCCCAACCCGCGCGGCGCTCATGGTGGCGATGACGTCCATGATCCGTTGGATGAGATTATTCGCAGTTTTAATGAACGCTGGTTTCAGGGCTGGGGAGCAACGCCCGAAGAGCAGCGCATCAAGTTAATCAGCTTCGCTAATAGCATTGAAGCTCACCCGGATTTTGAAGAAAAGTACCAAAACAACCCGGATGTTCATAACCGGGATTTGGCGTTCGAGAAGATATTCGAAGAAGTGATGCTGAAAAACCGGCGTAATGAACTGGATCTGTATAAGTTGTTAGCCAACGATGCGGCCTTTAAAGCGGCCATGCAGCAGAGTTTGCGGCAAATGGTGGGTTTTTAAGCCTGCTAGCTCCGATAAGGAATGCGAAGGAAATAACTTGAGCATTTGATTCTCCTCACCCCAACCCTCTCCAGCAGGAGAGGGAGCCAGTTGCCGAAGTTATTTTATGCGCGTTCCTAAGCAAAGCGTAATCGGGGAACTAAAGCATCAAGTTCTTGCGATTACGCTTCGCTAATGCAAGAACTGCCAGAATAGGTTTGAACTACTACAGATAATGTAATTGAAAAGCTGCATGCTGTTGGTATGATCGGAGTTAATGATTATCGGATAACAGATGCTCAAAACTTAATTAAAAGAAGCACCAATGTTTTATGTTACGGAATCCTATCGATTCGAAGAAATCATAAAAAAATCGCGATTTATCAGCGTCATTTATCCCTGCACCAATGAACAAGCCGTTTGGCGGCAATTAAAAACAGTACAGGCCGAACATCCGCACGCGAATCATATTGCCTTTGCCTACCGTATCAAAACCAATGAAGGCATTATTTACCGGTTCCATGATGCCGGCGAGCCGACAGGAACAGCGGGAAAGCCGATCTTTCAATACATTGAAGGCAAAAATCTCATTAATGCGCTGATTGTCGTGATCCGCTATTTTGGCGGAGTGAAGCTTGGAACAGGCGGGCTTACCAGAGCTTATGGCCAAATGGCGAAACAGGTGATCGATGTAGCGGCATTACAACCTTACATTGAAATGACAACACTCCATTTCATGCTTGATTATGAAAAGTTTCAGGCTTTTGAGTACGCGTTGAAAAAACTGAATGGGCAAATTATCGAGCAAGAATTTGCCGGACAAATTCATCTAACCGTTATGTTACCTGTCGATAAACAAGGAGAGCTGGGAAGCCAGTTTGCTTCGGTATAGTCCGGTGCAGAAATAAGCTGGATAATCAGCGAAATCAACATTGAAAATTTTCCAGGCATCGAATGTACTGTTTATTAAATCAACATCCTAAAGTGGAAAACAGCGTTGAATTTTTTCCACAGTTAGCGTCTGTTTTGTTAACCAGTTAATACGAAAGTTGTAGTTAAAACAATAATATAAAAATTACCAGTAGAAAATTTTGACGCTTTTTCTTTGTGAAATTGGCAAATTTTGAACGCTGTTTTCCAGTGGTGGGGATCAGTTACTCCAATTCCACTAGGATAGTACTCACAACAAAATCTTCGTGCAGCCAGACCTCGGCACTATGATAAGGCAGACCGAAATGGCAGCGCAGATCGATTTTTTTGCCGTACAGTGAAAAGCGCTGGTTTTGGTGGATCACTTCAATATCTTGATAATCTTGCACCTGTTTCGATTTAGGGGAGGGGAGTTTGAGGAAGGCTTCCTTGACCGAGAAAAAAGCGGTCGCAAGGAAGCGCTGGCTTGGGCCGTTCTTGTTTTCCAAGTAGCAGCGCTCCCCAGGAGTGAATAAGATTGGCCACAAGTCCTGATGCACCCGGCCCAGGCGCTCAACATCCAGCCCCATGCCGGACCAATCCTTACGGTGTCCCGCGATAGCCCCGACTAATTCGCCACTGTGGCTCAAGGAGCCGGTGTAACCATCGGGCCACAGGGGAGCGCCGTTCTCCATACGCAGGATGGGAGCGATGCTTCCGCCGAGGGCCTGGATGGCTTGGCGGGCCAAGTGGCGGCCGGAACAAAACTGCCGCAGGCGCTCGTTCTCGTAAAATTGGCAGATTTGCCGCTCGCCGTCTAACAAAACCTCCGGCCCTTTGTCCGCTTGACCGAGGACCAGCACGGCTCCTACGCCAAGTTTGCGAAGGATCAGGATTTAGACTCCGTCAGGATTTCGGCAAGATCCTTGGCAATCTGAACACCGATGAACTCCTTATTGCGGCTGACGAACCAGTGGTCTCCATGTACCAGCTCCTGCCGGAAGCGCGACGACGTCTGCTCCTTCCACACCGCCATCTCCTCGGGAAGAGTGACTTCATCCTCAATCGCGGAAAAAACCGTGATCGGGCAGGACAGCGGTTCCTCTTCCTGATAGTCGTAGCCCATCAGCAAAGGCATGTCGCGCCGCATTCCCGGCAGGATTTTCTTAACGAAATCCAGGTCGTCGATGTAGGACATCAGTCCGATAAGCTTCTGTTCGGAGTTGGAAGAAATGGTCGATTCGCGCATGACGTCCCGGTTTTTCCAAGTCAGGGTCATCTGCGGCGCCATCGTGGCCGAAGCGAAGAAATGGACCGGATGTTTCCCGTATTTCCTGCGCAGCAGCCTGCTGGTTTCAAAGGCGATGATGCCGCCGTAGCTGTGGCCGTAAATGGCGAAATCGCCGTCCAGCAGCGGCAGCATGGCGGCTTCCAAATCGTGCAGCAAAGGCTGAAGATCGGTATAGGCGGTTTCGTCGCTGCGGTTCTCGCGGCCGGGCAGCTGTATGCAGTAAACGTCGCAGTCCAGCGGTGGGTTATACAGGAAGTGGGCGAACATGGACGCCCCGGCCCCCATCGAATGGAACATGAACAGTTTGAGTTTTTTCGTGTCGCCCTCTTTGGTCTTGCGGCGGACGAACCAGCCGTTGATGACTTCGATGTCTTCTTCAGACGTGATGCCGGAAGCGTCGCCGGCCTGAGGCACCGACTCGCCGGTTTTGCTCAGTTCTTCACGCAGCTGCGCGCTAAGTTCCACGATGCTGGGGCCTTTGGCCATGCGCATCAGCGGGTAGTTGATCTCGAGCTTCTGCTGTATCCAGTTCCGAAGTTGGTTCATCATTAGGGAGTCGAGTCCGATAGCCGAAACCGATTTGGTTGGGTCAATCTTGTCCGGCGTGGCTCCCAGAATACGCGCCAAAGCTTCTGTGAGCTGCTGGATCAGGTACTGTTCGGCTTCACCGGCAACCAATCCTTGCAACTTGTCCCGCAAGCTCTCGTTGCCCACTCGGCTGCCTTTCAGGTTCAAGGCTTCGTCGGTGAGCAGATGAGCGAATTTCAGGTCGGAGCGCAGGTGGCCGAAAAATTCCCTGAAGCGCAGCCAGTCGATATTGGCGGCCATGCGCACAACGTTGCCTTCGAGCAGGATGCGTTCGATTTTAGCCGTAACCTGAGCTAGGCTGAGGGTCAGCCAGCCTTGGTTTTCAAGCACGTTCAACACATTGCCGCCTTCCCTGGACATTCCTGCATATTGGCCAAGTACGCCGAGGTCCACGCTTTGAGCGTTCAGTCCCCGGAGTTGGCGATATTGGACGAGCTTGTCCAGGAAGTTATTGGCCGCCGAATAGTTAGACTGTCCGGGCAGGCCGAATACGGAGGATATTGACGAGAGGGAGAGGAAAAAATCCACAGGCTCTGCTTCCAGCGCCGTGTGGAGGTTCCAGGCGCCGATCGCCTTGGCTTCGAAGACCTTGTCAAACAATGCGCGGTCCATGTTTTGGATGGTGCTATCCTGCAAGATCGCGGCACCGTGGATCAATCCGCCGATTGGGCCGAGTTTCTTCGCCTCTGCCGCCATGTCTTGGACTTCGGCGAGAGAACCCAGGTCGATTTTAGGCAATAGAAGCTTCACGCCCTGTTTTTGCAGGGCATCGATCCAGAGATTATCGTATTCGGTCTTGGGGCCGCTGCGGCTTATCAGGACCAGCTTGCGGGCTCCCTTCTCGGCCAGCCACTTGGCCAGCTCTATGCCGAAGCCGCTGGCACCGCCCGTAACAAGATAGGTTTTGTCGGGATTAAGAACCAGGCTCTGCGCCGGAAGGGCCCGCACACTATGTCCTTCCATGCTTACGACCACCTTGCCGATCTGGCGGCCTTTGGCGATGTAGTCCAGGGCTTCGGAAAGCAGGGTGACCGGGAAAGCAGTGAAAGGATGAGGTTCAAGGCGGCGCTCCTCGAACAGCCGGATAACCTCGGCAAAGAGCTTGGCGCCGCGAACGGGTTTCTGGGCCATCAGCCTGTCCACGTCCACCGCGAAGTAACTCAGGTTTTCACCGAAACGTTTCAGGTGCAGGCTGGCATCGTTATAGATGTCGGTCTTGCCGATTTCCACGAAGCGGCCGAAGGGACGCAGGCACTTCACGCTTTGGACGATGGCCTTGCCGCTCAACGAGTTCAAGACCACGTCTACGCCTTGTCCTGCGGTATCGGCCATGATTTGGTCGTAAAAGTCCAGCTTGCGGCTGTCATAGACATGGCGGATGCCCATGTCGCGCAGCAGTTGCCGTTTGGATTCGCTGCCCGCAGTGGCGAAAATCTCAGCCCCGGTCATTTGGGCCAGACGGATCGCGGCGATGCCCACCCCGCCCGTTCCAGAGTGGATTAGCAGGCGTTCGCCCGCTTCGATGCGGGCAAGGTCGTACAGACAGTAATAGGCGGTCAGGTACACAATGGTGATCGTGGCCGCCTCCTCGAAAGTAAGGTGGGCAGGTTTATGAACCAGACAGTGTTCGGGGGTTACGGCTATGCCCGCGATTGATCGGGGGGCGATAGCCAGAACCTCATCTCCCGGTTTGAAGCGGCTTACAGCGGAACCGACTCGGGTGACGACGCCGGCACATTCCAAACCCAGCTGAGCACCGACCAAGCCGCCCGCGACGCTTTCGGCCGAAAGCAGGCCCATGCCGTTCAACACATCCTTGAAATTCAGCGCCGCCGCCTTGACGGCGATTTCCACGTCGTTTTCGCCCAAGGTTGCCGGGGCGATTTGGCGGAACTGCGCGGAATCGAGAATGCCGGGTTCCTCGAAGAAAGCCTCGTAAGGAGAACCGTCGGCAGGAAGTTCCAGTGCGGCGTTTTTCTGGGCCTGGTTCTTCGATACCCGTTCAAGCCGTTTGACGAAGAGGCGTTCGCCCCTAATCGCGAATTCGCTTTCATTGCCGCCGTTGGCCGTCGAAGCCAGGATAGAAGCCAGCAGGCTGAACTCTCCTGCGTCCGCTCGATCCAGATCCACCACCTTGGCGAGAGCCATCGGGTACTCGTTGGTCATGACGCGGGCCAGGCCGAAGACCGGGGCCTGCGCCAGATTGACAACACAGTCATCGGCTTGCACCAGTTCGGAATGGCGGTTCAGGAACCAAAGTACGGCTTGGAGTTCGTTCCCGATGATGGCATTGTTGACGTTTAGGAGCTTCCAGGCGAGCGTCGCGGTTTGTTCGGGCAGGCCGTCTTCGTTTTCCAACCCCATCGGCAGGGTGACGATAATCCTGCTCAGGGAAGGATGGGCTGTTTTGATTCCCGAGAGAACCTCTTGCACAGCCTGCCGGTCCAGCAAGTCCACTGGGTGTTCTAAGCCTTCTCCCATGGCGATGACCTTCAGTCCTGCTCCGGTCAAAGCCTGGAGCAATGGCTTGTGCTCAAAAGCGGCATCTCCGATCAGCAGCGCTTCCGTGCCGGTCGCGGCTTTCAGGTTCAGGTCTCCCGCTTCCTGCCAGCAGTACTCGTAACAGCCGCTGTAGGCGATGTCTTCTTCGTTCTTGCGCGACCCGGCAATGTACTTGCAGCGTAGCCCCTGTACTTCGGCCACCGTTTCACCGTCCTCGTCGAGAATAACGAAGTTGCCGTTCAAGAAGTCGGCGCTGGCCTCGGTTACATCAACGTAGCTCCAGACCACGCTACCTTTGGGTTGCCCAAAAAACTTGTAGCGGTCGATATGCACAGGCAGATAGACGCCGCGTTCTTCGTCGGGGCCGCTCGTCTTGGCCGCGAAAATAGTATGAAGGCAGGCGTCGAGCACTGAGGGATGAAGCAGATAGTCGCCGATGCCGTGTTCCAGGGTTTCGTGCAGACAAACTTTGCTCAGGATTTCGCCCTCCATGGTCCAGAGGTTCTGTACCGCCCTGAAGGTGGTGCCGTAGTGCAGGCCGCTCTGCTTGAGCTCGTTGTACATGGGTTGAACTGGCAGGCGGTCGTTGATCCGGGCTTGCAGTTCGATCAGGCTCACTAGGGTCGGCACGAAGGCGTCGCCCAGGCAGTTCATGCGGCCGTTCGAATGTTTGGTCCAGGCGGCGTCGGCATTGCTGCGCTCGCGGCTCATCAGCCAATAGCGGCCTTCGTCGGAAAAAATCTCCAGGCGGATATCCGGTGCTTCGCCTTCGTCCGGAAGGAACAGGCCGCTTTCGAAGTTCACGTCTTCCAGAAAGCCGAAGGAGTCGCCGAAGGCTTTGCGCGCGGCGGCTGTCGCCAGTTCCAGATGGCCAGTCGCGGGGAAGATGATGATGTTGTCCACCCGGTGGTCGTCGACGTAAGGCTCGGCGTTGCGGTCGAGCAGGATTTCGAACGCGTGTACGTCACCGCCCAGGCCTGAATCACGGTGTCGAACGATGTGGGGATGGAAACGGCGGCCGAGACGGTGCTCACGGTGGGAGCTGCTCTCGAACCAGAAACTGCGCAGTTGCCAGGGATAGCGGGGCAAGTCGTGGATACGGCGGGCTTCCGGGTAAAGTTTGTGCCAGTCAAGCGGCAACCCGCCGATATGTAAAGCGCCAAGCGTCTGCATAAAACGCAGCAGTTCGTCTTCCTTGCGGCGGATGCTGGGGAAGATTGCGGCTTTGGCCTGGCGTTTGGTGAATAGTTCTTCGGCGCCGACAGTTAAGGCGGGGTGCGGCCCCACTTCGACGAACAGGTCGAAACCGTCGTTAACCATCTGCTCAAGGGCCGGGGAAAAGTATACGGGTTCGCGGACGTTGTCGAACCAATAGTTGCTGAGCAGGTGCGCGCCGTCTTCCTGTTTGCCGGTAACGGTCGAATACAGTGGGATTTTAGCCGGCGCCGGAACCAAGTCTTGCAAGGACGCGATGAGTTCTTCTTTGAGCGGTTCCATGTGATGGGAGTGGAAAGGCACGTTGACTTTGAGAAAACGGTTGAAAATATCACGCGCTTCGAGTTTTTCGGCGATAGTCCGCAAGGGAGCCTCGTCGCCAGACAGGGTAATACTTTCGGGGCCGTTCACAGCACCGATGGAGACGACATCCGATACATCGGCAATCAGCTTTTCCGCTTCCGCCAAGCTCACGCTGACGGCGAGCATCAGCCCCTTGCCGGTAGCCTGGTGCTGGCCTCGGCTCCGATGGTAAATAACTTGCACGGCTTGTTCCAGGGTCAATGCGCCGGCGGTGTAAGCAGCCGCGACTTCCCCGATAGAATGCCCGACGACGCCCTGAGGTTCGACCCCATGCAGTTTCCACAGCTCAACCAACGCGATCTGAATGGCCATAATCGCCGGTTGGGCGATCCGCGTGTCGCTTACTTTGGACTCGGCTTCCGAACGGCTCATCTCTTCCAGCAGCGACCAGCCCGCCAGCTTGAAGAAATATTCTTCGATGCGGTGGATGACATCGCGGAACAGCGGTTCCTGTTCGATCAGTTCGCGGCCCATCGCATGCCATTGGGGGCCTTGGCCGGTAAAGACAAAACCCAGTTTCGGTTGTTTCTCTTGACTGACGCAATATTCGACGCCGTTGAGTACGCTTCCTTCGATGAAAGCATCCACCTTGGCGGCAAAGTCATCTTTATCCGCCGCGACGATGGCGATGCGGTGCAGCAGGGCCGAGCGGTGTTTTCCGGCATTGAAACAGACATCGGACAGGGATGCTGTGGGCGACGTGAGGTAGTCCTTGTAGTTCAACAGCAGCTGTTTCAGCGCTTCTTCGGTCTGGGCGCTGGTCGTGAACAGGCAGAGGCGCTGAGTTGGTTTTCCTGCTACCGATGCTTCGGGCGGAAGAACCGCTGTTCCGTGGATGTCTGGCACGTATTCTTCCAGCACGGCATGGGCGTTGGTTCCTCCCGCGCCGAATGAATTCACGCCGCCGATCCGGGGACTACCGTCTTCCGGTGTCGGCCATTCCGTGGTTTTATCCACCACCTTGAGACGCCAGTTTTCGAAGTCGATTTTAGGATTGCCCTTGTTAAAGTGAAGGTTGCCGGGGATGACCTTGTTGTGCATGCACAGCGCAAGCTTGATCAGGCCGGTGACGCCCGCAGCGCCTTCAAGGTGCCCGACATTGCTCTTGACCGAACCGATCAGTAGCGGTTTGTCGGCCGGGCGCTGGCCGAATACGTTGGCGAATGCCCTGGTTTCTAGGGGATCGCCGACCGGTGTGCCGGTGCCATGGGCTTCGACAAACTGGGTACGGTTGACGTCGACGCCTGCATCGCGGTAAGCCGCTTCGAGCATGACTGTTTGCGCGGAGGGGCTGGGGACGGTGAAGCCTTCCGGTGTGAAACCGTCCGAATTGCAAGCGCTGCCGCGGATCAGGCCGTAAATCTTGTTGCCGTCGGCCAAGGCTTTGGCAAGAGGTTTCAGGTAAACAATCCCGACGCCTTCGCTACGGACATAGCCGTTGGCCTTTTCATCGAAGGATTTGCACAAGCCGTCGGGACTGAGAAAATTGCCCTTGGACATCATAACCGTCGATTCGGGATTGATCATGATGTTGACGCCGCCGGCCATCGCCGCATCGGCTTCGTTGCGCCAGATACTCTGGCAAGCGAGGTGAACCGATACCAATGACGAGGAGCAGGCTGTGTCGATCGAGACACTCGGCCCCTTTAAGTTGTACAAGTAGGAAATGCGGTTGGCAAGGGAAGTCAGCGAGGCGCCCATCGGGACGTGCGGGCTGATGGAGTAACGGTTGCCGGGATCGACCTGGATGTCCCAGTAATCGTTCATGAATACACCCATGTACACAGCTGTTCTGGAACCCCGGAACATCGCCATGGTATCGCCGGCATCTTCAAGCGCCTCATAGGTTGTCTGGAGCAGGAGACGCTGCTGGGGATCTATGCGTTCGGCTTCCTTGGGGAAGATGTTGAAGAACTCATTGTCGAACAGATCGATACCTTCGATAAAGCCGCCGCGGTTCGTCTTGATTTTTCCGGCTTTGTCGGGATTCGGATCGTAGTATTCGTCGACATTCCACCGGTCCGCAGGCACCGTGCCGATTCCGTCGATGCGGTCGAGCAATACCCGCCATAAGTCCTCAGGGTTGTTCACTTTTCCAGGCGTGTGGCAACCGATGCCGACGATAGCAATTGCTTCTTTTGTTTCTGGGGCAGAGCTATCTATAGAAGATGTTGTCATTAAGGGCCTTATATTGTTTATATTTTTTAGAGGCTTACGTTTTTAACGTATAGGATATATTTTTATAAAATATAACTTATCTGTAAGTTAATGATTTATATTGTAAATTGCGTTTTTATTGTGCTGATAAGTAAGTGATGACTTACACCATATAAGTAATCATACTAATAGACAAGTTTGTTTTTCTTCAAGTAAAGATGCAACTATTTTGAAGTTGAATGTCTGATGGGCGGTTGCTCATCGCAATTTTTTGCCGGACAACAGCAGCAGATTTGATAGTGAAGATTAGTATGGCGTTGTTTTTTAATAGTAACCTGCTGCGAGCTAATAGATGACGGGGCTGGATTTATATCTGAACACTTGGCGGTTTTTTTGATGATTGGCCTGGAGGATGCCGCAGTAGGAGCAGTGAATCGTAAGCGATGAATGGCAATAGCTGATAGGAAACCAGCCAAGCATCAAGGTTGGGCAAGAAATTTTACGGACATTTTTCTTAATTTTGGTGTTGTCCGTGATTTGCGGATAGAAAATTAAGAATGAAACAGCCGATTATTGCATGGCGGTTTCGCTAGTCCAGCCGCCTCCGAAGGCCCGGTACAGAGAGACGATGGACACGCGGGCCGCTGTTTCGGCTTTGGCGTGTTCATCGGCGGCGACCAGTTTGTTGCGTTGCGCATCCAGTACGGACAAATAATCGTTAGCCCCTTGACGGTATAACGCATTGGCGAGCCGGTAAGATTCCTCGGCCGCCGTTTCGGCTTGCATCAGTCGATTGCTTTGTTCCATAGCAGCGGTATGCGCGACAAAAGCATTTTCGACGTCTTCCAAGGCGAGCAGGAAAGTTTTCTCGTAGTTTGCCGCGACTTGTTCCAGACGGGCATCCGCGGCAGCGATGTGCGCCCGGATGCGTCCGGCATTGAATAACGGTGCGCTCAATCCCGAACCGAGCGTATAGACGCTTTCGGCAAGGCTTGGCATCCCGCCCGCAGCCAGAGCACCGAAACCGCCGCTAGCAGACAGCGCCAGCTTCGGGAACAGATCGGCCCGCGCTGCGCCGAGACTGGCCGCCATCGCGTTGACTTCGGTTTGCGCCAAACGCATATCCGGCCTTTGCTCCAGTAAGTCCGAAGGCAAAAGCCGGGGAATATCCGGCGATTTTGCCGGCAATGGATCGGCATGAGCCAACTGGCTTTCCAAATTTTCAGGCGGCTCGCCCAGCAACACGGCAAGACGATGGATCAGGGTTGACGCTGTGCTGGCGAATGCAGGAAGAGCGGCCTCTGTGGTGTGCAGCAGGGTTTGCTGGCGGGCGATGTCTCGTTGGTTGATCAAGCCGGCACGGTTGAATGCCTGTAAGGCCCTTAGGCGTTCCAGCTGGATGTCGATGTTGTCACGCAGAATGCCGGTGCGTTGCTGTACGCCGCGCAGTTCCAAATAGTTCGTTGCGACTTGCGCCAGTAAACCCACTTGGGCGGCATGCAGCGATTCTTCGGCACCCTCGGCTTGAGCGCCGGCTGCTTCCGCTTCCAAATGCCTGGCACCGAACAGATCGATTTCCCAGCGCGCATCCAGTCCGCCGGTAATAATATCGGCAGTGGGTGCGAGTAGCCCGATGCCTTGATTGCTCTGCACGCCGATAATCCGGTCGATCCTTTTTTCCCTGCCGCCGGAGGCGAACAGGCCGATGCTCGGATACAATGCCGATTCAGCGATGGTAGTCATGGCTTTGGCTTCGCGGACACGCGCTACGGCTATTTTGAGATCGTGGTTTTTGGACAAGGCTTGGGCAACTAGCTTGTTCAGCAACGGATCCTGAAATCCGTTCCACCATTCCTTAAGGTCGGCCCGGTTGGAAACCGTTCGGATACCGGGGGCGTGACGCCAATCCTTGGGAGGGATAGCCAAGTTTGCCTGATCGTCGATTCGGGTCGGAGTGCAAGCACTTAATCCAAGCTGCACCGCCAGAATTGGGATCGATAACCAATGCCGCCTGGTCATAGGGAAGCTCCGTTGCCGGGCGGCAAGGTTGTTGACGAGCCGATAGTTAACGGTGTTCGTTTCACCCTGAACCAAGCAGCATAAAGCGCAGGCAGGAAGAAAACCGTCAGCACAGTGGCTATAGTAAGACCGCCCATGATCGCTATGGCCTGGGGGCCGAAAAAGTCGTTGTGCGATAACGGAATCATCGCCAGAATGGCGGCGGCCGCAGTCAACAGAATGGGCCTAAAGCGCCGCACCGTCGATTCGACGATGGCTGTCCAGGTATCGAACCCGGCTTTTTGATCCTGCTCGATCTGGTCCACCAGGATGACCGAGTTGCGCATGATCATGCCGGACAGAGCGATGATGCCGAGCAACGCCACGAAGCCGAAAGGCGCCCCGAACAGCAGCAGAGCGAACGCAGCCCCGATAACTCCTAAAGGCGCGGTGATGAATACCAGGAAGGTTCGGGACAGGTTCTGCAATTGCATCATCAGCAGGGTCAGCGTGACCATCAAAACCAGTGGGATCCAGATCAGGATCGACTTTTGGGCGATCCAGGCGTCTTCTTTGGAACCCCCGGTTTCTATAGAATAGCCGACCGGCAATTGCTCCTGAATAGGTTTGAGTTTGGGGATGATTTCAGCCGCCACGTCGGGAGCCATCTTGCCGTCGATTACATCGGCGCGCACTGAAATAGCCGGGAAGCGGTTGCGGCGCCAGCGCACGCCGTCTTCGAACACGGTTTCGAATTTGACGAATTGGGATAGCGGCGCGGGCTGGCCGCTGCCTGTGCGCACGGTAACGTCGGGCAAGCGGTCGGCAGCGGTACGCAAGTCGTTTTGCGCCCGCCAGACGATGTCAATTAGCTTGTCGCCTTCCCGGAATTGTCCTGCGGGAATTCCCGCGTAGTGGGCTTGCAAGGCTTGCGACAGGCTTGAGGTAGAAACGCCGAGCGCGCGAGCTTTGTCTTGATCGAGCACCAAGCGTAACGACGGAATCCGGTCATGCCAATCGTCATTCACATCCACGATGTTGGGGTCGGCGCGCATGATTTCGGCCACCCGGTCGGCTATGTTCCGTACAATCATGGGGTCTTCTCCGAATACCCTGAATACCACAGGATAATCCATCGGAGGACCGACGTTAAGGCGCATCACTCGCCCGCGCACTTCCGGGAAATCGGCGGCAAAAGCCAACCGGATGCGCTGCATGACCCGCTCGCGGGCCGTATTGTCCTTGGTCATCACCACAAACTCCGATAGATTGGTGTTGGCGAGTTGTTGTACGATCAGCAGGAAGAAGCGCGGGCTGCCGCCGCCGATATAGGCCGTGTAATTCACCACGTCATCGTCTTTGGCCAGGATATCTTCCATACGCTTGGCAGCCGCTTCGCTTTGCGCAAAGGAACCGCCCTCAGGCAGCCATAGGTCGACAATGACCTCGGGCCGGTTCGACAGCGGGAAAAACTGTTCCGGAATGCGGGTCAGCGTTATCAAACCTATAGCGAAAAGGGCGGCCGTAGCGATGATGACTTTTTTGCGGTGCTCCACGCACCACTCTATCCAATGCCGCAAACGATTATAAAAAGGCGTGTCGAACAAGTCGCGACCGTGCGCGCTGCCGGGTTCGATCTTCAGTAACAGAAAACCCAGATACGGGGTGAAAACGACCGCGCCTATCCACGACAGCAACAGCGAAATGCCCATTACCTGGAAGATCGCAACCGTGTATTCACCGGCTTGAGATTTTGCCAAACCCACCGGCAGGAAACCGACGATAGTAATCAAGGTGCCGGTTAGCATCGGGAAGGCTGTGGCGCGGTAAGCATAGGTCGCCGCATTTACCCGGTCCCAGCCTTCTTCCAATTTGCGGGCCATCATTTCGATGGCTATCATCGCGTCATCAACCAGCAATCCGAGAGCCAGAATTAAAGCGCCCAGCGAAACACGATGGATTTCCATGCCGAACAGCAGCATGCACAGCAGTGTCCCTGCAAGTACCAGAGGCACTGTAAGCGCGACGACCGAACCGGTGCGAAAGCCAAGACTCAAAAAGCTGACCAGCAACACCGCAGTCAAAGCCTCGAAAAAAGTGCGTAGGAATTCACCGATAGCTGTTTTGACCACGCGCGGTTGGTCGGCGACCTGATCGATGTCTATCCCCAGCGGGAGTTCGCCTTCGATTTGAGCCTTGGCGGCTTGTAGCGCCTTGCCGAGCTCCAACACATCGCCGCGCTTGTTCATAGTGATGCCGAGGCCGATAGCTTCCTTGCCGTTGAAGCGCATTTTGAGTTCCGGCGGGTCAAGGTATCCGCGCCTGACTTGCGCGAAATCGTCGATACGCAAGGTACGGCCTTGAATATACACCGGCAGCTTGGCGATGTTCTCTACCGAATCGAATTGGCCGGTGATGCGGATCGGCAAATTACGCTGGGCAGTGTGTACGGTTCCAGCCGACAGCATGCTGTTTTGCACTTGCAACGCTTCGGTGACCGCGCTGGCGTCCAATCCCAGTTTAGCCAGTCTTTTGTCGGAAAATTCGATGTAAATTTTTTCTTCCTGGACGCCGATCAGGTCGATTTTTTCGACATTCTTGACGCGCAGCAGTTGTTGGCGGGCTGAGTCGGCCGCTTTTTTCAGTTCGGCGTAACTAAATCCGTCTCCGGAAAAGGCGTAAATTAAGCTGTAGGTATCGCCGAATTCGTCATTGAAAAACGGCCCGATGCTGCCTGGAGGCAAGGTTATGCGTATGTCGTCGACCTTTTTACGCACCAGATACCAAAGGTTGGGGATTTCCTTGGGCGGCGTATCTTCACGCGGGGTAACGAAAATCACAGACTCGCCCGGTTTGGAGTAGCTGCGCAGTATGTCCAGGTTCGGCAACTCCTGGATTTTCTTTTCCAGGCGATCGGTCAGCTGCTGTTCTACCTCCAGCGCTGTCGCGCCCGGATAGAGGGTTTTGACAACCATGATCCGGAAGGTAAATTCCGGGTCTTCCTGTTGCCCGAGCCGGAAACAGGCAAAAATTCCGCCCAAAAGCAACAGCGCCATCATAAAGCCGGTGAAGGCGCGGTGCTTCAGCACCCAGGCGCTTAGGTTGAAGCCGCTCATTAGCGGCTCTCTTCGCTTGCATCAACGTTAGTCTTGGCTTGTTGCGGCAGGCGCACGGTTTGATCTTCGATCAAGCGGTTTACGCCGGCGCTGACGATTAGTTGGCCGGCTGCAAGCCCGGTGACGGCAGTTCTATCGCCGGGCAGCGCTACTCCGATTTGTACTGGCACGGCCTTGACTGTTGAGTTGTGTTCGTCAACCAGCCAGACGCTGGTTTGTCCAGGGCGATTCTGGGGCGTGAATACAGCCGAGAGCGGAATGGCGAGATTGGATGGCGTGTCTGACGGTATCCAAACCGTTGCCGTCATGCCGAGCCGTGCGTTGTCTGGGTTCTCCAGCAATGTCACTTTGGCGCGGTAGGTCCGGCTGAGCGGGTCGGCCGCCGCCGCGAGCTCGCGGATACGTCCTTTGATCCGCTTGTCTCCGCCCGCCCACAGCGTCACCTCGACTTCCTGATGGAGAGCGATTCCGGCAACGCGATGTTCGGGGATGTCGATATGGATTTCTTTCTCGTCGAGCCGGGCTAGCTTGACGATCGGCTGGCCGGCTGTAACAACTTGGCCCGTCTCGACTTCCAGTGTCGTTACCACCCCGTCCCGGTCGGCCGATAATTCGGTATAAGCCAGCTGATTGGCAGCCTGGTTAAGCTGGGACTGGAGAGCCGCAACCTTTTGTTGTGCATTGATGTACAGGGTTCGGCGACGATCAAGTTCCGGTTGGCTGATGATATTTTGAGTGAGTAGTTCTTGGTATCTGTCCAAGTCATCCTTGCTGAATTTGCGGTCGGCTTCAGCGGATATCAGCTGAGCTTTAAGGCTTTGTTCGGCGAGTTGGTAATCGTTAGGGTCGAGTCTTGCCAGCAATTGTCCTTTGTGGACATGTTCGCCTATATCGACGGCGCGCGTGATTATTTTTCCTGCCACGCGGAACGATAAAGTCGTCTCAAAACGCGCCCGAACCTCGCCGGGAAATTGACTGTCGTTTTTCGTTGATTGATCCGTTATACGGAAAGCTTTGACTGGGCGGGGAAGGGGCGGTTGCCTATTTTCGTCTTGGTGTGTACATCCTACCAATGCTAAAAGAAGAAAAAACATTGAATAGTTGATTGCAATATTGGGGAGAGATAATAGCGATCTGCCATCGCCAGCTGATTGGCTGAGTAAATTGGAAAAATTCATTTATCTTCAATCCAATGTTGCTACATGTATCGGTAAAAATTTATTTTGCCGTTTGATGCTAAGGAACGCGCACAAAATAACTTCGGCAACTGGCTCCCTCTCCTGTTGGAGAGGGTTGGGGTGAGGAGAATCAAATGCTCAAGTTATTTCATCCGCGTTTCTAAGTAGCAAAATTGCCCGTTGTAGTGCTCATGCAGCGTGGATTCTGATCCAATAAACCACTGCTGGTGTTAATGAGCGCCTTTATTTATTATCGATTGGCGTTTAATCTTTGTTTGGCTGGAAGGAGTCTATCGGTTTTATCGAGATTTTCAATGAATTTTTAGGAGCTATTTAAAAAGCTGAATGATCGATTAAGCTGTTCCGAAAAGTGATGACTAAATTTTGCCCTTTTTATAACAAAAGAGCGTTTGTTTGTGGTGAAAGGATAATCTGATCTGCCAGCCTGTGCAAACCGGTTGCGGAATGCTTAAATGAAAATCAGATTGACCGTACAGGCTATCAGGCGAGGTTGTGTAAGCGATGCTATAGTAAACTAGGCTTTGCACACAGCATGGGGCACCGTATTCATTGTCATTAGGACGGGTAGAGAATATGCGAGATTGATTATCCCGAACTGCCAGCTCGGCGCCCGGCGGTCCGGGATATTCGCACCAGCCACCCGTTACGATTAAAAACCGCCACTGTTTCCGATACAAACCCGGTTAGATTTTGAATGTCCGAGTTTAGCCAAAAAGAGACAAACAGGTATTGGTTGTTAACGGCAAGTAATTGACACAAAGACGTCATTTAACGTTTGAGTTCACTGGCCTGCACGGCTTTTCACGCAGGTCCGGTGGAATGATGGGTTAGCCATTTTCGCCATGCTCGAAACGTGCTTCCCGTGCGGTTAATAGAGCGTGTTCGAGGGACATCTCTCGCGAACCCTCACAGCAATTACCTTTGATGGTATCGTAAACCTCGTTCTGGACGGTTATCTTTCCACACCCGTCACATTCCAAAAACATGTCGTTATAACCCCAACACATTATGTCGCCAGACAAAGGGCCGGACTTTGGAATAAACGATTTCAGGTATCCCTTCCCGCACTTGGGGTTTGGGACTTCCTCAAACGCCATGAAGAGTGGCTCCCCAATTTCATTTACGAACTGTTGCATTAGCTGATCGTCAAATTCGTAGCGACCTTTAGCTTCGAAGTAGCCAAGCTCTGGGAGATAGAAGTCTGGCAGGTATGTCTTGCCGTTTACGATGAAGCCCTCTTGTTCGTATATCCACCTTATCCCCGCCGTATCAAAGAACACTGCCCACCTCGCTTCCAGTCGTGACCTAAATCGGTGTCCTTTGTATCGAGTTTCAATTGCTTTGATCATATTTTCCAAGCATCTCCGGGAACAACTGATGGTTAGCGTCAAGTTCAACGAAGCGGAGTCCGCTGGGACGACTGGTTGGGCCATCGTCTAATCGGGAACACGGCCGAAACCAAGGAGGCCTGCCTTATTTAATGGACTGGTAGAACCTTGTACGAGATTCCCGACATTTCCCGCGATTGTATACAGCGCGTCACCGTTGACATGATGAACGATGGCTGCTGCGCCACTGTTTTGTCCACGAGCCCAGAACACTATGTCGCCCGCCTTTGGTAATTCACCAGGCTTGAGCAGCCACCCTTTCTCCTTAAATTCAGATAAGACTGCACGAACACTAGGCGAGTACTTAAATGGGGTCTTGCCATTCTCAGTGAAACACCAGTTAACAAAGACCATTGTCCAAGGCAAACCATTTGACGCTTCAACCCTTAATGATAACGGTGCAAAATATTTTGCCACCCACGGCCCTCCGTTTCCCCCAAATTCCCTTGCACCAGCGTTTAACTCTTCAACAGCTCGTTTTAGTGCACGAAGACCACGCTGGCTTCCAGCGTCTGTGGATAGCGGTGCCGACCGTAATTCAATATCCACTGATGGATTCAGGAGCGAGTACTCAGTTGATGTGCTTGGGATATTTCCTGGGCTTTCTGTGTAAGTCTCTATTGGAGCATCTATTCCATCAACAAGTTTGGTGTCTCGAAGAAACAGTAGATATTTGATGGATTCCTCACGGCTTGGCAATTCGATAGTTTTAGTGAGTAACGTGGAACGAAGCTTTTCTCTTTCTAGAGATGTGCTGTTGAACGCTTGAAGAATGCCAGCGAGCACAGTTCCTACCACGCCAATTAGAGCAACGAGGATTGTTGGATTAACTACATAACGCTTGGTATCTGATGTGAAACTATTTGCTATATCAACTTGTGACCGTAGTCTCTCAAGCTCAAGCCGGGTGCGTTCTAGCTCAAGCTTTGCTCGTTCAATTTCGATGCTGGCGAGGTCGTCTAGTGACATACTACTTTGCCCAATATCTTCATCTCTGCTGCCCAGCTTAGAGCTAAGGGGCGCGGCATGCCAAACGTGGAAGAGAAAACCACGCCGTTCACCGCGTCCCGCTTGAGCGCAGGGTTATGTGGCATTAGCCAATATTGGTAACGATTCATACTTTGAAACCAATAAACCGATATAAACCAGTACCAAAACTATACTCGATGCATGGAAAGCCTAGATTGTACTTCGACCCAACCTTAACATCAGCCGTAAGAAGGCTTCCCTCCTTAGCTCCAACCTTGTCATAGTGATCTGGCATTAGTTCATATTTTAGTTTCGACTTGATGTCCCTGGGCTTAAACCATCTTTCCGTTTCACCCCTCGCTTTAGCCTCGCTATCAAGAAGAAGCGCAGCGATGTAATTTGCCCAAAGCTTAAATGTCTTGGCGCTATTCATGTAAACCTCCTTCTGTGAGGCATCTTGAATATACTTCTCGCCGAATAACTGCCGTACCTCTTCAACAGTTAGTGATGCAGAGTAACCGTCTAGTAGCAAAGTTGGAGAAATTGATTTTCTGTCCTTCTCAGAACCCTGTGCATTGGGTTGGCTGGTTTTTTGTCCAATTGTTTTATGTTCGCGTCGTTCTGAAAAGTCGAGTTCCTCTGGAGGGAAAAGGTTCAGCATTTCCGAGTCGCTCTTAGCCCTAAGATGTGCCAAAACAGAAGACACGGAAATTTCTTTCCATGCGATCCCATGATGATCAAGTGCTTTGCGAATATTATAAGGAACTCTGTTGCCAATGAGCATCACCCGAATGCTTGGGTCATCAGCGGAAAGTAGCATACCTTCGTAAGACAAAACTTGCCCCATATGCTGATCCTTAATTGGTCCAACCTTGAGTTCAATAATAAGCTTGCGCTGAAAAGTATCTTCAAAGAGGAGATCCATGCGTCGGCCATACATGCTCACTTGTCGGCCTTTCATTTCTAGCCCATTTTCAATAAGCTCCGGGTATTTAGCCAAGATTGTTTCAAATGTCCGTTCATCCATATGAGCCTCTAAATGCGTCGCTTTGTAGTGTAGTTTTCTTGTCAGCTAGGAAGCGTCAAACTATGAAGAAATCCCATTATAACCGTGCTTCGGTTGAACGCCATGTTAGGCTTATGGTTCACACGGTTTCAGAACTCCGAGCCGACGCATAGATGCTTCAATGAGAAGACGCATTTCTGGTGGGCATGGGTATACGCGAGCGCCAGTAGATCGTCGATTAGGAGCAGCACGTAGAGCTAGCCCGTTAAGTTCTTTGACGTGCGCGATCCAGCAGGTTTTGACAACATTGCCCTCCTTGCTACGAATGTCATCTTGGATTTCACGATAAGTTGCCATTTTGTTCCTGTAGAGCCTAACGTAGAAGTGAGCGAACCTGCGCGACTGCCGGGTTGGGGCCCACACGGTGAATTGTTTGTACTCAGTCACTCGCTATACGTGTATTCCTGACCGTTAAGCATCCCGCCAGCGGATAGGTGAACACTGAATCTCTTGAACAGCCCCAAGAACTCGACAAGCGTCATCTGTGTAGTGACTTTTCGTACGGGAACCGGACCAGCACTTGTTTCAATCATCGACTTTACGGTGTCGTGGTCGCCCGGCAAAGCAAGCAAGAACTCCGCATAAATGGGGTCTTCGTGCTTTCCATGATTCTCACCAGCGTAGAGAGTGAATCCAAGTAGGAACTCTCCTTTCTGTTTGAGTCCCTTTTCCTCAAGCCAATCGCTGGCGTCTCCATGATCCGCCCGATCAGCCGCAGCGGTGCCTTTGAAATCGTCGTACTGAACTGAAGCGTTGAAATTATGTATTGGCATGATGAATCTCCGTCATTTGGTTGCTCGGGTTTTGCTGAATAACTGATTACAAGAGGCCGCTCTGCGAGGCCCAACAAAGAATTAGATAGTTAACCGTATATCTACCGCTAAATTTATTTCGGCACAGTAAGGTCTTGATCAGCATCTATTTTTCCTATCCGTATATCATCGGCACGAAATAACAGTGGCCGGTAAAGTTTCAATTGCAGCCATTTAATCAGATGGAGCGATCGACCGCAACGGGTCGATAGCATTAGTTCGTCACTCCCAAAACCTGACATTCACTACTGGCGTAACCGTATCGGAATCGATGGCCTAGTTTGTATCGGAACTGATGGGAATTTTCAGGTGATTTTCAATCGGTATGGTTAGCATGGTATGCTTGCCGGTGTTTCATAAATTGTGAGATTTTGTTGGTTTTGTACTATTAATTATGAGATTTATAGCTAATTATAAAATCCCATAATTAATGTAACTAATTGATCTTTTTATATCTTAGGTTTTCATTAATTATGAGATTTGACATAAGTTGGAGTTTTAAATGATTGAGCTGGAAAAAAGTAAGAATTTTGCCGGTCCTGAAGGTCCGGTGGTGTTAGTGATTATGGATGGGATCGGAATTGGTAAAAATCCGGAAAGCGATTTTGTGAAACAGGCAAAGACTCCGAATCTGTCCTGGCTGCATGAGAACGCCTTGTATACAGAGTTGCGGGCGCATGGCGTTGCAGTGGGATTGCCGGACGACGGCGATATGGGCAATTCGGAAGTGGGCCATAATGCCATCGGCTGCGGCCGTGTTTATGAACAGGGCGCGGCTTTGGTCGGCAAGGCGATTGCCTCGGGTGCGATGTATGCCGACGGTTCGGTTTGGCAGGAGCTTGTTGCCAATGTCAATGACAAAGCGTCGACGCTGCACTTCATAGGGCTATTGTCGGATGGCAATGTACACTCCAATATCAATCATCTGGAGTCGATGTTACGGAAGGCGAAAGAGCAAGGTGTAAAGAAGGCTCGGATTCATGCGTTAATCGACGGACGCGATGTGCCGCCGACATCGGCATTGGACTATGTTGAGCGTTTCGATGCCTTCCTGAAAGAAATCAATGCGGACGGCACGGTCGATTATTGCGTGGCATCGGGCGGCGGACGCATGAATATCACCATGGATCGTTACGATGCCAATTGGGATATGGTAAAGCGCGGCTGGGCGACGCATGTAAAAGCGGAAGGCCGGACCTTTGCTTCCATGAAAGAAGCGGTGGAAACTTTCCGTGCTGAGAATCCGGGTATTTTGGACCAGGATTTACCGGCGTTTGTCATTGAGCGCGACGGGGCACCTGTGGGTCCGATTGTGGATGGCGACAGCGTAATCTTCTTTAACTTCCGCGGCGACCGGTCGTTGGAAATTACCAAAGCATTTGAAGCGGATGACTTGAAGGAATTCGATCGCGGCCCGAAACCGGACGTGCTGTATGCGGGCATGATGCAATATGACGGCGACCTTGGGGTGCCGGCGCGGTATCTGGTGACGCCGCCTGCGATTGATCGCACGATGAGCGAGTATCTCTCCAATGCGGGAGTCAAACAGCTGGCTATTTCGGAAACGCAAAAATACGGTCACATGACCTATTTTTTCAACGGCAATAATTCGGGTAAGTTCCCGACCGAGACCTGGAAAGAGATCCCGTCCGATGTATGCCCGTTCGAGGATGCACCGCGGATGAAAGCGGATGAAATTACCGATGTTGTGGTGCAGGCGATTGAGAGCGGAGAATATAAGTTTATCCGCGTGAACTTCCCGAATGGCGATATGGTGGGGCATACGGGCGTGGTCAGCGCAGTAAAAGTGGCCGTCGAAGCCGTGGATGAAAATGTCGGCAGAATTATCGACGCACTGAAAAAGACCAATGGAATTTTGGTTTGCTCGGCCGATCACGGCAATGCGGACGACATGTGCGAACTCGATAAAAAGACCGGTGCGCTGGTACTGGATGAGCAGGGACGGTGCAAACCGAAGACCGCTCACTCGTTGAATCCGGTGCCTGGGATTGTGTACGATCCGTCTGGGGCAGCCAATGCTTGTTTGGCTGATGTGCCGGAAGCCGGCATTGCAAATCTGGCGGCGACTTGTATCACGCTGTTGGGCTTTGAGCCGCCGGAAGATTACGCCGCGAGCCTGGTGAAAGTCGGCTAAGTTTTTTGGCTTCGGCTTGCCTCTCTTTAAGGGCCGGACTGTAACCACTGCTTGAAGTAGCGGCAGCATATTTAGCTGCCGCTACCTTTCCAATAATTAAATTCCGGTTTGCTCCGATATTTCAAGAGCGTCATCAACCTCAATACCAAGCTATCCGGCTGTGCTTTGCTTCTCGTTCCCACGGAGCCCGCTCGTCTTTATACACAAGTGTCTGGGTAACACCGTCATCCCGGCAGGGATTGCCGGGATCCAGAAGCCATGGATGGCAATACTGAGGCGGGCTACAGGCCTTGTAGCTCGGAATTGTTGAGTTGAATCAAGTATTCACATCCCTGTGCTCTGGATTCCGGCAATCCCTGCCGGAATGACGTGCTTTTAAAGACTTGTGTATAAAGACGAGCGGAGCCCGTGGGAACGAGAGTGAAAATCTGCACTGCCGACTTACCGTTGAACCCAATAAACAAACAAAGCGACCTAAAATAAGGCAGATTATTCTTCAATGACGTTACTCGATTTTTCTCTTTACCAAATACTAGCTATTGCTCTTGTGTTCGTCTGGACAGGCTTTGTCCGGACAGGGCTGGGTTTCGGTGGCGCCGCATTAGGATTACCGCTGATGTTGTTTATCCATAACAATCCCCTGTTATGGTTGCCTATCATCGGCGTGCATTTACTGTTTTTCTCCGGCTTAACATTGTTTAACCGCTTGCATAATGTCGACTGGCAGTATTTGCGCTATTCCGCGATTTACATTATTCCCGCCGCCCTGATAGGCATTTTTGGACTGCTGAATCTACCGGTCTTATGGCTGAATAGCTTTATTTATTCAGTTACCCTGTTTTATGGTTTTACCTGGTTACTTAACCGAGGCATAAATAGTCAGCATGTTTGGGCGGATAGAGGGCTGTTAATTTTAGGCGGATACATTGCCGGAATTTCCTTGACCGGAGCGCCGTTGATGGTCGCTGTCTATATGCGCAACGTCAGCAAATACAAGCTGCGGGACACCTTGTTTATCTTATGGTTCATCCTGGTCAGTATCAAAATGACGACGTTTATTGCCCTATCCGTTGATTTGCACTTTCTAACGGCACTGGCGCTTTTACCTATTGCCGCGATAGGGCATGTGCTGGGTTTGAAAGCGCATAACGCTATTATGCGCAATGATTTGATATTTAAACGCTGGATTGGCGGTGGCTTGGTTACTGTGAGTCTGTTTGGATTATGGCAGTTGTATAGCTAATTTATTCAGGGCTTTTTATGAAAAACACTGACTTGATTTGATAGTGCGTAGGATGTGCTGAGGTACGAAGCGCATCAATCGCGGAAGATGCGCTTCGTACCTCAGCACATCCTACGAACTTGTGTCTGGCAACGAGCCGCGCGCGTAGAAGCAATGCGTGCTCTGTGTTGTAATGTTCTATACAACAATGTATGCTGAAACTGTATACAAAGGAGTATAGCCATGCCAAATGCACAAACCAAAGAATCGGCTTCCGTTTCCATCAACATCCGCGCCAAAGCCAGACAGCGCGACCTGATAGACCAAGCTGCAAATCGTCTAGGCCGCAGCCGCTCGGATTTTATGCTTGAAGCCGCTTGTCGTGAAGCGGAAGACGTGCTGCTCGACCAAGCATTCTTCACGGTTGATGAAGGCACCTTTGCTAAATTTCAGGCCCTGCTCGATCACCCGTTGCCGCCGACCGACAAACTACGCCGGTTGCTCAAGACAAAAGCGCCCTGGGAGAAATGAGCGAGCTTGATTTTACACCGCCTGCGCCGATCACGGCTGATCAGGAGCTGGCGGATTTTGACAGCGGCGAATCATCCTTAAACGAATGGCTCAAAAAGCGCGCGTTTAAGAATCATATGTCCGGCGCTTCCCGCTGCTTCGTGTTGTGTGCCGGTGCAAATGTTATAGGTTACTACAGCCTCTCGGCTGGAGCGATCAGTCATGAGACAGCACCCAAGCCGATGCGGCGCAACATGCCGGACCCGTTGCCGGTCTTGCTGCTTGGCCGACTCGCCGTCGACAAGCTCTACCACAATCAGGGAATCGGGCAGGCGCTGCTGCGCGATGCGATGCTACGAGCTGTCAACGTCGCCGGTGATGCCGGAGTGTTTGCCCTACTGGTTCATGCGCTTTCCGATCAAGCCAAGCAGTTCTATCTTTCACGCGGTTTCGTGGAGTCGCCTTTACAACCGATGATCCTGATCATGACAATAGAAACAATTCGATCCATTTTGGGTGAGGCTGATTGATAGTTCCGTAGGTCGGGCATGCTGTTTATGCCCGACAATCAGATAGGCTAATAGTGTCGGACAACGAAAAAAGCTGTTGCCCGACCTACGTGACTACCGATTTGATGTTAATTTAAGCCACCATTACACAGGGAAATAAGCAATGGTAAATTCATTGCAAAATAAAATTCAGTCTCTCTTTGAGGACAAAACGGTTTCAGCGCTTCTCATAACTGAATATTTACATTGGGCTGCATATCCCGAGAAATTCTCAGAAATATTGGCTATGCCACCCATTCAGCGTGGTTTTGTTTGGAAAGCAAAACAAATACAAGATTTATGGGATTCTTTGCTTAGAGGCATGCCGATCGGTAGCATTCTGTTAAAAAAAGCGCAGTGTGACGAGTTAAGTGCCGGACTTGCCCCTATTGATCGAAAAGTCGAGAAAAATCCTAATTCGGGATTTCATCTAATGGATGGTCAACAGCGGACATTAGCGATGTTGTTAGGATTTCCAAGTTCTATTACTGCACAACATAAACTGTGGATTGATTTTAGTGAGTCTGGAAAAAATGGCTCTCAATTCCAGTTCCGTGTAACTACTGCTGCACAACCATTTGGCTATCTGCCCGATGGAAGTAGATTGCCTCTGTCTTATAGACGCGATGCACGGACGAAGTGGGACAACGGAAGTGAAATTAATAAAAAGAAAACCAATCAGGACATCTTTGACGATGCACGAACTAGACCTTGGAAAGCCGGAGAAAAACAGCAAGCATACATTATTGAGGTAAAGAAATTATGGCAACTGATGGATCAACATAGAACGTCTGTTTCTGATTGGGTAGCAGCAGTAAAGTTGGAGATTTCTGAGGGAAATAATATAGAAATCGATAAAACAGTATTAAATCGGATCGAAGAGTTTGGTACGTCAATAAATAAATTTCAAAACCAATGGTTAGCTTTAATAAAAATACCCGAAATTGAGACACAAATTGATATTGAACACCCAAGCCATGATTATTTGACAATATTATTCGATCGTATTTCATCAAATGGTACGCGACTAAGTCCTGATGACTTACTGTTTTCAATGATTAAACAGTCTTGGCCCGAAGCTCACAATATCGTATATGACCTTCAAGAAGAGGTTGGATCGCTGATGAAGCCGACTGATTTTGTCATGACGGCATTTAGGTTGGCAGTGTTACAGTCAGAGAATCTTGATCCAGAATTAAATGCTCAGACTTTTCATAAACGTATCCCTGGACTTCTTGGCGCCAGTGACAGTATTCTGCGTAAAATGATTGGAAAAGATGGGCCACTGAGCAATGCATTCAAGCAGTTAATAGCACTGATTAAATATCAGGGCGGCAATGATTATGGTATTCCTAATGTTATGTTTCCATACATGAATGAATCCATGCTACAGGTAATCTTATATTGGATTATCTGCAACCAAGACAAGAATAATTTCATAGACTCTCGAGATGAAGTTCTTAGATTTATTATGTTTTGGTTCGTGTGTAACAGAGATTCGACATCTGCTCTTGCTGCAAGCAAAAAAGCTATTGAAATAATATCCAATAACAAGGGGAAATTTCCAGGAGTACTAATTTATAAAACTCTGACTAGCATGAATGATGACAAATGTTCTCTTTTTCATCCATTGATCTATCCACCAGAAAAAAAGATTGATAACAAAACTTTTCGCAATCAACAAAATCGAGAAAATGATTTTTTCGGAAATGATAATGCTTTTCTATATCGAAATTTCACTACTAGAAAAATGCTGCTAATTTGGTTCCAACGTGAATATGTGGAGTCTAAGTATCCAGAGGCCTCCTTTAAACCAATGGCAGGTCAAGATGAAGATAATGTTCCATACGATTTTGATCATCTCGTTCCTCAATCAAACTGGTCATCACTTTCTGGAATTTATAGGGATGGTATAACAGACAAAGCAAACAAAAAAATTTTTGAAGACTTACACCATCGACGGGCGCTAGGAAATTCCATCGGTAATTACCGGGTGTTGGATAGCTTCGATAACAGAAGCCGTCAAGATGAACCATTAGGAAAAGAATTATTGGAATTGAATCAAAACATGGAAATATACTCAATTAATCCACATGATGAAATCGAACTCCAAAATTGGAAATTGGCATCACCGGCATCAGACGACCATTCAAAATGCTATAAATGGGATGATGATCGCCTACTCGCATTTCAATCAGCAGTGGAATCACGAGTAATTTACTTGTATGAACGTTATTTCACTGAAGTAAAATTTGAGGGTTGGCTGACGCAAGAGTAGTAGTTTTCTAATTCTGTTTTTTATGAAAACCTTTAACAAGGGCCAGGTCTTTTGATTGATAAATCACTCTATTCTCAAGTCGGGTGAAAAACTCAAAAAACTGAATTCAACATGCAAACAACGAAGAACCGATCCCGCCTATGTCGCAAACTCCCCAGCCTATGCCGCAATTGTCGTAATAATTGCACCAATCCCGATCCGCTTTCAGGCTCAGCCAAGCTATCTATCTAATATTCAACAAAAAATATCCAACCTAAAGCTGGAGCGAAATTTGCTTACATTGCAGTAACAGCATCCCGCAATCTCAAGCACAGGTGATTTATGAGCAAAATAGGCATTTTTTTCGGAACCGATACCGGCAGCACCCGTTTGGTCGCTAAAAAGATTTACAGTTTATTGGGCGAAGAACTGGCCGACAAACCCAAAAACATCAACCGCACCACAGTGGCTGAATTGTTGCAGTACGATGCGTTGATACTCGGCACACCGAGTTACGGCGTCGGCGATTTGCCGGGGCTGGCGGTCGGTTGTATCGAAAGCAATTGGCAAGAGTTCGTGCCACATCTCGACGGTGTCGACTTGAGCGGTAAACGGGTGGCTTTGTTCGGATTGGGAAACCAGGAGCGTTACGCCTCGCGCTTCGCCAGTTCATTGATCCAGCTTTACCGGGTGTTTTACGGTTACGGCGCCGACATTATCGGGCCTTGGAGCACCGAGGGTTACCAGTTTGAACATTCCGATGCGATCATCGATAACCGGTTTGTCGGCTTGGTGCTGGATCAACGCACGCAACCATTCTTAACCGAAGAGCGGCTTAAAACCTGGTTGGCGCAAATCACTCCGCAGTTGTTGCCTGCCTTGTCGGAGGCGGCTTGAGGATGCAGCAAGCCGGGATCGAAAAGGATCTAACCGCCGTTGGCGGATTGTAGCCACTGCAAAACGCGGCCTGATTTGCTATAGTAGCGCGATTTGATACTCGGCTACGATCTCACCTCCAATCCCATTCCCATGGTTCAACTCCCTGCAAGTCTTTGGAAAAGCGCTTTAGATGGCGCTAGCGATGAAATATATCTTGTTGACCGGCATGGATTTATCCACTACGCCAACAACGCCGCAGTGACGTCGATGGGCTTTAATGAGACGCAGCTTGTAGGCCAACAAATTGCAAATCTGAAAGCGAACGCCGCACCTATGGACTGGACTCCCCTTTGGGCTGATCTTGTTCGAGTAGGCTTTTTGCGCCTGGAGGCCCAACGCCGAGGCGCGGATGGGAACGACTATTTGGCGGAGTGGCGGATAACCCTGGTCCGGCACGAGATCGGGACGTTTGCTCTCATCATGGCCTCCAGCCTTTTGAAACGGCCCAACGTCGAGACCGCCGATAATCGTAAGACCATGGTGGCTAATGCCATCAATCAGGTATTGCAAGATACTATCAACCCTCAGACAGACAACGAGATTGGCGAGCTATGGCTCAAGATGGCCGAGGACATGACGGGCAGCAAGTATGGCTTTGTCGGAGAGGTCAACGAAGAAGGGAAGTACGATGCCTTGGCTCTAAGCGATCCCGGCTGGGACGCTTGCAGGATCCCCGGCACCAATAAAACAAGGCTTATCATGAATATGGTCTTTCGGGGGTTTTGGGGTCTGCCGGTCACTACCGGAGAATCGATTATCGTCAACGCGCCGGACTTGCACCCACAGAGCGTTGGGCGGCCGGAAGGCCACCCGCCGTTAACCGCTTTTCTCGGTGTTCCGATGAAGCACAACGGCAAGGTTGTCGGAATGTTTGCGCTTGCCAATAAGGAGGGCGGTTATGACGAAGAGGACGTGAAGTGCATTGAGCTTCTTTCCCTGTCTTTCGTCGAGGCCCTGCTAAGGCGGCGGATGATGGTTCGGGAGCAGGACCTCCATGAGGCTCGCGACGCCTCGCTCAAGGATCCCCTGACTGCTCTTTATAATCGTCGCTTTTTTGACGAATTTCAGCGCAATCTAGGCTTTGACAAGAAGACCGCTGTTCTCGCTTGCGATGTGGACCATTTTAAGGTAACCAACGATACCTACGGTCACGCTGTGGGTGACGAGGTGCTGAAGGAAGTGGCTGTCATCATGATGAAGTGCGTACGGGAAGCCGACTACGTGATCCGTATCGGAGGCGAAGAGTTCGTGATTCTTATCCAGGAACCTTCCGACGAAGTGGCGCGGATCACGGCTGAGCGGATCCGCCAGATGCTTGCAGGACACGTATTTCGCGCCGCATCCGATGAATTCAGCAAGACCGTCTCTATCGGGATCGCCATGTTTCCCGATGATGCCGACAGCCTTGCCGGCTGTTTAGAGTTCGCGGACAAGGCACTGTATCAGGCCAAAAAGGAAGGGCGAGACCGTGTGGTGCGTTATGTTACTCAGAATCAGGATCTGTAGATGCGTTCCCGATTAGTATCGGCTTCGATAAAGACGGCGTCGTATAGATGTAAGTTATACTTCGATGTCTGCTAGACCATAATCATGAAAGACAAGCGGACACTCCACAGCCAATGGCTAATGATCAAAATTCACCTGAAGGCAGACTGATGCAGCATGAATTTTGGCTCGAACGGTGGAAACAAAATCAAATCGGTTTTCATCAACAGGAGGTTAACCCACATTTGCAACATTACTGGCCAAGGTTCCCGGCCAGTCAGGGAGATAAAATCTTCGTTCCTTTGTGCGGGAAGAGTAACGACCTGTTGTGGCTTCTGGGGATGGGTTATCACGTGGTTGGCGTTGAGTTAAGCCCCCTTGCCGTCGAGTCGTTTTTCTCCGAAAACGATTTAAAAACCAAGATAAAGCGCAAAGGTAACTTTTGGGTTAGTGAAATAAACGGGCTGCAAATTTTTTGTGGAGATTTTTTTGCTTTGCAACCTGCCGACTTAGGCCATGTCAAAGTAGTTTACGATCGAGCAGCATTGGTTGCGTTGCCGGTTGATATGCGTATCAAGTATGTCTCCAGCCTTTCTGCTTTGCTGTCAACGAACACACAAATTTTGCTGATAGCTTTTGATTATCCGCAGCATGAAATGCAGGGACCACCCTTCAGCGTACCGGGCGAAGAAGTCGAGAGATTGTTCGGCAGTTGGTGTGACCTGGAATTGCTGGGAAGCACGGATGTTTTAGAGCAAGAAACATCCTTTAGAGAACGTGGACTCACCAGCATGGCGGAGCAAACCTATCGATTAGTGGTGCGTTAAACAGGAGGGTACGGCTGCAAGTAGACCTGTTTTAATAACGGAGTCCCTTTCTCAATTAACCCGATTAAACTTATTTGTAACTACTCAGCAAATCGAAAATCGCGGAGAGCTTGCTCCCTCTCCTGCTGGAGAGGGATGTTGTGCTTCGCGCTGAATAGTTACATTTATTTTAAATAATATCTTGCGCTCTTGGCGCCGGAAAACATCCAAAAACGCATGAGGTTATTAATGCAGTGTCGAATCGGCTGTGGCGCTTGCTGTATAGCGCCATCTATTTCTTCAGCGATACCTCTACATCCTTTGGGTAAACCCGCAGCATTGCGGTGTTTGCATTTGGATAATGAAAATAAATGCTCAATTTTCTTACAACCTAACCGCCCTCTTGTTTGCCGTAGTTTTCAGGCAACCGAGGATGCTTGCGGCAGCACTAAGGAAGAAGCAATGGCTATTTTATCGGAATGGGAGCGTCTGACAGGTAGCGTATCCCCATAGTTGGTAAAAAGCGTTTAAATTTTCCAGTCATCGATTATTAATCGCGTTGTTTTCTGTTGCGACAGGCAGAATTCGATCCTAAGCCGACAATCGGAAATTCATAACAAGTGTCCGCTAATTCACCAATTCAGGTTAATCGGTGAAAAACTTAGAAACCACATCAACCAGTACTGAGGATTATTAAGTAGTACAATATATTTTCGACTGTAACAGCCATTCTTAGCTATCAAGTCCAGAGAGAAAGACTTAGCTTATGTGCAGAAATTTTGGTCGAGCAAATTTAGGGAGTTTTTCATGTTAATACAATCTATAAAGCTTAATAATTTTTTGAGCTTTAGTGATACATCTACCGCTATACCTCTGCGTAATCTCAATGTGATTATTGGCCCAAACGGATCTGGAAAATCCAATTTGATAGAGGCTATAGAGCTTATACGAGCGACACCAAAAGATTTGTTAATCCCAATTCGTGATGGTGGCGGTATTCGAGACTGGCTATGGAAAGGAACAAAAAAAGCACCTGTAGCGAGTATAGAGGCTGTACTCGAATATCCGAAAGGTCCTACAAGCCTTCGTTATATTCTAAGTTTTACTGAAGTTTCTCAACGTTTTGAGATAACAGACGAGCGAGTCGAGGCTGAAGCTCCGAATGGCGGTTACGATCAACCTTATCTATATTACAAATTTCAGAATGGTCATGGAGTATTGAATATAAAGGGCCATGAACGTCGTTTGCAGCACGAAGAGATAGAGCCTACTCAATCGATTCTCTCTCAGCGTAAAGATCCAGATCAGTACCCGGAATTAACTTATCTTGGAAACAGCTTCGCCAAGATAAAGCTTTATCGCGAGTGGAGTTTTGGTCGATACACAACACCACGTATGCCGCAAAAAGCCGATCTCCCCAATGAAATACTTGAAGCCGATTCAAGCAATCTCGGCTTGGTATTGAATCGCTTACGCCGAGACCCTGTGGTTAAACAACGTTTATTAAAGGCATTACAGGCACTATATGAAGGCATTGATGATTATGATGTTCAAGTAGAAGGCGGTACTGTCCAAGTATTTTTCCATGAAGGGCGATTCACTGTACCCGCTACTCGATTATCGGATGGTACATTGCGTTACCTGTGCTTGTTGGCGATACTATGTCACCCAACTCCACCTCCATTGGTTTGTATTGAAGAACCAGAGTTAGGTTTGCATCCCGATGTGTTACCCACATTAGCTGAACTGCTCAAAGAAGCGTCAGAGCGCTGCCAATTGATTGTAACTACCCATTCTGATGTTTTAGTTGATGCCATGTCGGATCAGCCCGAGTCAGTTTTGGTAGCTGAAAAGTCCGCGACAGGTACATCACTCACACGATTGGACGCTGAAAATCTTAAGCCTTGGTTAGAAAAATATCGACTAGGCCAATTGTGGACACGAGGGGAGATTGGAGGCACTCGATGGTAAAAGTATATGTTGAGGGCGGTGGTGATTCCAATGCACTAAGAATTGCATGTCGAGCAGGATTCTCTGAATTTTTTAAAAAGGCTGGTCTCGCAGGAAAAATGCCACGCATCGTTGCTTGTGGGAGTAGGCGCGATGCTTATGATTCATTTTGTACTGCCATAGATCAGGGTGAAGATGCCCTGTTACTTGTGGATAGCGAAGCTCCTGTAGCAGCGACATTTCAAAACACTGACGATCATTCCACATGGCAACCATGGAGCCACTTAGCAGAGCGTGTAGGAGATCAATGGCCTAAGCCGGCAAAAGCCAAAGATTTACAATGTCACTTGATGGTGCAGTGCATGGAAAGCTGGTTTCTGGCCGATAGAAACACATTAAAATCATTTTTTGGGCAAGGGTTCAATGAAAGCCAACTGCCTGCTGAGGCAAATGCAATTGAAAACGTTACCAAAGATCAAATCTTCAGTTCTCTAGCCAACGCAACTTCTGCATGCAAAACCAAAGCTAAGTATGGTAAGGGAGAACACTCTTTTAAGCTTCTTGCCAATATTAATTCAACCAAAATTATTTCCGCTTCGCCGTGGGCAAAACGACTCGTAGAGGAATTGAAGAAGAAAATGGGCGTTAACTGACATTAATTAATACTCAACAAATATTCAATATTTTAAGTGCTTAGAAAAAGCCGACTTTTATTTTTTCAATATCAAGCGCCAATTTAATCAACGGTCTGCACCAGACGTTAGACATAGGCAATTTAAAGAGCAGTCATTATTAATCTTATGTCAGAAAAACTTCAATGAGATTTAGCCCAGAACTATATGAGTGACCAATTCCCGAAATAAAGCGGTCATTCGTATGGGAAATCCGAATGGTTGTTTCTGGCCGAACCTTGCCATTTAAAATCCAGGTATTTTTCGATGTCCACAGCTGCGAGATTTTTCACTGTTAGTGGCGCAAAATCCGAAATTTTTAATTGTCTCCCCGACAGACACAATCTAAAACACTAACTATTACCGCATTACTTGCGGCTTATAAATCTAAAGAACTCAATGCCAAATTGTTACCAACTAAAAAAAATTATCCTGCTTGATAGTTTTTGGCCCGGCAAAACCGTTTTACTGAAACTGGACGGCCACACTAACCTCAGCGGCACCAACGGCGCAGGCAAAACCACTTTCCTACGCCTAATGCAATTATTCTGGGGCGAGCGGCCCAGCAACATCGTCGGCGGCAGCGGCAGTAAGAAAGGGTTTCTGGATTATTACCTGCCCAGGGCCGGCAGCTATCTGGTTTACGAATACCAGCGCCCCTATCAACAGATTTGCCATGTCATGGTGCAAAGCGACGGCCGCGCGGCCAAATACAAGTTCATCGACGCGCCGTACCGGCAAGATTACTATATCGCCGAAACCGGTTACCCACGCGACAGCCACAGCATCGAGCGCCTCTATCGCAGCACTACGGATGTCTCCAAGTTCGTCCCGGTCGACGATTATTGCAGCATCATCCAATGCCATCGGCTGAGCGGCGGCAAGAAAGACCTGCGCCTGTTGCAAAACCGTTACGCGATGGCCTCATCTCCGATCAACCACATCGAAAAAGTCATCGGTTCGGTGATCGAGAAAATCGGCGATTTCGACGTCATCAAGCAAATGCTGATCGACATATCCCGCGGCAAACTCAGCCACAGCTTTCTGCAAAACGAAGACGAGCAACAACCCTTTCAGCTCAACAAACAACATATAGACGCTTGGCTGGCGGATTTGAACGCGTCACGGGAAATCGAAGCCAAGCGCGCCGATTTCGATCGTTTGCTGCAAACCATAGCCGAGCTGAAGCAAAGCCTAAAATCCCTATCGCACCTGCACTTCCTGGCCCAAAGCAAACACAAAGACTGCCAACAGGAAACAGAAGCTCTGGAAAACAGCCTGAAACAGCTGACCCGCCAACGCGACCAGCTGCAACAAAACCACACTCAACAGTTGGAGCCCAAGGAAGATGCCTTGATGGAAGCCAACGGCCGATTGAAAGAGTTGGGCTACCGGATAGAAGCATTGGAACAGCAGAAACTGAGCTTTGAAGAGCAAGGCGCCGAAAGCTTTGCGCTCAAAGGGGCCAAGGTAGAGCAATACGTCAAGCAACAACAGGATATTCAGGCCGAGTTGGACGCGCTGGAACACAAGACCCAGGAAATCAAGCGCTTTTACGAAAAGCAATTAAGCGAATTGCAGCACAGGCACGAAAAACAAATCCAAAGCTACCGGCAGCAAAGTTCCGATGCCAAGCTGAAGCAAAGCCAAAGCTTGCGGGAAGCGGATGCCGAATTCCAGCAGCGCAAGGACCGGTTGTTGCAGGACAAAGACAATCGCCTGCATCCCGTTAAAGAACAGCGCGCGCAATTTTCGACTGCATTTCAGCTCAAGCAAAACAAGCAAAAGAATCCGCCGATTCCTGCCGCTTTGATCGAGCAACAGCACAAAAACCGCGAGGCCCTGGACGCGGCCGGCAAAGCATCCAAGCAGGCTTATCAAGCCCAGGCCGAAGCGCAAAGCCATTACCAGCAAAGCTTTAACCACTATCAACAAACCGAACAGGAACTCAAGGACAACAAAGCCGGGCTCAAACGCAGCAAAGAGCGCCATGACGAATGCATGAAACGCCTGCGGCCGGAACCCGGCTCGCTGCAATATTTTCTGGAGCAGGAAGCCGAAGGCTGGCAGCAAAACATAGGCCGGGTCATCGCCCCGGAATTACTGGACCATCACGGCCTCGATCCCCAGTGGAGCGCTAACCCGGACCAAACCTTTTACGGCCTTAGCATCAACCTGCAAGTTTTGGCCGACCGCGGTTATTTGACCGAAGACAAGGTTCGTCTGGCGCAACAGGAAAAAGACCTGTTCGAGCAGGTGTCCAAACTCAGCAAGGAATGCGAAGGGCTGGAAGCCGGCCTTGCGGCGGCCAACAAACTGCGCGAACAGGCCAAGTCGGCGCTGGAACAAGCCAAATCACGCGTGCAACAAACCGAGAAACTGGAAGAAAACTTAGGCAACGAGGCCAACGGGCTGGCCGACCAGGTCAAGGCGGAAACGGCAAAAGCCCGGCAACAGCTGGAACAGGAGATTGAGCGCTTATCCGGCGACATCAAAGCCTGCGACAAGACTCTGGTCGCAATCGAAACCGAGCACCGGCAAGCCTTGCAGGAGCTGCAAAACGAGCATCTGGCCCGCAAAGGCATCATCGAATCGGACTTGGCGAACCTGCTGGCTACGATAGCCGAGCAAACCGAAACCGACACCGAACATTTCAAGCAGGAACATCGCCGCATCGATCGGCAATTGAAAAGCGATCTTAAAGCAAGCGGCGGCGCCGACGACACCATCGTTACCTTAACAGCCAAACTCAAGGAAGCCGAAGGTTTGGAACGCGAGGCGCGGCGCTTTCAACGCCAGGCCGAGGATTACCAAGACTGGCTGCAAAATCGCTGGCAACAACATCCGGAACTATGCCGGCAACGCGACGGCTGCCAGCGTCAAATACAGCAGTTGAAAGACGAGATCGACCGGTTGAAGCAGGATTTTCAACGGCAACGGGCGCAGTTGAATCAACAAATCGGCGTTCAGGACGAGCGGCTGAAAAACAACAACAGCCTGCTGTCGCAACTGGAACAATGTATCGATCAATTGCGGGGCTGCCCGCCGGTCTGCGCGGAAGACCAGCCCGAATACGCGTCCGGCACGCTGCCGCGCCTGACTCAGGATACCCTGAAGGCGCGCAAGCGCCAGGAACGCGACATTCAAAGCGGCAAACAGGCCTTGGTGCAGCTCTTTAATAAACATCAACGCAGCCAATTGGCGGAAGCCTGGTCGCAAGCCCTGAACGCATCGTCCCACAGTAGCGCGTTTTTTCATGCCGAAGCGCTGGAGATCGAGCAACCTTTGATCGACGTGTTACAGATGGTCGGCCATGTCAAACAGGCCACCGCCCAGCAAATCGAATTGCACGCCTCCAGCGTCAACACCTTTTACCAGCATCTGCATAACTTCGACCGCGCGATTAAAAGCACGGGCACAGAGCTGTCCAAATACGTCAGCGAGGAACGCTATTTCGCGGCCTTGGGCGAGATTACAGTCAACGTCCGATCGAAGATGAGCGACCTGGAATACTGGCAAGCCTTGAAAAAATTCGGCGACCATTACGGCCAGTACCGCGACAACGCCGAGTTGAACGGCAATCACGACATCCCCGACGCCCTGGTGCAAGCCATGGGCGAACTGACCGCGCTGCTGCCGGCCACCGGCGTCAAGGTCAAGCATCTGGCCTTGTTCGACATCGAGTTCAGCATCTTCGAAAACGGCCAACTCAAACATGCCCGCAACGCCAGGGAATTGAAGGACGTCAGCTCCACCGGCCTGTCCTATCTGGCCTTGATTACGTTTTTTACCGGCGTCACCGCGATGCTGCGCAAACAAAACCCGACCGTGGTGTGCTGGCCTATCGACGAACTGGGCGACCTGGCGCCGGAAAACATTGAGGCCATGATGAACCTATTAGCCAAGCAGAACATCCGGATCCTGTCGGCCACACCGACCGCCGACCGCCATGTGCTGGGCCTGTTCGAACGCCGCTATCTTTTGAACCAGCAAAAGCTGCACGAAGTGGATTTGCCGCAAAGCAAGCTGGAGCAACTGTTGAATGCGCAGACTACGCAGGAGGCCGCCCATGTTTAAGCAAGTCGCCGAAGCCCTGCTCAGCGGCCAATTCATCTGCCCGACTGCCTACCCGGACGCTTTCGAGTATTTGTCCCAGCCGGCCAATGCGGACAAGATCAACGCATTCCTAAAACCGCTGGACAGGGAATTACTAAACTTGGACGGCGAACTGTTTTACGCCGCCTACACAGGCGTCGACGACAGCAACCGCGCTGCGATCAGAGAGGCCTTTTCGGAGATACGTTCGCAACTTCGCCCGGTTGTCGAATGGATGGACATGGTCATGACCGCGCTGGGGCAAGACATGCCGATCCGGGCCCGCGATGAAATCCGCCTGCACCGGCTGTTACAGGCCATCGAACACGAACCTTCGTTATCCGAACAACTGAACAGGCTGACCCAGTTGACGCTGTTCAAGACCGGCAAAACCGGTTTTAACGATCAATTGTCGTGGCTGCTGCAAAAACTGGAACAAACCGGCTACCTGGCCCGGCCCAATCCGCAAGCCTCGGTCTATATCGCCACCGGCAAGATCAATTATCTGCATAACGTCATCGCGTTTTTGAACGACGCCGAAAACCTGGAACTGGATCAACACACCGCCGGCGGCGAGGACGGCGAACAGCAGGAACTGTTTTTATGAGTTTCGACCACGAGCAGATTGCCGGGCTGATACGCAAGCTGGCTAGCGCCGATCAACTGTTGGCGCAAACCTATATTAACGGCACGGTGTTTACCGACGACGACAACCGTAGCGCAATCGACAGCCTGAAAAAATCCGGCATTTTGCGTAGCGCCGATGCCGGCGACGAATACCGCCTGACCTACGACATCAAGCGCCTGATCGACCGCCTGCTGCTGCGCAACCAGCGCTACCAGCAAAACATCAACATGGCCAAGATGATTTTGAGCGTCGAGGAGGACATCGAAGACTATCGCCGGGCGCTGGAACAGAACAACCGGGACGAGGCGCAATATCATCTGGAACAGATCGACGATACCTTGTACGAAGCGGTCGAAGCGTTGGAAAGCAGCCTGGGCGTGATGTTTGCGGCGATTACCAGCCAGTTCGGTTTCGTCAGCTCGCTGAACAGCAAGATCAGGCAAAACCAGCGCGCACTGGCTTATGCGCAACAACTGGTGCGGGAATTGAACCACGTGAGAATCGGCGATTGCTACGACTGGCTGAGCTGGAGCGCCATTCCGCCGGAGCTAAGCCGGAAAATCATCCGTTTCATCGATCAATACAAGAGCATCGTCGAACGGCTGACCGGCATCGTCGGCCGCATGAAGGAGTTGCTGTTTAAACTGCGATTGCAGGAACAAACCGCCAACCGCTGCCGGGCCATGGCCCGGTTTTTGAGGCAGCATCCGGAATGGGAGCCTCTGGACTGGAGCGCCGAAGCCGATATTCCCAAGCTGTTGCAGCGCGGCGCCGGCCTGACGCTGCAACCCGGCATCAACCCGGCCAATCCGGTGTTGCAGGCCGATCTGGCGGTCATCGTTCAGGAACTGCGGCGCCAGTCCAGACCCGTCGCACCGCTGCTTCGGGATAGCGCCGCATCGCCGTTGGACACCCGGATTCCTGGGCAGATCGAATACGATCAAGACCTGTACGAAAGCCATATCGAAAGCCTGTTTGCGTCGGCTCTGGAACAGCAAGGCCGCAAGGTTTCGGCGCTACGTTATTGGGGCGGAAATGGCTTGGAAATCAAGGCCGAGCTATGGCTGGACATGGTGTTCGCGCAATATTGCTGCCTGCCGCAACGCATGCGCCGCGCGATTGCTTTGGATATGCAAGGCGAAAACCTGGAAGGCTTCGACGGCAACCGGATCATCGAAGAAATCCTGCTTCAGCGGGTGGCATGAGATGTACCGGCCGATGTTTCCATGGATCAGCCGGCTGGTCAGAGACAAGCCGAATCAAGACAGCAAACGCAAGCTTAGTCCATTGGGCAGGCAAGTGCAGGCGTATTATGGCTGCGGCTATGTCAGCAACAACAGACTGATATTCAGCGCCGAAGACAAACGCCGTTTGCGCCGGCAGGTCATGGATGAACTGGGCCTGGACCCGTTCACGACCGAGCGGTTGCCGGACGACCGCTTGGAAATGGCCCAATACCACGCTAATGAAAAACTGGCGTCCAAGCCGGCCGGCGACGACCAACTATTACTGAACAGCGCGGACGGCATTATCCGCGTCAATAACGCACAAATACGGCTCTATCCGGAAAGCATAAAGACGGCCGGCCTGCTTTGCCTAAACTCCAGCATCAAGACAGTCGAGCACCGGACTATCGTAGTCGTCGAAAACCTCGCCATCATGCCGTTGTGCCATACTTGGCAACTGCCGTTGCCGGACCAAGACGCCCTATGGGTCTATCGCGGCGATCATAAAAGCGGCGCCAAGGCTCAGGCTTGCCTCGACTTTTTAAAGCGTTTCGGGGCCGACAAAACCGTCATCGTCTTTAGCGATATGGATCCTGAAGGGCTGGAAATTGCACTGACATTACCTTATGCAAAATTCTGGTTGGGTCCTGAGGCGGATTCCTGGCGACCGTTACTGAAGAGCCAATATGCAAGCGATATTGGGTTTGACGCCCAGTCCGAAGCGACCGGTTATTTGCTTCGGCAATTGGATTTAAACTCGTTATCCGAGCCGTTTAAGAACCTGATTTCAGCAATGCGGGATGAGCGAAGTTCATTTCGGCAGGAACATACGTATAGTCACAATGTGCCTTTGGAGTTGATTCCCATTAGAGCAGGGGATTATTGCTGAAGGTTGTAATTGGAGTGCTTCAGTTGTGCCGAGCACTACCGGTCAAAAGCGGTTACGCGTAAAGATAAAGGGCGTTCGGTAATGGTGTAGGCTGGTAGGCATGGTGTTTGGCAAAAGGTTGTAGGCCGGTTAATTTCGCTGTTCTATCGCCAACGACCATGGCCTGGTTTTTGTAGGCAGCACCTTTCCCGTTCCGTCCAGTTTGATATGGGCTAAAGTGACCGCATCCAGGACATTGCCGCCTATTACATCAAGCTCTCCAGGCCGTTGTGCAACCACTAAATCACAGTGGTAAGCCCCACGCCTTAGATCGTTATAGTTGTGAATTGACTGGATAAAAGCTTCACCCCGCGGCGCACAAATAATGTCTCCGGGTTTAGGGGCATAAGTGTTGGTGTCATGGCTTACAAATCTGTTTTCCGAACCGGCTGACATCACGTGCTGAATATAATCCCAATGCAAAACGGTAGAAGGCAAATCGCTTTCCGGTACTCCCGCACTTCGAGCCAGCCAGACGATAAAAGCGCCCGACCAGGGTCTAATTTCCCCTTCATGCCCGATTATCGGCAAGTCTGTCGCCGTATACCAATACATGAAGATCCGGCTAAAAAAAGGCGGTAGAGCTTCATTGCCATGGCTTGCATCACTTGGATAAATGAGCGAAGGCGGCTCCACATCGTAATTGACTTCGGGACGGCCGAACAGTTCCCATTCCTGGCGGGCAATGTACAGCATTCGCTCTCTAACGTTAGGAATAACAATCGATGGGGTGACATTAGCATCAGCTGTAATGGCAGGTGTTTCCCCTTGTTTGTGCGTAGCACAACCATTAAGAAGCAAAACAATGCAGAGTAGAAAATAAGGCATATTTAAATGGTCATTAAATTTGAAACGATATATGGATGACGAGTGTAAACGGACAATGGCAATTGACTCCTCTAACGAGGCAACGGTTTCCTGTTTGCCCGCACGCTTTGTGGATCGACGATAAATCTGACCAGCCATTCAGGTTGCCAGTATTCGGTAACGCCCTATTGTGTGTGAATTTACAGTTTTTTGTAAATTGACTACAGAACTGAATTTAAATTAGAAGTTTCAAGATAGGCTCATCATGAGATTCGATAAATCTTATTATTCCCGTCCGAGTGACAAACCGTATGCTTTTGCAAACGCGGAGTCCCTTGATCATCAAGGGATTCCGCTGTTTTAAACTTGTACTCTTTCAAAGTAAGATGGGAGTAGATTGAGCTAATGCAAGTATGCTGTAGCTTCAGGTGAAAGAGGAGTTTGTGCTTACGTTATATTGAGTATGTCAGATTTCCAAGGTAGACCTATTAATGAGGCTTGAGAGACAAATCTTATTAGGCTGGCAGATACGGCTAAAGATACAATAAGAAAATACAACACGAGTTTGGGCAATAACTAATAACCCGTACTGCCAGGCACACAGAAATTTTCCACACTTAACGGCATGGCTCCGGCTGTTTTCATTTGTTATGACAAAATGACATTCTCCGCATGATGCTAAAGTTGAAAAATAAGTTATTCATCAATGATCACCATTCCAATAAACCATTCACTCGACAACTATGCTGAATTTCCCACAAATTGACCCCATCGCTTTAAGTTTAGGCCCGGTAAAGATTCACTGGTACGGCCTGATGTACCTGATCGGTTTTGCCGCTGTTTGGTTCATCGGACAAAAACGCGCTGAAAAACCATGGTCGCCGATCAAGCCGGAAGCGATAGAAGACCTGGTTACTTACGGCGCATTCGGCGTCGTGCTGGGCGGCAGGATCGGCTATATCCTGTTTTATAACTTTTCCGGCTTCCTGAACAATCCTTTGGTTTTGTTTAAAATCTGGCAAGGCGGCATGTCCTTTCATGGCGGCATGTTGGGCGTATTTATCGCGATGTGGTTTTTTGCTAAAAAGCAGCAATGCAGCCTATGGCAATTGACCGATATTATCGCGCCGCTGGCGCCTATCGGTTTGGGCGCCGGCCGTATCGGCAATTTTATCAATTCCGAATTATGGGGCAGGCCTACCGATGTGCCTTGGGCCATGGTCTTTCCTAACGGCGGCCCGCTAGCCCGTCATCCTTCGCAATTGTATGAAGCTTTCTTGGAAGGCGTTGTGTTGTTTGTAATCCTCTGGGTATATTCCAGCAAACCGAGACCGGTTATGGCGACGACCGGCTTGGCGCTGTTTTTTTACGGCTGTTTCAGGTTCTTTGTCGAGTTTTTCAGGATGCCGGATGCGCAGTTAGGTTTTCTGGCTCTGGATTGGGTGACGATGGGGCAGATACTGTCAACGCCGATGATCTTGATCGGCGGCACTTTATTTTATTTTGCTCATAAAAAGGAACAATTGAGAAAAACCGCATGAAGCAATATTTAGAATTACTCGATAAAATCATCAGCGAAGGAACCCCGAAAGGCGATAGAACCGGCAGCGGCACCCTGTCCGTTTTCGGCCATCAGATACGTTTTCCGTTAGCGGAAGGTTTTCCTCTGGTTACAACCAAGAAAATACATTTAAAATCAATTATATATGAATTACTTTGGTTCCTGAAAGGCGAGACCAACCTGAGTTTCTTGCATCGGCATAATGTTAATATCTGGAATGAATGGGCCGATGCAAACGGCGAATTAGGTCCTGTGTACGGGCATCAATGGCGCTCATGGCCGACACCGGACGGCCGTCATATCGACCAGATTCAACAAGTTATTGAACAGCTTAAAACTACGCCGAACAGCCGCCGGATTATCGTTTCCGCCTGGAACGTTGCCGATTTGCCGGATGAAAGCATTAGTCCGCAACAGAATGTGGCGCAAGGCAAAATGGCTTTGGCGCCTTGCCATGCGTTTTTTCAATTTTATGTCGCCGACGGCAAGTTGTCTTGCCAGCTCTATCAGCGCAGTTGCGACACGTTTTTAGGCTTGCCGTTCAATATTGCCAGTTATGCATTACTGACGCATATGGTCGCCCAGCAGTGCGATTTGGCGGTCGGCGATTTTATTTGGACCGGCGGCGACGTACACTTGTACCTGAATCATCAACAGCAGGCTAATTTGCAGTTAACCCGCAAGCCTTATCCGTTGCCGACTTTAAATATAAAGCGCAAGCCTGAATCGATATTCGATTATCAATTTGAAGACTTTGAAGTCGTTGATTATCAGGCGCACGAACATATCAAAGCGCCGATTTCTGTTTAACCATCTCATCTTTTAATGGAGCACGGATGCCGAAAGTAAACGCCTCTAGGCGATGCCGGTTTAACGGATTTTTAAATTTGTTAATCGGCGTTTATCAGTAAAATTCTTCCTATTTTATTTTCCGAAAAACTTATTGGGCGAAATTAACCTCATCTATGAATATACAATACAAAGCGCATCCATGGCACGGCATCAGTCCGGGCAACCATACACCGGACGTTGTGACGGCCTTTATTGAAATAGTTCCGTCGGATACCGTTAAGTATGAAATCGATAAAGAAACCGGTTATCTTAAAATCGACCGGCCGCAAAAGTTTTCCAATACGGTTCCTACGCTGTACGGTTTTATTCCGCAAACTTTCTGTGCGGATAGGGTTGCCGAATATGCTGCATTAAAATCAGGCAAATCGGTTGCTAAAGGCGACGGCGATCCGCTGGATATTTGCGTGTTGAGTGAGCGTAGCGTGACGCACGGCGATATTCTGTTACAGGCTATTCCTATCGGCGGCTTTCGTTTGCTGGACGGCGGTGAAGCCGACGATAAGATTATTGCGGTCATGAAAGGCGACGAGTTTTACCGGCAATGGAGCGATGTATCGGATTGCCCGGAGTCTTATATCAACCGCCTGAAACATTACTTTTTGACTTATAAACAGCTGCCGAGCGAAAAGAGTTCCTGCGAGATAACCAATGTTTACGGGCGGGAAGAAGCGCATGAGGTGATCAGGCGAGCCATGGAAGACTATCAGGATCATTTTATTGCGGAATAGGTTTTATACCAGTTCCGTTAACTTAATATATGCAAGACCTTCCAGGTTTTCAAAACCTGGAAGGTCTGACTAGTAAGGTTTTCAACAGGCGAACTAAAATAAGCCAGTGAGTCGGAACGTCTAACCAAGTCCTCCAGTTAAAGGTGTTCGCCGGCAATATCCGTATCGATAAAATCCATTATTTCCTGTCCATCGTCAAAATTTCCATAAGCCAGCAGCAGTTTTACATAGGCGGCTTCAATCGACATATTCCAGATTACTTTGGCGCCTTGCTCTATTAAGGTTTGGGTGCTTTGGTAGGCATCGGCCGATTTAATTGCCGGAGCCAGGTAAACGGTAATACCTTGTTTTTTACAACGTATCAGGAATTCAACTAACGAATAGTTTTCTCCCCATTGCAGCGATGCGCACGCGGTCCCGGAATGATATAAATCATGCAAAACGGCATCGGCATTGTCCAGGTTAAAACGGCTGTAATCGAGGCCCGGATAGGGTTTGATCATTAAGATACGCTCGGAAAAGCCGGCTTTTAGCGGGATGTGGGTCGGCATTTGTTGTCCAGGTGGATTCAATAATGAAAACTGCCGGTTTTCAAATTGCATGTAACTCTTGCCCTGAACGCTGAAAAAATCGCCGCCTAACTGTAAAGAACAGGCCAAACGAGTGCCTTGATGCAGTTGGGTCGTTTGCTGTTGGTTTCGATAAGGTACAAAAACGCCTGCTTGGTTAAGTTGCAGGATAAACTCGACAGCGCAGATAAAGTTCTCAAGTCCGTTGGCTTTAGCATGATCCAGCGGATAATCGCTGGAAACCATCAGCATAGGAACTTTGGCGGCATTAAAATACAAGCTCAAGGCGCAAGCCGTATAAGCCAGGGTATCGGTGCCGTGAGTAATGATAATGCCGTCATATTGATCGGGCCGAGCGGCTTCTATCGCGGCTATCAGCGTTTTCCAGGCACTGGGAGCAAGATTCTCGCTTAATATCTGTAACGGCTGGATCGTGTCGAAATGGATTTGCCGGTGATTTTCATAATGCTGTTCAAACAGCCGGATCAATTTGAATGATGTGGTGTCGGAGGTGTTAATAGTGCCGCTCGTGGCAACAGAACCGATAGTTCCGCCGGTAAATACAACCAGTATATTTTTCATAGTATGATGGATAGCAATAAATTACTAAAAGCATACTGCAATAAAATGAAAATATCACTTATCGTCGCGATGGCCAGCAACCGGGCCATCGGCCTGAATAATCAAATGCCCTGGCATTTATCCGCCGACCTTAAAAAGTTTAAAAAAATAACCATGGGCGCGCCCATTTTGATGGGCAGGCTTACCTATGAGTCGATAGGCAGGCCGTTGCCGGGGCGCACCAATATCATTATCAGCAGGAATCCTTCGTATCAACAGCCCGGCTGTCTGGTGTTTAACGACATTGACAAGGCGCTGGCAAGTTGCCGCGATGCGGAAGAGATTTTTGTTATCGGTGGTTCGGATTTTTACAAATCGATGCTGCCGCTTGCCGATACGCTCTATTTAACAGAAATTCACCGGGAATTTGCCGGCGATACCTTTTTTCCCGAGATTGATGCAAATCAGTGGCTCGAAGTTGAGCGGGAAGACATAGACGACGATCCCGATGTATCGTTCAGCTACAGTTTTTTGAAGTTGGAAAAAGTTAAAAAGTAGAACGCGGAACCATGTAGGGCGTGCCATGCGCGCCTTAAGCTCCTAAGGCGCGCATGGCACGCCCTAGTTCATGAAGCTTAACACGCTACAGTCAGATTATTTTTGCGGGGTTTTTTAGCTTCGGGACAATCGATACTGAAACGCTGTACCTGTTCGCCCAGTTTTAATGCGGTCAATTGACCGCCCCAAAGACAGCCGGTATCAATCGCATAGCAGTTCGATCCTTCGTAATATCCCAAAGACGACCAATGGCCGAAAATGATGCGCATATCCGCATTTTTACGTTTAGGCGCTTCGAACCATGGCACAAGGTTTTTGGGCTGGGAACCCGGAGGCCCGCTATGAATAAAATCCAGCCGGCCGTTAGCATCGCAATAGCGCATCCGGGTAAAACAATTGACGATAAAGCGCAGCTTATCGACGCCTTTCAAGCCGGATGACCATTGGTTGGGTTTGTTGCCGTACATTTGTTTTAAAAACGCCTGATAATCGGGGCCTTTTAAAACTTGTTCCGCCTGCAAGGCCATTTTTTGAGTTCTTTTAAAATCCCATTGCGGCGGCAGGCCGGCATGGAGCAGGCAGAAATCGTCGTTAAAATGAAACAGCGGCCGATGCCTTAGCCAATCGATCAGCTCATCCCGGTCCGGCGCTTCAAGTATCGGCAGTAGCGAGTCTTTTTTATTGGCTATCTTTGGCGCGCAGGATGCGGCCAACAAATGCAGATCATGGTTGCCGAGCACGGTCACAGCGGAATCGCCAAGTGATTTGACAAAACGGAGAGTTTCTAACGACTTAGGGCCGCGATTGACCAAGTCGCCGGCAAACCACAGTTGATCGGACTGTTCATTGAAAGATATGGCATCGAGGAGCTTTAATAATTCATCAAAACAGCCTTGAATATCGCCGATAGCATAGATAGCCATTGCTAATGCAGGGTTCTTGGAATGGATAAGGTAAATCTCGGCACGTCGGCGCGGAAATCATCGCCGTCATCCGAATGCATCGTATAAGCCCCCTGCATCGTGCCGACCGGTGTTTCTATCATGGCGCCGCTGGTGTAACGAAAAGACTCGCCGGGCCTCAGATAGGGATGCTCGCCTATCACTCCGTCGCCCCTGACTTCCTGGATCTTGCCGTTCGAATCGGTAATCAGCCAATGGCGCTGGAGCAGTTTGGCAGGCACTTCCCCGGCATTGGTGATAGTAATCGTATAAGCGAAGACATAGCGGTCCTCAGCGGGAGAGGATTGCGCTTCTATAAAAAAAGGCGTCGCTTCAACTATTATTTTGTTTTTTTCGTTCATTATCGGATCATATAGGTTACATGTTGATTATTTCATCGTAACTTTTCATTAAACGCAAGCAACTATTCAGTATGAAATACAAAGACTGCTTTTTAATCTTGTTGTTGGTCTTGTCTCAAGCGGCTTGGGCGGAAGACGGCAACGATTTATTCGCGGCGGCAATGATGGGTAAGCTGGAAAGAACACAGGCTTTGCTGGCGCAAGGGATTGATGTTAACAGCAAGACAGCCGGCGGCCGCACCGCGCTGATGGCCGCGAGTTTCAACGGTAATGTAAAGATTGTTAAAGCCTTGTTGGCGTACGGGGCCGATGTCAGTATTGCCGATAATTTGGGAACCACCGCGTTAATGGATGCAACGGTTTTCGGCAATGAAGACATCGTCAATTCATTGATTGCAGCCGGTGCCGACATTGATGCTTTGGACAAGCAGAATGTAACTGTTATGGCCAGAGCCAAAAAAATCGGCCATGAAAAAATCATTAAAATTCTGGAAAAAGCCGGGGCAAAAGAAGAGGCCGATGTGCCGATAGAAGAAGCAAAACCTAAAGACGGTGCGGGCGGAAAACCGGCAGAGAAGCCGGCAGAAAAACCTGATGCAAAACCGGCAGCCAAAAAATAACTCAATTCAGGACAAAACATTGCATATTCATATTTTAGGTATTTGCGGAACATTCATGGGCGGGCTTGCGGTGATTGCCCGGCAGTTGGGGCATCAGGTCAGCGGTTCCGATCAAAACGTTTATCCGCCGATGAGCATACAGCTGGAACAGCAGGGCATCGTGCTGATGGAAGGCTATCGGGCCGAGAACCTGGATAGCCAACCGGATTTGGTGATTATCGGCAACGCATTGTCGCGCGGCAATCCGGAAGTCGAAGCGGTGCTTAACCGGGGCTTGAGATATGTATCGGGGCCGCAATGGCTGGCAGAACACGTGTTGCAGGATAAATGGGTGCTGGGCGTTGCCGGAACCCACGGCAAAACCACCACGACCGGCATGTTGAGTTGGATACTGGAACACCAGGGCTTTCAACCGGGCTTTTTAATTGGCGGCATCCCGCTGAATTTCGGCATTTCGGCGCGCTTGGGTGAATCCGATTTTTTTGTGATCGAGGCCGATGAATACGATTCCGCGTTTTTCGACAAGCGCTCGAAGTTTGTCCACTACCGGCCCAGAACCGCTATTTTGAATAATCTTGAATACGACCATGCCGATATTTTCCCGGACCTGGATGCAATCAAAAAACAATTTCATCATTTGGTCAGGACGGTGCCCGGCGAAGGTTTGATTATCAGTCCCGAATGCGACGCTAATATTAACGATGTATTGGCAATGGGTTGCTGGACACCGGTTGCCAAGACCTCAATTAATTCCGACGCGCAATGGAATGCCCACCTGATCAACAGCGACGGCAGCAAGTTCGATGTCATGATGGACAATCAATCTCAAGGCTGTGTCGAGTGGTCGCTGACCGGTGAACATAATGTCTACAATGCGCTATCTGCGATAGTTGCGGCAAAACATGTCGGCATCTTGCCCAAGGATGCGATAGCCGCGTTGGCACAGTTCAAGAACGTCAAGCGCCGTATGGAAGTGATCGCCGAAATTAACGGCGTCACTATATATGATGACTTCGCCCATCATCCGACCGCGATACAAACGACGTTGGACGGCTTGCGCAAACAAGTAGGCCAAGAGCGCATCATCGCGATAGTCGAACCGCGCTCGAACACCATGCGTCTGGGTGTTCATACCAAAACGCTGGCGGAGTCTTTGGGCCATGCCGATCTGGCTATCATTTACCAGCCGGAAGCGCTGGGCTGGGACTTAAGTGAGCTGAAAAAGTATGCGAGTAATATCGAAATCTGCCAGTCGCTGGATGACATCATCAATAAGTTAAAATTCGAAGCGCGTTACGGCGGCCATTTCGTGTTGATGAGCAACGGCAGCTTCGGCGGCATTTATCAGCGATTACAGGATGCGTTGAAAAGCTGATTCTAAATAATCATGGTCCACGAAAAGCACGAAAAGATGCTTTCTTTCGTGTCTTTCGTGGACAAATTGAATCTCAAATATAAAAAACAAACCCGAATGCAAATACAACAAGCCCTTCAAGCCCTGCTGAACAAACAGGATCTTAGTTCCGATCAAATGCGCGAAGTGATGCACCTGATCATGAGCGGCCAAGCCACCGATGCACAAATCGGCGGCTTCCTGATCGCCCTGCGCTGCAAAGGTGAAACCATCGACGAAATCGCCGCCGCCGCCGAAGTGATGCGTGAACTGGCCGCCAAAGTGGATGTAAAAGGCGACCATGTCATAGACACCTGCGGCACCGGCGGCGATGGCGCGAACACCTTCAACATCTCCACCACCTGCGCCTTTGTTGTTGCCGCAGCCGGCGGGCAGGTCGCCAAACACGGTAACCGTTCCGTGTCCAGCAGTTGCGGCAGCGCCGACCTGCTGGAAATCGCCGGGGTAAACCTGGATTTAAACGCCGGGCAAGTCGCGCACTGCGTCAATGAAATCGGCGTCGGCTTTTTATTCGCGCCGAAACATCACGGCGCAATGAAATACACCAGCAATGCCCGTAAAGAAATGGGCGTCAGAACCCTGTTCAATCTCTTAGGCCCATTATCCAATCCCGCCGGAGCGCCGAACCAGTTGATCGGCGTATTTGCCAAGGAATGGGTGGAACCTTTGGCGCAAGCGTTAAAAAAACTCGGCAGCAAGCATGTGCTGGTGGTTAATGCCGACGACGGGCTCGATGAAATCAGCATTGCCTCGCCCACAACCATTGCCGAACTTAAAGACGGCGAAGTGACCAGCTACACAATCACGCCGGAGCAATTCGGTTTTAACCGTGCCGGCCTGGACGAATTGGCTATTGATGGTGCGGCTTCCAGCTTGGTGATGGTAAAATCGGTGCTGGACAATAAAGCCGGAGCGGCCAGGGACATCGTCGCACTGAATGCAGGGGCGGCGATTTATGCGGCCAATATCGCCGATTCCTTAAGCGCGGGTATAGAAAAAGCCCAGGAACTTATCGCCAACGGCGCGGCAAAAGCCAAATTCGACGCGTTGATCGCTTATTCAAAAACCTTATAAAAACAACTAAAAGCCATGACCGATACGCCAGATATTTTAAAAAAAATCCTCGATAAAAAAACCGAAGAGGTCGCCAGACGCCGGTTGAACATGACCATCGCCAATCTGGAAGAAATTGCCGGAGGCGTAGAAAGCCCTCGCGGATTTTATAACGCGCTACAAAGCAAGGTCCTGGCAAAAAAGCCGGCGATTATCGCCGAAATCAAAAAAGCATCGCCCAGCAAAGGCGTGATCCGGGAAGATTTCCAGCCGGTCGCGATCGGCCAGGATTACGCGATGAATGGCGCGGCCTGCCTGTCGGTCTTAACCGATAAAGAGTTTTTCCAGGGTTCGGAAGCCTACCTGCAAATGGTCAGGGAACGCTGCCCGCTGCCGGTGTTAAGAAAAGACTTCATGATCGATCCTTACCAAATCTACGAAGCCCGCGCCTTGGGCGCCGACTGTATCTTGCTGATCGTTGCCGCATTGACAGACGATCAAATGCATGAGCTGTCGGATACCGCAACCAAACTGGGCATGGATGTGTTGGTGGAAGTCCACAATGCTGAAGAACTGCACCGGGCGTTAACGCTCGATACCAAACTGATCGGCATCAACAACCGCAACTTGCGCACCTTTGAAACCTCATTGCAAACCACGCTGGATTTAAAGGCCGATGTTCCGGCAGACCGTTTGATCATTACCGAGAGCGGCATTCATACCCCAGAAGACGTGCAGTTGATGCTGGATAACGGCATTTACACCTTCCTGGTCGGCGAAGCGTTTATGCGCGCGGAAAGCCCAGGGCTGAAGATGCGGGAATTGTTTGGCTTGTAGGCTGAATGCCCGGTTATCGGATGCCAGCGCCGTCGCTCATCAATTCCCTTGCCTACATGGACGTAGGAACGCGTACAAAATAACTTCGGCAACAGGCCCCCTCTCCTGCTGGAGAGGGTTGGGGTGAGGAGAATCAAATACTCAAGTTATTTCATCCGCATTCCGTAGGTAGTAGAGCGCCCACAGTAGGCGTTTTACGACTGCAAGGGCGCAGGAGGCAGACAGAAAATACACTGAGCAATCGCGGCGCCGCAACCTCCCTGCGGCTTAGCAACGCAGGGAGAGTTTTAAAACTGAATTTTAACGAGCAACCGGTATAGAAAGTGTGGTGGCATGGCTGCTGCCTTTGTGTGCTGATAAACGGAAAGCCAGAGTCTAAGGTGGCTGAACTCTAAAGATAGAGTTTGAGAGTCAACGAAAATCCAACCTGCTCGATAAGTTAACATTGCTTTAAACCTAAAAACCGCAGTTATAGCGTTTTCAGTCTTGGTTAATCGTCTTGTTGAACTGAGGTGGATGCGTTGCACTTATCCATCCTGCCAACACCCCCGATTATTAAGGTGACGTGGTGGATAAGCAACGCGCACCCACCAAAGCCGTAACTAATGCAATATGAAAACGCTGTAATCCACGAAAGGCACGAAACCAATCAACATGTTGCGTTGATTTAACCATTCACCCTTTGACTGGCGCGTTACCGTTTGGGCGATCTTTGAAAACTTTCGTGCCTTTTGTATCGCTTGGAGGCGTCCGCTTTCGGTTTTTGCGGGCGAAATGACTTTTCCGGGTTTAGCATCACTCTTACTCATCAGGTAACTTTTAGTTTGATTATCGATCATTGAATTATGCGTTCATTTCCCTTTCTTTTATTTGTGGCTTTTATCTGGAGTTTCTCATCTGCGGCTTGGGGCGATGATTTCATTGTTGCGCGCGCCGTTCTTGAGGACCCCACCGGCTCTTTGTCGATAGCCGATGCGGCTGGGGCAAAGTTTTTACCGTCCACGCCGATTCTGGCGAAAGGCTATACCGATTCAGTCCACTGGCTGCGCATTGTAGTGCGTCCGCGCGACGACGGCGGCGAACTGATACTGCGTATTCGCCCCTCCTTCCTTGATGAAATAAAACTGTACGAACCGGATCCCGCTGCTCCGGACGGCTGGAAAGTCCGCGTTACCGGCGACCGCACGCCGTATCTGGAGCGCGAAAGAGCATCGACGGTATTGGGGGTTGCAATCAGGCCGGTTCAGCCGGAAAGCGTTTATTACCTGCGGCTTAAAACCACCAGCACATCCATGCTTCATGTCGAAGCGCTAACGCCCCACCAGGCCCAGCTCAAGGATATACGGCTCAACCTGTATCAGACGGCGTACCTGGGCTGCATGCTGGCGTTGTTGGTCTGGGCTATCAACGATTATCTGTCCAGCCGTCAACGGGTGGTTGCCTGGTTCGGCATTCATCAGGCAATTCATATTGTCTTCAACTTCGTGTATCTGGGCGGACTCGCGCCGTTGCTTGAGTCCTATTCGCCGGATTTTGTCGATCATCTGACCAGCTTTATCGTATGGACTAACTGTTTATTCGCGACGATATTCCATCGCATATTGTTGACGCCATTTGCGCCTCCGAGAATCATCATGCGCGTATTCGACGCGATAATCCTAATGATTTTGGGGGATTTGGCGGTTATGGCTTTCGGATATATGCGCTTTGCACTGTATTTTAACGGGCTGATGGTTATTTGGGTCATCCCGGTGGGACTGGTAATGGTCTTCAGCGCCCGCAACGAAGCCGCGCCCGGCCGCCGTATCCTGCGCACGGTATACAGCGTGCAAGCCGTTTTGCTGCTGATTACCCAACTGCCTGTATTGGGTTGGACCCATGCCATTGAATGGAACCTGAACATCGTATTAGTGCAGGGAGCCGTCGCGGCTTGCCTGATGTTCATCCTTTTGCATCTTCGCTCCCGGCAGTTGCGGCACAAAGGCCAACAAGCGCTGCTGAAACTGGCGTTAACCCAGCAGCAGCTTGACATGGAACGAAGCCAGCGCGAAACGCAAAACCGCTTCATGTCCATGCTGAACCATGAACTCAAAACGCCGCTGTCGGTGATCCGCATGGCTTTGGCCATGAAAGAAATCACCGCTTTCGTCAAGAACGTCGCCCAGCAGTCGGTGCAGGATATCGATGCGCTTATCGAACGTTGCCTGCAAGCCGACCGGCTGGAGCAGCAACAACTTATCCCCAAACGGCAGTCTTGCCGCGTGGAGCAAATGCTTGACGAACTGCGCACTGCCAGCGCGATGCCGCAACGCTTGGTGATTCAGGCCGAAGCCTTGCCGGAGCTCGATACCGATCCGCAACTGCTGCGTATTATCTTGAGCAACCTGATCGACAACGCACTCAAATACGCAAAACCGCAAAGCGCCGTGCGTATCGACGTCAGCCTGTTCGAACACCAGGGGCAGCGCGGCATTCTGAAACGCATCGCCAACGCTTCCGGCACGGCCGGCATGCCCGACCCGCAGCGCGTGTTCGACAAGTATTACCGCGCTCCTGGTGCCCAAGGCAAGAGCGGTTCCGGGCTTGGCTTGTACCTAGTGCGTAGCGTGACTGAACAACTTGGCGGCTGGATTCGCTATTGCCCTTTTGAAAACGAAGTGAGGTTTGAATTATGGATACCGCTCTGAACATCGTCGTGGTCGAAGATCATGACGCCTTGCGCGACGTGACCGTCGCGGCATTATGCGACATGAACCATAACGCGGTCGGCGTCGATTGCGCCGAAGCCCTGGATGATGAAATCGGCACTTTCCCTATCGACCTGCTGGTGATCGACCTGAACCTGCCGGGCGAAGACGGCATCAGCCTCGCGCGCCGCCTGCGAAGCGCGCAACCGGATGTTGGCATCATCATGGTGACCTCACGCAACCAGATTAGCGAAAAACTGTCCGGCTATGATAGCGGCGCCGATCTGTACCTGACCAAGCCGACGTCGGTCGAAGAGCTTGGCGCCGCGGTAGGCGCTCTGGCAAGACGGATAAAGCGCCGCGAGCCGGAGCGGCCCGGGTTTGTGCTGAACCGCGCCGGGTTATTTTTACAAGGTCCCGTGGATGGCGTCAGTCTTTCCGCGCATGAAGCCGCGATGCTGTCGGCGTTGGCGCGGGCGCCGGGGCGACGGTTGGAATCGTGGCAGTTGATCGAGTTGTCCGGTAAAGAGGAGGAGGTTAGTAAACACACATTGGAAGTCCAAATTGTCCGCTTGCGCAAAAAGCTGGTGCAGGCGGGAGCTGCCGATCAGCCGATCAAGGCGGTGCGCGGGCAGGGGTATCAGTTGTGTATTAAGGTGGTTGTGGCGTAATTCGGTATTTTCGGTTTTTTTGCGGGAAAGACGCGCCGAACCATACTGATTAAAATTTTTAACGGATTGCATCATGGCTGTGCTTGGCTCGCCACGATTGATAAGAATTGCCGTTGGCGGCTTGGGTGTTATGTAGGGTTTTGTAGGGTTTCTTTTTTTGGGCTTGGTATAGTCTGGTTCAAGCCATCTTTGGTGGCTTACGTGGTTTGTAGGATTGTGAATGAAGAGAACTTAATGGTTTGTGATTAATGCGGTTCGTGCTTCACCGCATCTTACGGGCTTCCGTTTCGCAGCCGCCGCGCGGGGAAATGGCTTCGGGCTACCGCCCTACGCCATTTCCCCGCGCAATACTAAAGCGGACAATCTATGTGCTACAAAACCGGACAGTTTTATTTTATTTGTTGCTAACACGTCATTTTTGACAGTTATGCAACTAAGTAAGTAAAAATTTGATAAATTTAAAACACAAAATCATTAGTATTGTTAGGAGACTAAGCTATGGAAAAAAATGCAAGCGTAGTAGGAACGACTACAGTTGTAGGGGCCGCGGCGGGGTATGGGATGGCGAAGGCTTCAGCAGAGGAAGACGCGGCGACATTGACTGCCGAAGAATTAGCTGAGGTTGGAACAGCGGTAGAGCCGGGGGTTGGGACGGCTATCGGTGCGGTTGCTGGTTTAGTGGCTGGAGAGATTGCGGATCATCTTTAAACCGTCGCAAGACCTACGGTCGGGATGGCAGCGAGACATAGCAGTCGGGTAAATTGATGGGCGTCAACAACATCTGACTGCTGCACCAAGCGCCGCAAATCATCCAGATTCCTCGCTAGGCGATCCATGCTATGCACGACGACTGTATCGCCTTCAACAAGAAACCGTCTAAAAAACTATCATCTCGTCGAAAAATACTTCGTGATCAGTTATGGCCGGATATTTTAGAGAGTTAAATTACCCCCGGCAAAGCCGGGGGCTTATTGCTGTTAGCCCCTCAAAGGGGCCTGTTCATGAATCGCCTAAAGGCGATACCGTCATTTCAACAAACTGAGTTGCTCATAACGCTCATCTTCTTGTTCCTGCTCTCTGATATACGCCCTGACAACCTCTTCATCCAATCCCACTGTAGATACAAAATAGCCCCGTGCCCAGAAGTTTTCTCCGGTAAAATTCTTGGCTTTGCCCATAAACTGCCTCGCTATGGAAATGGCGCTCTTGCCCTTAATGAAGCCAACCACATTCGAAACGGCATATTTAGTGCTTGACCGAAAAAGCGATTTTCCAATCGCCCCCTTCGTTTTTGCCGGTATTCCATCGCTAGCCCGAACCCATTTTTTCGGGAAATCTGTGATTGCCTGCCTTTGCCCGATCTCTGTTTTTGTTTGAGGGTCCTTTTGCCAATCTTCAAGCACGACGACGCTCCAGCGTCTTATTTTTACCCTTGTTTGTTGCCGTCAAGCGGCTTTTTTGTACGGCCCGCGCTTTCGCTGCTCTTGTTCCAGGGTTTGTTGGCGAATCACTGCGCCCAGTCGCTTGATATTGCGCGAGACGACCGAAAAAGGGGTCAGGTTCTGATGTATCCCTATAAAATATCCTTATAAAACATAAAGATATTAGGATATGAATTCACCATAAAGCCCAAGTGGCGCTAACATACGGTTTCTTTCTGGAAAACTGCGCCAGAGGGAGAACCTTATGTCGATCATTATCACCTTGCATAGCTTGTTAAAACAATCCCTTCCCGACCTTCATGCAGCGCGACTCCATGCGTTAATGGCAGCGGTTGGAGCCGGCTTAACCGGTGCCTCGGTATCCATTACCGCGCTGGGGCGGGCGGTTTCCGGATGTGCCTATCCTAAGCATAAAATCAAGCGCCTGGATCGCCTGGCCTTATACGGCGCTATAACCCGGTTTTTATTGAAGTCTCTTCCCCCTGCCTTTGATTATTATTGACTGGTCGCCGTTGACTGACGATCAAAGCCAGCAACTTTTACGTGCTGCGCTTCCTGTGGGTGGGCGCACTATAACTTTATACGAGGAAGTTCATCCCGATAAGAAACTGGGGAACCGCCGCGTACAGCATCAGTTTTTGGCGCGTTTGCAGCAGATGCTCCCGGCGCACGTCAGGCCTATCATCGTTGCTGACTCCGGGTTTCGCACCCCGTTCTTTCGCGAGGTGGAACGCTTGAATTGGCATTGGTTGGGACGGATACGCAGCCGGGATCTCATCGCCTTTGCCGATCATCCGGATGACTGGCAATCGGCAAAATCGCTCTATGCTAAAGCGACCCGCAAGGCTAAGCACCTGGGCTTGGCGCGTTGGGTACGCAGCAATCCCTTGTCAGGACAGTTGGTGACTTTTTACCGTCCCGCCAAAGGCCGTCAACAGCTGACGGTTCAGAAACGGCCGGCAAAATCGACGCAGAGCCGTAAACAAGCTAAACGCGAAAAAGAGCCGTGGTTGCTGGTCGTCTCGCCGTCACTCAAGGCCTATTCGGCGGTTCGTGTAGTGAACTATTATCGAACCCGGATGCAAATCGATGAAGGCTTCCGCGACACCAAGAGCACGCATTATGGACTGGATTTAGCCAATGACAGCCGGATTCAAGCTGAGCGCCGCGCGAATCTGTTACTGATTGCGGCACTGATCATCTTTGCTCTTTGGCTGGTGGGCCTTGGCCTAAAAGGTTCCGCCACCGAACGGCAGATCAAGGTCAATAGCGGCTCAAAACATTCACCGTATTCGGTTATTTTTCTTGGCAAAATCGCCTGCCGCTATGTTGCGTTTGAACTACCGGATGATTATTTAAAGCTGGTGCAGGCACTCTCAGTCGGCTATTTTGAAAAATTGCAGGAAGGATAATTCGTGGGGATACATCAGAACCTGACCCCTTTTTAGACCCCTTTTTACCTTCCTTTTTACCCTTTCATCTTAACCTTCTTCCTCAGTAAAAAAGACTGTTTGTCTTTAATTTAGCTTGTACATGCTCGCTGCAATAAAAGAATTGCTACGTCAAGTTTGGCGGATGGGCGATTTATGTAGGCTTTTGTAGGGTTTCTTTTTCCGGGATGATTACAATCCAATTCAGGGTACCGATTGGTCTAACTAGTGTGATTGACGCGGTTCGTACCTCACCGTATCCACGGGCTTTGCAACTGTATTTGGCATCTGGCTCAATTTTCTAATAAAGAAGGAAATTCAACATGTTAAAAAATATTTTCTATGGTATCGCAACAGCATTAAGTTTTATACCGTTGCTGTTAACCCCCGGCAGCACTGTTGCGGCTAGTCTAAGCGCAAGCAATTGTTCATCCGGCACGACGGTATTCCAAACAATTAACGGTGTTCAGACCCCAACAGTATGCGGCGCTTCAACTACAATAGGATCGTCCAACTACAATAGTTATCTCGGTATTCCGTACGCCACAGCTTCTCGGTGGCAAGCTCCAGCTCTTCAGGCACTGCCTACGTCTAGAGGTAGCGGGGTACCGCAGCTGAATTTCGGTTCGGTATGTCCTCAAACTGCTCCGGGCACCACGTCGCCCATACCCGGCAGTAATGAAAATTGTCTTTACCTCAATGTCTGGACTCCGGCTTCGGCGATTAATCCGAAAGCAAACGCGAAAACGTTGCCAGTAATGGTTTTCATCTATGGAGGAGCTTTTGAAACGGGGGGAAGTTCGATGCTAGCAGACCAATGGGCTAAGCAGCCTCCAACGGTGCCTCTATACCAAGGTGCCAACTTGGCAACTCAGGGTGTGGTTGTCGTTACCCTGAATTACCGCTTGGGTGCGCTTGGCTTTCTGGCGAATACCGGCTTAACTGATGGCAATAAGGCATCTCAGCCTATTAATGGAAATTTCGGTATTCTTGATCAGCAGACCGCGCTTCAGTGGGTTCAGCAAAACATTCAACTTTTTGGCGGCGATCCGACTAATGTCACAATCTTCGGTGAAAGTGCCGGTGCAATGTCGGTGGGAATTCATACATTTGCTGCAACGGCGTCTGTGCAGTCTCAATTTAACCAAGCACTAATGGAAAGTAATCCGTTGGCCATCACCTACGATACACCGACACAAGCTACCTCACGGACAGGCACACCATTCATGACGGCGCTTTGCGCAGCTTGGTCAACGGATAACCCTCAATCAAAATGCGATCCATCAGTAAATCCGGCATTCTGGTCACCGCTTCCAACAACACAGGAAATTATAAACGCACAGGCAACTACTAAAACAAATATGCTTTCAGGCTGTAGTCTAACAAACTTGCAAGCTTGTACGGATGATTTGACCCATTTGAGCTTGACATGGGAACCTGTTCAGGACGGCACTGTTGTTCAGAAGCAACCACTGACTGGAACAACAACTAAATCGATGCTATTCGGAACCAACTTAAACGAAGGCGTACTTTTCACTCAGGCATTTTTGTCGGGTCTACCTATAGATCTGTTTGGAAAAGGAAATCTTGTGCCGAACCTGACATATGCACAATTATTATCTTTATGGATCCGAGGAGTGCCGGAAGGGAGCGTTATTTATGAAGATACCTGGGCATACAAAACAATTATACAACCAAACAGCAACTACAATCCCGCTAACATCACCGATACAAAGATGACTTCTCCCTACGCCCAAGCGCTTGCAAACGTTGTTACGGATCGGGTTTTCAATTGTGGCAATGTCTATTTGGCAAGCTCAAATACTAGCGGTCAAAACCCTCCGAAATTTTATGGGTATCAGTTTGTCCAGCTTCCTTACTTCAGTCTTTATACTCCATCTCTTCCAGCCGGTGCAGCTTGTGCGGCGACCAATGGTTTTGTTTGCCACGGCAATGAACTGCCATATGTTTTTAATAACTTAAATGCTGTATATGGAACGCTTAACCCCGGCGATCAGCCTCTCTCGACCGAAATGGCGCAACTTTGGGCGAACTTTTCCAAGCAAACCATGCCAAGTTGGTGGAGCAACTACACAAACTCTTCTCCGCAAGTTGCTCAGTTTGTGAACACGGACACCACTGTTCCTACTTTGTTCAATCTCATCGATCTCGGTGCCAACGCCAATTGCTCACTTTGGAAACAATACGCGCCTTACGCAAATAACTGAATTTGATGTTGGTCTACGAGTCATATTAGGGAGCGAAGGGGACAGGGTTTTAACCCTGTCCCTAACGCTTTTCAATAAATACCTGAGCGCGTAGGTTTGGCTAACGATAGGAAGCCCAACATAAAGCCATACGGATTCGAACCTGCAACCCGCCACGATTAGAATGATCTAATTTGCTCCTCGCTCGGATTTTCCAAGCGGGGATTTTTTATGTCCGCCGATTAGACAGCATGCATCGATTGGCAATTTGTCCGCTCTTCTACAGTGTAGGCTTTTGTAGGCTTTCTTTTTTTTGTTTGGATATAGTCCGTTTCAGGCTATCGCCGATGGTCTAATTCTAGGGACGTAGAGTGCGGCGAACTTGGCGAACCGCACCTGAATATGCTCGGGTGATGTGGCGTCTATCCGCATCCCATGCTTTTCTCGTTTTTACGTGTTAAGCGTAATTTCAAGTGGATTAATTTCCGTCCATGCAGTCGCAATACGCCTGTTTTTTAGTGTTAGTGATTGCGGATGAAATTAACCAACTCTGCCCCGCTGATCTTTGTTGATATTAACATGTTGATTTTAATATAAATTGTAATAGGAGACCTTTATGACTACCTCTATCCCATTGCCGTCGCAGCTTTCCGGCCTAATTGACCCAAGCAGCACAGTAACCATCCCGCTTTATCTATGCCCAATCGAATGTCCCGATAAGCCCGGCGAGTTCAACGGCTTCAAAATCGGGATCAAGGTGGCGCTGGCCGATGCCCAAGGCAATAGTTTGCCGGAGCGTATGTACGAATTGGACACCGGGGGCAAAGGTTTTTGGGCCGATAATTTGCAGGGTGCGCTCAAGCCTCCCGCGGATTCGCCTACGATAAATATCCAATATACCAGCGGCATCGAATATACCGCGCAAGCAGTGCCATTGACGGTCAGCTTCCCCGAGGCCAGCACTGCCCTTTCCACTCAGGCCACTGTGGCGTTGATCAATAGTTATACAAAAGGCGGTAGCGATCAGAATTTTCCGATTTATCCTTGGGATGCGGCAAAGGGACAAGGCCTCATGGGCGATTTCGGCGCCAGCTTGCAGCCGATTGACGTTAATAATCCGCCAAACCAGCCGGGCGTCTTGACCATTCTCTCGCAATTGCCCTCCCCATATAACAGCGGGTTTATCATTTATCTCCAAGCGTATCCCGATAAAACCGTGACATGGCCAAAACCGCTACAACCACAAGTCTGGGGCTATCTGCTGGCTGGATTGACCGAGCAGATAGGCAAGGAATTTACCATGTTTTCGATACCTCAGTTGGGAACATGGCCGCCCGGTACCGGAACAATCAAAACCTATCCCGAAGCGTTGCTGGAAGGTTCGATCAATAACGGTGGAACAAGTCCCGACATCACAACAGCCCCCGTTGGGATCATTCTCGACACCGGCACGCCTTCCACTAATCTGTTTCTCGGCACGGATTTACCTCGAAATGACTGGGAGGGACAAACATTCCAGCTTTCTCCTGTCGGAGATTCGAGCTTTTCGATTATGAACTTTCAGGTTGGCGATATTTCCGGACTTAACCAAGTGTCTCAAAGCGATAAGAATATAGGTAATCCGAACTACGCAGGAGCCTGCAATACCGGACTCAACCCTTATTTCGGCAACTGTATTCTCTATGACATTGATAATGGCAAGCTTGGCTTTCTGGAGCCATCAAACTAAGGATGCCGAGAAAAACGAGCGTTTGACACTGCCAACGGTAGCTATTGTACAGCGGAATGCTTGTCGGCTTCCGCCTTAAGCGAGTTGTAAACGGTTGGCAATATCTCAACAATGACAGGCCCCGGTTTTACCGGGGCAATTTAATAACTTCAAAAATAACGGGCAGAAAATGACTACAGCAACAGTTCCATTCACTTTTATTAATCGTATTACATCGGCGCAAGCGATGGGCGTTTCCGAGCAGGACGGCAATACCTTGCTGACGCCCAGCCAGATTCAAGCAGGCGGCACTTATCAGTCGCCCTATCAGCTATCGTTCGATTTTAGCTGGGACGATTTGACGGCGGGGTTCACGCATACGCCTTTTAATGACTGGACCCTGGAAGGGAATCCTGAGTATTTCCCAAATCCGCCGCAAGATTGGTTTGATCTTGCGATCTATCGCGACAATGCATCCAATAGTGCGGTCGGCAGTCCATCCTGGGGGCCGGGACCACGCTTCTATCCGACGTCGGTTATTCCATCCGATGCCGGAGCCAACACAGCCGAATGGCAATCGCAACGGCTGGTTGCCGTCGCCGCGGCGATGATAGGCTACAACTATTGCCATCATCATATCCCCGATTGGAATCCGGGGCCTGATTGGTATAACGGCCTCGGTATTACACCGACATCTCAACTCGTTGGGCAGGGCGTCGATTGCAGCGATTACAGCTCATGGCTGTACAACTATGGGCTGGGCATTTATCTCGATACCGACGTGCAGCAGCAAGGAAATATGAAGACGTTGAGCGACAACAACGGCAAGCCATATACCGTGCGGCGCGTCGCCGATGCCGCAACCAGCTATGCGGATTTGGTTAAACAATTGCAAACCGGCGATCTGCTGTACATCGCCGGTGCTCCTAACTTGTCCAAACAGAATATTCAGCAACAACTGCAAGCAGGAAATCCGCCCCAAATTACCCACGTGATCATGTGGCTGGGCGACGTCGGCGTTGCCGGCGGCACTCCGCTGGTGACCGATAGCCACGGCGGTGAAGTGCGCGACGAGAACGGGAACCTGATCCCCACCGGCATCCAGGCGCGGCCTTTCAATCAAGGCTCGGATTCCGGATCGGATTCGTCCGTGCCTGTCGATGAATCCGCGCCGAACTGGTACTTCGAGCATTTTCTCTGGGCATTGAGGATTTTGCCGGACCTGTGAGATACGGGTTTTCCTGATTTTAAATTCAAGAAGAACGGCAGCTATTCAGCGCGATTGTCTCTTTCCTTTGGAGCATAGGTATCTACACAAGTACCGGCCCCTTCTCCCTTGAGGGACAAATCCGCCGGGAGCGGATTTGCACTTGCCCGTAGGGTGCCGGACAGGATAGTCCGGCATGATTAGGTTGGGATGAGGGGGATTAAATGGTTGTTTTTATTCTCTTCGGCAACCGCTCCCTGCGTTGCTAAACCACAGGGATGTGGCGAATGCAGCTTACGCAGGAGCGGTTTTCTGCCTACCTCCTGCATCCATGCAGTCGTCCAGCAGGAGAGGGAGCTTTTCTTCTTAACTTAGGAATGTGTACGAAATAACTTGGGCAAGTTGCTAGTAGCCGGAGTGCAGGCTTCGCCTGCAAGCGCAAGCGAAGCTTGCACTCCTGCTGTAAACATAGGGTGCGAGTTGTTCAAATTATTTCATGCCCATTCCTTAATGGCAGTGACGCTCCGCGCTCGTCTTTAATATACAAGTGTGTTTCAGAGTCGTCATACCGGCAGGGATGCCGGAACCGTTAGAGCGCGAAGCGAATCCAGTGCCATGGACGGTAACTCGGAATTGATAAGTGCTTAATCAACGCGAAGTGCTAGCCGATAGTTTCATCTTCCTGTGCCTGGGTTCCGGCATAACCCACAGGGATGTGGGGGCCGCGATTGCTCCAGGCAATCTTGCGGCATTTCCTCCATCCCTGGAGGTCAATGCAGATATTGCATAAGGCCATGGATGGCCTGTAGTAGAGCAACGCAGGAGCAGTTGCCAAGGAGCAAATATCTGTCCCTGCCAGAACGACGGCGTCTCGTAGGCACTTGTGTATAAAGGCGAGCGCGGAGCGTGGGAACGATAAGTTCAGGTTTCGGGAAGTTAATCCTTAGGAACGCGTACAAAATAACTTCGGCAACTGGCTCCCTCTCCTGTTGGAGAGGGTTGGGGTGAGGAGAATCAAATGCTCAAGTTATTTCATCCGCGTTCCTTAGCTAAGAATCTCCTCTTAACACGATGCAACGCGCTCATCGTCATGAACAGCTTTTACCCTTGAGTCGCCAGAGCGCTGTTTTAAAAAGAGCAGGGCGAAAGTTTGTCAGCAAATAATTACAATATTTTGGAGAAGGGTTAATATATTAGCTACCCCAGAGTTTGCCTCCCGTGGTTCCATATGCTCAAGCAAAGCTTGAGAGTCTACAAATCCATCCCATCCGAGAACCCCACATAGTGAGGTTTTTTTATGCCTGCAATAAAAACAACAATGAAAATAACAAATGCTTGCGAAGAATTCCTAAGCCATTGCCGCGTCGGCAAAAACCTGTCCGACCATACCTTGCGTGCCTACAACATCGACCTGAACGAGTTTTCCGCCTTCTGCACCCAAACAACCGCCATAGCCGATTGCGACCGGCATTTATTGCGTAATTATTTAACCTATTTATTCGACAAAAAGAACCTGAAAGAAACCAGCATCAAGCGGCGCATGGCCTGCCTGAAAGCCATGTTTCATTGGCTGGAAAGTGAAGAGCTATTGGCGAACAATCCTTTCCACAAATTCAAAGCCCCGATCAAACTGCCGAAACGGCTACCGCGCAGCTTGGCGGCACATGAATTGCGCTCCCTGCTAACCGCCCCATTGGCAGAGCTGGGCATCAAAACCCCCGGCGAAGTGGAAAGCATTACCGGCAACCTGAGTCGCAAGCAATTCAACCACATCACCTGTTTGTTAACCGTTGAATTATTGTTTTACACCGGCATGCGCATCGGCGAACTGACGCAAATTCTCCTGAGCGATATAGATTTGCAGGATTCCATCATCAAAATCACCGGCAAAGGCAATAGGGAGCGGCGGGTATTTATCAACGATCCGGAATTAAACCGCTTGCTTGATAGCTACATTCGAAATCAGATGGCTTTATATTTACGGATAGCCCTCTCCTAGTAAAGTTAATTTTTTGCCAAATACTAAGAGCCTAATCTCTGCCTATTTTTCTCCAAATATATTTTGTAAAGCTCTTCAACCGTCATTCCTCTTTGATCACTTGCATTATCAATATATTTATCAATATCATTATTTTCGGCTACTAATATTTTTCCGCTACTGTAAATGTTTGCATTATTCCCCTCTAATTTTTTTAATCCAACATATGGTAAATCTCTAACGCTTAAATTAATGAGAGATTCACTACCAGCCGGTACTTTTCCAAGGTTTTCTATTTTTGCACTTAAGTCGTTTTGATGAGAATTAATATCTTTTAGAAACATGTCCAATTTTGGAATTTCTACAGAGTAATCATTGTAATTAGTTACAATTATTGATGCTGGGTTGTCAGTATCATTTTTTTTCCAAATAACATCACCGAAAAGCTCTGCCAAATTTATTGACTCTGAAACTGATTTAACTATATTAGAGTTATCAGTATTAGCCATGTAACGAGTTCCATAGTCAATAGTAGAAATACTAACATTCCTTTCATTACTAGATTGGTAAATTTGTTTTACACCATCAACAACTATATCAGTTATTAAATTACCTGCCACTTCCTTAGCCGCCCATTTTCCTAGATTTCTAACAGCTCCGCCTCTAAAAAATTGACCCGCAATGAAACGAACAACAACAGCGGGCCAGAAAGCATAAGCTTCACTTTGAATAATCGCGTTATTAAAAAGTATACTTCCAGAAGATAAGAGCAAAATCTTTTTAAAAAAACTTCTTCTTGTTATAATTTCCTTATTAAATAGCAACTTAAGTCGATCGTAATCATCTGTTTTGGTTTTATCTAAATTAACGTTTTTTATTTCTTTTATTTCTATTGTCATAACACTATCTATACTAATATTTAAAGTCTATGTAGTGGATTTTTTCTGACTTTCCAAATTCTGTCTTATTTAAATTAGATATCATTTTAGTATTTATCCTAATCTTGTTTGATTCTATTTTTATAAATTCACCAGGACAATTATTTGCAACATATTGAATATTTTCTGATATGGATTGTAAGTTTACAATCATTTCACCTGAGGCATCAATATGCTGCAATGAAGATATATCGTCATTAGTATTTATGTAAAAAGAAACTCTAACATAATCATTGTCTTGATAATCAAAACAAGCTACTTTTGAAACTATGTTTTTATGTGGATTTAATTTAATACTCATGCCGTGGTCTGGCGGTGGGTTATAGCTCATTTCCACATTATCAATATTATTTGGCATATTTATCAATCTAAATGGAGGGATATAGTTCCTGGGCTTGCTGAGATCATAACTAATTTTGCTGTTTTCTTTTTTTATCTCTTTAATAAGCCACCCATTTTTAGGAGTTTCAGGTGTATTTTTTGGCAGGAAAAAACCTATTTTTATAGAAAATACCTGCGCATCAGCTATGCCGCCTTCAAAAAATATAACATGCTCTATAACCGCATCTTCGAATTTGCTAGGGATAATTTTATATTTTTCCCTAGACTTAGACTCCCAATACGAAGAAAACTCTGCAAAGTGAAAATTATCCGATGTCGGAGATAATGAAATGCTAAATAATGGATGATTAGCTAGAAACAAAGATTTATTCTCCCTTTCAATTTCAACAGGTTTCCATCCATCACTGATTCTTTCAAAAACAACCATTAATTTTTCATTTGAATCAGCTTTGTCAATAAAAAAGTATGTTTCTCGTTTTTCTAAAATAGACCCTAGATTGATTTTTTTCCTTGTTATTAGATCAGATAACAATTTAAATTCTTGAGACTTAATAAAGTTGTCAGAAGATATATCTTTTAAATACTCTACCTGTTTAGTGTCTGTCATTTTCTCAATATAATATATGTTCTCTAAAGGAGTTGATATATGACTCGCTACTATATTTCTTGCCTTGCTATCCTCTAATATTTTATTGCCGGAATAAGATATATCCATAACAAATAAATTCATCATTAAAAATAAAACATACTTCACATCAATGCTCCTTAATAATTTCAAGATCTTGATGCGCAAAATATTGCCAAGATCTGTAACATTTTAATATTTATGAATTACTTTATATTATCATCTTCTTTGCCCAATAAGACTATCTATATTAGCTTCAAAAAACTCATAAGAATAAGTATCCGTTGCTGATATCCCATCAATTTGAACAACATAGCTACCCACTTCTCCTTGCTTTGGAACTAATAAAGAATGAAAAATTTTTTTTGTTACATCATCGTAACAAGATCGATCTTTTTTACATCCATGAAACTTTTGAAATGTTTCTATATCAAAAGTAAAAGAATTATCCCTATTTCTATTAACCCTTCCTAATTTTGCTAAGTCTTGATAATACGTCAATTCAACTGTCTCATATTTTGTTTTACTCAACAAAGAGAGATTATCTAAATATGTACGAATATCAAAATCACGCGGAGTGTTATCATAAAGGGAAGTAACTTGAATTATAGAGTTGTCACTTTTAAAACGGCGATAAATGGTCGACTGAATAATATTTGCCTTATCTAAATAAGGAATTTTATGATCTGCAATTGTTGATATATCTTCTTGTGCTAATCTCACTTGTGTGCTTACTGCGCTAATTATCTTAAGCATAGTGTCACAATCAACGCCAACAAGTTCAGCATAGCCTGTTATTTGTTCTTTTTCACATGTATAAGCGACACTGCAAAAAAGCATAAGAAAACATAATAAAAAAGTTCTAAGTAGCATTACTCTCCCCTTAGTTAAATTGTGTAATTTGCCAAAAAATTGTATCGTTCCCACGCTTTAGCGTGGGAATGCAGTTCCAGACGCTCCAGCGTCGCCATCACCATGAATCGATTTCAATCAAACCATCCGTCCGCATAATTTGCTGCGCTGGAATAGCGCCAGTGCTCCGCCAAGCCGACATAGCCGCGTTTCACCGGATTGGCGTGAATATAGTCCAGCTTCTCCCGCATCATGGTTTCGCTAAAAATCAATTCGGCATGCACGCCTTCTTGCCAGAGTTGATACTCGCGATTTGTTTTATGCGCGCGTTTGAAAAAACGTAAATGCGCTAATAAGCGTTCAACCCGCCTGGCTTGCAAATGATCGATTATTCGCCGGGCGGTATAGGACTTGAAACTGTTTACGCATTTGTTAAGGTTCATTGCTTGAGCGATAAAATGCAGATGGTTTTCAAGGACGACGTAGCCGTATAACCGCAAGCCCTCGCGTTCTCTTTGGTAACGCCAACAATCGAGTATGATTTGTGCCGTTTCGGGCCGCGTGAAAACCGGCAGCCATTCCAATACGGTACAAGTCATAAAATGCGGCTTGCCGGGTTCGGTTATTGTGTATCGGCTTCTTCCCATGTTAATTGCTAAGTCCTGGCGTTATGTGAAAAAGGACGCCGGAGCGTCCGGGACTGCGTTCCCACGCCGGAGCGTGGGAACGATAGTTTTTCGGCCAATCAATGCCCAGCCATTCCCTCACTATCCCGCTTCTTAAACTGAATCACCTGCATCATCCCCATATCCTCATGGGACAACAAATGGCAATGCAGCACCGTCTTACCGTCGAAATCTTCATAACGGGTCAGGATGTTTTGCGGCTGGCCGTATTTGACCAACAGACTGTCGCGCCACAGGGTTTCCGTGTTGCCGAGCGGGTCGGTGCGGGTGGTTTGGAAGTCGTTGGTGTGGATGTGGAAAACATGGTTCCGGGTCGGATCGATGGAGCTGATGATCCAGCTGTCGGTGCCGGTTTGCGGACCGTTTTCGTCTTCCTTATTTTTCGCCAATTCTTCGGCGCTGGGACGCAGCTCCAACATGCGCGGCTGGCTAGCGTCGAACACATGACCGTTGACCTGGAAGCCTATCGGATAGCATGGGGTTTTATCCCTGTCCGGGTTGCAAGCAATGCCGCCGTCGTTGCCGCCTTTGGGTTGGTCGCGGTTAAAGGTGGCGATTTGGTTGTATTTGACGTTGCTGTCCTTGATGTCGCTGTACGGATACAGTTTTACCATTTCTGCGTTGGTCGGCAGGCCGGTGTCGGCAACCGGTTTTTCATTCGCGACGTCTACCCAGGCCACGATATAGTTGGTATAGCTGGCTATGGACGGGTCCAAGCGGCCGGTGATGTAGGTGTCGGCGGTCAATGCGTAACGCCCCGGCGTTTTGCTCGCCTGCACCAGTACGTCGCTGCGGCTGCCGGGTATTAATTCGACGGCCTGCCGTTTCAGCTTGAAGGTTTTTTCCTGGTCCCATTTACCGGTACAGCAGTAGTCTTTTTGCTCCCAGTTGTTGACCCAGGTGTCCACTTGGCTCAGGTAATTGCCGTCGACGGCGATTTCGTGCAGGTCGTGCTTTTCCAGAGTGAGCTGGGCGGTGCGGTTAAACGAGCTGTCGATAAAACGCCAGCGCTGGGTTTCGCCAGGATGCATTTTGATGGTCGGCGCAATTTGTCCGTTGACCAGCAGGTAACGGTTGCGGACGAATGCCCGGTCGTCGCCCAAGGCCAGGAAGTCGTTGACCTTGCCGGTATCGTCGTAAGGGATGGTTTGCAGCATGAAGATCTTTTCGTTGGCGTTGGCTTTCAGGATCGATTGCGGCGTTTTCGCTGGATCGTCCTCGACGATGATCGTGCCTTCCATACCACTGCCGACCTGCACGCCGGTCGAACCATGCACATGCGGGTGATACCAGAATGTGCCGGGGGTGTGGTTTTTCGGGATTTCGATTTTAATCTGTCTGGGATTGGAGCTTAAACTGCTATTTTTTTCCGGGTCGGGATTGGTATAGGGAACCGGCGGCACCACGACCAGGATATTGTCGGCGTTGCCGCTCGGCGAAACGTGCATGCCATGGGTGTGCAGGTTGGTGCAATTGAATTTATCGGGCAACGGCGAGCCGCCGAACATATCGTGCGGGTTGTTGCAGACTTGTTCCGGGTCGGCTTTGCCGGTCGGGTCCAGTTGGTTGTTCAGCGTGATGTTCAAGGTGTCGCCGGGCTTGACGCGCAAGGTCGGGCCGACCAGTTTGCCGTTATAAGAACGCAAGGTAACGCCGCAACCGGCGATTTTGGTTTTGGCCGGGTCGGTGAAAGCGACATTTAAATCGACGTTGAGCTGGCCGTTACTGGATTTGAACTCTTGCGGGGCAACATAAGCTTGGCCGCCGTAGGTTTTCAGGTCGGTTTCCCGGTAGACGCAGGCCGGATCGGGCGGCACGTCGTAGGTTTCGGCAAGCGTGGGCATTGAATATAAGCCGGCGGCCAGCGCCAGCAGGGTAGTACGATAGAACATGGTTATCTCCTGGTTCAGTGAGGCTTGACGGGGGGCGGGCAATTAAGCTCGGCGTCGGTAGTGTCTTTAACGGTCTCTTTGGTCCGTTCACTGTGGCAGGAGGGGCAGCCGGGGGCGGCGCATTTGATGCATTGTTCCGGCACGTCCTGATTGTCAACGAGCTTGCCGGTAGGGCAGGCCTGGACGGCGCCGTGGGGTTTTGCCGGTACGGTTGGCGCCGGATCGGCCATGCAGGCGCCGACCAGCAGCGCACATACAGCCGTTAGCGCGGCGGTTTTGATATGAATCATGATTCCTTCCTTTCTATTTTTGTTATGTCGGCAATGTGATATGCCGGTTTTATGTGGGCTACCTTGGCTATCGGTTTGTGCCGATAGGTTTGTTGCGCTCAGGATGCACAAAGTCTCTGGGCTTCGGGCGGAACGTCGGCAAACGGGCAGTGTCTTCCAACGAAGGACAGCCGTAGAGGAGCCGCAGCATTCTAACGGAAAATGTACGGTAAACAAACGTTTAATGTTAGTGTCATTGGCAACGGCGGTCTAAATCCTTGGTCCAGCCGCCCGCAGCATGACGTGCGGTCGAATGACGGGGGGCGTTTCGTTAGCGATAGCCACACTTAAACAGAATAGATTTCAGGATAGCTTAGGAACGTGGATAAATTAATTTAAGCAATGACCATGAAGAACATGAAGGGCATGAAGACTTAAATCCTTCATGCCCTTCATGTTCTTCATGGTTTAAAAATAAAATTTGCTCAAGTCATTTCATGCGCGTTCCTTAGCGATTCGATCTGCGCGGCCGTGAGGATTTTTTCGGCATTTCCACATCCCGGCTGCCAGTAGCGGGAAAAATGATGCACGGGTATGCCCATCAGTTTGCCCAATAGCTGATAGGCGGTATTGCTGTTGACAGGAACGAAACTGAGAATGCCGAAAGGCGTATAAGCCACGTCAAGATTATTCAGATAAGGGAGAGCTTTTACCGCATTGTCCCAACGCGCCAAGACATCTTCCGGGCTTCCTGAGAACATTGGTTTCGATTGTTGGCCGGTTTTAATGTAGTTCAAATTACGGAGCGGATTTAAGCCGAGCAAGACCGCGCGGGAGCCGAAATGGTAGAACTTCAGCTTGTCGCCAAGCATGCCGATGGCTTTGATGACGTTGCCGGTGCTCGTCGCCAGTCCATGCAATTGGCCCAAAACCTGGCCTTTGTCGTCCCGTAACACCCAAAAATCATGAGCGGCAATGCCGACAATATCGTAGGCTCGGGCTTCGATTGTATATTTTATTTCCGGCATTTATGGCGATGAAGTTGATGTGGAGCGCTGATTTTAAACCAGTGCGAAGGCAATGGGGTGTTAGTGAAGTGCTTATGCTAAACTTCGCGCGCTTCTTAGACTGACTACGAGCGGCAGTGGGGTTCCTATAAATGCTTGAATATAAGTCCTCATTTAAGGCTCAAAGCCGGAGTGCAGGCTTTGCCTGCATGGATGTAGGCAAGGGGCGTGAGCAGGAGCGGAAGCTTCGCCTGCTTTGCAAGCAAAGCTTGCACTCCAAAACACCGGAAAACTTTAGCTTGGTTACTTACCACCCAATGCCTTGCCGAAAGACACGCCAATGTCGTTAGGCAACATCACAAAAAAAGGGCAAAAGCGCCAACTTTTGCCCTTTATTATTCAACTCCGTTTTTCAAACAGTTCTCTTACACTGCCTCCCGTAATCAAACGACTCAATAGCCGCCAATTATTGGTTTCATAACGAACACGGCCTGCGACGATAGCCGGATGAATTCTCAACTCGTCTGCCAGCCTAATTGCATCGTCTTGAGTGTGCGTTATTCTCACACCGGATTGCCTCCATATTTCTTGAGGAATCGGCGCGTTTCGAGCACCTTCGTCGGCCTGCTGTTCTTCTACACTCGTCCTTGTTTTATCGTCCAGATTATCTAAGATGGATGCATAATCCTGCGTCAAATGCTTGCGCACATGCACCAGCTCATGAATCAAGGCAAACCAAAAATTATCGATACGATCGTGCCGCAAGGTCAGTGCTACTATCGGCGTCTCGCCCATTAGCATCGCCGCACCATCCAAATAGGTTTTCTTGAAGTGATATTCAATGACTAAGACAATGCCTTTATCGGCCAGATATTCCTGCGCTAACAGCGGACCGGTTTCGAAGCGTGACAATTTGGCAAGATCGATCAACCATTCATCGGTAATGACGTCAGACGTGTACTTCGTCCGTAGCTCGACAGCTTGCGCTTTTTTAACAACGCAGGCCCGCCAAGCGATCAACGCATAGTCATCCATTTCTCGCGCTCCGCTCTGATGCATGGGCGCTCTTAATAACGCACGGTTATGGTGGTCGGAAATACCTCCCATGAATCCTGTAATTAATTCCTCGGCAAAATCTTTAAGCTTATTGGCAGATTCAACGAAATTGGGAAAACAGCCTCTTTCCTGCATTTCTTTGAGTGGAAACTTAAGGCAGTCATACACGGGCTCTGCGCTAATATCGATGTCGCCGTGACGGGAGGTACTGATGAGCACTTCTGCCGGAATGCCTAGACCTTTATGAATCGCTCGAATCATTGCCAAGCTTAAATCGCGTTTTCTGGATAAAACCTCGGAAACCTTAGAGATAGAGCCGACCATCGGCACCAAATCGCGTGGCTTTAAGCCTTGTTGGTCCATTCTGAATAGAATGGCATCAATCGGATCAGGAATAACAGGCGCGACTTTAGTGCGTTCATAGGCTTCAATAACCAGTGCCAAAAGCTCTAATTCGTCTTCGTCTACCGATCCGCTTTCAATATTCATATCCATTAACGCAGACAGGCGAGCCATAGCAGTTTCATAGTCATGCTGCGTTTTGATTACTCGTACTGGTTGGTTCATGGTAATGTCCTCGGTTAAGGTTGTAGTGTTATGTGAATCTTTTTTTGTCGTATTCCGCGTGAGTTCCAATCCAATCCATTCAATTTTCACAATACCGTATTGATACCTCGCTTTTATGACCAATCGGTATTTATTGCCTTTGATGTTAAAGATGACGATGTTGTCGGCTAGGAAGCTGGCGGATGGGTAACGGCTTTTGATGTCGTGCGAGCCATCCCATTGTGCTTTCTCAACGTCATATCGCCAAGCATCCAATGCACCGCGCGAATCGGCGTGCTCTCGCTTGAACGCTTCTAATGTCAAAAGTCCCAGTAACTTCATTAGCTAGATCTTTATTCCTGAATTGGGAAATGTAATATATTCCCTTTTTGGGAAGTGTAAAGGTTTGCTGAATAACGCAGGACTGTAGGCTGTAAGGCGGATTTGCGCAGTAATCCGCCAATCCAAGCACAACATTCAATACAATCGGACATAAAGATTCCCGCTTGGAAAATCCTCGGCAGGAATCAAGTTCAAGGCTTCGTTCATGGCGGATTGCGGCGCAAATACGCCTTACAGTATTCTCAGAAAATATGTTTCCGGCATAGTTGCCGTTATAATTCGCTCAATTCAATAGAGAATATGACTATGAGTACGGCAAAAATCAACGCAGACATGCTGATCTGGGCGCGCGACCGCTCCGGCATCGCTGCGCCTGAATTTGCCCGGAAATGCGGAGTCAGCGAAGAAAAGCTCAACGAATGGGAATCCGGCCAACTGCCTCTAACTTTTAAACAGGCGATGACCTATGCGGAAAAAGCGCATGTGCCTTTCGGTTATTTATTCCTTGCCAAACCGCCAGTGGACGACTTACCCATTCCGGACCTAAGAACGATTAATAGCCAAGGTTACCGGAAACCCAGCGCCGAGTTGCTCGACTTGATTAAACTGATGCTGCAACGCCAGGAGTGGTACAAAGAATATTTAAAAATGCAGCTCGCAGAGTCTAATCCTATTGTCGGAAGGTTTTCTACAAAAGATAGCGTAACGGCAATTGTCCGAAACATGCGAGGCGAATTGGGCGTTGGCGAACATCCGGACCGGGGCAAATGGGACGATTATTATCGCGATTTGGTTAATAGGATTGAGTCCCTGCGTATTATGGTCATGCGTCAAAGTTATCTGGACCACTATACCAGGCCGTTGCGAGTTGAAGAGTTTCGTGGGTTTGCGATTGCAGACCGCTATGCCCCGATTATTTTTGTAAATCACGCGGACGCCTTGGGTGCTCGGCTTTTTACATTGATTCACGAGCTTTGCCACATATGGATTGGTCAAACCGGTATTTCCGATAGCAGTACGGACACGCAACGAGCAGAAGAAACGCTTTGCAATGCAGTCGCTGCGGAGTTTTTGGTGCCGGCTGACGAGTTTAAGTCTTTATGGGATAGCGGGCTCGACAATTGGCAGGCTAATTTAGCCGTTCTCGAAGCGCATTTTCATGTCAGTACATGGACCTTGGCACGGCGAGCACTGACCTTAAACTTCATTACTAACGACCAATACCATCGATTTATCGCCGCTCAACAGACGTTGCACAAAAGTCGGGAGATTAGCTCCGGCCCAAGCTATTACCGGATGAAAAAAGCACAAATCAGTAATTTGTTTTCCCGTGCCGTTGTCAGTGAAGCTTTGAGCGGTCAATTATTATTGCGGGAAGCGAGCCAACTGTTAGGCGGCATTAAACCGGACAAAATAGCGGAGTTTGCCAAGGAGTTGGGCGTTTGAAATATTTGCTGGATTCCAACACGTATATCCAGGCCAAAAATTTTTATTATGGTATGGATATATGTCCCGCTTACTGGGATTGGCTGGATCGGCAATTTCAACTGGGTCTTGTTGCAAGCGTGGCTATGATAGGTAAAGAACTCAAGGAAGGTCATGATCAGTTGGCTGAATGGGTAAAAGCAAGACCCGAACACTTTATCCAAAACGACGATGACGACACTCAAATCGTCTTTGCGGAGATAGCCCGGACTGTCATTGAGGGCGACTATAATGCTGGAAATTGCGATAGTTTTTTGGCTAAAGCCGACCCTTGGATTATTGCAAAAGCTAAAGCGATAGGCGCAACGGTTGTGACGCATGAAGCGCTGTCAGCGCCAAACACCAAAAAAGTTAAAGTCCCGAATATTTGCCGCCAGTTCAATGTTCCCTGTCTGAATACGTTCCGGTTTCTGAGGGAGTTGAATGCCCGTTTCGTATTGGGAAGTTAGAACTGTAGGATGGCTTTGCGGTAGCAAGTCTTCAATCGACAGGCAGTATCGGTGGCTTTGGGCAAGATTCGACCGGCGTAGCCCAACGCATCGGAGCTGTAAAATGTTGGGTTTCGTGCATTAGCTCAATCTACATGCTACAGGAGCGAGCATAGCAAAAAATCATCATAAAGTATCCTTGTTATCATATAATCTTACTTCCTTACTTTGGAGGTTGTTATGCTAGCGAAATTAACCAGCAAGAACCAACTGACCTTGCCTAAATCGGTCGTGCAGTCGGTAGGCCAGGCAGAATATTACGACGTAACCGTAGAAACAGGGCGAATTGTCCTGACGCCGGTTCGAATCCAGCAAGCGGACGCGGTCCGGGCCAAGTTGGAAGCATTGGGCATTGACGAACAGGATGTGAACGACGCGATTGCCTGGGCAAGACGCGAATGAGCCGTCGGGTTGTGCTGGACAGCAATTGCGTAATTTCAGCGCTGCTGTTTTCCCAGCAAAAAATGGCTTGGCTACGTCACAGTTGGCAAAATGGACAGATAACGCCGTTGGCAAGCAAAGACACGGTAACAGAGCTGATTCGCGTATTGGCTTATCCCAAATTCAAACTTACTAAGGCGGAACAGGATATATTGCTTGCCGATTTCCTGCCTTATGCGGAGACCGTCGTAATCGAGCAAGTCCCTGACGGCTTACCGCAAATTCGTGATCAAGCGGACCAAAAGTTTTTAATTCTTGCCGTCGTCGGCCGGGCGGAAACGTTAGTCACCGGCGATGCCGATATTCTTGAGGTTAAAGCCGATTTTGATACGCCGCCGATTATGACGTTGGCGGAGTTTAAGGATTGGTTGGACTCGGCGGGGAGCTAGGGCTGTAGGATAGTTTTACGTTAGCAAACCGCCCGCCAATAGGCACTGAAGCTTACTAATTTTTTATGACAAGTAAGCGAAAGATTGAGGAGGATGCTTAATATCATACTCTTTCAACTCTCTAAATTTTAAGTATCTTTGCGCACGCTTAACCTTTATAGCATGGCCAATTACTTTTCCTTCAAAATAACTGTCATAAAATTCTTTATCAATTCCAGAGTGCTCCATGGTTTTATTCCATAATTCATCGACACCAAGAGACAAGACATAATCTATCTCAAACTCTCCAATAACTTTACTAATAGGGCTTGACGCGTAAATAATGACCTTTGTAACTGCTGAAGATTTAAATATGGCTCTTCTAAACTCATATAGTTTTTCGCCTTTTAATATCTTTTCAGCATATTTAGGCTTAATCGATAATAAAACTTTCATTGGTTCCCGACGCTTGTAGTATTCTATTGAATGATTCTTCACTTATTTGTTCAAATCCGCGCGGAACACTATTTGTTCCGGCTATTACTCCCATTTCTATTAATTGCTTTAAATTCGGTCTCCGTGGAAACGAATAAAGATATAGAAAGTTTACAACAAACGGTTTATATTTATTATAATTCCACTGTTCTCTCAATTGTGAATCGGGAAATACGCTTCTTTTTCTGCACAAGTTAATGAAATCATTTTCATTTTTTATTTGATTATGCACATTATCCACTATTCCTAGAGTAGTTACTACTGATGAATAGTAGGCGCTAGATTGTGATGTTTTAGTCCTATAAAATACTATTATATCACCCGATCTTAATTCTTTAAAGAATGAACGCGACACATACGCTTTCTGTATTGCATTTCTGTGTGGTTCGTTTTCAATAAAATCCTTTGGCGACTCATTGTTTAATATAGAGTCCGGAAGAAGCTCTGTGTGATATTCTGGATATATTGGAACAATAAAATATCTTCTATTTCTATCAATAAAAGGATATGTTATTTTGGGATTTTCTTGGTCTGGTTTAGGATTAAAATTCTTTATATATACCAGCTCGAAACCTGTTGGCGTTAATTTTTTTCCATGGTGGATAAATCCCCAGTCTGTTAATAGACCAATCAATCTTTCATGCTCTTCGGTTTTATTAAATAGAGTGACATATATTTCATCAACATGATGCCGTAAGGCATTATCAAAAACGATTTTTATAAATCTCTCACCAAGCTTATAACCATTTGATGTAACCTTGAAAGTGCCTATTTTCAAGCGCTTTTTCTTTTCAAACGGTGGCTCTATGTCGGCATATTCCTCATCATGACTTTCAGTTTTCACATATAAAAAGGCAAGTATCTCTTTAGCATCAGATTCGCATATATAAGAAATTTCATTGGCTTTGGATTTGAACCATTCCGAGAAACCTTGGTAATCATTTTTAAAGGAATTAAAAAAAATATCATTGATGTTTATATTTCTAAAATATTCTTTTTTTACTGCAAGGGTTTTATAGTCAGCCAAACCAGGATTTTCTGCTGAAACCTTCTCCAAAAATCCATCAATAGAATAAACAAAGCCACTTATTCCTAATTCACTAGCTTTTAATTGAATTTTGCGATCTTCGGTAATTAGATAATCTACTCGCTTAGTAAAAACTTCCTTTAGCAAAGAAGTGCCAATATTATCTTTTTCGCAAGTATCGTGCTTTATTCTTAATGCCCTAATTTCAATCGATTCTGGGACTTCATTTTTAAGTAGATAATAGTTTTTAAGCTTTGCTGTTAAAGCTCGTATAACTTTTTCATCTTCATGTTTTTGTATTTCGTCCAATGATAAAGGATGAATGCATTTTTCGAATTGTAGTTTATCAAGCCATCCAAATAATCTTCCAATATCGTAGTTAATAGCACAATTAACTTCTCTGTGAATTAATATGTTTGTATCAAGCAAAATTTTCATTCTTCTATACCGATTATTTCTTGCACAAATTGACTAATAACAGATGTATCGTTATCGGTTTTGAATAACAAATGAGGTATTTTTAATTCTTCTGATATTTCCTTCGAGTAATCAATTTCTTCTTCTTGAAAATCAGATAGAAGATTTAAGTTATAGCTCTCGTTGTCCCTGGCATTTAATCTTTTTTGAATATTTAGAACATCATCATAAAATATGATTACTCCAACTGGATTAATTGCCTGAAAAGTCCTTTTAGGAATCCGACTTATCGAGTAATTTTTCTCTAATAAACAAAAGTGTCCATCTAGAAAATAAGGTAAGTTAGTATTAATATGATTTTCAATTGCTAGAACTAGTGCATTCTGATTATCATTGATGTCGGCCGCCCTTTTATCTTTAATGCTTATATAGCTGTTTTTGATCTTCCTGATCAAATCGCTTGCTGTATAGTGCTCTATGCCAAGCTCTTTCGAAAGTTTTTCGCATAGGGTTGTTTTTCCTACCCCATGTATACCGCCTATGACTATAGGTTTTTTTTTCATGACAACGATCCTAGCAGTTGTTTATTCTTTTGTAGGCTGTTGCGTGAGAGAGCTTATAAACCTACTTTAAGAAAAAATTATTGAAGAACTCCATTAAAACTAAATTCACTTTTATGAGGTATATACAATCCTCTATACTCTGCTGAAAACTCATAATTAAAATACTTGAATACTTTTTCAAACTCATTCATTCTGTCTTCTGAGACAGATGCTAAAGGTCTATCTGTATCTAACAAGCACATGCTTCTTTCGAATAATTTTATTCCTAATCCTTTTGACTTATATTCATGGTTCACGCTTATTGTGCATATTTTTTTTTCAAGTACTGTATCTTTAATAATGGCAACTCCAGCAATCTTTTCATCTCGTAACTCAAGAATAATTTTTCTCGTGCCGCCTTTTAGGCCATTTACTACTTTTTCAAGGTACCATTTTTCAAAATTCGGATATGAATTTTTCAAGTGAGATATTTCTTGAAATACTTTTATAGAAACAAGTGCTAGCTGATCAGAGCCGCAACTATCATGTTCAATAATTAATGTCCCGTTACCTAATATTGATTTCATAAATTTTTTAAAAGGTTGTTTGTTTTTTACCGTCATGGAAATGTGGCGTTTTTTCTTGCAATGATGATGGGTTTGCGCCTTTTTTATCAGGCATTACTTCACTATTCATTGGAATCTCCTGTTGTGTTAAAAAAGGAAGATAGGGCTTGCTTAACTCAAATAAATAGCAAGAAGCCCAACTAATAAAAATTATGACAATAATATATAAAAACACTTTCCCTTTTGATGTCTGTTTTCTGTTGAAAATGGCAAGAATGGCGTAATGGTTATTTTCTGGAATTTCATTCTCACTTTTCCAATGGTAGGCTAGGGTTGCATCGTTAGCACTACGATCTGGCAAATATTTCTCCCATGGCCTATTTTCAAGCTCTCGGCATCTGTGGTAATTCGGATTGGCTAACGTATTAATTTCCCTATAACTTTTTAAAAGGAAGAAATGTAATTTTTTAATACACGGAGTTTTTTCAATTTCAGTTGGAAACTCTTCCCAATAAACTGAACGAACCTCATTAATCCGAAAATCAATTACCTCTATTGACTCTCGAAAGGGACTTATAACAGCATCTGATCCAGTATGGCATTTGTTGAAAAAATTTGTTTTCGTTCCTTTGAATCTCAGCCTTACATACGCGACATTATTTTTAATCTTATTATGGTGCGTAATGGAGAATTTTGTATAAGTACCATCTACTATCACAGTATCATTATTGGCTATTCCAGCATTGGTTACTTTAGAATGAGCCACATCGAACGTTTTGTTTCCTAACGTTACTTCGACGTAGTGAGTATTACCACTAGATGTATTTTTTGTTAAATGCTGATTGAATAATGCACTTAATACATTATCACCTTTTATCTTATCAAATAAGTCTTCTGGGTCTTCGCTTTTCCAGGGCAAAAATAACTCTATTGTTTGATCTTTTTTTAACATCAATCCGACATCTAAAAAAGTGTTTTGCTCATCTATAAAGAGGTTGAAATGCGCTTCTTCGATTTCATCCTTTGATAATAAAAAAATACTTTTCATGCTGTTAGGGCCAGACTTATCAAGAAAGCATTTTAGTTTCGATAATAATCTCTTACTGTTCTTTTTTAAGTTATGCATGAGAACCAATCTCTATAATTCTATTCAACACTCCAACTCTCGCTTTTCTTAACTATTTCAAATAAATATACGGATTGAGCTTTTTACTTTTTATGCATCGCTGATTGAATAATCAGCTCTCAGTTCTATGTATTCTACCTATCAGTTTCTAATTATCCTAGCATTTAGAAGAAGTGGCATTGATTTCCATGCAGGATAAGGTATGTTTTTGCGATTATGTCATTAGTATGAATATCGACGTAAATAAATACAAAACAATGGCATAATTAAACATCGAATCCCCGTTAAATCAAAAAATGACCTTTGTAAGGTCAATTGGCCGCACAGTCTAAATGTTCATTTTCGACGTATCGCATTCTGTTCATAACCGCACTCTAAACCTGTGCGGTAAATAGATGTCGTTTAACCAATACGATAAGATGCTCATAAGTAAAATGCTTTAGAAAACGACCGTCCGCATCGCACCAAACAACAAAACTCCCCAATTCTTATAAGAGGTTTATCCACCATGTCCCGCTGGCAATTTTGGATCGATAGAGGCGGCACTTTTACCGATATTGTCGCGCGCACGCCGTATGGGCGAATCGTCTCGCGCAAGCTGCTGTCGGATGACCCGGAGCATTACCGGGACGCGGCTTTGCACGGCATACGCGGCATTTTGGGTGTGTCGGCCGGCGAGCCGCTGGACGGGGTTGTCGACAGCGTCAAAATGGGCACGACGGTCGGCACCAATGCGCTGCTGGAGCGTAAAGGCGAGCCGGTCGCGCTGGTGATTAATCGCGGTTTCAAGGATTGTTTGCGCATCGGCTACCAGAACCGGCCGGATATTTTCGCGCTGGACATTCGCCGGCCGGAGCAGTTGTATCAAACCGTCGTCGAAATCGACGCCCGAGTCAGTGCCGACGGCGAGGTGCTGCACGAACTCGATGCCGGGCAGGCCGAGCGCGCGTTGCAGGTGCTGCACGACCAAGGCATACGCGCGCTGGCGATTGTGCTGATGCACGCTTGGCGTTATCCGCAGCACGAACTGGCGTTGGCCGACATCGCCGGGCGCATCGGCTTTAAGCAAATCTCGCTGTCGCACCAGGTCAGCCCGTTGCCGAAAATCGTCGGCCGCGGCGATACCTGCGTCGTCGATGCTTACCTGTCGCCGGTGTTGCGCCGCTATGTCGATCAGGTCGAACAGGGCTTGGGCGATGTCCGGCTGCTGTTCATGCAATCCAACGGCGGGCTGGTGCGGGCGGACGCGTTTCAAGGCAAGGACAGCATTCTGTCCGGTCCTGCCGGCGGCATGGTCGGCGCGGTCGCCGTTGCAGAGCGTGCAGGTCTCAAAAAAATCATCGCGTTCGACATGGGCGGTACTTCGACCGACGTCGCGCATTACGCCGGCGAGCTGGAGCGGACGTTCGACACCGAGGTGGCCGGCGTGCGCATCCGCGCGCCGATGACGGCCATCCATACCGTTGCCGCCGGCGGCGGTTCGATTCTGCATTTCGACGGTCTGCGCTACCGGGTTGGCCCGGATTCGGCCGGGGCCAATCCGGGGCCGGCTTGTTACCGGCGCGGCGGGCCGTTGACGGTGACCGACGCCAATTTGCTGCTCGGCAAACTGCCGGATTTTCCGGCGGTGTTCGGCCCCGACGGCAACCTGCCGCCCGACGATGAGCGCGTCCGGCGATTGTTCAATGAACTGGCCGAACGCATCCGGGCCGCGACCGGCGACCCGCGCACGCCGGAACAAGTCGCCGAAGGCTTTCTGGCGATTGCGGTCGAAAACATGGCCGAGGCGATCAAGAAAATCTCGGTGCAAAAAGGCTACCACCTCGGCGAATACGCGCTGTGTTGCTTCGGCGCGGCTGGCGCGCAACATGCCTGCCTATTGGCCGAGCATTTGGGCATGCAAACCGTATTGCTGCATCCGCTGGCCGGCGTGCTGTCGGCTTACGGCATGGGACTGGCCGATTTTAGGGTGCTGAAACATCAGGCGCTGGAACGGCTTTGGAAGGACGTCGGTCTTGACGAATTGGAACAGAGCTTTACCGAACTGGAACGACAAGCCCACGCGGCCTTGCGCGAGCAAGGCTTGCCGGAACAGGCCGTGACTTGCCAACGGCGGCTGGCGTTGCGTTATCAAGGCACCGATACCGCGTTGACGGTCGATTTTGCCGAGCCGGCCGAAATCCTCAATCGCTTCGAAGACAAGTACCGGCAGCAATTCGGCTTTTGCTACCAAAACCGGCCGTTGCTGATCGCATCGCTGCAAGTCGAAGGCATCGCCAGCGAGCCGCAACCGGACGATGTTTTTGCTAACGATACCAACCACCGCAGCGGCCAGGCGCACGGCATGACCCGCGTGTTCAGCCGGAATGCCTGGCACGATGCGCCGGTGTATCGTCGCGAGCAGCTCAAATTCGGGCAAAGCGTTGCTGGCCCCGCGATTGTGCTCGAACCCATTTCAACCATCGTCATCGAACCCGGCTGGCAAGGCACGTTGCAAGCCGACGGCGATTTGCTGCTGACCAGGCATATCGATGTTGACGCGCAGACGTTCAGCACGCAAGTCGATCCGGTGCTGCTGGAAATTTTCAACAAGCGTTTCATGTCGGTCGCCGAGCAAATGGGCTTCGTGCTGCAAAACACCGCGCATTCGGTCAACATCAAGGAGCGCCTGGATTTTTCCTGCGCGCTGTTCGATGCGGACGGCAATTTGATCGCCAACGCGCCGCATATCCCGGTGCATATCGGCTCGATGGGCGAGAGCGTCAAAGCGTTGCTGCAACAGTATGGCGACGGCTTCGAGCCCGGCGATGCGTATTTATTGAACTCGCCGTATGCCGGCGGCACGCACCTGCCCGACATTACCGTGGTCACGCCGGTGTTCGGCGATGACCGCCGCTTGCTGTTTTTCGTCGCTTCGCGCGGCCACCACGCCGACATCGGCGGCATTTCGCCCGGCTCGATGCCGGCCGGCAGCCGCCATATCGACGACGAAGGCGTGATCAGCGCGGGCCTGAAAATATTGGCCCAGGGCCAATTGCAGGAAGCCGCGATTCGCGATTGGCTAAGCAGCAACCGCAATCCGGCCCGCAATCCCGAGCAAAACCTGGCCGACTTGCAAGCGCAAATCGCCGCCAACCACAAAGGCGCGCAGGAATTGCTGGCAATGATCGCCGCGTATTCGCTGCCGGTGGTGCTGGCTTATATGCGGCATGTGCAGGATCATGCCGAAGCCTGCGTCAAAGCATTGCTGCTGCGGCTGGACGAAGGCCGCTTTGAATACGAGCTGGACCAAGGCCAGAAAATTGTCGTGGCCGTGACGATTGATCGCAATGCGCACCGCGCCCGGATCGACTTTACCGGCACGTCGCCGCAAACGGACAGCAACTTCAACGCGCCGGCGGCGGTGTGCAAGGCGGCAGTGTTGTATGTGTTCCGCACTTTGCTGCAAGACGACATTCCGCTGAACGCCGGTTGCCTGAAACCGCTGGACATCGTCATTCCTGAAGGCAGTTTGTTGAATCCGCACTATCCGGCGGCGGTCGTGGCCGGCAACGTCGAAACCTCGCAATACATCGTCGATGCGTTGTACGGCGCGCTGGGCGTGCTGGCTGGTTCGCAAGGCACGATGAACAATTTCACGTTCGGCAATGAGCGCTATCAGTATTACGAAACCATTTGCGGCGGCGCGGGGGCGGGCGACGGTTTTGACGGCGCCAGCGGCATTCATACGCATATGACCAACTCGCGGATCACCGATCCGGAAATTCTGGAGCAACGCTTCCCGGTGCTGTTACAGGAGTTTTCGATTCGCCACGGCAGCGGCGGCGCGGGACGTTATCGCGGCGGCGACGGCGTGGTCAGGCGCATTGTGTTTCGCGAAGCGATGAGCGCCGGGATTTTGTCCAGCCACCGGGCCAAGCCGCCGTTCGGCTTACAAGGCGGTGGGCCGGGCGCGTTGGGTGTTAATCGCTTGATTCGGGTCGATGGCCGTGTCGAGCCGTTGCCCGGTTGTGCCGAAGTTCAAGTTGAACCCGGCGATGCGATAATTATTGAAACGCCGGGCGGCGGCGGTTACGGCCGGAAATGTTAAAGCGTTAAATTCGAGACTGAAAAAGTATTAAAAGGAGGAGGCTGTTGTTCCGTTCGAAATGTCCCTCCTGTTCGGAACGTTGCGCCGCTTAGACCTTCCAGGTTTTGAAAACCTGGAAGGTCTGCAGATTGGCCGGTCTCCCGACTAATGTTTTTTCTTTGCTTTCACAGTCTCGTTCGCCAACCGGCATAACATCAAGAACAGCCCGTTAGCCACTTTCGTAAACGGCGCGTAAACGAGTTTGTCCGGCGTATCTTGGTTGGTATGGTAGTAGGGGTAACGATAGTTGGCGGTATCGGTAATCATCAATGCTTTATAGCCATGCCGCCAAAACGATTGATGATCGCTAAAAGCGACTCCGGGCACAACGGCAAGCGTGGCAATGGATTGCACCGGAAAATCGGTCGAAGCGCTGAATGCCCGGACGCATTCCCGCATGATGCGTTTGGATTTCAAGTTGGACGCGAAGGCAATGAAATTGCCGGTGTCGGGATAGAAATACTTCAACAATGGCGGATAGGATTGACTGCCGTGCTGCTCCCGGTAATAGCCGATGGTTTCCAGCGAGATCATGAAACGGATCGGATCGCCGTTCTGTTTGGCGGCTTTGGCGTAGATCATGCTGCCCATGTTGGGCCAGAAGAAGAAAGGCTGTTCTTCGTTTACAAAAGCGACGAAACGCAGGCTGGTTTCAAGCGTAATATCTTTGAACAGGCGGGACAACTCAAGCAATGCCGCAACGCCACTGCCGTTATCGTTGGCGCCCGGACTGCCCGAGACCGAGTCGTAATGTGCGCCGACCAAAATCATATCGTTGCCGCAGCCTTGGCAGGTTACTTCAAGATTAGAGCATTCAACTCCATGCGCGGTATAAGTCTGTTTTTGGACGGCATAGCCTTGCAGCTCCCACTGTTGCGTAATATAGGTTTCTGCGGCATGCAACGCGTCCGGATAGAAAACATTATGCTCACCGATGTTACCGGCAAGTTCACAGACATGTGCGCGTAAGTGCTCCATTGAAATTTCGTTCATGTTTGCCAGCCTGAGATGATTTTGAATTTCCAGGCACAGTATTGATTTAGCGTCGGCGGCGCAATGCGTAAAAATGCTTACATCGACACATGCCGAGATTTTGATAAGGCAGCGCAGAATCATGACAATGTATAATGGCGTTTTTTTATGCACAGCCAAAACTATTCGAACATGAGGTAAGTAATCGAACTAAAGTTTTCGGGCATTTTGGAGTGCAAGCTCTGCTTGCAAAGCCTGCACTCCGGCTTTAAACAAGAGCTGGAAACATATATTCAGGTATTTAGTGGACAATAAATCGATAATAGGCCGGGTTAACAACGCCGCCGAAAGCCAGCTGAATTTCAACAGCACAGCAGCCATACTGCGAGGATTCGTGTTCCTCGTATCCGGTATAAAAACTCCCCTTATTGGCTGAAACATGAATCCCGCAAATCCGATTGGTGTGTTCGACTCAGGCGTCGGCGGCTTGTCCGTTTTGCATGAGATTCGTAGGATGCTGCCGGGCGAGAATTTGTTGTATGTCGCCGACTCGGGCCATGCGCCGTACGGCGATAAATCCCAGCAATTTATCGAAGCCCGTTCGATTGCGATTACCGAGTTTTTGGTAAGCCAACAGGCCAAAGCCATTGTCGTTGCCTGCAACACGGCAACCGGCGCGGCGGTAACGACATTGCGATCAAAGTTTTTAATGCCGATTATTGCAATGGAGCCTGCGGTCAAACCGGCGGCAGAGAATACCCAATCGGGAGTCGTCGGCGTGATGGCGACCAGCCGGACGTTAGTCAGCGATAACTTTGTTAAGTTGTTTGCGCGTTACGGCGAGGATGCCAGGATATTGGGGCAGGCCTGCCCCGGTTTGGTTGAGCAGGTCGAAGCGGGTGATTTGTCCGGCGCTAAAACCCGGCTGTTGCTGGAGGGTTATGTGTTGCCGTTGCTGGAGCAGGGGGCCGATACGATTGTGTTGGGCTGTACTCATTATCCGTTCCTGGCCCCGCTGATACAGGATATAGCCGGACCTGGAGTGGCGGTCATCGATTCTGCCGCGGCGGTTGCGCGGCAACTTCGCCGTCGGCTTGAAGTGAGTGAGTTGTTAGCAGATGAGAATAGGCTAGGTTCGGAATGCTTTTGGACTAGCGGCGTACTGAATAAAGCCAAGCCGCTAGTGTCGCAGTTATGGCAGCAGGACGTTGAGGTATATGCGTTGCCTGCGAGTTAGACCTTCCAGGTTTTTACTGGAGCCGCTCCCGGCGGCTCCAGTACTTCCGCCATCCATGGCAGTCGTAAAACCTGGAAGGTCTGCGCGACATCAAAACCGTAATGCGGGATGATCAAAGCGCCGAGATTCCTACGGTTTAATCTACATCGATTCGATCAAAACTCTCCACCTGGCGATGTTCCGCCTGTGCATCGGGCGAGCTGTCCCTAACCAGCCAGATGGTCTGAAAGCCCGCAGCCTTGGCGGCATCCAATTCTTCTTTAATATCCGACAAAAACAGCAGCCGGTTCGCCGGTATTGCAAGCTGTCCGGCTATATTGTCGTAAGACTGTTTTTCTTTCTTGCCGCCGATATGGGTATCGAAATAGCCGGAAAACAGCGGCGTTAAGTCGCCATATTCGGTATGGCCGAACAGCAGTTTTTGCGCGTACACCGAACCGGAAGAATAGATATATAAATCCAGCCCCTCATCTTTCCATGCCTTGAGCTTTGCCGCCGCGTCCGCATACAGATGGCCCTTGAAATCACCCTGACGGTAACCGGCCTCCCAAATCAGTCCTTGCAAGGACTTTAACGGCGTGGCTTTTTTATCTTCGTCTATCCATTGAATCAGCTGGGCGATGATTTGTTCGGTAGACAGTTCCAAGCCGGCTTCTTTACGGACATCTTCCAACAGCGGTTTAACCTGCGGATCGTCTGCATGGCGGCGGACATACTCGGCCAGGTTGGCGCGAGCATAGGGAAAAAGCACATCCTTAACAAACAGGATCGATGAGGTTGTGCCTTCAATATCGGTGACGATAGCCTTAATCATCATAGCGCGGCAACGTATTGGTCAAGCGTAGGGAAGGATTTGGAAATGTCGTTGCCGGTAAAATCGGCCACCCAGCCGTCCGGCGTAGTGAACAGGCGGATGCATTTGAACTTGGGATTTTCGCCCATATCGAACCAGTGCGTGGTGTTGGCCGGCACGCTGATCAAATCGCCTTGCTCGCACAGCACGGCATACACTTTCCCGTCGACATGCAGGAAAAACAGGCCTCGGCCGTCGATAAAAAAGCGCACTTCAAAGTCGGCGTGGGTATGTTCGGACAGGAACTTCTGCCGGAACGCGGCTTTGTCCGGATGATCCGGGTTTAAGCTGATTACGTCGACGGATTGGAAGCCGTATTGCTGTTTCAGGCGCTCAATCGAGTCGTTGTAAGCGGCCAGCACGGTGTCCTGGTCGGCGTCGGCGCTGAGCTCGCAGTTGGCGGTCCAGCGTTCGAACTGTACGCCTATCGCATCCAGCCGGGTTTGGATCGCGGCAAAATCGGTCGTGGTTTCGCCCAGGTCGGGCCGGTTATCGGGGTAAACGGTTAAAGCGGTCATAGTTTTTGGCTCCTCAAAATTTTCGGTAATCGCCCGCCCGGCAACGCGCGTTTTGAATGTGTTATTTACTAGGGGCGGTTTAGGGTAGGGCGTGCCATGCGCGCCTTTCCCGATAATCTTTGGCGCGCACGGCACGCCCTACATCGAAGTTCTACCTCCTGCCCCCATGCAGTCGTAATTCACAATCGAATAAATATTCCAGCGCCTCGAGATGACGCAATGTTTCTTGGACCGAAGCGCCCCAGGTATAAAGGCCGTGGCTGGCGATGATATAAGCGTAGATCGCGCCGTGTTGGTCCATATACTGTTCCACTTGCGCGGCCAGCCGGGGGATATTCTGGTCGTTGGCGAAAATCGGTATTACTACCCGGCTTTCGTGAGTATTGATGCCGGCCAGGGCTTTTAACAGCTCATAATCTTCGAGCACGATTTCGGAATTAAACAGCCGCGAGGTCAGCGTGGCGTTGATCGAATGCGGATGCAAGACCGATTGAACTTCCGGGAAACGCTTGTATAACGAAGTATGCAGCAGCGTTTCAGCCGACGGTTTTTTGCCGTCCAGGGAGTTGGCGTCGGCATCGATCAGCATGATGTCTTCGAGTTGCAAGCGGCCTTTGTGCTTGCCGGAAACGGTGATCGCGATATTGCCGTCGGGCAGGCGCGCGGAAAAGTTGCCGCTGGTTGCCGGTACCCAGCCTTTGCTGTCGATAAATTGACCGGCCTCAATCAGCTGATTGGCCAGGTTGAAAAAGTCTTCGGTGTAGGTCATGTAGTCAATGATTGTGGTAGTTAAACGTCAAGACGGGGTTGCAAACCCGGTCCGGCATAGTATTTAAAAGCTTATCACCACGAAGACACGAAGAGCACGAAGTTTTCTTTGTTGTTCTTGTTGGCGAATTAAAAACCAAGACAGAGAAAATGCCTTTTTATCCCCTCTCCCAGCCCTCAATACTGCTGATTTAATCAAAACAAAGCCCTCTCCGGAGGGAGAGGGTTGGGTGAGGGGAAATCAAAATAAGGAAGAAAACTTATTTAATTCCCCTCATCCCAGCCTTCTCCCGGAGGGAGAAGGGTAAATTACCGAAGCTATTTCGTATGTGTTTCTAACAAACATGAAAGAAAAACTTCGTGTTCTTCGTGGTGAATAAAAATCTTCCCAGTGCAGAAGCTTAATCGAAAGCCGACTCGGATTGGCCGGTTTTCCATTCCTGCGGCGCCTGCCATTGTTGCACCCAAGCGGCAAGATCGGATGCCGGCATCGGTTTGGCAATGCCGTAGCCTTGCCCATGATGGCAGCCCATTTGCAACAGCGCGATGCCGTGTTCAATCGATTCCACGCCCTCGGCGATGACTTGCCGCCGGAAAGATTCGGCCAAACCGATCACACCTTGCACGATAGCCAAATCATCCTCGTCCTCGAGCATATCGCGTACGAAAGTTTGGTCGATTTTAAGCGTTTCTACCGATAAATGCTTCAGGTAACTGAGCGACGAATAGCCGGTACCGAAATCATCCAGCGCAAATTGTACGCCTAGCGCCTGGCAGTCCTTGATAACCTGGGAAGTCAGAGTCAGATCGGATAATGCCTGGGTTTCCAGTATCTCCAGTTCGAAATAAGCCGGTTCGGTAGCGGGATAGCGTTCGAAGGCGTAATAAAGTTGCAGCACAAAATCGTCGGTTTGCAGCGACTTCGCGGTGATATTGACGCTGATGCGGAGTTGCAGGCCCTGGTTTTGCCAATTGTCCATGTGTTGCAGCGCCTTGTCGATAACCCAGGCATCAAGCCGGGTTACAAGGTCGTGACTTTCAAGCAGCGGCAGAAAATCAACCGGCATGACCAGCCCGCGTTCAGGATGCCGCCAGCGTATCAGCGCTTCCGCACCGAATACCACGCCTTGCTGCATATCGACTTTAGGCTGGAAAAAAAGTTCGAATTCCTCGTTTTCAAGCGCCTGCTCAATGCGGTTTAGCGCCTCGCGATGGGCATGGAGCTGGCGATCCAGTTCCAGGTTATAAATATGAAAGCAGTTTTTGCCTTCCTGTTTGGCTTGATACATGGCTTGATCGGCATGGCGCAACAGCGTATCCGGGTCGGTATTGTCCTCGGCAATTGCTCCCTGCATTGCTCTAGATTGCTGTTCCCGACGCAATTCTACCTCCCCCATCCATGGGGTCGTACCGCCTGCATCCTTGCAGTCGTCGGGGAAAATGCTGATACCGATACTGGCGGATACCGAGACAACCTGGTTTCTCAAGGCAACAGGTTGGCTGATGACTTCCAGCAGGCGGTGCAATGTGGTTTCGCAATCTTCGACTTTTTCCAGTCCCAGCAACAAAAATACAAACTCATCGCCGCCTAAACGGGCGATAGTGTCGCCTTCGCGCAGGGCATTTCTAATGCGCAAGGCAATTTCAATCAGTAGCTGGTCGCCCGCTTCATGGCCCAGTTTATCGTTAACCGGTTTAAAGCCGTCCAGGTCAAGATAACCCACGGCCATTAAACAATTATCGCGCCGGGTTTGGGCGAATGCCAAATGCATGCGGTCCGCCAATAGAATGCGGTTGGGCACGCCGGTGAGCGGGTCGTAGTGGGCAATGAGTTCCAGCTTTCGTTCCTGTTCTTTCAGCTGGGTAATGTCCGAGGACGTGCCGATATAATGGGTTATTTTTCCCTGTTTGTCGGCCACCGCGGAAATGGTCAGCCATTCGGCGAATATTTGCCCTTCTTTTTTGCGGTTCCAAACCTCGCCGCGCCAGTAGCCTTGCCGGTTGATGGCTTGCCACATGGCTTCATAGAAAGCGGCATCGTGCAGTCCGGATTTGAGCAGGCTTGGATTCTTGCCCAATACGTCGTCTCGCGAATAGCCGGTTATTTTGTTAAACGCCGGATTCATGTCAATGATGCGGCGTTGCGCATCGGTAATCAGGATGCCTTCTTGAGTGCTGGCAAAAACACTGGCCGCCATGCGCTGTTCTTCTTCTACCTGCTTTCGTCTGCTGATTTCGCGCCGTAAACGCATATTCCAGCTGACGATAAAAGCAAGTAGTAACAGTGCGGCAACGGCATAAAACAGGGCGGTTTCGGTTTTTATGCCGGCTTCATATTTCAAGCTCATCCAACGATTTTGGATGGCTTCCTTCTCGGATTGGGGAATGCCGGCCAGTGCTTTGTCGAGTAAGCTTGCCAGCTCGGAGTTAGCTTTGGTAACGGCCATACGGTGCCAGCTCTTGTAATGCGTATCCCCGGAAAAACTGAGATTCAGCATGCCTTCTCTTTTAATCGCATAGTTTGCCGAAGCGGCATCGCCAATATAGGCATCCACCTTGTTGCTGCTGACCATATTTAATGCATCGCGGACATTTTCGGCGGAAATCAGTTGTATTTCAGGATGATCATGCCTTAACAGTTCCTGCATGAAGTAGCCTTTTTCCAAGGTTATCCGCTTGCCGGCAAGATGATCCAGGGTACCGATAAAGCCGTTATTATTGTCGCTGATAATAATCGCCGGGGTATTTAGGTAGGCTTCGGTAAAAATCAAATAGCGTTCGCGTTCGGGGGTTTTATTGGCATTGGACAGCATCTCCAGCTCACTGCGTTGAGCCATTTCTAAAATTTCAGCCCAGGATTTGTTCTTTACGATTTCAAATTTCACGCCCAACCGTTGCTCGATCAAGGCGATATAGTCGGCGCTCAGGCCGACATAATTGCCTTTGGCATCGATCCATTCGTAGGGGGCAAAATCCCGGTCAACGCCTACGCGAATAACCGGGTGCGCTTCTAACCAGGCCTGTTCCGCTTTGGTAAAATTAAGTTTGCCTGACTTTGCTTGTCCGTAAATAAAGCCGTCCAGATGCTCTAGTGAACTGATCAAGCCCAGTTGCCGGTAAGTGTCGGCGATACGTTGAAAGCGTTTGACATCGGTGTGGCCGATTGGAATAGCCTCCGGTAAAATCATTTTTACTGTTTCTTGTGCCTCAAAACGCAAGTGCTCGGCAGAGATCCGGTTGCCTGGGTTATATTTGTCGAGAATGATCCGGATCAGTTCGTCCTGATGTTTGAGTGCATAATCCCAGCCTTTGAGCGAGGCGCGCAGGAAACGCCGGACTCTGTCCGGATGCCGGTTTATTTCCTGTTCCGTGGTGAACAGGTTATCACTCAAAAAATCCACGCCGTAGTTGCGCGGATCGATGACGTTGATTTCGATGCCTTTGTGCTTGAAGTAGTCAACCTGGTCGGTCAGATAGCTGACCATGGCGTCAGTCTTGCCATTGATCAGGTCGTCGGGATTGAAGGAGTTTGCCAAATGAGTAAAGTCGTTAGTGGAAATGCCCGCTTCATAAAGCATCGCAAGCAGCGGCGCATTATCGTAACTGTCCTCCATGACCCGTTTGCCCTTAAGCTCGTAGGGGCTGACTATGCCGGAAGATTTTAAAGTAAGGTAGACCAGCGGGTTATGCTGAAAAATGGAAGCCAAAACCACCACCGGTTTGCCGGTCAGCCGCTGCTCCAGCAGACCGGTATCGGCTACGCCGTATTGAGACTGGTCTTTTAGAACTTGTTCAATGTTATTGATACCGGGAAGACGAGGCTCGATACTGACATCCAGCTTTTCTTCGGCATAAAAGCCTTTTTCCTTTGCCGCGTAATAGCCGGCAAATTGGAAGGAATGCAACCACTTGAGTTGTAAAGAGATCTTTTCGAGGGGTTCCGCCAATAAAAGTGTTGACCAGAACGATAGGCACAATAAAGTAGCCAGCCGGAAGCAAGGCATAAGCATCAGAGTGTGAAAAGTTGTAATTCTAGCATCATTAATAGGGTACGCCTGTAATCCGGCGCTTACGATTTATTTTTGTTACAAGAAGAATAATCTGTGAAATTTCGAAAAGTATAGCGTCGTTCGGACTTTTATAAATGTTGATTTTAAATTAAATGCACTTATAGTTGCTCGATCAAAAAACACTAATTCTTAACTTTCAAAGAGTACTACATGCAACATTTTCGTCTTTCTTTTATCGTTACCGCAGTTTGTTTAGCGGCAGCATTCTATTGGGCCGGTGCAATAGGTGTTTTTATTGCCACTATTCTGGGAATTCTCGAAGTCAGTTTGTCATTCGATAACGCGGTTGTTAACGCATCGGTTCTAAAGCGCATGAATGAGCGCTGGCAGAAGTACTTTTTAACCTGGGGGATTCTGATTGCCGTATTCGGTATGCGCCTGCTGTTTCCGATCGTGATTGTTTCGGTTGCCACCGGCATCGATTTTATGGGCGTTACCGAGATGGCGTTGAAAGATACCGCCACTTATGCCAAGCACCTGGAAGCATCGCATGTGCAAATTGCGGCATTCGGCGGCATGTTCCTGTTGATGGTGTTTTATTCGTTCATTTTCAATGAAGACAAGGAACTGCATTGGTTGGGCTGGATAGAAAAGAAAATGTCTTCGTTCGGCAAGCTTGAAGCGATTGAAATTATCATGGCCTTGGGGCCGCTGTTAATTATTCAGCACTACCTGCCTCAGGAAATCCGTTTGGATGTAATGGTAGCCGGTGTCACCGGGGTTATCCTGTTCGTTATCGTCGACAGTCTCGCGGCCTTGTTCGAGCATGAGGAAGAAGGCGAACAGGTTGTTGCCACGCTTAAAAAAAGCGGCATGATGAGTTTTATTTATCTTGAAGTGCTGGACGCATCGTTTTCATTCGACGGCGTGATCGGCGCGTTTGCGATTACCCAGGATGTGGTCATTATCATGTTGGGTTTGGCTATCGGCGCAATGTTCGTGCGAAGCCTGACGGTTTACCTGGTGCGCAAAGGTATGCTGGATGAATATGTGTTTTTGGAGCATGGCGCGCATTACGCGATCGGGGTGCTGGCGGCGATTATGCTGGTTAGCATGACCCATCATATTCATGAAGTGATCACCGGTTTGACCGGGGCTATATTGATTGCGTTGTCGGTGTTTTCATCGATCCGTTATAAGAAAAAACATGCGGACTGATTTTTAGTTGTGTTTGCCGGAGGGAGTAAGCCGGTAAAAAAACTATTCAGCGTATTCTCAATAGAACACGGATAACACGGATAGGACGGATTTTTTAGCCCAAGCCAAGTTTGTTTATGCTTTTAAATCCGTGATTATCCGTTTAATCCGTGTCATCCGTGTTCCATTTTCCTATGTGCTGAATAAGTTACTAACAGTCTTAATCTTCCAACTGCTGAATGCCATCCAGATACCATTTGGGTTGGATGCTGATTTTCGGTTTAATAAAATGCCAGACTTCCCTGACCTGCTCGGCTTGAGCATTGACGTCTTCGCGCATGATCGAATCGAACAGCACCACCGCTTCAAGTTCCGAACCGACTTCCCTGACTTCCAACAGTTCCGCTTCCAATTTTAGAATTTCGGTACGGTTTTCAGTAGCGGATGCTTTAAGTTGGTCCTGGATTTCAGCAAATACTTTATCCGTTGTTAAGCCCCTGATTTCGGCAAGATCACGATCATCCCAGGCTTTTTGCAGGTGGGTGAAAGCTATTTTCGCGCCGTTCAGGAAAGACACCGGATCGAAGTCGCTAGGCACTGCAATTTGCTGGCTTGGCGCGGCGTTTTTATCTTTCTTGAACAGGATGTCGGTATCGAAACCTGCCGGGTTAGTTGTTGCCTGAGGATCTTGATAGCTTGAAGCGGTATCCTGATAGTGATGGTCAGCGCTCCGGTGATAAGCAGGCTGTTGCGCGGAACCGGCTTTTTTAGCGGCAAACAATTTATAAAGTAAAAAGGCAATCGCGCCGAAAACAAGAATGTCTAAAAAGTTGATGCCGTGAAAGGCGCCGCCCAGCATCGACCCCAATAATCCGCCCAAGGCCAAGCCGCCTAACATGCCCATTAAACCGGGACGGTTAGCCCAGCCCGGTTTTGCCGCCTGGTTCGGCGTAGCCGCCGGTTGCTGATTTTGGTTGGCCGGGCGCGACGGCGGCGTTGCCGAGCGTTGATACGGCGCGCTGTAAGACGGTCTGCTGCCGAAAGAACTGCCGCCGCCGAAACGTTTGGCATTAGCGTCGGACATGCCGCCCAAGGATAAGGACAGAGCGATTAATAAAGTGGCAATAATTCCGGTATATTTGTTCATACACTCATCAAATAAATAAGTTAAGGTTGATACGTTATCGGGGCGAATAATTAAACAACAAGTTAATTCGTGATTAATAGCATAGCATGGTGCGCATATTTTCAGCGCCAGGCAAATTCTTCGTTGCTTGCGCCATATGATTTTAAACTTCATCCAACTCCATTTCCTCGGCGCTGGGCAATTCTATTTTGGGTTCGAATAACCGGTAAAGAACCGGTATTAATAAAATAGTCATCACGGTCGCGCTAAACAAGCCCCAGACAATAACTGTCGCTAGCGGCCGCTGTACGTCCGAACCTAAGCCGGTAGCCAGCGATGCTGGAACCAGGCCAAGAATAGCAACCAGTGAAGCGATTAAAATGGGCCGTATACAACGAACAGAACCTTGGACGATGGCAGGATCTAAAGCCATTCCGCTTAGCCTTAATTCGGTGATAGTGCGCACCATCAGCACGCCATTCATAATAGAAACGCCGAAAACCGCCGCAAAGCCCACGCCTGAAGAAACATTCAGGTTCATCTCGCGAAAATACAAGGCTGCCGCGCCCCCGACAAACGCAAACGGAATAGCCAGCAGCAATGTCAGCGAGGCGCGTAATGAACCGAAAGTCACCAGCAACAGCAAGAAAATCACCCCGATACTGGCCGGCACCAGGATTTTAAAATGTTGTCCGGCGCGTTCCAGGTTTTCAAACATGCCCAGCCATGCAACACGATAGCCGCTAGGCGCTTTAATTTCCTGTTTAAAAAGGCTTTGCGCTTCGGCTACAAAACTGCCCTGGTCACGGCCGACGATGTCGGTGCGAACCGTCAACCGACGCCGGCCGTCATCCCGTGCAATCAAGGTCTGGCCATCGATAATGTCAATATGCGCCACCTGAGCCAGCGGAATAGGAATGCCTTCGGAGTTATAAACAGGCAATCGGCCGATCGCCGCAGGCGAGCGCAAGTATTCACGGGCAAAGCGCGCGGCAATATCGATGCGGCGCTCGCCTTCGAACAGATTGCCGATAGGCGAGCCGCCGATTGCAGTATCGATTAAACGGGTGACATCTTCCACGCTGATGTCATAGCGCGCACAAAGGGAACGGTCCGGTTTGATCACTAATTGCGGTTGCGGCCCTTCCTGTTCGATGCTGACGTCCATCGAGCCCGGCACCTTTTTTAATAAATCCAGGGTCTTCCTTGCCAAGTTCAGTAAAATCGTCGAATCGGCGCCTGAAAACTCAACGGCAAGATTCGCCGAAGTACCGTTGGCATCTTCTGTGACACTGTCGATAATAGGCTGGGTGAAATTAAAGCGCGTAGTCGGGAATTCGGTGCGGAAGCGAGCGCCCAACGCGGCGACTAATTCCTGCTTGCGGGTGAATTGCACCCATTGATCTTTCGGTTTCGGACCGATCAACATTTCTATCCGGCTGGGCGGATAAGGATCGGTGCCGCTATCGCTTCGGCCGGCCTGGACGACAATAAAATCGACATCGGGAAATTCCAACGCAATTTCACGCAAACGCTGGCCGAATTTGGATGTTTGTTGCAATGCCGTTCCTTCGGGAAAATTGGCGCGCACCCAAACGACGCCTTCGTCCATATAAGGCAGGAACTCCGTACCCAGCCGGGGTAAAATGATAGTCAGGCTGCCTGCCAGAACCATCACGGCGATGGCGACAGTGCGCCAGCGGTAGCGTAACAGAAGCTCCAGCAATGCGGAGTAGCGAGGATAAAGCCAGGTTAACACAGGGTTTTCCCAGTCCCGATAGCCGTTCCGAAACAACATGCTGGCTAAAGCGGGCACCACAAAAATAGCGAATAACATCGCACCGAACAGCGCAAACAAAATCGTTAGCGCCATAGGTCGAAACAGCAAGCCTTCAATATGGGTAAGCGTTAATAAAGGTAAGAAAGCACCGACAATCATCAGGATTGAAAAAAACACCGGACGTTCAACTTCCAAAGAAGCCAGTAACACGGTTTTCGCAACGCCGCTTTGACTTTGTTTACGGCTTGCTTCATGTAAGCGATGGGCGATGTTTTCCGCCATGATTACCGAACCGTCGACGATGATGCCGAAATCGATAGCGCCGATAGACAATAACCCAATCGGAATGCCAAAGGCATTCATCAAAACTAACGCAAACAGCAGCGAGAAAGGAATGGTTAAAGCCACCAGCAGAGCCAATGAAGGTCGGCCCAGAAAAAACAACAGCACCATGGTGACCAGCGAGATGCCCAGCAAGACACTGTGTCCTACGGTATGCAGCGTATTCTCAACCAGCACCGAGCGATCGTAAAAAGGGACAACGCTGACGCCTTGGGGTAAGTCAATCCGGTTTAGTTCGCCGATAACCGCTTTAACATTATCGAGAACATTCGAGGTATTTTCCCCTCGCCGCATCAACACAATGCCTTCAATGGTTTCGTCTTTGCGATCTTTGCTTAAGATTCCGGAAGGTACTTTAGCGTCGATTTCAACATCGGCAACATCATGTACATAAATCGGCGTTCCACCGAAAGATTTGATAAATATGTCGCCGATTTCCGAAACATTTTGCAGCGCTCCCCGGCCCCGAATGACAAAAGACATGCTGCCTCTCGATAATACACTGCCGCCGGCGCTTTCGTTATTGCTCTGGATGGCATCGACGACATCGGTTAGCGATAGCCCAAAACGTTGCAATTGCGCCGGATTCATCAGCACAGCGTACTGCTTTTCGAAACCGCCGAAGTTAGTTACATCGGCGACCCCTGAAGCGCGTAATAAATGCGGAACCACTATCCAGTCATGGATTGAGCGAAGTTCGGTAAGATCGTAGCGGCCGTCCGAAACTAACTCATAGCGCAGGATTTCGCCATAAGCCGTTGCCAAAGGGCCTAATTCCGCCGAGGCTCCGGCGGGTAAGTCCAGGCCGGTTAATTTTTCCTGTATCCGTTGCCTGGCCCAGTACGCGTCAACGCCTTCCTCGAAGATCAGCTGAACGACAGATAAGCCGAAAATAGTGCGCGAACGGATGGTACTTACCTTCGGTACATTGCGCATCTGGATTTCTATCGGTACCGTCACTTGGCGCTCTACCTCTTCGGGGGCGCGTCCCGGATAAGTGGTAATGACTTGCACCATTTGCGCGGAAATATCCGGATAAGCGTCGATTTGCATCCGGGAAAAAGACCATAAGCCCAAAATGATAATGGCAACCGTAGCGCCTAAAACGGTCAGGCGATAATGCATCGCCTTGTTGAGCAATTGCGGAATCATGGCTTCACGCCTTCCGGTTGCGTTTCCTTTTTAGCATCGTCGTTTACCAGGGCCTGCACCAGCATCGGCTTTAATAATATGGCGCCGTTACCGATAATCCGCTCTCCGCCCTCCAAGCCTTTGAGGATTTCAACGCGGTCGCCAATGCTTTCACCGACCTGTACTTCTCTAATCTGCCATAAGCCGGGGCCGTCGGCAATAAATACGAAGTCCGCATTTTCACTATGCAGAACGCCGTCGGTATGCACCAATATCGCCGCGCGCGGATCGGTTCCCAAGCCTATTTCCGCATACATACCCGGTTTAAATTGATTGTTTGGATCCTGTAACTCAAAAAATACCCGCAAGGTATGGCGCTGAGCCGATAAAGTCGGCGCAAGGCTTTTTACTTTACCGATAAAAGTTTGATCGGGCAGCCCGTAAAATTTGGTAACACAGGCTTGTCCAATCGATACCCAGCTAATCCTTAATTCCGGCACATCGGCCATGATTAACGAAGTGCCTGGCGCGGCATTTTCCAATAACAGCGGATCGACGCCTTCCTGCAATAATGTTCTTTCCAAGGCGGCGCGGCTGCGGGTTGCTACGGTCAGCGCCGTTTCAGCTTCATAGACCGATTTTTGCCCTTCCAGTTGCACTTGCAGCAAATTGGCTTCGGCGGCAGTTAAATCCCTGATGGCTTCGGTTCCGGTAGCCACCAGTTTCCGCAATCGATCAACCGCCAGTTTCTGCGCGTTATATTGCGCCGCGGTAAGCTCACGAATTTTTACCAAGCGCTTGGTGTTAAATTCCTTTTCGGCGCGCACGCGTTGCCAGTCCGCATAAACGCCGGAAAGTTCAATACTGTTAAACTGCCAGCGGTCTTCCATAGGACTGGAACCGGCCGGTAAACGCGCGACTACGGCGCCGGTGACCAGCAATAACGGCGTAGTAATTTGCTCTTTTTGAACTTTGGAAATATCGAATTTCTGCTCCAACAAGCTTCCCGGTTGCACGGCAATTGTTCGAGGCCCCACCAGTTTTACCACGGCTGATTTATCAGTAGGCTTTTGTTCGGCTTCAGCTTGTTGCCATATTCCAAGCATCAGCAGGGCAACGGATAATAGAGGTATCAGGTAGATTATCGAACGCACGAAACCGCTCGGCAGATTGAGTTTAAGACGGAATAAAGAACTCATAATTTATTGCACTATTTCTTTACCGATAACGGCGTTGAGTTGATACAAAGAATGCCAGTAATTGGAACGGCCGGTGATGTGCATTCGATAAGTTTCAAGATAAATGCGTTGCGCATCCAACACTTCTATTAACGTTTTTCCGCCCAGCGCATAGGCCTGGTTGATTTTGTCGCGGACGTTTTTAGCGGCTTCCAATTGCCCTGGGTCATCATTGACTAAAATCTGATAGGCGGAAGCATAAGTATTTACTGCCTGATCTATTTCACTGCGTAAATTGACTAACTGCGCTTGAAGATTGAATTGCGACTGGGTTTGAACGGATTTTGCCTTGGCAATATTGCCCTGGTTCCGGTCGAAAATAGGGACGGTAATATCAACGCCCGCGCCCCAGGAGTTTGCATCGGGAAAACCAATCGCTTGCTGTTGGAATTGCCGGGTAAGGCCAATTTTTGGGGTAACTTGTGGATAAGCTTTACTTTCCTCCAGCGCTATATCGGCACCGGCCTTATCTAATTGCCGTTGCATGGAAACAAGATCGGGGCGGTTTTCTTCGGCCCACGCAAACGCCGTTTCAATCGATAGCGGTTTAACCGGGGATTCGACTTCCAGCGTCCCTTTAACGGTAATTGGAATATCCTCCGCAATGCCTAATAAAGCGCGCAATTGGTTTAACGCGGCATTTAATTCAAGCTCGCGGGCATGAACATCACGGTGGCTGCTGAAAATGGACAATCGAATCCGATCCGCTTCAATGGTACCCACACCGCCAAGCGAGACCCGGTTGAGGATAATCTGCTCCGTCTTGGTCAGATTGTCCTGATTCTCCTGGGCAAGTTGCAGCATGGCCTGCGCTTCAAGCACCGTATAAAACGCAGCAATCGTCCCGGCTATTCTAAGACGCAAGGTATTGGCAAAGTCGGCGGAAGCAACGTCCACTCCAAGCCGCCCTGAGACTATCGCTGCGGTACGTTTGCCGAATAAAAACCAGTCGATAGGCATCGCAACGCCGACATCAATTTGCGGCGGGCCGCCTTGCCGGTCAACGGTAAATCTTTTATCCAAAGGAATTAGCGAGCCGCCGGCGGAAAAGTCGGGATTCGGCAGTAATCCGGCAGTAATTAAGTCCGCCTCAGCCTGATTAATGCCCTCAAAGGCGGCCAAAATGACAGGATCGGCTTTTAGCGCGGTTTGCACGGCTTGATTTAGATTAAATTCTTGCGGCTGGCGTTTAAGTGCCGGCGCTGGCTTTTCCGGCAAAACTTGCTTGTTCTCAGGCAGCGCCGGTCTTTCTTTAGGGATGGGCTTTACAGCGGGTAATTCGGCTTGCTGCGTATAGACCGGCAAAGGTGCGGGTCTGTATTCTTGTATGCTGCATGCATCTAAAAAAACTAAGGTAAACAGACATATCGGTTTATGTTTGGATTTAATGATCTTATGCATTTATCAGTAAAAATAATATTGGCGACGGACCGACATTCTGAGTTTAAGCTCGCTATGCTCAGTATAAAGGCAGCAAGCATAGCGAGCAGTAAGTTCCCGTTTACATTCTTGGTGTAATGTCTATCAATCTAGCCGCAGTGATTAACGAGTTTCATGAGAATCACTTATTTTCTTAATAAAAACATGAGCATAAAAAACAGCCATACAAAAAATACTTACCAGGATAATATCTAATATCATGATAACGTTTTCCCCAAAAAGATAAGTTAAATATTTGTTAAAGAGTTTTATCCAACATAGTCGGATGCATAGTAGCCTTTGATAAAAGACTTAAGCGCTATATAAACAAGCCATTTCCATGCCACAAATTGCCACGTCAAAAAACCTGATTAAAATCAAGTGTCATTGCTAAATAAGCAATAGATTAGGAGGGGACGGAAAGGAATCAAAGGTTGAAATCAACCTTTTTCTTTGGTTTTTCAACCGGACTAAAAACTCATGGATAGTTAAAACATCTTGCTCTTATCCCTGAGTTCCAGAAGAGGATTTAAATCGAGGTTTTATTATGAGGGGCTTGGCTTGAAATATCAGCTATTGATTTGGAATATCAAGGTTATTTCATCAAGGGATGGTGTAAAATGCTGCATATTGTTGAATATCAATTTGCAAGATAGGTCTGTGCTCCATTAAGTCTTTATGCCAAAAGTAAAACCGACGGGTCAATAAACCTATCATGCCTTTTAATTCAGATAATAAGATGTTGAAAGCTAATATCTTTTTAATCGTGTAATATTGTCCGCATGTTTACAACACTACGCAAATATACCGTTGTTTTTCTGGCGATACTGCAATTGATTGCACCGCTGGTGCATGCGCATGTCGGGGAAAAAGCCGCTATATTGCCAAACGCCGGTGTTGGGACGCTGCATGTTCCCGGCCTGGAAAGGTACAGTGTCGGTCATGATGCGTCGGCGTTTCAGATAGAAGCTTTGTACTGCAAAGTGTCTACCCATGATTTCGATTCCGACGGCATGCTTATCGGTATCGATACCGGTATTAAAGATAGACAGACCGATGTAGGGCCGGATTTAGACAGCAGCTATTATTTGCATCAACAGGCTTTAACATTTAGCGCTGCAATATCTCCTTTCGATACTAATTTTTCTCCGCAATCGCAGCTGTTTGTTCGTCGCTCGCTTATTCCATCGTTATCCCCCCGCGCGCCTCCTGCCCAATAATTTCCACTGATATTTAGTTCTTAGGCGACTGCACGAAGCAGGAGCTGCATAGCGATATGCCTGGAACTGTGTTGATTTTACTTATAAAGCGGTCTAAACCCGCATTGAGCTTGATCTATGTTCTCCTTAAACCTTTTCAGCAGGTGTTTGTCTGTCTATGTACTGACGGCGGCGCTGAGTTTTGCCGACTCGGCTTATGTTGTCGAGCACCATGACCCGATTGAAAGCGATGCGACTTTGAGCTTGGCCAAAGTCATCGATTTAACCTTAGAGAAATACCCCGATGCCACTTGGCTGACTGCGTTGGAAGAAGAAGCCAAGGCGATAGAAAAGCGCGGCGAAAGCTGGACTGCCGGTTCGTCGCAACTGGGGCTTCGTTTCCAGGAAGCGTCCAGCGGCACGTTGCATTATATCGATGGCGATGTGCAAGTGCCGTTATGGAATTTAGGCCAGCGCGATGCCCAACAGCAAATGGCAAAGCTGGCAGGGAGCAATGCAATCTCGCAAGCGGATGCGGTTAAATTACGGGTGGCTGGCCTAGTCAGGGCCGCATTGTGGAATATTGCACTGGCCGGTTTAAGTTACGAACAGGCGAAAATCGAGCTTGGCATTACCGATCAGTTAGTGGCTAAAGTGCAGCGGCGTGTCGAGTTGGGCGATCTGCCCAGGGCCGATTTATTGTTGGCGCAATCGGAATCGCTGCAAAAGCGCTCAGTGGTAACGCAAGCCGAAGCGGAATTAATGCATGCCCGCAAACGTTATGCCAGCGTTACCCAGATCACTAAAACGCCCGGCGATTACCAGGAAAAGTTGGCGGATATAGCGACAATCCAGCGCAACCATCCAATGCTGGTGGCGATTAACAGTCAGGTCGAGCGCAAGCAGGCCGAACTGACAGCGGTTAAATTGGTAGGATCCGGCCAGACGGCAGTCGCTGTCGGCGTCAACAGCGATCAGTTCACCAATGATGAGCGCAGTAATCAAACGGCGAGTTTCAATATCGGCGTAACCGTTCCGTTCGGCGGCAGCGCGCATCTGGCGCCGCAGGTTGCCGCGGTTAATGTCGAATTAAACCGGCTGCTTGCAGAGCGTGAGCAACTGTCCCGCGACCTGGAACAGGCGCATCACGAAGCCGAACATAATCTGGAAGTTAACCGGGTCGAACTGGGCATTGCCAATGAACTGAAGCAGGTTGCCGAAGAGCATTTAAAAATGACCCAGGCCAGCTTTGCGGTCGGAGAAATCAACCTGATGGATTTGTTAAGAATCCAGTCCAGAACCCAGCAAGCGGTATTAAACGCTAAACAACGGGCAGTCATGCTACAGCGTGATATTGCATTTTATAACCAAGCCGTAGGAGTGATGCCATGAGACTGTTTTTTGCCCGTCCTGCAATGGTGTTGTTATTGAGCTTGACCGGTTTTGCCGGCCACGCGACTGAAAATACGATTCAAATTCCCCAGGAAAATATCGATAAGCTCGGCATCAAACTGGGCAAACTCGAACCCGTTAAACAATTTCCGGTGCTATCCGCTCCGGCTAAAGTGGTGGTGCCGCCGGCGCAGGAATATAGCGTCAGCACAACGCAGGCCGGTGTTATTGCAAAACTGAATGCGGCGATAGGCGACAAGGTCGCTAAAGGACAAGTTTTAGCGCAGCTGAACAGCCCGGACCTGCTGACCCTACAGCGCGAATACCTTAAAGCGGACAGCGCGATGCAATTGGCCTCCGCTATTTACCAACGCGATAAAAAACTGCTGCAAGAAGGCGTAATTTCCGACCGGCGCTGGCAGGAAACCAGCAGCGAATACAGGTCCGCTGTGTCCGAGGCCGATGAACAAAGGCAATTGCTGGAAATTGCCGGGATGACGCCCGGCGAAGTTACCCAGTTCACTAAAACGCACCGCTTAAGCCGTGAATTGAATATCCGTTCGCCGATTGCCGGCGTGGTCATGGAGCGTTTGGCCGTGGTCGGAACCCATGTCGACCTGATGGCGCCGCTATACCGCGTCGCCAACCTGGATGAGCTGTGGCTGGAAATTGCCATTCCGCAGGAGCGCGTGGGCAGCATTAAAATCGGCGACCAAGTGACGATTGAAAACTCCGAAGCCAGCGCAAAAATCGTCTTGTTGGGGCAAAACGTTAACCCGGAAAACCAGACTATCCTGGCCAGGGCCATCGTGCAGAAACAGGCCGCATCGCTACGTTCGGGGCAACGGCTCAACGCCCATATCATCCAGGCCAGCGACAAGGCCGCGTTTAAAATTCCGAATACCGCGATTGCGCAAAACGAAGGTAAAGCGTTTATTTTTATCCGCACGGCGCAGGGATTTACCGTGACTCCGGTGGCCGTCATCGGCAAACAGGACGCCGAGTCGATTATCAGCGGCGAGTTTAGCGGCAATGAAGACATAGCCGTCTCCGGCGCTGTCGCACTGAAAGCGAATTGGCTGGGGCTGGGGAGCGACGAATAATGTCTAGTCTGATTCGTTTTGCGCTGAGCCAACGGCTGATGATGCTGTTGTTGGTCGCGCTGTTGGCAGGCGGCGGCTATTACGCGTTTAAAAATATCCCGATCGATGCCTTCCCTGAAGTCTCGCCGACCCAGGTCAAGGTCATCGTCAAAGCGCCCGGCATGACCCCGGAAGAAGTCGAAGCCAGGATCACCGCGCCGATTGAAGTCGAGTTGTTGGGCATTCCGCATCAAACCATGTTGCGCTCCATCGCCAAATACGCGCTGACCGACATTACCGTCGATTTTACAGAAGGCACCGATATTTACTGGGCGCGCCAGCAGATCGCCGAACGCCTGAATACGATGTGGGGCAGCTTGCCTGCGGGCGTCGAAGGCGGTATCGCGCCGATGACCACGCCTTTAGGCGAAATGTTCATGTTTACCATCGAAGGCGGCGGCTTAAGCCTGATGGAACGGCGCAGTTTATTGGACTGGGTCATCCGTCCTGCATTGCGTACCGTATCCGGCGTTGCCGACGTCAATTCACTGGGCGGAATGGTCAGGAGCTTTGAAGTCATACCCGATAATGTACGGATGTCGGCCAGGGGCATCAGCATCGATCAGCTGACAGCCGCGTTGCAAAGCAATAACCGCAACGACGGCGCCGGCCGTATCAGCGATGGCGAAGAGGCGCTGATCGTTCGCGCCGAAGGCCGCATCAAAAACCTGGACGATGTCAGCGTTATCGTGGTCGATAACAAAAACGGCACCCCGATTACCGTCGGCGATGTCGCCACCGTCAAAATCGGCGCGCTGACCCGCTACGGCGCAGTCAGCAAAAACGGCGAAGGAGAAGCCGTTACCGGGCTGGTGCTGAGTTTGCGCGGCGCCAATGCCAGACAAACCATTGCCGGTATCGAGAAAAAGCTGGCCGAAATCAGCCCCGGTTTTCCTAAAGGGGTTGAGGCCAAGGTTTTTTACAACCGAGGCAACCTGGTGGAAAAGGCGGTAGATACGGTTTTACATGCTTTGCTGGAAGCCATCGCGCTGGTTATCGTGCTGCTGATCCTGTTTCTCGGCAACCTGCGCGCCGCATTGGTGGTCGCGCTGGCCTTGCCGCTGGCGGCTTTGTTCACGTTTATTTTGATGAACTACATGGGCATGTCGGCCAACCTGATGAGTTTGGGCGGCCTGGCGATTGCGATCGGTATGCTGGTCGATGCCGCCGTGGTGGTGGTCGAAAACCTGATCACGCATCTGGCGCATGTCGAAAAAGCCCAGCGCCTGCCGCGCTTGCATGTGATTTACCGGGCCACCCGCGAAGTTGCCGCGCCGGTGGTATCCGGCATCCTGATTATTATCATCGTGTTTTTGCCGTTGCTGACCTTGCAAGGCCTGGAAGGCAAATTATTCACTCCGGTCGCGTTGACCATCGTATTCGCGCTCAGCGGCTCACTGGTGTTGTCGCTGACGGTGATTCCGGTGATCGCCTCTTATCTATTGAAAGAGGTATCGCATGAAGAGCCTTGGCTGCCGAGACAATTACAAAGCCTTTACCAGCCGTCTTTAGTCTGGTGTCTTGCCAACAGCAAAAAGGTATTCATTGGCGCGGGTTCGCTGCTGGCGTTGACCGTGTTGGTCTTCACCCAAATCGGCAGCACCTTTATGCCGACGATGGACGAAGGCGACATCATTTTGCAGTTGGAGAAGTTGCCGTCAATTACACTGGACCAGTCCGTCGCGTTGGATCTTCAGGTGCAAAAAAACCTGCGTGAAAACATTCCCGAAATCACCGAAATCGTCGCCCGCGTCGGTTCCGACGAGTTGGGCCTTGACCCGATGAGCTTGAACGATACCGATACTTTTTTGATACTCAAGCCGAAAAACGAATGGCGCATGGACAGCAAGGAACAATTGCAGGAGGAGATTCGGAAAGTCATGGCGCAAACGCCGGGCATTGCCTTTCAGTTTACCCAGCCGATCGAGATGCGCGTTTCGGAAATGCTGACCGGTACGCGCGGCGATGTCGCGGTTAAATTGTTCGGTAGCGATTTGGCCGTGCTGAACGAAAAAGCCCAGCAAATCGCCGAGCTTTTGAAAAACATCAACGGCGCCAGCGATGTGTTCGTCAGGCAAAATGCCGGGATGCAGTTTTTGCAGCTGACTATCGACAAATCGGCCGCCGGTCGATTGGGCCTGGACAGCGATACCGTCGAAACATTGTTACGGGCGCAGATTGAAGGCCTGAAACTGGGCATCGTTCAGGAAGGCATTAAACGCACGCCGTTGATTTTGCGCGGCGCCAGCAATGTCGCTGATTTCGACAACCTGCAAATCGCCTTGGCCGACGGCGGCCATGTGCCGGTCACCGCAATAGCCAAAATAGAAAAAGTCGAAGGCGTGGTGTCGGTCGGCAGGGAACGCGGCCAACGTTTTGTGGTGATCACCAGCAACGTGTTGAACCGGGATTTGGTCAGTTTCGTCGACGAAGCGCGTAAAACCGTGGCTGAGAAAATCGAGCTGCCGACCGGCTATACCGTCGAATTCGGCGGCCAGTTCGAAAACCAGCAACGCGCCGCGGCGACGTTGTCGGTGGTGGTGCCGGTATCGCTGGGCTTGATTTTTTTATTGTTGTTTTCAACTTTCGGCTCAGTCCGCCAAGCCGTATTGGTGCTGTCCAACATCCCGTTGGCGATGGTCGGCGGCGTGTTTGCGTTATGGTTGTCCGGCGAATATTTATCGGTGCCGGCATCGGTCGGCTTTATCGCGTTGCTCGGTATAGCGGTGCTGAACGGCGTGGTCATGGTCAGTTACTTTAACCAACTGATCGCGACCGGCATGGATTTGGTTAAGGTGGTGCAGGTCGGTTCTGCGCGGCGGTTGCGGCCGGTATTAATGACGGCCAGCATCGCCGCGTTCGGCCTGATTCCGTTGCTGTTCGCGACCGGGCCGGGGTCTGAAATCCAGCGCCCTTTGGCGATTGTGGTGATCGGCGGTTTGGTGTCATCAACATCGCTGACCTTATTCCTGTTGCCGATTTTGTTTAAATTGTACGGGCTGCCCAAGGAGGCGAAGCTATGAATGTAGAGGAATACCTGGTTACGCTGAACGTGCCGTCGGCGCTTGAGGAGGAAATCGTCGATTGCTTGCTGACGCTGGAATCGGAACACGGATTCAGCAGCTTTCCGGTTTATTCGCACGACCATCGGAATATCGGTTTATCGCTGGCCGAGCAAGTGACCGGCCGGCAGAAAAAAGTCCGCTTCCAGATGTACGTGCCGGAGGAGCGGCTGGCCGCGTTATTGGATCAATTGAAGAGCGAGTTTGCCGGATCGGGGATTAGGTATTGGGTGATGCCGGTGGTGGATAGTGGGGTGATTTGATTGGGATGTTGGATTGCGGCGATAGCTGGTAAGTAAAAGGGGCCGTATATCTCCCGTTACTGGGAGGTATACGGTTAATGCTTCGACAGCGTGCTGAGTTTATTGACTAGAGTTTGGTGATTAGGGATGATATACGGGAAGTATTTAATTGCTTGTTAAATCGATAAGCACAACACATTGAAAAACATCCAAGATCAAAGGGAAAGAAATGAGTAATGAAGGGTTGGTTGCACTAGAAAAAGTATTGAAAGCATATCCTGAACTGGTGAAAACTGTTTACACGGATGGTGCATCTGGTGCAATTCAAGAGATTGGTGGGTTGATGACTGACCTTGTAAAGGGAGCGCGACTTATTACTGCACCAGTACAGTATATGGCGCATCTTCAAGATAGGCTTTCGAATCACTTCAGGATTGTTGAGAGTTCAATAAAAAAAGAAAATCAAATATCTCCGCCGCCACAATTATTTCTGCCTTTGCTTGAAAAGCTTAAATATCAAGATAATGGTGATGTGCTCACACACCTATATGTAGAATTGCTTAAGCGCGCTTGTGATAAAGAGAGACTGAATGAGGCTCATCCAGCGTTTATTAATATAATTCCTCAGTTGTCCTCTGACGAGGCGTTGTTTGTTTACCACTTATCGAATGGTGGAAAAAACCCAGGAAAGTACTTTCTTGCAGAGCAAAAAGGTTCATTTAACAACTTAATGAACCATATCCCATTACTGGTAACTGAGCAGCCATCTTCTGTTAAAAATGGGTTTACACTAAAGTCTTCGCCCGTAGTAAAAAATCTTTTCCCACTAAATGATCTTGCGGTACCTGATTATATAAGCTTGTATGCGAGCCATTTGAAGTCGCTTAATCTTATACAGTTGCGAAACTCTCCTGGAGTTGTTAGCTACCATATAACGGATGGTGATGTAGAAAGTGGCAAGTTATTCAAGAAAGATTTGGTTTGGTATGACCTTACACTTTTTGGTGAACTCTTTGCTAAAGCTTGTATACCCCAAGATCTGGATTTAACAAAAATGTCAACAGGACGCTCGTAAACTCGCGCCTGTTACATTAGCGTTGGGCTAAATAAGGTACGGACGATGAATATATTAATAGCCGATGATAACCCAATCATTCAAATGCTTCATGGCGAGCTAATGAACTCCTGGGGTTATGATTTTGATATGGCTTCAGATGGTCTGGAGGCTGTGGAGCTCGCGAAGAAAAATAATGGGCAATATGATTTCTGTTTGATGGACGTTGAAATGCCAAAAATGAATGGCATTGAGGCAACCAGGGTCATTAGGAGTACCGTAAAATATTTTCCAATCCTGGCTTTTACATCCAACGATGCTTATAAGAAAGCCTGCTATGACGTGGGAATGGATGATTATGCAGAAAAAACATGCTCGCCCGATGTTTTGTTCTCCAAAATTAATAAACTATCAGTAAACTTGTTTAAATTTATCGTCAAGCCAAATGACTTTTGTATAACAGAGATAATGCCAATGGATCAACAACACGCGCAAGAATTAAGAAAATTGAAAAGCCAGGGTCTTGTAAAACTGAGGTTAGATGGACCTGATAACCGTGAAGTCATTACCCATAAGAACGTTCCGAATAAAATTTCCCATGATTTTAATATTTTGAAATATTCAATGACGGAGTTTCTAAATCGTGACCCGGAAAGGCCAACTTTGCTTGATCTTTATAGGGGAGAGAAAAACTGCATTATTGAAACATTTGTGGATGATGAAAGTTATCAAGAACAATTAGAGGCTGAGGACGACAAGATGAATGCCTATCTGACAAAATACTACAAATCAGATGAGGAATAAGTGTAGAGAACGGGGTCAGGCCTCACACTCCAACATTAACCTCTCAAAGCGCTCATTTCAACTAATTGAAAATAAATATTATTTTGTTGAGCGCCATTACAACACCTTCCGCCTTTTGGGAGGTTACTTCGCTAACATGGCACTCAACCGGAGCGCAGTTACAATGCGGTTTTGTTTTTTCAGCTATTTGGGCCGCGCCCGGTTAGTTCTACGTTAAGCATTAACATCCGGCTGTTTCGATAAGGTTAAGATATGGCTAAGGTATGGTTGACGTATGGCATTTAGCCATATACAGTTATGATCCATCAATCCCCTTCACCAAAGGAGCGCATCATGGCTATGAAAAAAATCACCGTAAATCTCCCGGAAGATCAAGTAGAGTTTCTTCAGAAGATTGCAGCAGCAGAGCATGTAACATTTACTGACGTTCTTCGTAGATCAATCAATTCCGAAAAGTTCTTCGTCGATCAAGAAACAAACAACCGTAAAGTACTCGTAGAAGACGCTGACCATCGTATTCGCGAGGTTATGCGTAAATAATGCAATAGTTACCGGGGGCAAAATGGGCGAAGAAAAAGCTGAGGAAACTCAAACAGCAGAAGAAACTCTCGCTGGTGGAAAGCCTGCCTCAAGCGACGAAGATACTACGAGCAGCAATAGCCTGGATTTCACAGGAGACAGCCCGGCTAGCGATCAGGCTCCAGCCCCACAGATTGGAGACAAATACGATCCTAGGCCACAAGAAGATGGTGCGCGGCGAACGATTGCCTATCTGCTGATCGGCTTGCTTTGGCTTATCGTGAGTGGAATATTAATCCTGCTAGGCTTTAGCACTATCAGTGTTGATAACATCAAGGAGTTTGGAATTATCCTAAGCCCAATAATTGCTTTGGTTTCAGCAGCTACTGGCTTTTATTACGGAACTAAATCTAATTCCACGAATGGGAAGTAAACTCAAGGTCTAACCTTCCATTCAACTCGGACTGGCGCGATAAAGCCCGTCAGCCGGTTAATTCCACGTTAGGGCCATAGGATGCGCTTCACTACGTTCAGCACATCCTATGCGATTTTCACGTTGACTCCCAAGCCCTGCTTCCCGACGATATTCAACCAATCCCGAATCGCCTCAATCAACGCCATGAGCGGCGCTTCGAGTTTGATTCTCGCCCGGATTCTTCCAGGCGGGCGATTCCTATACTATCGATAACGCCTAGCCATTTCGCTTAACGGCACGGCTTTAATTTTACCGGCATGCCCGGCACAGCCAAAGGCTTCGTAACGCGCCTGACACAGCGCTTGCATCGCGTCCCTGGCGGCTTGGTAAATCTTGCGAGCGTCCAAATCCGATGCATTTTCAGGTTGGCTTACATAGCGGCGAATAGCGCCGGTAGAAGCCATGCGCAAGTCGGTATCGATATTGACTTTACGGACGCCGTATTTAATCCCTTCGACAATTTCAGCCACCGGAACGCCATAGGTTTCAGGAATATCGCCGCCGTATTCGTTGATGATTTTCAGCCAGTCTTGCGGCACGGAACTGGAGCCGTGCATAACAAAATGCGTATTCGGCAAGCGTTGTTGCAAGGTTTTCAAGCGGCTAATGACCAACACTTCGCCGGTGGGCGGTTTGCTGAATTTATAAGCGCCGTGACTGGTGCCGATGGCGACCGCTAACGCATCGATTTGGGTTTGCCTGACGAATTCAAACGCTTCGTCGGGATCGGTCAATAAGCGGCTGTGATCGTCTTGTTTATCTTCCAATGACCCCAGGCAGCCGATTTCGCCTTCAACCGATACGCCGCACGCATGCGCCATTTTGACCACGGTGCGGGTAACGTCGACGTTATAGTCAAAACCGGCAGGCGTTTTCATGTCTTCCAGCAACGAACCGTCCATCATCACGGAACTGAAGCCGGATTGAATGGCTTGGGCGCAAATGCCGGGTGTGGGTGCATGATCCCGGTGCATGACGACCGGAATATGCGGATATTGTTCAACGGCGGCCAGAATCAAATGGCGTAAAAATACTTCGCCGGCATAGCGATTTGCGCCGGCCGAGCCTTGCATAATCACCGGGCTGTCGCAGGCGTCAGCCGCTTGCATAATGGCCTGAACTTGTTCCATGTTGCTGACGTTGAATGCGGGAACGGCAAAGCCATGCTCCGCGGCATAATCCAAAACTTGTCGTAATGACACTAAGGCCATGATTGGCGCTCCTTAATTGGGTTTTGTTTTGTGACTATTTGGAAATAGAACACGGATGACACGGATGGGGCAGATTGACACGGATATTTAGCCCAAGCCAAGTTCGATGACGCTTTTAAAATCCGTGATTATCCGTTTAATCCGTGCCATCCGTGTTCTATTGGGAATACGCTGAGTAGTTATTTTATTTTTAGTTTTACGCTCACCGCAGAGGCATGCGTTACGCCAGTAGCGATGCCAATAAAGGTTCCAGTTTATGCGCTTGGCGCTGCCGGGTCAGCCGGTTGGCGATGACGATGCTTTTTAATTCAGTCAGCGCCTGCTCAAACGCATCGTTGACCACCAGATAATCGAATTCGTTATAGTGGCTCATTTCGGTCACCGCATCGCGCATGCGGCGGGCAATAACCTCTTCGCCATCCTGGCCACGGTTCCTGAGGCGTTGCAATAAAACTTCGGTCGATGGCGGCAGGATAAAAATCGACAAGCTGTCGGGCAGCAGTTTTTTGATTTGCTCTGCGCCTTGCCAGTCGATTTCAAGAATTACATCCAAGCCCTTATTCAAGTTGTCTTCGACGGTTTGCTGCGCGGTGCCGTAGAAGTTGTCGAACACCTGGGCGTGCTCAAGAAACGCCTGTTCGGTCTGCATGGCCTGGAAATCGGCGACGCTGATAAAGTAGTAATCCTGTCCGTGCGCTTCGCCGGGCCGCATTGGCCTGGTGGTATGGGAGATCGATACGGTCAGGCCGTCCAAATCGGCAACCAGTTGTTTAACCAGGCTGGTTTTACCGGCGCCGGACGGGGCGGAAATAATATAAAGTTTGCCGATGTTCATAAAGTTTAAGATCAAAGCGTCAAGGTCGAAGCAGGATAGATAGGGGTTTTGAATAGGTACGGACACATTCAAAACGCCTGCAATGATACAGGATGCTACAGCTCGGGCAAAGTAACGGTTAGCTTTACCTATGTTTGCCGGCGGAACGGAAAGTGGGGATTTTTCGTACTTTGGGGCGGCAGTAAGAAAAGCTGGAACTGGGCAATGTAGATGAAACTATCAGCCGCAATCCGGCCGCACATCCCTTGAATAGAGCGCGCCCATTTATCGCAAATTCGGCGCGAATAGCATGGCAGTATTTTCCAATAGATAAATGAGTCTGAAAACGGAAAAATAAATCCTTATAACTCAGCCGCTTTTTAAGTCTCGTTCATGAATGGTTTTAAATAATTTAGAGCGTTCTTTTTGTAGATATTCAGCC
>Ga0208789_1000117_pt1 | contig 114250 bp, 106 predicted proteins | sample Methanotroph_Enr_FD_187368 | JGI IMG/M metagenome (GOLD analysis project Ga0208789, IMG submission 187368) | Enriched soil microbial communities from Old Woman Creek wetland in Ohio, USA - Methanotroph_Enrichment_5 (SPAdes) (version 2) | ecosystem: Environmental > Terrestrial > Soil > Wetlands...
CGGTTTTCCTCTGTGTTCCTCCGCGTCCTCTGCGGTGAGACAGTCTTTGTTTATTTTTTGCTTATCTCTTCAACGATAGCTGCGATGTCGATCCCCACCGGGCAGAGGCGGATACACCTGCCGCAGCCGGTGCAGAGCGTCTGGCCGAACTTGTCGTCGTAATACTTGAATTTGTGCATGATGCGGTTGCGGTACCGCTTGGGCTGAAGGTCACGCGGGTTGTGCCCCGAGGCGTGGTGCGTGAACTTCCAGAAGCCGCAGGCGTCCCAGCTCTTTCTGCGTTTGCCGCTCTTCTCGGTCCCCTCGTCCACGATGTCGAAGCAGTGGCAGGCCGGGCAGACAAAGGCGCAGGCCCCGCACCCCACACAGCGGGTGGCGATGGAGTCCCAGGCCGGGTCCTCGAAGTGGTCGTCCAGCCAGGCCTTGACCTTTTTCAGGTCGATCTTGTCGGTTTGGGGCTCTGCCAGGGGAAGTTGATTGGCATTGCTCGCTTCGGAGAACAGCTCCTTGTGTGCTGAAACGAGAGCTTCACCCTTGTCAGAATACGTCACACAGCCATAACCGCCACCCTCCAGCGGGGTCAGAAACAGGTCGCTCCCTTTCGTTTCGGCCGGTGACAGCCCTACTGCGGTGCAGAAGCAGGCGTCGTCCGCCTTGGTGCAGGCCATTCCCACGATGGTGGTCCGCTTGCGCCGTTCCAAGAAGAACTCGTCCTTATAGTCCCAGGAGAATACCGCATCCAGTACCGGAATAGCGGCCGCGTCGCAGGGGCGCACCCCCACCAGCACCGTCTCGGGGAACCGGGCCGGATCGATATCCTTGAGGTTTATCTGCTGCCCCTCCTTCTCGTAAGACATGATGTCCTCGCAGAGCGGAAAGAAGGCCTCCTTGCCGGAGCGGCGCGGTAACTGGTCGGTGACCATCTCGGCCGAGGCTGAGAGCGGCTCATAGAGCGGGACACCGGCGTTCATGCACGGCGCCACGACGCGCTTGCCCTGCTTGATCAGCGTGTCCAGGAGGGTGTTCAGGTTTTGTTGTGAGATGTACTTTTGCATGTAAAACCTTTTTTTGCCACAGAGGACACAGAGATCACAGAGAATATAAAAATAAAACCAATTTTACAGGGATACACAGGATAAATGGGATAAAACCTAACCAAAAGAATTGCTGGTGAATCTAAAAGCCTTTATCCTGTTTATCCCGTTCATCCTTGTTAAATTCATGCGTTAGTATTTCTGATTTTCTCTGTGTCCTCTGTGACCTCTGTGGCAAATCATTTTATAAAGCTCTGATCGTCCTTCTCGTCGTATGTCGCCAGCGGCCCCTTGTCGTTGACCTGGAAGCCCGCCTCGTATGCGTACAGCTCTTTCAGTTCCTTGGCCATCTTGCGGTTCAGGAGGTTTAACGGGATGTCCATGGGGCAGACCCGCTCGCACTCGGCGCAGCCGGCGCATCTCCCTGCCAGATGCATGGCCCGCACGATGTGCCAGGCCGTGTTGCCGGCCGGGCGGGGGGTGGTCTCCACCATCTGGGGACGGTTTCTGTCGCACAGGCACTGCTCGCAGAAGCAGAACGGGCAGACCTGGCGGCAGGCGTAGCACTTGATGCATTTTGCGAACTGTTCCTTCCAAAAGGCCCAGCGCTCTGCGGGGGGCAATGCCTCCAGCCGGGCGATCTCCGTGGCGTATTTTTTCTCCAACTCCGGGGTGATTGGCGGGGTAACCGGTGGCACGAAGTCGCACCCCTGGGGCAGCCGCTCGCCGCATTCGCGGCATTTGGAAGCGATGGTATCCGAGGTCAGGGCCGTGTCGGGCTGGATGGTTGAGGCCAATACGCCCATGCAGGGGACGCCGATGATATGGAGATTCTCCCTGGTGAGTTGGGATTCACCCATCAGCCCCACCAACGCCTTCAGATCGCACCCCTTGACCACGATGCCGATCTTGCCTGTCTTGGGGATCTCCTTCTTGGCTTTTGTCAGGTAGACAGCCAGGTTGTTGACGCAGGAGGGGGAGAAGATCAGTTTTTGGGCGTCATCGGCGCTTGTGATGACGATCGGCTGGGCCGAGCCTTTTCTGCGGGCCGTGGTGTAGCCGACTATGGCGGATACCTGGCCTTCGCTGAGGATGCGTTTCGCCTCGGCTTGGATGGCCTCGGTGACAGCGGTGTAGATGGATGTGTCGATACTTGTCATAAAAACCTTTTTGCCACAGAGACACAGAGACTCAGAGATATTCAAAGGTAAAAACAAGAGGAAAAGATCAAAGCTTTAAGGGGTAAACCCAAAAAATGATTTTCTGGCTGTGGTCTATTCCAACGATTTTGTTTTCTCCCGCTTTTCCTCCGTGTCTCTGTGTCTCTGTGGCAGATGTTGTTCTAGATTGCGTTGTATGCTTCCTTCAACTCCGGTGTGTCGAGAGCCCCGGACCACTGCTCCTCCAAGGCCAGTTCCTTAAACTCCTTCATCGGTCCCATGGCCCTCACCCGTTCGGTCAGGTCCATGACCATCTCGACCCATTTGCCACCCTCGGCGGCCGAGACCCAGGAGAATTGCAGGCGGTTCAGGTCAACACCCACGAACTCCAGGAGCTTCCTGAATGCGGCGAACCTTCTGCGGGCGTGGAAGTTGCCGGCGATGTAGTGGCAGTCGCCCGGATGGCAGCCGGAGACCAGGACTCCGTCGGCGCCCTGCTGGAAGGCCTTGAGGATGAATACCGGGTCGATGCGGCCGGTGCAGGGGAACTTGAGTACCCGCACATTGGCCGGGTACTGCATGCGGCTGGTGCCGGCCAGGTCGGCCCCGGCATAGGTGCACCAGGTACAGACAAAGGCGATGATCCGGGGTTCGAAGGCGTGTTTCTGTTTTTCAGGGTGCATGGGAATTCCCTTGTATGACTAGTCGGACAAGTCTGACCGGGCTGACGTGTCCGATTTTTATAATGCCTCTATCATGGCTACGATTTGCTCATCCGTATATCCATCCAGTTCAACCGACTTGGACGGGCAGGTGGCCTGGCAGGTGCCGCAGCCGCCGCAGACGCCGGGGTTGACGTAGGCCACCACCTTGATCAGATTGCCCTGCCGGTCCCGGATCTCTTTCTCCTCTACCGCACCGTAGGGGCAGACCTTCTTGCAGTAGAAGCAGCCCACACAGCCGGCCTCTTTGACCTTGGCCACGATCGGTTCCCGCTCCAACTGGTCCTTGGCGAACAGGGTCATGACCTTGGCAGCCGCAGCGCTGGCCTGGCTTACGGTGTCCGGGATGTCTTTCGGCCCTTGGCAGGCGCCGGCCAGGTAGATGCCGGCCGTGGCGCATTCCACAGGACGCAGTTTGGCGTGGGCCTCGGAGTAGAAGTTGTATTTGTCGTAGGAGATGCCCAGTTTCTGGGCCAGGGTGTCGGCACCCTGTTGCGGTTGGACGGCCGTGGCCAGGACCACCATGTCGGCCTCGATCTCCACCTGGACGCCAACGGCGATGTCGCTCCCCATGACCACGATCTTGTCCCCCTTCTGGTAGAGGCGGGAGACCATGCCGCGGATGTAGACCGCTTCCTCTTCCTCGATGGAGCGGCGCCAGAATTCGTCGTAGGCCTTGCCGGGGGTGCGGGCGTCCATGAAAAAGACGTAGGCCTGGCCGTCGTGCACCTTGTGGTGGTAGAGCATGGTGTGTTTGGCGGTGTACATGCAGCAGATCTTGGAGCAGTAGGAGATACCCTTTTCTCTCGCTCGCGATCCGACGCACTGGATGAAGACAATCTGTTTGGGTTCCCTGCCGTCCGAGGGGCGCAGGATCTTGCCGCCGGTGGGACCGGAGGCTGAAGCCAGGCGTTCGAAGGTCATGCCGTCGATGACGTCCGGGATCTTGCCGTGGCCGAATTCGCCGTATCCCTTGATCATGGAGCCTTTGGGCTTTTCCTGGATGTTGTACAGGTCGAAGCCGGTGGCAACCACGATGGCGCCGACCGGTTCCACGATCAATTGATCTTCCTGCTCGTAGTCAACGGCTCCGGGACCGCAGACCTTCTGGCAGACTCCGCATTTGCCGGTCTTGAATTTGGTGCAGTTGTCCCGGTCGATGACCGGGGTGTTGGGCACTGCCTGGGGAAAGGGGACGTAGATGGCGGTACGCAGGCCGATGTTCTGGTCGAATTTGTTGGGGATCTTTTTCTGGGGGCATTTGGTCATGCAGATGCCGCAGCCGGTGCATTTGTCTTCAATCACCGAGCGGGCCTTCTTCCTGATCGTGACCTGGAAGTTGCCGATGTATCCCTCGACAAGTTCGATCTCCGAGTAGGTGTAGAGCCGGATCTTGGGGTGGTTGGCTACGTCCACCATCTTGGGGGTCATGATGCACTGGGAGCAGTCGAGCGTGGGGAAGGTCTCGGAGAGTTGGGCCATGTGGCCGCCGATGGAGGGTTCGCGTTCCACCAGGATGACCTCGTGGCCGCAATCGGCGATGTCCAGGGCCGCCTGGATGCCGGCGATGCCGCCGCCGATGACCAGGGACCGCTTCGTGACCGGGACCGTAATCGTTGGCAGGACGCGGTTCTTCTTGACCCGCTCCACCATCATGCCGACGATCTCGATGGCCTTGGCGGTTGCTTCCTCCTTGTCCTCGTGGACCCAGGAGCAGTGTTCGCGGATGTTGGCCATCTCGCACAGAAACGGGTTCAGCCCGGCCGATTCCACCGCCTTGCGGAAGGTTCGTTCGTGCATGCGGGGGGAACAGGCGGCAACCACCACATGGGAGAGCCGCTGCTCAACGATGGCCTTCTTGAGGAGGTTCTGGCCGGGGTCGGAGCACATGTACTTGTAATCGGTGGCAAGGGCCACGCCGGGAAGCTTGCCGATCTCGGCCGCTACCCGCTCCACATCCACCGTCCTCGATATGTTCTCGCCACAGTGGCAGATGAATACGCCAATTCTTGACATTCAGATTCCTTTTACGTTTGCCACAGAGACACAGACCCAAAGGGCCTAAAGAGATACAGAGAAAAAGACAAGAGAGAAAAATGAATCTTTTGAGTAAAACCAAAGGCAAAATCTGTTTTTTTTATAGCCTTTGTGTTTTGCTTTTGCCTTTCTCCGTGGCTCTGTGGCTACAGCAGTTGTTTTTCCTTCAACAGCGGCATGGGGTTGACGATCAGTGCGCCCAGCCCCAACTTCTCGGCGGAAAGTCCGCAGGCCAAGCCCACCAACTGGGTGATGTAGAAAACCGGCATGTTGTAGTCGGTCTTGTAGACCCCCTCGATCTCCTTCTGGCGGATATCCAGATTGCCGTGACACAACGGGCAGCCGACCATGATGCAGTCGGCACCGGCGGCCTTGGCGGCATCGAGGACGGCGTTGGTGAGTTGGATGACCACGCCGGGGCGCGACAGGGTGAAGTTGGCGCCGCAGCATTCCATGCGGTGAGACCAGGCCACGGTCTCGGCGCCTGCCGCTTCAATGACCCGCTCCATGATGGTGGGCGCTTCGACACAGTCCAGGTTCGGAACCTCGGGAGGGCGGGTCAGCAGGCAGCCGTAGTAGCAGGCAACCTTCAGTCCTGTGAGCGGTTTCTTGACAGAGCCGGCAAGCCGCTCCACACCCAGGTCATTGGCCAGGATATCCAGCAGGTGTTTGACCTTGCCGTTCAAGGTCACTGGGGCATCGATGGCCTTCTCGACCTGTTTGCGCTTGACTTCGTTCTCCTCAAGGGTGTGCTGGGTGAACTTGAGACGCGAAAAGCAGGCGGCGCAGGCTACGGCCAGGTCACCTTCAACCTTTTCGGCCATTTCCAGGTTCTTGGCGCAGAGGGAAAGGGAGAGCAGTTCATCCACGTTGTGGGCAGGGGTGGCGCCGCAGCAGAACCAGTCAGGCACCTCGGTGAGGCCGATGTTCAGGGTCTTGAACAGTTCCCGTGTGGAAAGGTCGTATTCGCCGGCAGAGGCGTGGAGCGAGCAGCCGGGGTAGTAGGCATAGTTAAGTTTATCGGTCATGGTGTTCCTTTGATGAAATAGGTCTTATAGGTCCTATGGGACGTATAGGACCTATAAAACAGCCTTACAGCGCCTCGCCGCTTTTCCTCATCTCTTCAATCCTTGCAAAGATCTTCTCGATCTCCGGCATGTTCTTGTTCTTGCTCTGGAACATCTTCAGTTTACCCTTGGTGATCAGTTTGGGGCCCAGCATCAGGTCTTTCAGGAACTGGCCGGATTTGACGTTGAATACGGCGGCCAGTCTCATCTCGTACTGGCGGCCATAGGTGCGGATGTTTTGCAGGAAGAGCTTGTTGGCCAACTGGACATAACTCTCCTTGGAAGGGCCTTCGGCATCCCAGGAGAGCTTGCGCAGGGCATCCATGATGGAGGCCAGATGAACCTTGTTGGGACAGCGGGTGGAGCAGGTCTCGCAGGAGGCACAGTACCAGATGGAGCGGCCGGCCAGGATGCGCTGCCACTGGCCGAGTTGCAGCAGGCGCACCACCCGGTTGGGGGGATGTTCCATAAAGGTGGCCATGGGGCAACCGGCCGAGCATTTGCCGCACTGGAAGCAGCGGCGTACCGATGTGCCGGAAAGGGTCTCGACCTTGCGCACAAAGTTGACGTCCATGGTCTCCCGGGATATATACATTTTTTTCTTTTTTTGCATGTGGGTACCTTACGGCCGCGGATAGTGCAACAAATCCATTAGTGAGAATAGCCCGTCAATACATGTTATGAACGTCAATTGATTAACTTTAGCAAGAGCCGGACCAATTCTTTCGGACAGTCACTTCGTTCGGATTGTAAAGTGATCAAGATCAACCGGTGCTGACAGACATTAATAATTAAGCAATATCATATAGTTGCTATTGGCTGCGTTCCCTCTTGGTGAAGCTTGGCGACACGCACATTCCGGGCTGCCTGAATACAGAAGCAGCAGAAAAACATGACAAGAGTGTTGCAATATTACCCAGTGTGGAGATAACTCCCGCAATGAGGCGAATGAGAAACTTGCCCCTCGTTGTCGGATTGTCCCTAATTTCCCCAATCCTCCGAGAACGGCCCATGCAGCGGGATCAAACGGCCAGGGTAAATTGACCGACAAGACGCTGGAGGCCATCCGCACAGGTGGAAAGCTCACGGGCGGAGGAAGCCGAATCGTGGGAAAAGGTGGCGCTTGTTTGGATCACGTCGGTTATCTGGAGGATATTGTGCGATATTTCCATGGATGTGGCGGACTGCTGCTCGGCGGCGGTGGCGATCTGGTTGATCTGTAGCGTAACCTCGCTGATCTGATTGAAAATGTCCTCCAGGGCCTTGCCTGACTTGGCAGCATCATTCGTGCCCCGCTCAACCTCATCCACCCCTTCTTCAATGGCCGCCACCGCGCCTACGGTATCGGCCTGTATCGCCTTGATCATCTGGCCAATTTCTTTCGTTGCCCGGGAGGTCCGCTCCGCCAGGGCGCGCACCTCATCCGCCACGACGGCGAATCCCCGCCCCTGTTCACCTGCCCTGGCGGCTTCAATGGCCGCGTTCAGGGCAAGCAGGTTGGTCTGGTCGGCAATATCCTCTATCGTGCCGACGATTTCCCCGATCTGATCGGAACGGGTACCGAGATTTTCGATTGTCGTGGCCGTATCCTTGACCCTTTCCGCGATACGGTTCATGCCGGCAACGGTTTCCCGAACCACCGAAACCCCCTCCGTGGCCAGATCGCTGGCCTGCCGGGAGCTTCCCGCCGCGGCAATGCAATTCCGGGCTATTTCCGTGGAGGTGGCGGCCATCTGTTCACTGGCCGTGGCAACAGTGCCCGCCTGTGCCGCGACCTGTTCGTTGCCGGTGGCAATCTGCTCCGAATTCGCGTAGAGCGAGGTGGATGCCGAAGCCACATGGGTCGCCGTGCTTTTTATCGAAGCAATCATCTCGCCGATCGAGGTAAGCATGCGGTTGATGTTTCTGCCGAGGTCGCCTATTTCGTCATTGGCATAAATTCTCAACTGGGTCGTCAAGTCCCCGTCAGCCACCCTGTTCATGGCCTTTGCCACACGGTTGATCCTGGTAACGAAATTATGGATCAGGAATATGGACGCCATGAGACCCAAAAGGATCGAAATCGCTCCGACGGCTAGCTGAACCAGCTTTACCCTTTCATAGAGAGCAACCGACCTGCTGTATTCGACGGCCACGTTTTCCTGCTGAAATTTCACCTGTTCGTCAAAAAGATCCTGCACCTTCCGCGTCAGCGGGCCTGATTCCTTCAGCAATAACCTGACAGCCTCGTCCCGTTGGCCGGCCTCAACCAGTTCCATGACTCGATTATTGGCATTTACGGCCGGAACACCGGCACTTTTTACATTTTCAAGCAGTTTGATGCCCTTTTCCGATTTTTCAAGTTCAGCCAGCCGTGCCTCGACATCCCTGTATTTGGCTCTGGCCGCATCGATATTTTTCTTCAAAATCGCCACATCATTCTCATCCTTGAGCAGGACCGCCATCCGGATGTCACCCTGAATCTCTTCTACCGCCTTTGAGGCTTCAAGGGCATACACGGTTTTCAGATAGTTGCCCTTTGCTATCCGCTCGACAGATTCGTTCACTTTTCGTGTGCTGCCGAGGCCCAGGCAGATCATGACCACAATCATCAGCAACAAAAACGCAAACACCATTCCCAACTTGACCTTGATTCCCAGTTTTGCAAACAACATTAAGCAGCTCCTTATATGCCTCTATATCTGAATGAGAAATCCCTGGCCGTTATGGCCGGTAACCACCCACCGGCGTGTTGCCGGAATAGTTAGACAGGGATGATGTTAGTTGTTAACCAGAGGTGTTTGAATTATGCCAATACCATGCCATAAATATCCATACGCATGTATCTCGCATGGATGCAGACTTTCGTTGGCCAAAAACAAAAACCGCCTCACCTTGCGGGGAAGCGGTTGTAATTACGAGGTTATGCGATCTCGGACGATGTTGTAGTGCCGTTATGCAGCCAGTTTTTCCAAATGGTCTATCTCCTTGAAGCTTTCAAAATCGTTGTTGAGACATTTCGGGCATTCCAGCGCAGCAAAGTCGGCGCTTACCGTGATGGGGGTAAAATCTTTTGCAGCACTCTGAAAATAGCAGATCCCGCATTCGTACATTGTTTGTTCGTCCATGGCTCTCTCCTTTTTCGTGTCGGTGCGTTCGTTTTTCTTCACACTCTTCAAGCATCGCCCGTTTCATTACAGCATTGAATCATCTTGATCAAACGTTTGTTTTAATGGCATTCAAAAAAATACCTTCATTTAAGTACTCCCCTGGTAAAGATGTCCATGATATGCCGGATCAATCCTTCATCCCGTTCCACGGAATGATCCACCAACTCGGCGGTAGCCGGTTCGATCAGGAAATAGAAGTTGATCATTCCGGCCAGTGCCAGCACCGTATCGGTCGGGTCAAGCCCTTCACGGAATTTCTCATGGGAAAACCCTTCGGTAAAGGTATCGAGAAGTATCTGCACAACGCCTTTGACCGCCGGTTTGACAATGGTCTCGAAACATGGGGTCGGGTTGGTCAACTCACTGGTGTAAAATCGGATAAGAGAGGGGTTTTCGCGGTAACGGGCAACCGTGGCACGCACATAGAATTCAAATTTTTTCAGGGGGTCAATGTCCATCGCCTTGATTTCGGACACACGCTTCAGAATGGCGAACTGCTCATTGAGAACCGCTGCATAGAGTCCCTCCTTCCCGGCAAAATAGTAGGAAATCATTGACAAATTCACCCCGGCGGACTTTGCCAACTCTCGCACACTCACCCCGTTAAAGCCTTTCTCGGCAAAGAGGGGGGTAGCAACGGCAATCAGTTTTGCCCGGCAATCATTGTCAGCCATTGTTCTCTCCAGGAAACGTCCTTACACTCGCACGCATAGGCAGCACAAACAGAAATACAAATAACAGGTCAAACGTTTGTTTAAGTAATTTTACACCTCTTGGAGAATATATCAACCTGTATCTGTGACGCTTCCCTGCTCCTCTCGCTTGGAATGCCTCAGCCCCGGCGTTTGAGGCTCCGGTCACACTCGCGACGGAGTAGTGGCATCAAAATGATCATTATACTCATTGAATGACGTTCTGGATTTCCGCCGGAATATTTACCCGTCGCACCGTCCAGGAGCCCGCGCTGTATTGCAGCACGTTCAGACAGCCGTAATCCTGGCCTACCCGGAAGAGTCTCGTCAGCGACAGACCAAGGATGTGACAGAGAATGATGCGGTTTACCCCGGCATGACCGACGATCAACACATTGCCCGACATGGAATGCACAATCTTTTCAAACAGGGGAATCACCCGGTCAGCCAGATCGGCAAAGCTCTCCCCATCGGGTGTGCGATATACAGCCGGCTCTTCTCCCCGTTTCCGGTATTCATCGGGATAGCGGCGACGTACTTCATCCACCGCCAGGCCGTCCCATGCCCCTAGGTCGATCTCCCGCAATCCCGCAAGCGGTTGAACCAATTCGCTCCTCCCGTCCGCAATGATGCGGGCGGTTTCAATGGAACGTATAAGGTCGCTGCACAGAATCCGGTGCAAGGGAAGATCGCGGAAGGTATGCTGCCAGGCCATGGCCTGCATTCGGCCGTTTACGTTGAGCGGTTCGTCGCTCTGGCCGATGTAACGGTGCACCATGTCCCGGCTGGAGTCGCCGTGCCGCAGAAGGTAGACGGTAGTGTCAGGGGGCATTGCCGATAACCTCTGCCAGGGATCGTCCCAGCTTAGTCTCCATGCGTTGTCGGATGGTCAGGGCGGTTTCCCGACGGCTGACGATGCGCTTGAGGATGGTCGGCTCATCGGCATGACGCTCCATGGTGGCGGCGAAACGTTGTTCCAGGGAAACAGTGCGGTCTTCCTTGACCAGTTTATCGGCCAGGTAGAGGACCTCGGCGGCACTGACCGGTTTGCTCTCGTTCACCACCAGATCCATATGGCTGGCCACGAGGTTGGCCACTGCCCCGAAACCCTGATCCTGCAGGAGACGTGCCCCGGTGAGCGCGTGGTCGGATTCGGTGCGGGCCAGATCATGGAGCAGGCCGGCTGCCTCCAGAAGCGGGAGATCAAACCTTGCTCCGCTGCGATTCAGGGCCTTTCCCAACATGACCGAGAGCCGGGCCACCGCCTCTCCATGACGGACAATCGGCTCGGGGACGCCCAAGACCGCCCCGAGCAGGGACCGGCATTCAACCTCCGTAGGGATGTCCAGGGAACCGGCACGTTTCCTTAAGAGCCGATAGTCGGCCGGCGTATCCATGTCGGTAAGTATGTGCGAGTCCGCCACCTCCATATCGCACGCCTGGTGCTCCCATTGGGCCAGGGCGCCTTTCAGGCCGTCCTGGCCGGTCCAGAGCAGGATCTTATTCGCGAGACCGGCGTGTATCAGCGGCGGATGGCCGCGTTCTCCCTGGAAACAGGGATAAACGATATTACCGGGGACAGTGCGAAATGCGGTCACGAGCCGCCGCACCGTGGCGCTCCTGACCAGGGGGACATCAACCGGAAGCACGAAGAAGGCCTCCACCTCTCTGCCAACCGTTGCCACCCCGGCCGCAACCGAGGAAAACATCCCTTCCCGGTAGTGGGGGTTGACCACGACACGCACGTCGAGTTTCTTCAGGAGCGGCTCCAACTCCTGGGCGCGATGTCCGGTCACGACACGGATGTCATGGACGCCCGCCCTTCTGAACAAGGTGCAGGCTCGCTCGAGGACAGTTTCATTACCAAGTGACAGGAGCGGTTTGAAGCGCCGCATCCGTGACGAGAGACCGGCCGCAAGGATGATGGCGGCGATGGACGGTTTCATATCATTCGGCGGCCTGGGCCCTAGTTTGGATCAACTCGGAAATGATACTGACGGCGATTTCCGAGGTTGTGGCTGCCTTGATGTCCAGCCCTATCGGACAGTGCACCTTCTCAAGCGCCTCGCCGGAAAATCCCTCCTGCTGAAGGACCTTGAACAGTTCCTCCCGCTTACGGTGGCTTCCCATCATGCCGATGTAGCCCGCCTTGGTCCGCAGTGCCTGGGCCAGCACCGTCTTGTCGTGCTTGTGGCCACGGGTGACGATCACCACATAGCTGTCTCCGTCCACTTCCAACCCTGTAAAACACTCGTCGAAGGAGTCCAGCACCTTGACCGAATCGGCCTTGGGAAACCTCGCCTGGTTGGCATATTCGCCGCGATCGTCCAGTACTATTGTCCTAAAACCGACCATCTCGGCCAGCAGCGCCACCTGTTGCGAGACATGGCCGGCCCCGCAGATGAAAACGGTGCTGGGAACAAAGCAGCGTTCAATGACAAACTGCTCGTCGCCGATGGTCTGAACAACCGGATAGGTTGACCGGTAGGCCTTTTCAATCAATATATCCAGCCATAGACGCGGAAAGGGGAATTCACCGGTCAGCGAACCGTCCTCCAGGGCCAGGCAGCGGATGGTCTGCCGCTTTTCAGCGCCAACCGGACCGAGGGATGCGATCAGATAGCATTTCTCACCGGTATGCAGGGCGTCGCGCAATCTCTTGAACATCTCGATGTTGAGAGGTGAAGCCGGGATGTAATCAACCAGCAGTTTGACGTTGCCGCCGCAGATCATCTGCATGCTGGCGGCATCCTCTCCCGAGAGATCGAACGACAGGAACTCGGCAACACCGGACTTGAATACCCGTGCTCCCTTTTTCTGCGCGGCGGCCTCCAGCACCCCGCCCCCCACGGTGCCGACGGAGTTGCCATCGGCACGCACCACCATCTTGGCGCCCGCCAGGCAAGGAGCCGATCCCGATTTGCTGAGCACCGTCGCCAGCGCCAGATTCTCTCCGTCGTTTTGCAGACCGCATACGGTCTGCGCCAGCCAGCTCATCAACATACCTTTTTCCCCCTGTTATCATGAATTGTGCGTTTGATACTGCCGTTGCTCAGCCAGATATTGTCTGCGATGCCAAGCGGGCCGATCCTGAGGCTACCATCGGCTAGAGCCTTCCGGAGGGCAGGTATGCTTTCCAGCGCCTGTCGGGTCGAGCGGAACAGGCTTTCCGCGGGGCCGCCCTGGGTAAACAGGCTTACGTGGAGGCAATCCCTGCCGTTCTCTTCTGTCACCGCGGCCTGAAAGTTGAGGAGGCCGGGCAAGGGGAACAGGACTTCATCCAGGTCGGCCATACTTACTGTATGAGTACCAGCCAGTCTCACGTGTCCTGCCAAGCGCCCTTGGACCCAGGCGAGACGCCTCAGAACCGTCCCGCAGGGACAGGGTTCCGGGATAATCCGAGACAGATCTCCGGTGCGGTAACGGATCAGAGGCATGCCGGTGCGGGTCAGGGTGGTAAAGACCACCTCTCCCTGTTCCCCGTCCGGCACGGGTCGGCCGGTCGTGGGATCGATAATCTCAATATAGATATCCGCCTCCCGGATGTGGTAACCGCATCGCTCCCGGCAATCGACCGCCCCACCTAGCCCCATCTCGGTCATGCCATAGTGGTTGAATACGGGGCAGCCCCAGGCCCGCTCGATTTCCCGGACAATGGCCGTGGGGACATGATCGGCGCTCAGAAGAACGCTCTTGATCCTGCCTTGCGGGATGTTCACTGCCTCCCCGTGACGCGCCAGACCCAATACCTGCACCGGGAGGCCGACCAGGCAATCGATCTCTTTGGCAATGATCTCGGCAATCGTCGCACCCTCGTCCCGGACAATGCCGTGGGCGATCCCTTGGGCGCCCAGCCGGCCCAGCCCCTGCACCAGCAGATCGCCGACGCTGCCGGGCAGTTCGCCCGGCATCAGGATCAACACCCGTTCTCCCGGCTTTACCAAGGTAGCCATGCCGTGGTGGAAAAAGTCCACGGTCAGCTCCAGGTCCGGAGCGGTAAAATGCAGCCGTTTAGCCTCATCCGTGGTTCCGGAGCTGCGCAGGGTTACCACCCGCTCGATCTCGCCCTGGGATACGCAGAGAAAACTCAGGTCGTTCCTCAGGATATCGGCCGGAGTGGTGAACGGGAGCTGGGCCAGATCCTCCAGGCTGCGGATATCCGCGCCGGCGATCCCCTCCAGCCTCCGGACATAGAAGGGGCTGTTGTCGCGGCTATGGTCAACGGTTGCCCGCAGCCTGTCCAACTGGTAGTCGCGCAAGCCGGCCATGGTCAGCGGGGTGCCTGGTGTCAGGCCTATTTTAGAACCGATCCATGGTTCGAGTGGCGTCAGCATGATGTCCTCCGGTGGAGCGGCTGCCCATTGGCCGAGGTCAGGTTGTAGAGACAGAACGGAATCATCCTCCCATCCGGGGCCGCTACGTGGATGCAACATTCCTGGACCCGCTCCAGATCCAGGTTCCAGACATCCTGAAAGGCCATGGCCGACACGGCAAAGGTGTTGGTGCGGTGATTTTCCAGAAAGGCGTCCAAGGCATCCATCTTGCCAATGCTTTCACCAGCGGTTGGTGCGGCCCACTGCCGGGTCACATGGGAGACCGCCTTGCCGGTCCCCCTCCCCTCCGGTTCCGGGGAGCCGCAGCATGAGGCCGGAGTGTGCGCTGTCAGGGGCTGGAGACCGCCATCCGGCAGACGAAGAAAGTTGCCGTGAAACGAGCAGAGCGGGTGCTCGCATCCCGGCGGCCGGAAATGTTCCATCCGCATCACCCCCCCGGTCTGCTCCTCGATGGCGCCCATCAGGTCGGGGAGGGTGAAGCGGTCGCCGGCTTCGGGAGGACCGGGGTGGCGGCCGAAATAGCTGGCGGGCTGGAAATGGACCCCCCGCACCCCTGGCGCCAGTTCCATGGCCAGCTTCAGGATCGCGCCGACATTGCCCGTGTTGATCCCCGCTGCAATGGTCGGGACCAGCACCACCCCGAGGCCCGCCGCCACGCAGTGCTCGATGGCTTTGAGCTTCTCTTTGAACAAGGAACGGCCGCGAATTGCCCGGTAGATATGGTCTTCCGTGCCGTCGAACTGGAGGAACACGGAAAAGAGTCCGGCCCGCTTCAACTCCCTGGCATAGGCCGGGTCAACTGCCAGGCGCACACCGTTGCTGTTCAGTTGTATAAAGGGGAACCCCAGGTCGCGGCCCATGCCAATGATGGCCGGAAGGTCGTCGCGGATTGTGGGTTCGCCGCCCGAGAGCTGGACGATGTTGTGGGCGCCGCTCTTTTCAAACGCCGTCCGGTACTGGCCAGCGATGGCCTCCAGTGGCGGGTCCTGCCCAGCCAACGGGCCGGCATTGGCGAAACAGAACGGACAGGCAAGGTTGCAGCGGCCGGTCACCTCGATGAGCACCGTACAGGACTGCTGCCGGTGATCAGGGCAGATGCCGCAATCGAACGGGCAGCCTCGTTCTTTCTCTGGCAGATGTTCGCCGATGCTGACCGGCTGTTTAGGTCGCGACCAGCCGGAGATTTCGGGTTTCCCCCGCCAGATCGGGGTCCGGAATTCGCCGTGCTCCGGACAGCTCTTGACGAGGACAACAACATCCCCTTCATCGCGCCGCTCGGCAGGAATCCGTGCCAGGCAGTGGGGGCAGAGGCTTTCGGTGGTTGTGATGGCGATGTTGCTACTTTTCATTTCAGTTACCTTCGATGCGAGTTCGCACCCAAAACAACGGTTAGCCACAGAGGTCACAGAGAACACAGAGGAAATTCATCAGAAATTCAGCGTCGTCCGGTTAGGAAATTGCATTATGGATTTTGGCTGTAAATCACTGCCTTGCACCCTCCCCCAGCCCCTCCTTTAGGCCCTTTGGGTCCATCAAGGGAGGGGGGCTTAAAATTCCCTCTCCCCTTGTGGGAGAGGGCTAGGGAGAGGGGGATTTCCCGGCAGTAACGTCATATCCACCGGCGATCAACAACTCCATCACCTTGGCGTAGGTCTCGGCAACGATGGCACCGCAGCGCTGGCGGATCTCGGTCCGGTCCCCGACGATCGCTTCACAGGTGATGTCGCCGTAACGCTCCCCGTATTTCCGGGTAAACCATGCGCCCAAATCCCTGAGCAGGTAGGTAAGCCCCTCATCCTCGTGCTCATCGTCGGTCCCCTTGCCTGCATAGAGACTGAGCAGACAGGCCGCTCCGGTCAGGGTGCCGCACGGCCCGCCGCTGAAGCCGCAACCGTTGGCCAGGCCGCCCATGGTCCGGATCAGATCGGGATTGCTCTTCCCCTGGGCCTCCAGGCCCAGGAGCAGCAGGATCTGGCTGCAGTAATAGCCGTGGTAGGACAACTCCATCATCCGCAACTGGATCTGATCCATTGGTTCAACCTCCTTGCTTCATACCTTGCGGGCTACCAGCAGATAGTACCCCGGCTTGCCCCCCGCACCTGATGTCGTGCAACAGAGCCCCTCAAGGGAGCCGTGAGCCAGGATCAGGCGTGCCGCCAATTCCTTGAGAAAATGGGTATGGTCTTCCCAGAGAAGTATCTCAAAGCCGCATTCCGAGAGCCATCCTTCGATCCGGCCGCGTGCCGTTGTATCCCTGGTGTACATGTCGCTCAGGATCAAATACCCGTTGCCGCGCAGCACCCGCCGGAACTCCGCCAGCGCCCTGATGGGCTCATCCAGCAGGGAGAGCACGCATTCGCAGAGGATGCCGTCCCGGCTCTCCGCTGCAAACGGGAGCGTCTCGGCCGTTGCCTCTTCCAGCGCCAAGGCAGGGTTGCGGCCCAGCCCCTCGGCGATGAGCGTTGAGGAGATGTCCACCCCGCGAGCGCTAAAGCCGTAACGGCTGCACAGGTGCTCCACGGTTGCGCCGCTACCGCACCCCACGTCGAGAAGTTGCGCTCCTGCTGCGAAGTAACTGAAATCAAGAGCCCGGTCTGTCAATGTCAAGCCGCCCGGCCGAATCGCCGGACCGGTCACTACGCGTAAGGGGCCTGCTTCGTATGGTGATAGCGTAGGAGGCATGGTCAAAATCAAATCCCTTTCAGTCCACATTGCATTCAAGTTGACATTTTGTAGACCTTTGAGGTTTTGAAAACCTCAAAGGTCTGGCCTAAAACAAGTGGCTTCTTGATAGCAAAAGCGAATTAGTCCCCCTTTGCAAAGGGGGGCTTTAAAATTACGCCCCTACTTATCCTCAAGAATCCGCTCCGCATCTGCCATCCTGCCAATCGCCAGTTCCTCGGAGACCAGGACGAGGCCGCAGTTGCGGCAAGCGGGGAGGTCCACCTCGAAATTACCCTTCATGTAGGTAAAGCCAACCTTCATGATCTCAAGCTCTTTGCCGCAGGCAGCACAACTCCACTCCCCGGCCTCTTTAGGCAGGCTCATTTCTTGACCCCCACGATATTCATGCGATGGCAGTAGGCGTTATGGACCGTGAACAGGCCATTTTCAGGGGTGTAATCAACCCAGAAGGTAACGTTTCCCGACTGAAGGCAGGCCAGATACCGGCCGTTTTGGTTGTTCCTCAGCCGTTGCCCGGTCCGCTCTGCGTGGTCGATCACCATGCTGACGTCGTCCTCCAGGATACGCCGCTCGTCAATCCTGCGCCGGATTTCCGGGGTCATTTCCAGCGTAATATTTTCGCAGGTTTTCACGGTTTCAGCCCCCTTCTCACCCAACTCCCGGAGGATTCCCTGTTTCACCCTGGCACGATTGGTCCGGCGTTCGGACCACGAGATCCAGCCACGGGCCGCCGGATCGCACCCAGCGACTGTCGGAAAGAGGAGTTCGATCAGGTGGCTGGCCCGCCTGCCGCTTGCGGCCAGATGATCGCGGCACATGGCGCAGTAGGCGAGGTAATCGTGCCCGCTGGCCGTGTTTCTTCGGGAGACGACATCACGGGCGAGCTTCGGGTTGGCGTTGAACATGAGCCCGCCGTAGCCGCAGCACTCGGGCGTGTCGCCGCTCAAGGGGAGTTCCTCGATGGTCATGCCAAGGGTCTGTGCGATGTTTCGGACACTTTTCTGGGTCTCCCGATCGTGCCTGCTGCTGCAGGGATCGGCGATGGCGACCGTTGCTCCTGTCGCCGCGCAGGTTTCTGAGGGGAGACCGGCTTCCTCCACGACGTTCCAGAGCGATACGGCCTCCATCCCGGGGATATGCTCCCTGAAGAGGCTCTGGCAGGTGGAACAGGCGGTGATGACCTTGGGTTTTCCGAGTGTTTCCCACTCGCTCCGGAGCGCAGCCATGCCCTCCCTGAACAGATCCTCGCGACCGGCCCACCAGGCGGGAGCGCCGCAGCAGCCGAGCATGATCCCGACCCCGCCGGAGAGCCGCGCCCTTAGGAACCGGTACGAGGCGAGTACCTCGCCGGGTGAGGTGGCGCTAAGCTGGCAGCTCGGAAAATAGAGCCACGCGCTCTCCTTTTTCCCCGGTTCGTGGCGGCTGAGGGCAAAGGTGTCACCAACACTGTGGGACATATCCTGGAGGGCGAATTCGTGGAAGGAGAGGGGCATCAGCTTCTGTTCGTTCATGGTCCGCCGGGCCTGAAGACAGAGGTCGCCCATGTGAAAATTGTTGGGGCAGACGGTCTCGCAGAGGCCGCAATTGCTGCAGGAGTTGACGAACTGGTTCTTGGTGCGGGCCGCGCCATGGATGACCCGCTCGTTGTTGAATACCTGGCGGGCGTACTTCTTCGGGTATCCCTCGTAACGCTCCAGGAAGAGGCAGACCTTGACGCACTCCAGACACTCGCACTGGATGCAGCGCCCCGCCTCTGCCCGCGCCTCCGCGTCGTTGTACCCTGCCACGGCGTCTGCCGGCTGGACCCGGGGGTTTGGGGCAATCCCGGTCAGGTTCGTAAAGAGTCTGGTCTTGAACGGGCCATCGTTTTCCCGGCCGGCACCCATGTTCGCCTTCTGGATGAAACGCTCGATGGAGAGGGCGCCTTTGCGTCCCTGGATGGTTTCGTTGATGGGAGACCAGTGGCCGCTGCTCCGGGTGCCGCCGCCGGCGTAGACGCCTTCCCGGTCAGTGGCCCCGGTGGCGGCATCGACCATGATTTCTCCGTTGCTGCCCGGTTTGAGCGGCAGACCACACCCGGCGACCGTTTCCCGGTCGATGAAGAGGGCGTCGTACTCGCGGCAGATCTCTTCAAATCGTGATTCATCCAAGGGCTCGCCAAGGCGGATATCCGCCCTCAACGTTTCCAGCGTCGCCAGTTCTTCGGTAATGATCTCTTGCGGCAGCATGACCTCGAGAAACTCCCGGAGCGAGCCGCCGAGCCGGTCGCTGCGCTCGAAGATGGTAACGCCGAAACCTTTTTTGAGCAGGTCCCAGGCGGCGGTCAGTCCCGCCAGCCCGCCACCCAGAACAGCTATTTTCTGTTCCCTGCGGGGGAGGAACTGGACCCTGAATTTGCCGGCCGCACGCTCCACGCAGTTCCGTTCCAGGAGACCGATGGCAATGGGCGCCTCCACCTCGCCCCGCTTGCACTTCTGCTCGCAAGGATGGTCGCAGATCCGGGCCAGGATGCCGGGAAACGGCATGGACTTGGCCAAAACCTTGAAGGCAGCTTCTGCGTCGCCGCTGCCCATCTCCTTCACGAACAGCCGGGCATCCACATGGATCGGGCAGGCAGCCGTACACTCCGGGGGCTCTTCCTGGATGCATTTGTGTTCCCATTCCCGCAGGGTATCTTGTTCCATGATGTGATTTCCCTGATTCCTTGCTCCCCCTCCCTAACCCTCCCCCGCTGGGGGAGGGAATTAAGGCCTCCCCCCAGCGGGGGGAGGTTGGAGGGGGGAGTAATGTGGCAAAATTCACCTTACTTCTTCAACGTCTCAATCCCACCCTGGGACATGTACCCACCTGCCACGGCGTCGCTGACGTCGAATGCTTTTTTCGGCGATTTCAATGCCGCCAGCACCTTTTCCGGATAGGCCGGAATCGACCTGATACGGGCGCCGCAGGCGTTGTCGATGGCGTTGACAATGGCAACGTGGGGCGAGGTGAGCGGCCCTTCGCCGACACCGGCCGCACCGAACGGACCTTCGGGGCGCGGCGTTTCAACATAGAGAATCTCCATGTTGTCGGTGATGTCCTTGCAGAACGGGAATCCCGAACCGATCAGGGTGGTGTGCTTCTTCAGGTCTTCGAAATCTTCGGACAGCGCCAGGCCGATGCCCTGGGCGAGGCCGCCGTAGACCTGTCCATCAACCACGAGACGGTTGGTGATGGTGCCGTAGTCGCCGACGGTTGTCATCTTGAGTACCGTGGTTTTGCCGGTAGTGACGTCTACTTCCACTTCGGACATGAACAAGACGTACATATAGATGCAGAACGGGTTGCCCTGCGAGTTTTCATCCATATGAGTGGAGGGTGTTGTCCAGCTCCCCTCGTGCTTGACCGCGATCTTTTCCTTGATCATCTCGTCGTAGCTGCGATAGCTGCCGTCTGCCTTAGCCATGGCATTAAGCAGCAGGGTGCAGGCCGCCTTGATGGCGTTGCCGGTTACCACGTTCTGACGGCTGCCGCCGGAAGGGCCGGAGTTGGGCACCAGGCTGGTGTCATTCAGGCAGAGCTTGATCTGAGACGGTTTCAGGTTGAGGGGGCGCAGCGTTTCGTGGGCAAATGCCAGAGTGCCCATGTCCGCGCCTTGACCGTGGTCTTCCCAGGAGTTGCCAACCATCACATCGCCGTTCGGGAGGAGTTCCGCCCAGGCGCCGGAAGTGTCCGGACCGTCGAGGCCGCAGCCGTAGATGCCGAGTGATACGCCGACGCCGCGCTTTTTCGTCTCGGTTGATTCGGCCTTTGCCTTCGCCTTGGCCGCCTTGTACTTGGGCCGGAGCATGTCGAACATTTCCGGGAACGGGTAGACTTCCGGTGCCTGGCCGGTCGGGGTGGTGGCGCCGGGGCGGTAGCAGTTGATGAAACGCAGCTCCAGAGGGTCCATGTTCATCTTCTTGGCCAGCTCGTCCATCAGTGATTCGGAAGCGAGGAAGCTCTGTGGCGAACCGTAGGAACGGAAGGCCGAGCCCCAACCATGGTTGGTGCAGACGGTGCGGCCGACGCTGCGGATGTTCTTGATGTCATATCCTGCGCCGATAAACTGGGCGCCGCGGGTTGTAAGCAAATCGCCGAACTCGGAGTATGGTCCGTGGTCAACCGACCAGTCCCCTTCCATGGCGAGCAGTTTGCCGTTTTCGTCGGCAGCCAGTTTGAGCTTGAGCCAGAACGGCGAGCGTTTACCGGTGTAGGTCTGCTGCTGGTACCAGTTGTAGCCGAGGAAACAGGGTCTGCCGGTAGCGATGGTGGCCGCTGCGACCAGCGCTTCCAGGGTCGGGCTGAATTTGTAACCGAAGGTGGCTCCGGTAGGATTCTGAACGATGACCAGTTTGTCCGGCTCAAGGCCGAGGCCCGGTGCGATCATGTACAGATGGAGGTGGATACCGATGGACTTGGAATGGACAACGACCCTGTCCTGGGCATCGATGTAGGCGAACCCGACATCCGGTTCAATCGGCATGTGCGGCTGGCGTTGCAGATAGTATTCACCCTCTACCACGTGGGCGGCCTTCTTCATGATCGGAGCGGTATCCTCACCCTTTTTCACGTTCAGTTCATAATAGATGTTGGGGGTGCCGGGGTGGATTTCGATGGCGTCGTCAGCCATGGCGGCCGGTGCGTTCATGTAGGCCGGCAGGACTTCCAAATCGACCTTGACCTTTTTCGCGGCTGCATTGGCGTTTTCCTGGGTGTCGGCGCAAACGATGGCAACGGCGTCGCCGAACTGGAAGATCTTTTCGTCGTTCAGGATCGGGCGATCCCAGCCATCACCCTTGTTGGTCGGGAAGGTGATCAGGCCGGTTATGCGGTTCTTTCCTTTGATATCCTTATGGGTGACGACCTTGAATACGCCGGGCATTTTTTCCGCCTCGGAGGTGTCGATTCCCTTGATGACGGCATGGGAAACTTCGGGCTGAACCAGGGCGCATTGCAGTGCCCCTTCGGGAAGCTGTAGTCCCATATCCGCACCGAAATCCCAGGTTCCGGTTACCTTGGCGACGGAAGTCGGGCGCGGGTAGCAGGTGCCGTAGACCTTGCCGTCTGCAGGCGGCTTGTATTCCAGGTTGGAAGCGGGCATTTCGCCCCGCAGCACCTTGGCCGCGTCCATGACCGCGTCCACGATCATCCGGTAGCCGGTGCAGCGGCAGGCGTTGCGGTTCTTCTGGAACCACTCCCGTACCTCCTCGCGGGTCGGGCGGGCATTCTCATCGAGAAGTGCCTTGGCGGAAACGATGAAACCGGGGGTACAGAAGCCGCACTGGAGGGCGCCATGCGAGATGAATGCCTGCTGCAATGGATGCAGGTTCAGCGCGGTGCCGATCCCTTCGATGGTGGTGATGGCAGCCCGATTATCCACCCGTTTCATCTTGATGACACAGGACCGCACCAGCTTGCCGTCCACGATCACGTTGCAGGCGCCGCACTGGCCGGTGCCGCAGCCGACCTTGGTTCCGGTCAGATGCAACTGTTTGCGCAGCACATCGGACAGGAGCGCTTCCTGGTCAACGATCAGCGTCCGTTCGATGCCGTTGACGACGAGAACCTTTTTGTTCATGGGTACTTCCTCCTTTAGTGTTTGAAACAGGCGGTATGCCCAGGGAAAATTCCAGATTCCTTCACTTCAGCCAAGCTCCCCCCTCCCGACCTCCCCCCGCTTGGGGGAGGAGCATTGTCTGTCTCCCTCCCCAGGAGGGGGAGGGACGGGGAGGGGGATGTGCGTCACGTCCCAAACCCGCAGTTCGGAAAGCGGCAGTCGGGGCAGCCGAGACAGAGGCCGCCATGGCCGAGGCCGGTAATGTCGGCCCTGGTGAGCCGCTCGCCAGCCAGGATGCGGGGGACGATCAGGTCGAACACGGTTGCCTTGTTGTACATGGCGCAGCCGGGGACCCCGACAACAGGGACATCGCCGATATAGGCCAGCATGAACATGGAGCCGGGGAACGTGGGGGAGCCGTAGGTCACTTCCTGTCCGCCGGCGGCCCGGATACTGGCCGGGGTCCGATCGTCCGGGTCCACCGACATGCCGCCGGTCAGAACGATCATGCCGGCCCCTTCGGCGAGCAGATCGTGGATCGCCTGCACGGTCAGGGGGACGCTGTCGGGGACCAAAATCTGCCGCAGGACGCTGCTTCCCAGGTCACGGATCTTGGCCATCATCACCGGGCCGAATTTATCCTCGATCCGCTGGTGATAGACCTCGTTACCGGTGGTTACGACCCCTACCCGCAGCTTTTTGAACGGCACGACCTCAATGACCGGGCCGCACTCCCGGCAGATCGTCTCCACCTGGACGATCTTCTCTTCATCGGTATAGAGCGGTATGATCCGGGTGCCGCCGACCAGTTTCCTGGCAGATACCCGCCGGTTCGAGTGGGCCGTGGCAAAGACGATCTCCTCGATGGCATTGATCCGGTCGAGGGCTGCCACGTTCACCTTCAGCAGACCGGCCCGCGTCGTCATCAGGCGGACCTTTCCCTCGGTCGGCGGCATCATCTGGATGCCGCTCCCCAGCGCCGCCTTGGCAATCCGCAGCGCTGCCGTGTCTTCATGGATAAACCCGTCTTTCAGGTCGAGGACGTAGATGTTGTCCTTGCCCAACTTGAGGAGCTTGCCGACATCGTCGGGAGCGATAATGTGCCCCTTCTTGAAGGCCCTGCCATGGAACTCTCCCGGCTCGATGCGGGTGATGTCGTGAAAAAGCACCCTGCCGACCGCTTGTTGTACCGGTATTTCCGTCATCATGATGTGGCACTCCTTAATTCTGTTTGCATTTCAGTGACTGTGGTGGTGGTTACAGCCATGCCCACCCTCCCCGGCTGAGCAGCGTCCTTCCAGGTGGCTCCCCATGATGGTCACTTCCGGCAGGTTGTTGTCTTCGAACAATGCCAGGTTCAGTGCCACGGAGTCCGACCCGGCCTGGTAGACCGTGAACCCGCAGATGTTCATGGCCCGCACCGCTTCATCACCGATACCACCGACCACGATGCCGTCCAGTTGCCAGCCGCTGAGTGCGCTGAAGGGGTTGCAGCCGGCAAAGGGATTGGCGGGGTCGCAGTTGGCAACAACGCTGCTCCGGCTGGTTTCCGTATCGATGATCAGAAAGAACGGGGCCGAGGCAAAATGGCCGTAGATCGAACTTTCCATCCCTTGGTCGGTTATCACGGGGAAACAAACGTTCATCGGAAATCTCCTGGGGGGAATTTCTACAGTGAGGCGAAACTACGCGGACAGGCCCGAACTACCGCCTGCTACCTGCCGTAGCAGTTCTTGAGGGTGTAGGTCTTGCATGGCGTACATTGCGACTTGTACTGCCCAAGATGCCGGTAGCAGAACCATGAGCCGCATTCGCTGCACTGTTTGACACGATAGTCATCGGAATCGGCCGCTTCGCCGCATATTGCGCAGGTTACCAGAGCCATTAGTTCCCCTTCATTGCTTGTGCGTACCGGTTTCAGTTGTACGGCAAGCTACCTGAAACCGGCGTCGAACCAGGAAAAAGGGGTTCCGCCGTTTCCGGCAGAACCCCATGCGTCCTGACGCTTCAGGCTGCCAGCCTTCTGCGCGCGATCCTTTTGATGTTGAGGAGGTTTTTGTAGCCGACGTTTTCCGTGGTGATATTGCCGCCCATGGCGCCGCAGCCAAGGGTCAGGGAGGGGACCAGGGCGTTGTAGAGGGCGCCGATGGTGCCGTGCACGGATGGCTGATTCCAGACAACCCGGTTGGCGGGCACTCTGTGTGCGAACTCCTTGGCAACTTCTTCATCTTCGGTGAAGACCACGGCCGAGTGGCCGGCGCCGCCGAATTCAAGCTGCGTTACGGCAGCCTTGATGGCAGCTTCCTTGCTGTCAACGATAAACCAGCCCAACACCGGCGACAGTTTTTCGTGGCTCATCCAGTCTTCCTCACCGGTGGTGGTCAGGGGCACCATGAGCATCTTCCTGTCGGCCGGGATGGAAAAGCCCGCCAGTTCGGCAATGACCTGCGGGCTTTTGCCAACAATGGCCATGGACGGGACGCCCCGCTCCTTGTCGAACATGACCTCTTCCAGCTTGGCCTTCTCCGCTTCGGTACAGAGATAGGCGCCGCTCCTTTCAAAGAGGATCAGCGTTTTTTCGGCGATGTTGCGGTCGTCGAAGATCACCGACTGATCGGAGGAGCAGATGGTGCCGTTGTCAAAGGTCTTGGAGGCGATGACGTCTTCCACGGCCATATGCAGATTGGCGCTCTTTTCGATAAAGACGGGAACATTGCCCGGTCCGACGCCCAGGGCGGGATGGCCGGAACTGTAGGCCGCCTTGACCATGGCGCCGCCGCCGGTGGCGATGACGATAGCCACATTCGGGTGTTTCATCAGGGCATCGGTGGCCTCGATGGAAGGCTGTGTAACCCACTGGATGCAGTCGGCGGGGGCACCGGCCGCCACGGCGGCGTCCAGCATGATCTGGGCGGCGGCGGCACTGCACTTCTGCGCACGGGGATGGAAGGCCAGGATGATCACGTTGCGCCCCTTGAGTGCGATCAGGGATTTGAACATGGTGGTGGAAGTCGGGTTGGTGGTCGGCGTGACGGCGGCGACGATGCCGAATGGTTCTGCAATGGAAATGATGCCGTCTTCTTCTTCGATGATGCCGACCGATTTGCCGTCCTTCATGTAATCGTAGACTACCTGGGTGCCGAAGTGATTCTTGATGACCTTGTCTTCCACGTTGCCGATCCCTGTTTCTTCGACCGCCAGTTCCGCCAGCATGCGCTCGTTAGCGACACCGGCCTTTGTCATTGCCTCGACAACGGCGTCTACCTGTTCCTGAGTGAAGCCGTTGAACTCCTCCAGCGCCTTGAGCGCCTTTACAATCATTCTCTCAACCTGCAGTTGTACCGTTGCCATGAATTCGTTCTCCTTTGTTTTTGATGGCGATGATCTGATTACCCTTTGAAATACCGACACACGTTTCAACACCCATGAATAGAGCAGTGCGCATGCCAAAAAATAAAACCAGTTTCTACTTGTGCCGGATGGTAAACGGCTTCTTTTTATTTCAGACGCAGTTACAGCGAGTTGGCTGGATGTCCGGGTGGGACAAAAATTTTATCGAGGCTTTTTAGGGGCTTTATAAGGGGATTTGCACGGGAGAGGGGTGTTCCATGTTATGACATACGGGTAACGTCATGTTCCAAAATGGAGCAGGTCAACACTGATTTGTGGCATGGAAATGGCATGATTTTACGCGTTGGCTTGACATGCAAACGATGTCTCAAAACAGACCACGGACGGAGCGGAGGAATCAATGGGGAGCTTGGCTGCTGAACGGCTCGTGACTATCCGGAAGGCACGGGAAGAGTTGCTGACGACCGGGATTATACCGACAGGGGTGGTGAGCGAGACCATAATCCGGTCCTGGCAGCGTTCAGCGGAGCGGGGCATCGGGATCGAGCGGGGCGAGACCCGCTGCACACCCCGTTACGACCTGATGCGCCGCCGGGAATTGAACTCTACCCTCCTCACCCGTTCCCATCCGGTGATGGAAAGTCTCTATCATGAAATAGCCGGCACCTCCAGCATGGTGCTCCTGGCTGACTGCGACGGCGTCGTGTTGCATTCCATAGGCGATCCGGATTTCGTGGAGCAGGCCCAGAAGGTGTACCTGAAGCCGGGGGGTATCTGGTCGGAGGGGGTGAACGGCACCAACGCCATCGGGACCGCGATTGAAGAGCAGATGTCGGTTCAGGTGCACAGCAGCGAGCATTTCATAGACAAGAACCGCTTCCTCAGTTGTTCCGCCACCCCGATCTTCAATCCCCGGGGGGGCATCCTGGGAGCCTTGGATGTTTCAGGGGATTACCGCGTTCACCAGCAGCACACCATGGCCCTGGTACGCCTTTCAGCACAGATGATCGAAAACCAGATGTTCTCCCCCGAATTCCCGAACGACATCATCATCAGCTTCCATGTGCGGCAGGAATTTATCGGATCGCTGTATGAAGGGATCGCCGTATTTTCCCCCGACGGCCACCTGGTTGCCGCGAACCGCAGTGCCCTGCTGCAACTGGGGCTCGACAGATTCAGGATGATGGGACAGACCTTTTCGTCGCTCTTCAAATTCTCCCTTGCCAAGCTTCTGGAGCAGTCACGCTTTGTGCCGCAACCGGTATTAAAGCTTCCGCTTCTTTCCGGCGCGGAGGTATATGGCAGGGTCTGGCCCGGCGCGTCGGTTTCGCCGGTCACCTTCCTTCCCATCAGTACCCAGGCGGCATCGGGTGTCAAATCGGCCGGAGCGAACAACAAACCGGAAGGTGTTCCACTGGAGGAGCTTGCCCTGGGTGATCAGAAGATGCAGGCAATAATTACCAAGGCCTTGAGGGTTGTGGGGCATGACATTCCGATCATGATCGAGGGTGAGTCAGGCACCGGCAAGGAACTGCTGGCCCGTGCCCTGCACATGGCGGGCCCACGGCGTAACGGCCCGTTCATCCCGATCAACTGCGCCGCGATCCCGGAAGGGCTGATCGAGTCGGAACTGTTCGGCTACCAGGAAGGCGCCTTTACCGGGGCCCGCCGCAAGGGGCAGATCGGCAAGATCAGGGAAGCGGACAAGGGAACCCTGTTCCTGGACGAGATCGGGGAGATGCCGCTTCAATTCCAGGCGCGGCTGCTCCGGGTGTTGCAGGATCGAACGGTGTCGCCACTCGGCGGCAGCGGCAGCCACAAGGTTGACCTGGCGGTGATCTGCGCCACGAACCGCCGGGTCAGGGACGCGGTTGCGGCCGGAAGTTTTCGCGAGGACCTCTACTATCGTCTCAACGGCTTGCTGCTGACACTGCCTGGCCTGCGGGAACGGGAGGATAAACTCCTGCTTGCGGCCAAGATCCTCGAAAGCCTCTGCGGTGCCGAGAAGGGTATCACCATCAACGCCGACGTCCTGCGCATCTTCGGGCAGCACCCCTGGCCCGGCAATATCCGGCAGATGCACAACGTTCTGAGAACCGCCGTCGCCCTTCTGGGTGACCGGAGCGAAATTACGATCGATGACCTCTCGGCGGATTTTCTGGAACAGGCCGGTCCGGTTGCCGGATTGGAGCCGGCTCTCACGCAGGACGCCGAAAGAAACGCAGGGAATGCCTCGCTTGCCGACATGGAGGCTCGCCTCATCTCTTCGACGCTTGACCGGACCGGGGGGAATATTGCGGAAGCTGCCAGGAAGATGGGGATAGGGAGAAACACACTCTACAGGAAGTTGCGAAGCCTGGCGGCGGTGGACGGCCATTTGCCGCTATAATTTCAAGCTTCATTCCAGTTGACATCTTGCAGACCTTTGAGGTTTTGGAAACCTCAAAGGTCTGCAAGATTACCGGTCAAGCAGGTCTCTCACCTTTCGCAGCAACTCTAAAGGTTGTACCGGCTTCATGACAAGCTCGACCCCTTCGTCAAGCACATCGCGGTTCTGAATGATATCCATCGTGTAACCGCTGGTATACAATACCCTCACGTCGGCGTTGCGTTTTCGTATCTCGTCGTATGCCTCCCTGCCGCTCATCTTCGGCATGATCACGTCCATAATGATGAGCTTGATCGCATCCCGATGAGCCTCGAACTTCTCGACGGCGTCCTGTCCATCCTCGGCCAGAATTACCGTGTAGCCGTATCCGGCAAGGATCTCCTTGACAAGTGTGCGCACGGTGGCCTCATCCTCGGCCACGAGAATCGTCTCGGTTCCCCTCTTCGGCGGTTCCGGGGCGCTGATCGGCTCTTCAACCGCCTGCTCCCTTCCGATCAGCGGGAGATATATCCTGAAGGTGGTGCCTATGCGCGGCTCGCTATAGACCGTGATGAAACCGTTATGCTGCTTGATGATCCCGTACACGATCGCCAAGCCGAGGCCGGTCCCTTTTCCCACTTCCTTGGTGGTGAAAAATGGTTCGAATATCTTGTTTCTGGTCTTCTCATCCATCCCCGAACCGGTGTCCGATACCGTTATACAGGCGTATCGGCCCGGTTCGCCGTAGCCGTTGGCTTGGACGAATGCCGCATCCACATCCATCTGGCCGGTCTCTATGGTCAGCAGCCCTCCCTTGGACATGGCGTCCCGGGCATTGGAGGCCAGGTTGATCAGGACCTGCTCTATCTGGCCGCTGTCAATGTTAACGTGCAGATCGACAGGGCAGAGGGACGACTTCAGCCGGATATCTTCTCCGATGATCCTGGCGAGGAATTTCTGAATATGCTGGACTATTGCATTGAGATCCTCCGCACGGGGTTTCATGACCTGCTTGCGGCTGAATGCCAACAGGCCGCTGGTCAACTGGGCCGCCTTTTCCGAGGCTTCGAGTATCTGCTCAACCTTTTCCCGGAGACCATCATCCGGGTTCATGTCCCTTTTCAAGATAGCGCCATATCCCATGATCACCATCAGGATATTGTTGAAATCGTGGGCCACCCCGCCTGCCAGTTGCCCGATGGCCTCCATCTTCTGGGACTGGAGAAGTTGTTCCTCCAGGTGTTTCCGGTCGGTAATATCTTCCGCTATGCCGAGCAGATACCGGGCGTTTCCCTTGCTGTCGAACAGCGGGATCTTTTTCGTGCGCAGGATACGGTCGCCACCATTTCTGGTTTTGATCGTCTCTTCCGGTATTTCAAGCAAATCACCCTTTGCAAGGACTTCCCGGTCCTTCTGACTGAAAAATTCCGCTTGCTCCTCGGGAAAAAAGTCGCGGTCATTCCGGCCCAGCAGCTCTTCCCTGGAATAGCCAAGCAGCTCTTCGCCGGCTTTGTTGATGGCGACATAGCTGAGTTTGGCTGCGTCTTTCACAAAGACCATTGCCGGAATGTTATCGACAATGCTCTTGAGAAACGCCTCGCTTTCGCGCAACTCTTCAAGACGCTGCTGCAATTCGGGGTAATAGGTTTTATGGAGGGAGTTTTCGCCGAAACCGGCCAGTTTTTTCTGTAATGCGTCCAACGGGTCGGGGGGATCAGAGGGATTCTTCATACACAACCTCAATGTCCCGCCGCGAGGCCCTGCGCGGATTGGTCGCCATGCAGGGGTCTTGCAGGGCATGAACGCTGAATGAGGCCACGTCGTTCCGGCTCACTCCCAGGCTATTCAAGGTTCGGTCGATACCCACGGCCTTTTTCAGTTCCCTGATGTATTTCAACAGGGATGTTTGCTTTTCACGCGAATTCATGCCGCGCAGGTCGAGGCCCATGGCCTCAGCTATGTGCTCAAAACGTTCGGGTGCCGATGGCAGATTGAATGCGATGACATGGTCGAGCAGAATGGCGTTGCACTCGCCGTGGGCTATATCGAGCGCCCCGCCCAGGCTGTGCGCCATGGCATGGTTGGCGCCCAGTATGGCGTTGGAAAAGGCCAGACCTGCCTGAAGACTCCCCTGCATCACCTTGCCGCGCAATTCCAGGTCATCGAGAGATTCGATGGAGGGAAGAAGATACTTTGAAACCAGGCGGATCCCTTCAATGGCATGCAGGTCCGTCATGGATGAACGTGCCGTCGAGACATAGGCCTCGATGGCGTGGGTCAGGGCATCAAGTCCGGTGCATGCCGTGAGGTACGAGTCCATGGTGGTCAAGGTCGCCGGGTCTATCAATGCCAGGTCGGGGACAACGGACTTGCTGATGATGGCGAATTTGACCTTTTCGACAGGATTGCTGATAATCGCGAACTGCGAAACGTCCGCCGAGGTTCCTCCCGTGGTCGGGACACAGATCAGGGGCGGCATCGGAACCGTTACCATATCCACCCCCTCAAACATCTGGATATGTCTCTGGTTGGAACTGACAATGCCGATCCCTTTTGCGCAATCTATGGAACTGCCGCCACCCACCGCAATAAGGGCATTGCACCCTTCCGACTGGTAGACCGCAACGCCGGCCATCACCTCATCGACCTTTGGATTGGGGGTAACCCCCGTGTACAGAGCAAAAGGCAACCCTTCAGCCTCAAGGCTGTCCGTCACATCCTTGGTCCACCCCGCTGCAACCACACCGGGGTCGGAGACGACCAGAATTTTACGGCCTCCCATGTTTCGGGCATAACGCCCGGCCAGGTGACGCGAACCTACGCCGAAAACAAATTCAGGGGCAACAAACTTCCGCAGTTCAAAACCCTCGCCCATGACGCCCTCTTTTCTCCTCCATCGGCAACTCAATCTTCACGAATACACCACCCATCCGCTTCGACCGAACAACCAAAAACAACAAAAATAAAAACGTTTCATTTGATTGTTACTACTTATACCATAATACTATTACTTCATAATTACGACAACAAGTTATTGGCGGAACAGTGTTTGTTTACGTTTGGTTTCTTGAAGGGATTGCATGGCGTGGACGCATAAAAAAGCGGGGGAGATTTCTCCCCCCATTACATGAAGGAGGCTCACGTTATGAGCCCGGTGAAGCTTGGCTTGGTGCTGCGAGTAGATCGAATGTGCGTTATGAATAAGCGGCATCGGAATACCGCGAAAATCAGCCTTTTCTGCTAGGCGAGCATATCCCAAAATGAAATGTCCACCGGCTCCGCCAGCAGTTCGGGCGCCTTTTCCAGAAACGTTCGCAGATAAGGCGTGGCAAGATGGTCGTCCAGGTCCTGGCGGTCCCGCCAGGTTTCATAGAGCAAAAAGAGGTCAGGATCATTCTGGGAGCGATGCAGGTCATAGTTGATACACCCCTCTTCGGCCTTGGTCGGCGCAATCAGCGAGGTTATCGCCCGGAGCACATCCGAATCCTTCCCTGTTTTGGCCCTGAAGCGGGCAAGCACCGTCACTTCTCGTTTTTCCATCACACAATCTCCTTGTCTGGCGTTGTTGCGAGTATAAACGTCTACAGCCCTTCGAGTATCTCCCGGCGCTTGCCCCGGTATTCTTCCTCGGTGATAAGCCCTTTTCGCTTCAAATCCTCAAGAATAGTGAGGCGCTCGGCAGGATTCCGGGCGTTATCGGGCCGTGTGACGGAAACAGCGGGCTGCGCGGGCGCCACCGGATTCGCGGCAGGCGAGGGAGTCACGGCAGGAGTTTCCCCGGCTTCGGCGGAAACCGCCCAGTCTCTTCTCGTCAGGATGATGCCACTATGCCCATCATGCGGCAGAAGCGCCCAATCCCCCTCGGCTGGCGACTGCCTGCTGCCCGGTGTGAACGGATGCAGGCGCCGGTCTTCGCGCTCGTTCACATCGTTTTGGGCGAGGCCGACAATCAGATTGATCCTGCCCTGACGGTAGAACAGCCGCCCGGTGGTCACCTTGGGGCTTTTGGCAAAACCGAACAGCGATTTGTACAGACCGATGACGGCAAATGTCACATCTTCGCCGGGAGAGGCCTTAAGCAACCCTTCCCGGAGTTGTGGAGAGACAATCTCCAGCGACTCCCTGGTGAAAAGCGGCTCAGGCTTCTCCTTCTCGCCGGGGCGCAGATCCAATGCGCCCAAAAACGCGGTGAGCCGCTCCAGGGACACATCCGCGGGGTGGTCATTGGCAGGCGCCGGGCCGTTCGGATTCGGGTCCTGTCGCTCCAATGCAACGAACTGTTCCCGGCCCTCCCAGATGATTTTCCGGTCCGCCGCCAGCGCGTCCCTGCCGGCCAAGGCAATGAACAGCAGCAGCATGCATTCGGCTATGGCGACCCCAGTGCCGGCAAGTGATTTCATGGTACGAAGTTGCATTGATATCCCCCCTCTGTGTGAGAATCCGACTGATGCCGCTGTTATAAGACAGCATAATACCGTTATTGTTTTCCGCAACCCGACCTTCAGAGAACTCACCAAGCATATCGACAAATAAGATATTGCAATGGCCATGCCATAAATAAAACGTCGTTTACATGTGGATTCGGAGAACAATGATGCCGCGAGCAGACAGGGATGGGTAATTCTTACCCACTCGGACCATGATCATGTGCTTACGGCGGGCGAGAACATCTGTGGCAAATTGCACCACTGTGGAAATAGTACCCACTCTCCTGGCGTCAGACTAAACCGCTAAAGAGACCGGCAAAGCAAATGGGGGGCACAGGGCCCCCCATTAATACGGTAACTATCCGCGGTACTATTAAAACGGCAGCTTTCCGTAAGCCATAAGGCCAAACGCAGGGACCAGAAGGCAGGTGAAGCTCAATACAATAAACATGGTGGCGGCGACCTTGGGGTTGATCTTGCCGTATGTCACGCCGGTAACGGTAAAGCAGATAACGACGAATGTAAGGTTCATGAACGCCAGATAGGGGGTTACGCCGATAAACGTCTTGCCGTCGGGCTTCAAACCGCCGCCGGTGGCAAAGAGGTACGCATACACGGCACAAACGACGCCGACAAGCAGGGCGCCGTTTCCGACGGTACGCAGATCCGTTACTCCCGTCAAAAGGGCATAACCGGTCTGAAGATACAGGACACCGAATACGAACAGCAGCCCAGCGGTAAAAGGATCGGTGAAAACCGCCGCCTGAAGGGTCGCGCCGATGACCACGAGGGTGCCGACAACCGCGCTGACGAAACCGGTGCTTTTTGCTTCGCCGTAGCCCAGGAAGAACATACCGACCGGAACCCACATTATGCTTATTAAAACAAGTAGAGCTAATGTCATGACTGTCTCCTCGAAAAATTTAGTCCCGCGCAGCAGTGCCGGGAGCAATGATATGCCTATTCGGCGGTGGTCGGATCGATGATGGCCCTGACTTCAGCCACGCTGTTGGCGGGGAACCCGCCTTGCTTGGCGTGCTCAAGCACCATCTCCTTGTTGGGCGCTATATAGATGCAGTAGATCTTGTCGTCGGTTACATAACTTTGCACCCATTGTATCTGCGGGCCGAGCCCTTTCAAAACCCCGCATGACTTCTGGGATATGGCCTGAAGGTCCTGGGGAGGGATAGCGCCGGCCCCGGGAATTTCGCGTTCTATGACATATTTAGGCATGGCAGGCTCCTTTTCATCAAATTTTCAGACAGGTTACCAGTAGAACATGGTGCCCAGCGCAAACTGGTTGGAATGTTGTTTGGCTCCGTCCATCCAGGTGTTTTGGGCATAGATATACTCAGCCACGAACTGGGTGAACTTGTTGAAGTTGTAAGCAGCCATGACAACGGCTGATTCCTGATTTTTCATGATGATGGTGCCGCCGGCAGGTTCATTGTTGTTTAACTCCTGGCGGGTCTGGCCGTAGTTGGTGCCAAGCTTGACGGACGGAGTCAGTTGATAGGTAGCCTGAAGCAGGTAACCCCAAGCCAGACGCTGTTTGCCGTTTGCATCCGTGGAAGTGTCGGTGGCACCCAGAACATCCCCATCCTGAGCACTGAGCATCCCCAACCCCCTGCCGCCGTAACCGGAAGCCAAGAGGTTCAGACCGCTGAAGCCTACGCCCACGCCGTAGGCACCGCCGATGGATTCATCGTCCTTGCCCGCACGGGCAACACCGGCAGCGTTACTGCGGGGAGCCGTCTGATAGAGACCGGAGAGCCATGCCTGTACCGACGTACCGCCAAACTTGGCGGCGTAAGAAATCTCGCTTTCAATCCTCGGAGAGTTGGTCTTGGCTGTGTCGGCACTTATCTTGTAAGGTTCCGCAACCTCGATGGCCACCTTGACTCCACCCATGTCGGGTGTGGTGTAGCGAATCTGAGGGCCGAAGTTCGTATAGAGATAGCCGTAGCCGATGTGTCCCAAGGTCGTGCCGCCGCGGAAGGCAGATCCCGGAATCGTGCCGGCCGTCAGCAGGGTCATGTCGTTCAGGATGTTCTTCCCCTGGAAAAGGTTGAGGGCGCGACCGGCCAACAGTTCGCCGTAGGCCCCCTTGGCGGTATAGAAGAACTCGCGAAAATCTATATTGGGGGATGTGTCAAAACGAGTTCCTGATTTGTTTTGGATATTCGGGTAGATGCCAACACGAACGGTCGAGTCCACGCCATTGGTGGTAGGCGCCTTGACGTTGAAGGCGATGACTGACGGCAGGAGTCCAACGCCGACACCGAAATGCTGGTCATAGGCGCCAGGGGAGCCGCCGAGCAGGCTCAGGGAACGGGTGCCACCCGGCAGAGGACTCGTCGTTGCATACGTGGCAAACACATCCACAATACCATCGGTGCTCAACTGCCACCCGTTTTCACCACCAATGACAAATGCGGCCTCGGCCGATTGTAACGATGTCAGCGTCAGAATCAATGCCGCGACAACCAAGGATAATTTCTTCATATCTACCTCCCTTTAAATGTGACTGCGAGATGAGTTTTATTCTTGCCAGCCTGGAACAGGGACTTACATGGTCAGGAGTCCATGTTGCCGGCCACCTCTTTTCTCCTGGCCGCAACCCTCCGCACCATGACGGTCATTCGGAGTTTTATGTTACACTCCGGGTACATACGGTTGTTTTAACTGTCGTCGCCCCGCGCGCCGATCGTTCAGGGTCGAGTACTCTGCAACGTCAATGCCACAAATAGAACGCTATTTATTTTCTGGAAATTGCCTTGGAAAGAGGCAGTGAAAACAGCCCTGACTCCGCATCAAAAGCGGGTTTACCGTTTCTGAGGCGTCAAGCTTTCCGGCATGTCACACGGACCGGATATTGTGGCGTTTGTCAACAACGTGGAGATTTGACCCACCACACTTCGCAGGGGAGTGATTGTAACTTATTGAAAATACTATGGTGGCAGACGTGGCACGTGACAGAAGCACTATTTAAAATTTTTAGAACTTTGTTTGTGATTTCGGCATGCCAATTGCTCTTTTATATAAAGAGTTGTACCATTCAGTCAGATAAAATTATGGTTTGTTGAACGTTGTCGTCTTCGCCGAGGGCTCTATAATGGTAAATGTGGAGAGCAACCTGCATCATTGTAAATTCGAGGTACCCGAGATCATCTTCGGCAGGGGGCTCTTGAACCAGATTGGCGCCTGTGCCCGGCGCCTTGGGGGGCACAAGGTGTTTCTGGTCAGCGATCAGGGGCTTTTCAATGCCGGCTGGGTGGACAAGGCCATCGCAAACATCATGGATGCCGGACTTTCAGTGACCCTCTATGACGCCATCACGCAGAATCCGAAGGATGTTGAGGTGGAAGCGGGAGCGCTTGAATACATCCGCCAAGGGGCGGATGTCATCGTGGGACTTGGCGGAGGAAGCGCCATGGATGCGGCCAAGGGAATCGCGATACTCGTTTCCAATGGCGGTCGGATCAGGGATTTTGTCGGATCGGACAAGATATTCCGCCCCCTGCCCCCCATTGTTCTCTGTCCGACAACCTGCGGGACCGGGTCGGATGTTTCCCAGTTCGCCATCATCACCGACACCGAAAATCACTGCAAATTGACCATCATGAGCCGGTGCGTGGCTCCCGACATCAGCCTGACCGACCCGGATACGCTTGAGACGCTTCCCGATGAGTATGTCTGCACCACCGCCACCGACGCGCTCAGCCACGCATTGGAGGCATTTTTCTCGGTGGCGTCAACCTCGCTTACCGATGTCCATGCCATCAAGGCGTTGCGCCTGGTGTCGGCCAGTCTGGTGGAAGCGGTCAGGGAGAGAAAATCGGCCGATCTGGAGAATTTGGCACGGGCCAGCCTGCATGCGGGCATGGCGTTCTCCAATTCCCTGCTCGGTATAGTCCATGCGTTGGCTCATCCCATAGGGGGGATGTATGACGCCAACCACGGCAGCATCAATGCGGTGCTGCTGCCGGAGGTGATTCGGTACGATATTCCGGTGGTAACCGAGAGACTGCCGGAACTGGCCTGGGGGCTCGGACACCGGATTGATGATAACGCCGGCACGGCATCGGAAGTTGTCCTGGAAACGCTGGACGCCATGCTTGAGGCAGTCGGCGCGCCGCGCAGCCTGAAAAGTATCGGTGTATCGCGCAAAGACCTGCCCGAACTTGCACAACGGGCTCTCAATGATGTCTGCATTGTAACCTCGCCCCGTCAGGCAGATGAACATGACCTGCTGGCAATTCTCGAAAGGTGTTACTGAGATGGTGGAAGCCAAACGGACATTGGTGGATGAGCCGAACCTGGAACGTCTGCTGGGACTTGAAAGTTCAAAGATCGGTTTCTACTCCGAAGTCAAACAAAAAATCCAGGAACTGGAGGCGGCCAATCTCGGCCTGAGGATCAAGACAACCGAGTTGCAGGCCGTTTTTGATTCCATCAGTGACGGCGTGGTAATCTACGATCACAACGGGTGCATCCAGCATCGTAATCACGTCTGCCCCCGCCTGTTCCCCTCCGAGACCATAGTCGGACGGAGCTGCCGGGAGCTTTTTCACCCCGACACTATCCATTCTCCCGAGAACTGCCCGGTTGAAAAGGCCTTGTCGGGCGAGAGCATGCAGATCTCCTTCACCTCCACGAAAGAAAATGGAGATAATCGTTATTTCGATGTTACCGCCACCCCGATAGAAGATTCAAAGGAGAGGCTTCGCGCCCTCGTGTTCATTAGGGATGTAACCGAAAAGCGCCTCAATGAACTTCAATTGATGCAGGCGGAGAAGATGTCCGGCATCGGCATGCTTGCCGCCGGGGTGGCGCACGAGATCAACAACCCGCTCACCTCGGTGGCCGGATACGCCGAGGCGCTGCTGAGAAGATTTCGCGGTGAATCGGAACTGATCGACGACATTCGCCTCACGGACTTCAAAAAATATCTTGAGGTGATAATCCGTGAAACCTATCGCTGTAAGGGGATTATCGACAGCCTGTTGAGTTTCAGCCGGAAATCGGAAGGATCGATCGGCCTGGTGGACCTCAACCAGGTGCTGTCGGAGGTCCTGGAACTGATCCGGCACAAGGCCCGTATCGACAAGATCGAGATCCGTGAGTCCCTTCAGCCGGAGTTGCCGATAATCAAGGGAGATGCCGCGGGGCTGCGACAGGTATTCATGAATCTGACCATGAATGCCCTTCAGGCCATGGAAGGTCCGGGGCTGCTGGTGATAGAGTCATTCGGCCGAAACGGCACGGTGACCGCAAGCATCAGCGATAACGGGTGCGGAATTTCCCCGGCGGTCATGGATCATATTTGGGACCCGTTTTTCACCACAAAGGATTTGGATCGCGGGGTAGGCCTCGGGCTTGCCGTTACCTACAATATCATCAAGGCGCACAATGGGGAGATACGCGTGGAAAGTACTCAGGGAAAAGGTTCCAAATTTACGGTGAGGCTCCCGATATGTCAGGCATAGGAATGGGCAAAGAGGCCAAAATCCTCGTTATCGAAGACGAAAAACCGTTACGTGAACTCCTGGAGATGGAGCTGACACGAAGCGGTTACAAGGTCGAATCGGCCGCCAACGGCGAAACGGGACTGGAAAAATACCGTGAGCAGGTTTTCAATGTCGTACTTCTCGACATGAGAATGCCGGGCATGGACGGGGTTGAGGTGCTCAGGATGATGCGGGCCGAATCGTTGGTCCCCGAGGTCATCGTCTTTACCGGCCACGGCACCATAGAGACCGCGGTCGAGTGCATCAAGCAGGGGGCGTACGACTACCTCACCAAACCGGTCAAACTGGACGAGTTGGAAATGGTGATCGACAAGGCGTATGAAAAGAACCGCCTCCGTCTCGAAAACATCAATCTGAAACTGGAAATCAGCAAACTCGACCAACACCGCATCGTCGGCAAGAGCCAAGTCATACAAAAGGTTCTGGAAACCGTCAGGCGCTGGGGCGTCACCGACGAGCACGTCCTTATCTGCGGCGAAAGCGGCGCCGGCAAGGAATTGTTCGCCCGCGCCGTCCACGATGCCAGCAGACGGGCAGCCAAGCCGTTTGTTACGGTCAACTGCGGCCGGCTCAGCGCCAACACCGCGGAAAGCGAGCTCTTCGGGCATATGCAGGGTGCTTTCACCGGCGCTTCCAAGGGAAGGGCCGGGCTCTTCGAACTGGCCGACACCGGCACGCTGTTCATGGACGAGATATCGGAAATGCCGCTGGACGTGCAGGTAAAACTTCTCCGCATACTGGAAACCGGCACCTTTCGCCGCATGGGCGGCAACCATGACATCCGGGTCGATGTCCGCTTTGTCTTTGCCTCAAACAAAAGGCTCGAGGATTGCGTAAGCCGCGGCGAGTTCCGGGAAGACCTGTTTCATCGCATCAACCTGCTCCCGATCAACATCCCGCCGTTGCGGGAACGACCTGAAGACATCCCGCCGCTTTCCTACTATTTTCTCAAAACCGGCAAAGCGAGCGAAAACGTCAACTGGGAAATCAGCGATGAGGCCATGGCTGCCCTCTGCGCCTACTCATGGCCGGGCAACGTCCGGGAACTCCGCAACACCATACTCCGGGCCAGCATATTGGCGACAGAACCGGTCATCTCCTCCGACCTTTTGCCGTTCTCACCACCCAAGACCTCGACCGCGCCACGCCCGGCAAACGCCTCCGTTGAGGCGCAATCGCTGCCGCTCTGGGTTATCGAGCGGGACCATATCCAGAAGGTGCTCGAGATGGTCGAAGGCAACAAGAGCAAGGCCGCTAAGATACTCGAAATAGATCGCAAAACGCTCTACACCAAGCTGGAGCGTTACGGCCTCCCCACCTGACGGACCGATTGCCGGAGACAGACATTCATGGGCTTGACCGACCCTTTTGGCAGAACCATAAATTATCTGCGCCTCTCCATCACCGACAGGTGCAACATGCGCTGTGTCTACTGCATGCCTGCCGAGGGAATCCCGTTGCTCACCCACAACGATATCCTGAGCTATGAAGACTTCCTGCGGATAGCAAAGGCCGCTGTTGCCGCCGGGATCGAGAAGATCAGGATCACCGGGGGCGAGCCATTGGTGAGAAAGGGCATTGTCCCTTTTCTTGCGCGCCTTGCCTCTATCCAGGGGCTGCGCCAGCTCGTCCTGACGACCAATGCCCTGCATCTGGACGAAATGGCCGAAAGCCTGCGAGATGCAGGGGTACAGCGACTGAACATCAGCCTTGATTCGCTGAGGCCGGAAACCTTCAGCCGCATCACCCGGGGAGTGGATTTGGGGCAAGTGCTGCGGGGCATAACGGCCGCCGAGCAGGCGGGATTCCCGCTCAAAATCAATATGGTGGTCATGGCCGGCATCAATGACGCCGAGGTGCTCGATTTTGCCGCCATGACAGTCAACCGCCCCCTATCCGTCCGTTTCATCGAGTACATGCCGGCCATACAGAACGAACGATGGAAAGAGCTTATCGTGCCGGGAGCCACCATCCTCGACCGGATCAGACAAAAGTATCCCTTTTCGCCTCTTGAACGGGACAGCCTGGCCGGACCTGCCAGAACCTTCAGGATCAACGGTGCAGCCGGAACCATCGGCGTCATCACCCCCGTATCCGGCCACTTTTGCGGTGAATGCAACCGCATAAGGGTTACTGCCACCGGCAGGGCACGCGGCTGCCTCTTTTCCAACGCCGGCATCGAGCTTAAACCTGTTCTCAATGCTGGGGACGATGAACTGCTGGGCGCCGCGCTACGCAGCCTCGTTGAGCGCAAGCCGGGCAGGCACTTCCTTGCCGAGGCGGGGCAGCACCACACGCCATTCGCCATGTCGTCCATCGGTGGATAGGGAGTCTCCTCACTGGCCCCATCTTGCAGGTTGTATTTCTTCAACCCTCATCCCAGTAAGTCCCCGCAAACTCTCTCCTCTCTACAAGCCCGACCCACACGGAAATTATCCTCTTCATCGACTGTCGTCGAACGTGCAAATACATGGCACGTGATATGCATTTTAATAAACCAACAACATTGCATTTTATGTACTACATAACAAAAGGAGGCCAAACCACAACGCAACACGCAACAAGGAGATACGAAAATGCCGTGGTACATGAGCCCAACTACAACATGCAAGGTTTTGAACAGAATAGCCAACCGCCATCAACGCGCCCCCCTGCGCGATCTTACGACCCTGCTTAACCATGCGACGGAAAAATTATGGAGCAAGCAGGAACGGTATTACGAAAAGCAGGCGTCACACCAGATGCCCTTTCAAACCAATGCTGCCGCCAAACATGCGCACGACACCATCCCCACCAGCGGTCTGTTTTGAATAATCCCATAAAAAGCATTTACTGCGGCGCAACTGCCGTTTTCAGGATAGTTACGTCCCTTTGCCGGAGCGTCTCGCCAACCGGCTTTTGTCTGGAAGATTTGATGATAACCGACCCGCGGACATGTAAAAAACCATGACAACGACAGGACCAGTGACAAATATTTTACAGATGGAAGGGCTGCGCCCCCCCAGGATTCTGACGCTCGCCATTACCGGCGCCTGTAACCTTGCCTGCAACCATTGCTGGGTCAGAGCCGGAGCGGCCGACTCGGCCGGTCATGTACGGGAAAGTATGCTCAGCAGACTGATTACCGAATTTGCCGCCCTTGACGGGGAGGGAATCCGCATTACCGGTGGCGAGCCGCTCTGTCACCCCGGTTGTCTGGAACTGCTCCGGCTCGCCCGCTCCCTCGGTTTCCCTGCCGTATCTCTCCAAACCAACGCCATGCTCTTCACGGATAAACACCTGTCCGTCTTGTGTGAGTTGGACTTCCCCGGCTTTTCGATCCAGATCAGCCTGGATGGCGCCACGGCGCCAACACACGACCTGGTGCGTGGTGAGGGCGCATTCGAAAAGGCGCTTGCGGGGATTCGATTGCTTGTGAATGCCGGGTTGGCGCAACGCATAACGATTCTATATACCGAGATGCGCCATAATCTGGCGGAGTTTCCGGAGCTGCTGGAGCTTGCAGCGGGTATGGGGCTTGCTGCCGTTGTCAGCGGAACCCTTATACGTGGCGGACGCGCGGCTGAAGACGCCCTGATTGCACCGCCCGATCCCGTCCACTATGAGCACTTGCTTCGTCGCTACGATTCGGAGCCGCGCTTCCGGGAACTCTACGGGAAAATCGGGACCATGGCGGCTCTGGAATGGACGACAATGGGTTCCGAGCGCACTGAATGCTGTACGTTCGTAGAAAACCCGTATATTACACCACGCGGCCTGCTCTACCCCTGCTTGCTCTGCCACACTGACGAGTACGCCGTATCCGCAGTATTTGACAAAACGCTTGCGGATGCCTTTATCGAAGGGGCCCGTCTCTGGTCCGCACTGCTACGGATCTGCCGTTCCCGTGCCGATGCGATACCGGAGTGCCGGGATTGTCCGGGAAGGTCTGCCTGTGCCGGGGGCTGCATGGGGCGCGCGTGGGGAAGCTGCGGAGACCTTATGGCGCCGGATGACCGATGCGGAATACGGCGCTCCATCTACCACCGGCGATAATTCAAATGCTTTCAAGTTTACACCTTACCACCCCTAGCCCCTCCTAAAACAGGAGAGGGACTTTAAGCTCCCCTCCTTACAAAGGAGGGGTTGGGGGTGGTTGGGTTTAGTGCCATTTTGATGGTATTGGAAAATAGCTTCATGCAATTTTAGTAATTTCCCCCTTTCTTTTCGACCTCCCCCCTCCTTTTCGAAAGCCATGTATCCGCCACCGTGGCGAAATTCCTCACTGTGGATAATATCCATACCGCCACAATGGCATACATGGGGCATATTTCCTAAAAAAGTGTTTCACAATTCCCCTGCACTCATTTCAGATCCCTGGGTATACGGCATCACATTTCACTAAAATAGCGATTTTAAACCATTATTATATTTGGCATCCAATTTGCTATAACCTTCATCGAGTAGTCACAATGAGCCAGGAAGATGTGTTGTCCGGTTCTTTTTTTGAACCCGATAAAAGTTGTAAAACAAAGTTATGGGGAGGTGATGATCAAGGTAGGTAAGAAAATGTTCAAGCCCCGGAAGTCGTATCGCTTTTGATTACATAGTCCGCTGTTGAGGAACACGAAATACCAAAAAAACAAGCGATGTACACACCACACAAGGAGGAAGTACCCATGTCTCACAACAAAGACGTAAAACGGACCCTGAAGAACGAAAGACTGGAATACCCGATCAAGATGATGCACGCATATCCTTCCGTCAATGTCGGTTGGGGTGCACATACGATGGTCGGCAATGATGCCAAGGCCCTGGGTATGACCAATGCCCTGATCGTAACCACCGGCCTGAAGGGCACCGGCATTGTCGAGACAATCCAGGGCGTGTTGAAGGCTGCCGGGGTTGCTTCCACGGTGTTTAGCGGAGTTACCCCCAACCCGAAGGATCATGAAGTCATGGCAGGCGCCAAGGTTCTGGCCGCCGGCAAATTCGACGGCCTGATCAGCCTCGGCGGCGGCAGCTCCCACGACTGCTGCAAAGCGATCAAACTCGTTCACAGCCATGACGGCCAGGACGTCCGCACCTTCGAAGGCGCTTTCAAGGCAACCAAGGCCAACACGATTCCCCAGCTTGCCATCAACACCACATCGGGTACCGGTTCAGAAGTATCCTGTTTCTCGATCATCAACCATACCGACAAGAAGTACAAGATGGCCCTGTTCGATCCCAACTGTACACCCAGCAAGTCCGTCAATGATCCGCTGATCCACCAGTGTATGCCTGGCGACCTGGCCGGCTACACCGGTATGGACGCCCTTGCTCATGGCGTGGAAGCCATCACCTCCCGCCTGGGTGTCATCTCTGCCTATGGCCCCGGCCTGAGCGCAATTTCGCTGATCTTCGGCAACCTGCGTCAGTCGGCAATGAACAGAAACAACGACAAAGCCGTCGAGGCGATGGTCTGGGCTGAAATGGCAGCCGCCTACAGCTTCAACAGCGCCGGTCTCGGCCTTATCCACAGTATGGCCCATGCCCTGGGCGGCATGTATGATGCCCCCCACGGTCTGTGCAACGCCATCGGCCTTGGCCCGGTCATGAAGTTCAACCTCCCGGCCTGCCCCGAGCGCTTCAGGATGATGGCTCAGGCTGCCGGTATCGATACAAACGGCATGTCCGATATGAAAGCCGGCGAAGCATTCATCCAGGCTTGTCTGGAACTGAAAGCAGATCTGGGCATCACCAAGACCTTCACGGATCTCGGCCTGCTTGAAAAAGACGTGGAAGGGCTGTCACGCTTCTCCGTGAACGACATCTGCACAGAGGGCAACCCGACTGATACCGGCCTGAAGGATATGATCGAAATCTTCCATCAGTGCATGTAATAGTCATCTGATTCATCTGGTCTTTCTGTAACGGTATGCCGCTGGCCCCGAAGGGAAGTTATCCCCTTCGGACGCCAGCGGCATATTTTGTTGAGTAGCTATTCAGCATGTTCAGCAAAAAAATCATAACCCACCTGTCCTCCTCTTAATTTAAGGGGAGGGACGCTACGATGCGACTGTCAATGTAGCCGCCAAGGTTGCCATACACGTTCCCCTTTAGGCCCTTTGGGTCCTCTTAAGTTAAGAGGGGGACAGGGGGCGTTGTGTGCCGGTGATTAAAAACAAAACAATGTTCTCGTAACGGCCCAAAGATTGCAACGAAAGACAATGATCGAAGATGTAAAACTCAAAAAGAACGAGGCCATCATGATTAGCGAACAAGGGGTTAAGGATCTTCTCAATACCAGTGGCTACATCGCCGACGACGCCATCGCCACCGCCGTTTTTCTGGCCATCCATATGGAGAAACCGATCCTGATCGAAGGGCCTCCGGGCGTAGGAAAGACCGGCCTGGCCAAGGCCCTCTCCTCTGCCCTGGATTTCCCCCTGGTGAGGCTTCAGTGCTACGAAGGGATCGACGAGGGGAAGGCTCTCTATGACTGGGAGTACGGCAAGCAGTTGCTCTATACCCAATTGTTGCGTACCCAGCTTGACACCTATCTCTCCGTATCGGCTGACCTGCGGGAGGCGGTCGAGCGCCTTTCCTCCGAGGAAAGCCTGTTTTTTTCCAAGAACTTCCTGGTACAGCGGCCGATCCTGCGCAGTTTCCTGTCGGAAAAGCGTTCGCTGCTCCTTATCGATGAGATCGACCGCTCCGACGACGAGTTCGAAGCGCTGCTCCTGGAGTGCCTGAGCGACTTTCAGGTCTCGATCCCCGAATTGGGGGTCATCGAGGCCAAGAGAAAACCGTTGACGATTCTGACCAGCAACGGTACGCGCATGATCTCCGATGCGTTGCGCCGACGTTGCCTGTATCTCTACATCGGTTATCCGGAATTGGAGCGGGAAGTGGCAATCGTCAGGGTAAAATTCCCGGAAATTTGTGACGATCTGGCGCGCCGGATGGTGGAATTCCTGCGCAAGGCCCGCGAGTTGAATCTGCGCAAGCCACCCAGTGTTTCCGAAACCCTGGACTGGGCCCAGGTGCTTTCGATCCTGAAGGCTACGAAACTGACACCCGAAGTGGTCGCCAATACGGTGGGGGTGATTGCCAAACACCAGACCGATCTGCAGAAGGTAACGGAGCTGGCTGTACAGGAACTGAGCTGATCATGGAACGGATTATTGCCGGCTTTGTCGCCGCGCTTCGTGAAAGCGGTATCCGTGTCTCACCCGGAGAAAGCCTGGATGCGGTTCAGGCCCTGGGACTCTGCGGAATGGAGGGACGCAAGTCGTCCCGGCAACTCCTGCGCCTGACGCTTGTGAAGAATGTCAATGACATCCCGGTGTTTAACGAGGTCTTTAACCGTTATTTCAGCCGCTATAAGTTTTTCGATCCGGATGTGAGTATTCCCGAACTTATGGATGCCGCCATCATCGACATGAAGGGGGAATTCAATTACCTGGACCAATTGCCGGGTGACGACCACGACGAGAACGGCCCGCTGATCAAGCTTGACAGCGAGATCAATCCGGAAGATCTGGCCGAATTGAAAAGCCTGACCGAGATCGATCCGGACGATACGGACGGGGTAGAAATCGTTGTGCAGATGAAGGGGTACCGGGGGAAGGCGAATAAAGCACCCCGGCCGACGCGACGATATACGCAGAATCCGCTCACGATCGAACTCAACAAAGGCAACAGCACCCAAATGGGTATCACCTTTACCGAAGAAGAACAGATTGCCATGCAGGATGTGGTGTCCCGCATGATGATGCGTCTCCGCAAAGACATGAAGCGGATGAAGAACGATCAGAATCGCGGAAAACTCCACGTCATCAAGACGATCCAGAAAAATTACCGTCACGACATGGTGCCGTTCCAGGTGGCTCTGCGCCGCAAACGCCGTGAAAAACCGCGCCTGGTGGTACTGTGCGACGTCAGTTTTTCCGTGAGCCATGCCTCCCGCTTCATGCTGCTCTTGCTCCATACCCTGCACAATCAAATGCTGGATGTCAGGAGCTTCATCTACAATCGCGAGATTGCGGAAATCACCGAAATGCTCGCCAATATGCCGGTCAACGACCTGATGGAAACCATCGACAAGGGTGATATCGTCGATCTGGATGAAAACAGCAGTTTCGGTCAGGTTTTCCTGGCCTTCAAGAAAAGGTACCTGGAGAATCTGCGGGGGAGACCGGCCTTTATCATCCTGGGGGACGGCCGAAACAACTACGACGAGGCCAACGACTGGGTGTTGGACGAGATCCGCGAGAAGGCCCGCTACATGCTCTGGCTTACCCCGGAAGAACGCGATACCTGGAGTCGCGGCGATTGTTTGATGGAACTCTACGGCGCATATTGCGACAAGGTGGAGGTTGTAAAAACGGTCGAGGATCTGAGCCTGGTAGTGGAAGACCTGCTCCGTGACATCTATGCCGACCACGCGGATCCGGTTGACAAGAAACGCCTGCGGGAAGCCAAGGCAGAGCAAACCTACGATTCCAAGGACTATTATACCCGTGGCGCAAGCGGCGGCGGTGAGCCGGCTTTCGACCCTTCCGGGCGCAGCCACTGGTAAAAGGGAGATACAGGTTGACACGCATCCATAAATCCCCGGTCCCCCGGCACGAGTTGGAGAAGCAACTCGAAGAGCTGCGAAACTCCTATGAGGAGCTGGAAAAATCACGGAACAAGTATGCGTTCCTGTATGACGTTGCCCCGGTTGGGTATGTAACACTCGACGGCAGCGGCGACATCCGGACCGTCAACCTGACAGGGGCCACGCTGCTGGGGATGGAGCGCTCCACGCTGGCCGGACTCCGCTTTGAGCAGTTTGTTGCTGCCGAGGATCGAGCCGCTTTTACCGATTTTCTGCGGATGGTCTTTGCCTGCCGGGACAAGCAGACGTGCAGGCTGAAACTGGCGAACGTCGGCGGGCCGCCGCTGTATGTGCGCATAGATATGATGGCAACCGCATCGGGGGAGGAGTGCCACGCCGCCCTGCTGGACATCACGGAGCGCAAACGGGCGGAAGAGGCCCTGCGGGAAAGCGAATACAACCTATCCAAGGCCCAGGCCATGTCCCACGTCGGTTCCTGGAGATCGGACCCCATAACGGGCGACCTGGGTGTCTCGGACGAGCTGTTGCGCATCATGCGCCTGAGCCGCGCCGAAGCGACACAGGAAACGTTCGCCGCCCTGATTCATCCTGAAGACATGGATAACGTCATGCGTCATCTCCAACGCGGCATAGAACAGGGCAGCAACTACGAGATCGAGCATCGTCTGCTGCTTCGGGACGGCACAATAAAATGGGTCAACACGATCGTCGAGCCGTCGGTCAACCTTGCCAAACAGGTTGTACGGCTCTACGGCACAACCCAGGATATAACCGAACGCAAACAGGACGAGGTAAGGCTGAGAAACAAAAAAAACGAGTTGCAGGCGATATTCGACGCGGTCAACGATGGTGTTATTGTCTTTGACCATGACGGCTCGATTCAACATCTCAATCACCTCTGTCCGCAGTTTTTCCCACCGGAAGTCCTTTCCGGAGGGAGGTGCAAGGATATTTTTCATCCCGAACTGGCCGCATCGCCGCATGATTGCCCCGTTGAGCTGGCTCTGCGCGGCGAGCGGGTAGAGACAACCATGGTTTCTGTCCGGGATGGGCACAATACCCGCTATATAGACATCACTGCCAATCCCATCAAGGATGAATTGGGGGAGAAAACCAGGGCGCTCGTTTTTCTGCGGGATGTGACGCTGAAACGGCTGCATGAAATGCAGTTTATCCAGGCGGAAAAGATGTCGAGCATCGGGGTGCTGGCAACCGGGATCGCCCACGAAATCAACAATCCGCTCGCCTCGGTGGCGGGTTGCGCGGAAGCCATGCTGCGGCGATTCCGCGATGAACCGGCATTGAAAGAGGATGCGAGGCTGGATGTCTTTCCCCATTACCTGGAGGTAATCGTCAGGGAGTCCTATCGCTGCAAGGGGATCATAGAGCATATGCTCAGCTTCAGCAGAAAATCGGATGGCTCGGCCGTCCAGGTGGACATGAACGAGGTCCTGCTGGAGATTCTGGAACTTTTGAGGCACCAGCCCGGTTATAAGCAGGTCGAGGTCGCAACCAACCTGAGACCGGACCTCCCCCGTGTCCTGGGTGATCCGTCCGGGCTGCGCCAGGTCTGCATGAACCTGCTGACAAATGCTCACCAGTCGATCAAGGAGACCGGGCTGGTGGAGTTGACGACGGATCTTGTTGACGCCGCACAGATCTCAATCACCATCCGCGATACCGGCTGCGGCATTGCCCAGGATGCGATAGACCGGATCTGGGACCCGTTCTTTACCACCAAGGGGGTCGGCAAGGGGGTCGGACTCGGCCTGGCCCTGACCTACAACATCGTCAAGCGGCATGGCGGAGAAATCAAGGTGCAAAGCCGGGTCGGCAAGGGGACGCAGTTTACGGTGCTGCTGCCGGTCTGGCGGGAACAGGCGGAATGACGGTCCCGCAATCATGCCCTTCAGTAAAGGAGAGGGATTATAGAACATCAGGGAGGAACAATGGGCTGCAATTGCAAATCACACACGATGCATATCTGTTATCTCAAATCCCATGGCCTGCACGACTGCATCAAGCCCCTGACGGACAATCCCACCGTCGAATGCCGCCAGTGTGGCGCCAGGGCCAACAGCAGCGAGTATGTCTGCGCCGCTCACCTGAAACAGGATGCGCCGAATGTAGAAGGGGGACACGGCACGGCCGGACTGGACGAGATCGGCAAGGTACACGAAGGCTAACCAGCTATTTTCTAAAACTTAAGTTCCCTCCCCCAGCGGGGGAGGGTCAGGGAGGGGGAAACGGTAGCGAATCCAATCACTCCCCCCTCCCGGCCTCCCCCCCTTGGGGGGAGGAGTCGCTTTCTTAGATGCTGCGTGAAAGGGTGATGGCATGAGCCGGATACTGTGTGCACCCGGTCGCTATATCCAGGGTGCGGGAGCTATCGGAGAAATCGGAGCCAGTACGACGGGGTTGGGAGATTGCGCCCTCCTGATCGGCGGCGCTACCGCCCTTTCCCTGTGTGGCGGCGCTATTGCGTACAGCCTGCAAAAAGAGGCTGTAGCATGCCATCAGGAACTCTTCCGGGGTGTCTCTTCACAGGGAGAGATTGACCGGCTTACCGGTATCGCCGCCGAATATGGGGCAAATGTCATCATCGCCTTGGGCGGCGGCGCATCCATAGACGCGGGCAAGGCGGTATCCCACGAGATGAACCTGCCGGTCATCGTGGTGCCCACCACTGTCGCAACCGATGCCCCCTGTTCGGCCCTGTCCGTGGTCTACACCGACAACGGGGTATTCGATCACTACCTGTTTCTGCGCAGGAACCCTGACTGCGTCTTGGTCGATACGGCCATAATCGCCCAATCGCCGGCCCGGTTTCTGGTGGCCGGCATGGGGGATGCCCTGGCGTGTGTCTGGGAATCCGACACTTGCAACCGAAGCAGCAAGCCCGGACTGTTCTGCGGCGGGGACCGTCCCACGGCGGCGGTCATGGCCCTGGCTCGCCTCTGCTATGAAACATTACGGGAATCGGGTGTGGCAGCAAAAACGGCCGTGGAGCAAAAGTCGGTAACCCCCGCCGTTGAGGCTGTCGTGGAGGCGATTGTCCTGCTGAGCGGGTCAAGTTCGGAGAATGGCGGTCATGCCGGGGCCCATTCCATTCACAACGGTCTGACGACGTTGCCAAACGCCAGGGCCAGGCTCCACGGAGAAAAGGTGGCCTTTGGGGTTCTTGCCCAATTGGTTCTGGAGGGACACCCTTCCCACATCATCAGGGAGGTGCAGGATTTCTGTTTCGGTGTCGGTTTGCCGCTCTGCCTGGAGGATCTGGATATCGCAAACCCTTCTCCCGAACAGATCAGGCAGGTTGCGGAAGCAACGGTAGCCGAAGGGGAAACAATCCACGCAACATGGTTTCCCATAACCGCCGCCATGGTCGAACAGGCCATCTGGACGGCAGATTCCCTTGGGATGGACTATAAAAGGGAGAAACCATAAGTGTCCTGTCCCGACCTCGTCACGATCCCTTTCAATCACACCTTCATACAGGGTCTGTTTGTCCCCTGCGTTCCCCATTACGAGCAGAACCTTCTCGAACCGGGATATTGGGTCATCATTCAGGACAACAAGCTTATTCTGCAATCGGGAAAAACCGTGCCTACCCTCCCCCTGGGCCAACTTCCCGACTGGCTCGTTGCCTCCGCTGCCCCGCTCACCATTGGCTCCTGGCGCGGTCAGCCACTGCGCATCTTTTCGATGGATAAGGACTGTTCCGTCCGGTCGCCGTTTATTGCCGAGGCTCTCAATGCCGTGGTGCAAACCATGGATAATGCGACCCTTGGTGTCGGCGGCCTGGCCAGGCAAATTCTTCATTGGGAACAAACCAGCCGCTTTTGTTCTTCGTGCGGCAGTAGAACCCAACCTCGTTCCCGCGGCTTGAGCAGGCAGTGCCCTGTGTGCAACGCCAGGTATTTTCCACAGATATCCCCGTGCGCAATCGTCCTGGTCAGGCGCGATGACGAACTGTTGCTGGTCAGAAAGGCAGAGTGGCCGGCCGGCAGATACAGCCTGGTCTCCGGATTTCTCGATTTTGGCGAGTCGCTTGAGGATTGTGCACAACGTGAGGTCAAGGAAGAAACCGGTATAGACATTACCGGCATCACCTATGTTGCAAGTCAGAGCTGGCCCTTCCCCTCCCAGGTGATGGCCGGTTTTGTCGCCACCTATGCCGGCGGCGAACTGATCGTGGATCATCGGGAGCTTGAGGATGCCCGTTGGTTCCCTGTCTCGGATCTTCCCACGCTTCCGCCGACGCGAAGCATCGCTCGCAGGATTATAGATGCATTTTGCTCTTGATGCCTGTGAGGTCATTTTTTGACGGGGCAGAAAGACTCCGGATAAAGAGCCAAGTGAACGGCGGCAATACAATCAGGAACACATACAAGAGCATATTAAATAGTTGCCTAATGCCCCACCTGTCGGCCAGCATGCCGACCAATGGCCCGCTGACCGCAAACGAAAGTCGAAACACGAACGATTGCAGCGACAAGATGCCCGCCCGGTGGCTCGACGGGCTTTCCCTGTGGGCGTGGCCCATCATCATCGGCCCACGCAGCCCGCGCATGGCGGTCAACAGGTAGTAGAACAGAAAGCCTCCCACTCCCCCGCACAGACCCAGCCCGAGATACCCGCCCACTACCAGCAGTACGAACAGCAGCAACATCCACCGGTCCCCCAGGGCCGAACTGACGCGATGGCTGGCCAGCGAACAGAGCGCAACAGTCAGGTTGGCCCCGGCCCATACCGGCCCGAACCAGGCCAGCGGCACACCGCTGTGCCGCATGTACGGTTGAATCAGCCAGACCGGGTAGAAAGAGGCCAGCCCCAGGGCGGCGTTCAGCAGGATCAGTGCCCGCAGGCGCCGGTTATCCCACAAGGCGTAACGAGCCGAGCGCAGCGCATCGGCCAGATGGCTGACGGGCGAGGTGATCTCCCTCGGCGGTTCCACCATGGTGCGGGTCAACAGCAGTGCCAGGAGCCAGACCCCCACCTGCAGGATAAAGGGGAGCAGCGGGGCATAGGCATAGAAAACGCCGGCGAATACTGCGCCCAATGCCTCGCCTCCCTGGGCAAAGCCGCTCATGCGCCCTTGGTGGCGGGCGTAGAGAAGTTCCTTGTCTTCCGCCTTGAGTGTCTCGTACAGCAGGGCGCTGTCCGATCCGCTGATGAAGGCCAGGGATATCCCCAACAGGATCTCGGCCCCCAGCACCTGCCCGAAGGTGGTGGCGAGCGTATAACCACCCCAGCCGGCCATGCCCAACACCGCCGCGATGGTGAGCGCGGCCCGGTAGCCGATCCGGTCGCTCACATAGCCGGTGGGATATTCCATTGCCACCATCACGATGGACATGATGCCTTGCAGGAGCAGTATCTGGGTCAGGGAAAGGCCGATCCGGTCCTTCCAGAACAGGGTGATGATGGCCATGGGGAACAGGGTCATCTGCAGAAAGGAAAAGGCGTACAACCGCGGGATGTTGGAGCGGAGGGTTTTCATAGGGGTGTTATACCATCTTAGGCCTGACAAACTGGAACAAAAACCGTCAGAAAGCTATCTCTCACAGAGCACACGGAGTTGCATACCGACGTCCTCTGTGTCCTCCGTGTCCTCTGTGAGCTTTAGCAAGCGTAGCGAGCGAGTGAGAGCATAGATTTTGAATCACGCTTTGCCCTGCGCTGGACCCGCCTCCCGGAAATAGCGCTCCACAATCCTGGTGTGCATGCTGAATCCCAGCGTGATTGGCCGGTCGATCAAGACCACCTCCTGGGTTTCCTCCGACGCGAAGGGCCTCAGAATATCCCGCGACTGCCGTGGGGCCAAGCCGAAGACCACCAGGGTATTGTCCAGGCCGTTTTGGACATCGTAGAGCCTGATAGCCCCTGATTCAATCCCGATGCCGGTCTCCTCCAGCAGTTCCCGTTGCGCCCCCTCCTGCCAGGTCTCACCCAGGTCGATATACCCGCCGGGAAGGGTCAGGGTCCCCCGTTGCGGCTCGATATTCCGCCGCACCACGACAACCCCTTCGCCCACGGGCACGAGCACGACAACAACCGGAATAGGGTTCAGGTAGGTCTTGTTGCCGCAGACGCTGCATGTCCTCGGCCAGGGGGCGCTGCCGGGAAAACAGCTGCCGCAGAATGAACAATGGGAGTTCTTCGTATGCATGGGGACCTTTCTCACCGGCAACAGGAAATAACCAGCCTCTAAAATAGAGGGGCAAGAAAAATATGACACATTTCGCACCTGAATCGAAACAACAAAACATGGGTTTAGCAAATGTGTAGATATTTTACACGTTGTAGAAAAATGCACCATCAGACCTGTTTTGCGAAAACATCCAATTCCACATAACTGCCCAATTTCTCCACACTGCTCCTGCAGAACAAAATGCTGCCTGCCTACAGAAGCCCTGTAATACTGATGTAAATCCGTGTTTTATTTTTTGGCATTGCCGTTGCAATACCATGGACACAACAGCGCTCGTAAATTCGACGCAGAAAAAGACAACAAGAAAGGAGAAACAAAATGGAAGAGTCAAAAGTGGTTGCAGCATGTGAGGAAGAGCCCCGCGTTCTGGAAGAGATCCAGGTCGAAGAGCTCGCAATCGACGGCATCTGCGGAGTGTACTGAGATGGCGGCGGCAGGCATACGGCTGCACCCCGCCTGCCGCGTGCGGCGGGAAGGTTTCGGTCTCCTGTTTTATGATTCCAGGGGGCCGCGCCTTCTCTTTGCCGCAACCGGCAACCTCCTTGCGGAGGACTATTTTGAAACCGCCCGCACCTTGGATGAACTTCCCGCAGGATTGTCGGACGGACAGAGGCGATCATTGACAAGGTTTGTGGACCAACTTCTGGAGAAGGGATTCCTCCGTGAGCAATAAATACGTCGAAATGGGAATGAGGTCCCCGGTCAATCTGACCTGGGAAGTGTCGCTGGCCTGTAATCTCCGCTGCTCCCATTGCCTTTCGTCATCCGGCACACCGGCCGAGGGTGAACTCACCACGGCCGAGGCCCTGGACTTGGTGGAACAGGTGTACAAGGCGCGCGTATTCCAGATCAATTTCGGCGGTGGCGAGCCGTTCATGCGCCCGGACTTCGAAGAGATCCTAGCCGCCTGCCACAACCGGGGGATCATGACCTGCATCTCCACCAACGGCACCCTGCTGGATGCGGACCGGGTTGCCCGTCTGGCAGCGAGCCGGCTGGTTGCCATCCAGGTCAGCATGGATGGCGCCAAACGGGAAACCTGCGACGCCATCCGCGGCAACGGGGTCTTCGACGCGGCCACCGCGGCGGTCAAGCTGCTGGCCGCCACCCGTATCCCCACCAGCATCAATACCGTGCTGACCGCCCAGAACGCCGACGAGATCCCGGCCATGCACGATATGGCCCACTCCCTGGGGGTATCGCTCCGGGTCAGCCGCTTCCGCCCCTCGGGCCGCGGCGCCGACAACTGGGAGGCACTCCGTCCCACCCCCACCCAACTGCTGGCCTTTTCCGACTGGCTGGCCCAAAGCGGCGACGTGCGTACCGGCGACAGTTTCTTCTCGCTCACCAGCCAGGAGCGACAGGGACTGGGACTCAATCTGTGCGGTGCGGCCAAGCTCACCTGTTGTGTCGGCCCCACCGGCAACATGTACCCCTGCGCCTTCCTACAGACCGAGCGCTTCAAGGCCGGCTCGCTGCGGAGCGAGACCTTCCAGGAGATCTGGGACGACTCGGAGATCTATGCATCATTTCGCTCCCTGCGCATCCACTCCTGCGAGGAATGCCAGCGGTTCGACCAGTGCCACGGCGGTTGCCCGGCCGTTGCCTGGCACCTGAAGAACGATATCAACGGCGGAGATCCCGAGTGCCTGGAGCGCTGCGTGACCAGCATTGCCGACACCGACAGGCTGGCCAAGGCCGCCTGAATAAAATCTTTCGTCCCTTCCCCCCTCCAACCTCCCCCCGCTGGGGGGAGACTATGAAATCCCCTCCCCCAGCGGGGGAGGGCCAGGGAGGGGGCGATAACATGACAAAAACCTTACAGGAGTCACCACCATGATGTTCCCGAATCTGTTTTCACCCCTCAAGATCGGCACGGTCGAGGTAAAAAACCGCATCTCCTTCCAGCCGCACCTGACCAATTTTGCGGTGAACTGTCTCCCCAGCGAACGCCAGATGTACTACTGGGGCGAGCGCGCCAAAGGGGGAGCGGGCCTGATCATTACCGAGGAGATGAGTGTTCATCCCACGGACATGGCCTATGAAAAACTGATCGACGTCTATCATCCCGAGGTGATTCCCGGTTTCAGGAAGATCACCGACTATGTTCACCAGTTCGACGCCAAGATATTCGCCCAGTTGAACCATAACGGCCAGCAGTGCGACGGCGCCATCTCGCGCCTGCCGGTCTGGGCCCCCTCCCCCATGCCGGACGTGCTTTTCCGGGAAACCCCCAAGGAGATGGAGCCTGAGGATATCGAGGAAGTGGCCCGCTACTTTGCCAAGAGCGCCATCCATGCCCGCGAAGGTGGCTTTGACGGCATCGAGCTCCAGTTCGGCCACTCCAGCCTCGCGCGCCAGTTCCTGTCTCCCCTGACCAACTTCCGCAGCGACGAGTACGGCGGATCGCTGGAAAACCGCATGCGTGCCCCGCTCAAGTTCATCTCCGCCGTCCGTAAGGCGGTGGGCAACGATTTTACCCTTGGCATCAGGATGTGTGCCGACGAGATGATCCCAGGCGGCCTGGACCTGGCCCAGGTGCAGGAGATCTGTGCACGCTTCGAGGCCTCCGGCCTGATCGACTTCAATGACCTGTCCATCGCCACCTTTTACAACCTCTACCTGGTGGAAGGCTCCATGCACACCCCGCTGGGCTACACCATCCCCCTGGCCGCCGGTATCCGGGAGCGGGTCAAGATTCCGGTCTTCTGCACCGGCCGGATCAACGACCCGGTCATGGCCGAGAAGGTACTGGCCGCCGGTCAGGCCGACATGATCGGCATGTGCCGCGCCCTGATCTGCGACCCGTTCCTTCCCAAGAAGGCCTTCGAGGGGCGGATGGACGACATCCGCTACTGCGTGGCCGACAACCAGGGATGCATCGGCCGCATGGGGGTCAACAAGAGCCTTGGCTGCATCCAGAACCCGGCGGTCGGCGAGGAAAAGCGATGGGGCGAAGGCACCCTGGAAAAGGCATCGGTAAAGAAGAAGGTCGTTGTCGTCGGCGGTGGCCCGGCCGGCATGTGGGCCGCCAAGATGTCAGGCCGCCGCGGCCATGACGTGACCCTCTACGACCGGAACGAAACCCTGGGGGGACAGATCCTGACCGCCATGAAAGGCGCCGGCCGCGACGAGTTCGGCGTCATCATCCGTAACGAAAAGGATCAGGTGGACAAGGCCGGCGCAAAGGTGAAACTGGGCGTCGAGGTGACAGCGGAACAGATCCTGGCGGAGAAACCGGATGTGGTGATCATTGCCACCGGCAGCCAGCCCAAGGTCAATCCTGTTCCCGGCGCCGACGGTCCGGCGGTCTGCAACGTGTGGCAGGTTCTGAACAACGAGGTAACGTTGGGCGACAAGGTCTGCCTGATCGACTATGACGGCCATCACCGGGCCTCTGCCACGGCCGAGTTCCTGGCCAACCAGGGCAAGACGGTACACATGATCACCTCCAGCCTGTTCATCGCCGCCGAACTGGGGCCGTCACAGGACCTGTACCTGGCGCGCCAGCGGCTGCTCCAGAAGGGGGTCACCTTCACCCCGGACATCGCCGTGATGGAGGTTGGCGGTGAGCCCGGCGCCAAGACGGTCAAGGGATTCAACGTCTACTCCAACGTCTGGAACGAGTGGGGGGGCTATGACGCCATTGTCCTGGCCATGGGGCAGAAGGCCGATGACACCCTGTACATGAGTCTCAAGGGCCAGGTCAAAGAACTGTACCGCATTGGCGACAGTGTTGCCCCCCGCAAGGTGGACATGGCCATCTGGGAAGGTCATCGGATCGGGAGGGAAATCTGATGGCCGGTTTCGGAAAAATCCTCACCTTCGTCGATCAGCCGGACAATGAGCTGGACGAGACCGGACGGGGGCTCCTCTCCTATTGTTCACGCCTGGCCTCCTGGAATGATACCCCCTGGGACGCCGTCACCCTGACGCTACCCGATGGGGAGCAGTTGGCCGGTTTTGCCGCCTACGGCGTTCCGTCGATCACCTGCGTTACCGGCGGCAACGGATACCTGGACACCCCTGCCCTGCTGGGAAAGATTCTGGCCCTGCTGGCCTCGGAGAAGTCCGCGAACATCGTTGTCCTGCCCCATAACGACCTGGGCTCAACCCTGGCTCCGGTCATGGCAGCGACCCTGGACGCGGCGCTACTGACCGAGGTTACCAGCGCCCGGCAGGTGAACGGCAGCCTGCGGCTCTCCCGGTCGGCCCTGGGCGGACGTATCGCGGAGACAAAGGTCTGGGACGGTACCCGGACCCTGGTCATCACCGTGCCGACTCGCTCATTGAGCCAGGTGCTCCTGCCGAGCGTGCGCCCCAGCAGCCCGGTTGTCGTGGCCTGGCGTCCAACGGCCCTGCCCGACGGACCGGCTGCCAACATCACGACCCGCATCCCGCCCGATCCACAGACCGTGGACCTGACCGAGGCGGAGGTGATCTTCAGCGCCGGCAAGGGGTGCACACCGGCAACCTTCGAGCAACTCAAGGAACTGTGCCGCCTCCTGAACGTCTCCTTTGGCGTTACCCGCCCAGTGTATGACCTGGGGTGGACCGGTTTCGAGCGGATGGTCGGCCAGACCGGCCGCACCGTTACCCCGCGGCTCTACGTGGCCCTGGGCATCTCCGGTTCCATGCACCATGTGGGAGGGATCAAGGATTCCCGGAGGATCGTCGCGGTTAACACCGATCCCAAGGCCCCGATCTTTCCCAACGTGGATGAGGGGTTTGTGGCCGATCTTGCCGATGTGCTGCCTCGCCTCCTGCAACGGGCCAAGGCGACCTTGGGAGGTGCGGCATGAAAACACAGTTTCAGGCAATCGTGGTCGGCGCCGGCCCGGCCGGTTCTTCGGCGGCCCTGACCATGGCTCGGGCAGGCCTGGATGTGGCCTTGCTGGAACGGGGCACCTTTCCGGGCGAAAAGAACATGTTCGGCGGCATCTTGCACCGCATGACCTCCATCGAGGAGGTGATTCCCCAGTTCTGGACCGAGGCACCCCTGGAGCGGCACATTGCCAAGAAGGGTACCACCTTCATGACAGGGGAAGCGAGTTTCCATGTGCAGCACGAAACCGTCAACTTCGACCGCGCCCCCTACAACGGCTATACCATCTTCCGTCCCCGCTTCGACCGCTGGCTGGCCGAAGAGGCGGTCAAGGCAGGCGCCACCCTGATCACCCGCGCAACGGTGGATGACCTGGTGCTCAAGGATGGAAAGATCGCCGGTGTCACCATCGCCGGCCGCTCCGGGGAGCTTAATGCCCCGGTGGTCGTGGCCGCCGACGGCGTGCTCTCCTTTATTGCCAGGAAGGCGGGGCTGCGGCAGCCGAAATTCGATGCCGGGCAGATGGCCGTCGGCGTCAAGGCGCTTATCGACCTGCCAAGTAACGTGATCAACGACCGCTTCGGCCTTGCAATGGAACAGGGCTTTGCCAACGAGTTTGTCGGCTGCACCGGCGGCGTCCGTGGCGGCGGCTTTCTCTACACCAATTACGATTCCCTCTCCATCGGCCTTGTCTTTCACCTGGGAAGCCTGCGTACCAGCGCTAAGACACCCTATGACCTGCTCAACGCCTTCATGGAGCAGCCGCAGGTGGCCAAGATGGTGCGGGGTGGCAAGTTGCAGGAATATTCGGCCCACGTCATCCCCGAGGGTGGCTACACCATGATCCCGGAACTGGTGGGAAACGGCATCCTGGTTGCCGGAGACGCCGCGGCCCTGTGCAACGCCACCGGGGTCAACCTGGAGGGGATCAACCTGGCCTCCCATTCCGGCATCCTGGCGGGAAAAACCGTGATCGAGGCCCACGAGCGGAACGACTTCTCCACCAAGACACTCAAACGCTACAAGGAACGGCTCGATCTGAGTTGGGTGATGAAGGATCTGAAAGGTTTCAGGAACGCCCCAAAGATGCTCCACATCGACCGGATCTACAACGAATACCCGGAACTGGTTTGCAGCATGATGGAGCACATCTACCGCATCGACGGTACACCGAAGATGAGCATCCCGAAACTCATCCTGCGGGAGGTGAAGGAGAAGATAGGCCTCAAGAACGCCATCTCCGATGCCCTGACCGCCTGGAGGGCATTGTAATGAATATAGATGAGATATTTGACACCACCAGCTTCACCATCGACCGGGAACCCCATATAGTTCTGGACAGCCAGGTCTGCGTCGGCTGCGACATCCGGGGTTGCACCAACTCCTGCCCGGCCCGCTGCTATACCTGGTCCGAGGCGGAGCAGAAGATGACCTTTGTCTACGACGGCTGCCTGGAGTGCGGCACCTGCTATATCGTCTGCCACAAAGACGCCTTTACCCGCTGGAGCTACCCCAGGGGGGGCTTCGGGGTAGCGTACCGGATGACGTAAGCATCCCCCCTCCCAACCTCCCCCCGCTGGGGGGAGGAGCATGATCCCCTCCCCCAGCGGGGGAGGGCCAGGGAGGGGGAACATCACATAAATAATTCCGGAGTTCTCATGCCCAACACCAACCTTACCATACTCGTCCTCCTCCGGGAGACCGGCGACCCCCGGCCACCGGCCCGCGTGATTACCCGTGGGGCGGCCATCAGCGAGCGGGGCCTGCGGCGCGTGCCCAACCCGGCGGATCTTGCGGCCCTGGAAGAGGCGCTCCGTCTCAAGGAAAAGCTCGGCGCTCAGGTGACCGTGCTGGCCATCGGCCCGAAGCGGCTCGATGACACGCTGCGGCTTGCCTATTCCATGGGGGCGGACCGGGGAATCAGGCTGTGGGACCACGGTCTGGAAGGGGGCGACGCCGTGGCCGACAGCCGCGTGCTGGCACGCATCGTGGAAATACTGGCGCCGACATTGGTCTTCACCGGCAACCGGCTCATGGACCGGGGGGGCGATCCCGTACCGGAGTTGGCCGCGGCACAACGGAGCATGCCCAGCATCTCATCGGTTGTCGCACTGACCCTGAATAAAGACGGCGTGGAGGCGTTGCGCAAGACGGACCGGGGCGGACGCCAAGAAATGTCAGCGCCGTTTCCCTGCATGGTCCTGTTCGAAGAGGCATGCACGCCCCGTTATCCGTCGGTCGATGCGCTGACCGGCGCCCTAGGGGCCACGGTGGAGAGCTGGGGCCTGGAACACCTGGGAATCCCGTTCTGGGAGATCGGCGCAACCGGCGGTTACCTGGCAAACGCCGAATTCGGCACGCCACGCCCCGATCCGGTCCGCGTGGCCACCCCGGACGCCACATTGCCCGCCTTTGAGCGGATACTGTCGCTCCTCTCCGGCGGCATCAAGGCCCGGGAGGGAAAGCTGCACCGGGTTTCCGCCGACGAAACAGCCGCCGGCCTCATGCAGATCTTTGTTGAGGAAGGTCTGGTGGGCAACAACAGGTCCTGAAGTTCTATTGGCCTTATGAGTCCTTTGGGTCCTATCATCGGTTGTTTATGGGACTACTAGGACTCATAGGACATATGCCGCACACATTTTAGAGGTTAGTACCATGATCTACCGACTGGCGAAAAACGTCGAACTGGTGGAACGCGATGGCGGATTTTTCCTCATGGCGAAGACTCCGTTGTGTGTCCTGCGCCTGAACCGCTCCCTCAAGGAACTGATCACCCGCGGCCTTGACGGGCCGTTTACCCCTGCCACGCCGGCGGAACGGGACGTTTTGGAACAGTTGGCCGCCAAAGGCCTTGTGGAACGGCACAGGGAGGCCGCCGGACAGACCGGGGAACTCCCGAGGGTCAGCATCGTGATTCCGGTCATGGACCGGGCCGACGAGCTTGGGCGCTGCCTCGCATCTCTTTCCCGGCTCACCTATCCCCAGGAAAAGCTCCAGGTGATCGTGGTGGATGACGGCAGCCGTGACTCCTCGCCGCAGGTGGCGCGGCAGTTCGGCGCCCTGCTCGTCCCGTCGGGCGGTCGGGGAAGAGGCCCGGCAGCGGCCCGCAATGTTGGGGCATCTATGGCGCAGGGGGATATCCTTGCCTTCATCGATTCGGACTGCACCGCCTCGGCCGACTGGCTGGCCGAACTGATCCCGCTCTTCAGCGATCCGAAGACGGCCGCAGTCGGGGGGCAGGTGGACGGCATGTGCACGGAATCGGCCGTGGATCGCTACGAGACGGTCATGTCCAGCCTCTCCCTCGGCTCCCGCGAACGTTCCGGGAGCAGCGGCGACGACACCTTCTACCTGCCGAGCTGCAATCTCCTGGTACGACGTTCCCTGTTTAAAAATATCGGCGGTTTCAAGGACGAAATGCATGTCGGCGAGGACGTGGACCTGACCTGGCGCCTGCGTGACGCCGGCTGGAGCATCACCTATCAGCCCTTGGGCAGGGTCTTTCACGAGCATCGCAGCACGGTCCGCTCGTTCATGTCGCGCCGGTTCGACTACGGCACATCGGAAGGGATGCTTCAGCGCCTTCACCCGCAACGGCGGAAACGGATGGTGGTGCCGCCGCTGCTGGCTCTCTTGCTGGCGCTCTGCCTAGCGGCGCCGTTTACCGGCGGCTGGAGCATGGTGCCGGCCGTTGCCGTACTGCTTGGCGACGCGCTTGTCGTCCGGTCCCGGCTGGCCAGGCGCGGCGTCCCCATCGGTCTGCCGGCCCTCCTGGGCGGGCGGCTGCGGGCACTCGGCAGCTTGGCCTATTACCTGAGTTTCCACCTGGTCCGGTACTACTCACTCGTGCTCATCGCACTGGCCATGGTTGTGCCACAGATATGGCTGCCGTTTCTGGCCCTCCTCGGCTGTGCCGCACGGGTCGACTTTGCGATCAAGAAGCCGGATATGCCGTTCGCGGGTTTCGCGGCCGTGTACGCACTTGAACATCTCGCCTACGGCGCGGGCGTCTTCTGGGGCTGCCTGAGCCGGAAATGCTTCTCCTCCTACCGGGTCACCATTTTGCGGCAGGCAGAGGTGGTGCCGGCATAGTTATATTATAAAACCATGGTATAATTTGGCATTACTAGTGCAAGTACATTTTCAAAAGCAATTACCAGAGTGATTTGATTTTTATCAACTATTTTTGAATACAATTACTTCTCCGAGCCGCACTGCCTACAGGGATGTTCCCCACGGCATCCGGCCATCGGGTTCCGCGGGAAACGGCGGCGCCTCCCTTTGAAAAGGAGAATGGGGCGGGTATCATACCCACATCATTGGGAAAGGAAAAGGAGACAGAAGTATGGACAAGATTGCCAGGATCGACATGGGGGCCGCAGGCGGCCCCAAGGTAACCGTGGGACCGGTTGGCGAATATGCCGGACTCGGGGGCAGGGCCATGACCTCCATCATCATCGCAACGGAGGTGCATCCGCTCGCCCATCCGCTGGGTGCTGAGAACAAGCTGGTCATCGCCCCCGGCATGCTGAGCGGCACCACCGGTTCCATGACCGGCCGTCTGTCGGTGGGGTGCAAGAGCCCGCTGACCGGCACCATCAAGGAGTCAAACGCCGGCGGCCAGGCAGCCCAGGTACTGGCGCGGCTCGGTTATGCCGCCGTGATACTGGAGGGCAAGCCGGAGGGTGACGACCTGTACAAGATCCTCATCAACAAGGACGGCATCCAGGTCATTGTCGACAACAGCCTCAAGCTGCTGGACAACTACCCGGTCATCGAGAAGCTGCGAGCGGAATACGGCGACAAGGTAGCCTACATGTCCATCGGTTCGGCAGGAGAACGCAAACTGTTGGCCTCCTCCATCGCCTGTACCGACCCGGAGCTGCGTCCGACCCGCCACTGCGGTCGTGGCGGCGTGGGAGCGGTCATGGGCGCCAAGCGGGTCAAGGCGATCATCCTGGACGATAGCGGCATGAAGATGCGCCCACCGAAAGATCCGGACAAATACCGGGACGCCAACCGCAAGTTCGTCGAGGGGCTGCGCAAGCATCCGGTTACCGGTGAAGGTCTCCCCGCCTACGGCACCAACGTCCTGACCAACGTGCTCAACGAGGCCGGAGGTTACCCGACCTACAACTTCAAAAACGGGCAGTTCCCCGGTTCCTCAAAGCTCTCCGGTGAGACCCAGGCTCAGTTGGAGATCGACCGTGGCGGCACGGCCACCCACGGCTGCCATCGCGGCTGCGTGATCCAGTGCTCGGGGATCTACAACGACAAGGACGGCCACTACCTGACCAAGCAGCCCGAGTACGAGACGGTCTGGTCCCACGGCGGCCACTGCGGCATCGACGACCTGGACACCGTTGCCATGCTCGACTTCCTGGACGACAACATCGGGGTGGACACCATCGAGATGGGGGTTACCATCGGCGTGGCAATGGATGCGGGTATCATTGAGTTCGGTGACAAGGCTGGGGCCATCCGGCTGGTGGAAGAGGTCCAGAAAGGGACGCCGTTGGGCCGTGTACTTGGCAGCGGCGCAGCCATCACCGGCAAGGTATTCGGTGTTGAGAGGGTGCCGGTGGTCAAGGACCAGGCCCTGCCCGCCTACGATCCACGCGCCGTCCAGGGGATCGGCGTTACCTATGCAACCACCACCCAGGGGGCTGATCACACAGCCGGCTACGCCATTGCCACCAACATCCTCAAGGTTGGGGGTGACGTGGATCCGCTCAAGACCGAGGGGCAGATAGAACTGTCGCGCAACCTGCAGATCGCCACGGCAGCCATAGACTCCACCGGCATGTGCCTGTTCATCGCCTTTGCCATCATGGATCAGCCCGAGACCTTCCAGGCCCTGCTGGACATGCTCGGTGCGTTCCACGGCATCAACATGACCGGCGACGACGTGGTTGCCCTGGGCAAGAAGGTACTCTCAGCCGAGCGGGACTTCAACACCCGGGCCGGCTTCACCAAGCATCACGACCGGCTGCCGCGCTTCTTCTACAATGAGCCGATCGCGCCGCACAATCAGACGTTTATGATGAAGGACGAAGAGCTGGACGAAGTATTCAATTGGTAGCAATTTCCCATCTCCCTAACCCTCTCCCACAAAGGGGAGAGGGGATTTTAAGCCCCCTCCCTTTGATGGGAGGGGGTTGGGGGAGGGTGCAAGGTCTGAAATACAGGGAGGCGACCTGGTGACCGAAGGTATCCCCATAACCCTGTCCCTGACAATGAAGTCTGACCAGTTGAACACCTTCTTTCCGCTCCTGCAGAAGGGGGTGACGGTCCCGGTTCAGGTCGGGTGCAGCTTGAAGAGCCTGCTTTGTGATCAGTTCGGCATCCCAGCCGACTACGTGACCGAACGGATCACCACCATCTTCTTTGATAATCGACCCGTGGACGATCTGGACCATGCAATCGTCCAGAATGGTTCACGAATAACCCTGTCGGCCGCCATGCCGGGCCTGGTCGGAGCGACCATGAGGCGCGGCGGCTTTTATGCCGCCTTTCGCAAGGGAATCAGCCATGGGATGGACAGTGACAGTACGGCCCGTTACAGTGGTACGGTTCGGGTAAAGCTCTTCAATCTTCTGCTGGCTGAACTGGGGCCGCTTGTTCTGGCCCAAGGGGTGATTCTGGGGCGGGACGAACTGGGCGATCTGCCGGAGAGCCTGTTCACCTCGGCCAACGATGTGCCGCCCGGCACGGATCGGGTGTTTCTCACAGCCACTTTCAGGGAATAGGCGTATGAACATAACCGTAAAACTATTTGCCTCGTTCCGAACCGGGCGTTTCGATATCGAAACCCATGACTATCCGGCCAGTACCACCGTGGCCGATGTGGCCGAGAGCCTGAAACTGCCGCTGTCCGAGTTGGGGATCATCATGATCAACAACCGTCATGTAAAAACAGACCGTCAACTCGCCGATGGGGACACACTGGCCCTCTTTCCGCTTCTGGGCGGGGGATGATATGGAGACCCTGCCGATTTTCGTACGCGATTATGCCGAAGACCAACTGCTTCCCTGGCACCGCCAGGTCGAGGCTACCGAACGTTTCGGCGTGACCCTGGCCCAGGTTGAAGAGGTGGCACTGGAGCGGGGGATTTTGCCAAGCCGTTATCAGCGTAATCGCAAGGCACTGTCCGCCAGTGACCAGTTGACCCTGTTTCGCAGCAGTGTTGCCGTGATCGGCTGCGGCGGCCTGGGAGGGTATGTCATCGAAGAGCTGGCCCGCCTGGGGGTGGGCCGCCTGGTGGTGATTGACCCGGATGTTTTCGAGGAACACAACCTGAACCGGCAACTGCTCAGCAGCCCGGCCAACCTGGGCACGGCCAAGGTGGATGCGGCCGTCCGGCGTGTCGGCAAGATCAATCCCGCCGTGACCGTGGTCCCACAGCAGCTGGCATTCTCTTCCAGCAATGGCCAGGAACTGCTGGTCGGAAACAACGTTGTGGTCGATGCCCTGGACAGCATCCCGGTCCGCCTGGAACTGGCCGAGGTCTGCGCCCGGCTGGGCATCCCCCTCGTGCATGGCGCCATCGCCGGCTGGTACGGCCATGTCACCACACTGCTGCCGGGCGACGCCACCCTGCATGAACTCTACGCATCACACCATGGGGAAAAAGGCATCGAGCAGCAGTTGGGCAACCCTTCGTTCACCCCTGCGGTGGTGGCCAGCCTGGAGGTTGCCGAGACCTGCAAGCTGATCCTTGGGATTGGAACCACCTTGAGAGGCCGTACGCTGATGATCGACCTGCTGACAATGGAAACACATGAAATCACCTCGCTGAAGACGGACGGTCATGCACCGTGAAGGAATCACGTTTATGAACAGTTACATTATCCAGACGGTTTCCCGCGCCCTGGACCTGCTGGAGCAATTCCAGGAATCCAATGCGGAACTCGGTATCTCCGATTTAAGCAGCCGGCTCAAACTGCAAAAGAACAATGTATTCCGGCTGGTTGCCACATTGAGGGCTCGCAATTACATAGAGATGAACGACTTGACCGGCAAGTATCGGTTGGGCCTGAAAACCCGCGTACTTGGCCAGGCCGCCGTCAAGCAGACCGACTTTATGAACCATGCGAGGCCTGTCCTGTACAACCTGAAGAAACTCTGCCGCGAAACCTGCTATTTCTCGGTCATCAAGGATTCGTACACCTATTATCTCGGCGGTGTCGAATCGGACCTCCCGGTACGGGTAGCCCACCGGATCGGCAGCAGCCGACCATTGCACTGCACCGCCGCGGGCAAGGTCCTGCTGGCATTTCTGGGGCAGGAAGAGATGATCCATCTGGTGCATGAAACGGAACTGAAGCGGTTTACTCCACGTACGATCACCGATCCGGAGGTGTTGCGGAGCGAACTGCGTACCATCGTTCAACAGGGTTATGCCGTTGAGGATCAGGAACACGATACCGGGGTTATGGAGATTGCCGCTCCGGTCTTTGATTGTAACGGCACCATCGTTGGCGCACTGAGCATATCCGGGCCGGCAATGCGCATAAACAGCGCGCATCTGGACAACGAGCTGGTTCCGCTGCTCCGGAGTGAAGCCGCCCGGCTCTCGAACCATCTGGGACGCCGGGATCAGCCGGAAGGCGCCACCGTCGTGCTTGAGAGTCCGAAGAGGCTGCGGCCGACCAGAAACACGGTTGGTAAACCTACACCAACACTTCATTGAAACCGTGCCAACCCTGGCTATCGGTTTTAGCAAAAACGTAACTAAAAAGGTCACTCAAACAAAAAGGGGCTACGGTCTGATACCGTAACCCCTTGTTTTATTTGGCGTCCCCGAGACGATTCGAACGTCCGACCCCTTCCTTAGGAGGGAAGTGCTCTATCCTGCTGAGCTACGGGGACATGTGGTGAAAAGCCGCTTGGTTATACCAGAGTTGCCGCCTCGTTTCAACCCCATTCGGCAGGAAAACCTAGAAGTTGAGCAGCGAGAAGACCTTGCCGGCAGGCAGTTTCTGGCGGCCGTTCAGGAAATCGAGCTCAGCCATGAAGCAGCATTCCACAATCTCCCCGCCCATGCTCTGTACCATATCCACCACAGCGGACATGGTGCCTCCGGTAGCCAGCAGGTCGTCGGCAATCAGTATCCGTTCGCCCGGCTTGATGGCGTCCTTGTGGATCTCCAAGGTATCGGTGCCGTATTCCAGCTCATAGGTCTTGCTGAAGGTTTCCGAGGGGAGCTTGCCCGGCTTGCGGACCAGCACGATCCCTGCCCCGAGCTTGTAAGCCAGGGCGGAACCGATGATGAAGCCGCGAGCCTCGACCCCCACCACTTTGTCGACATGCTGGCCGATGTAGCGATGCGCCAGAAGATCTACCATGCGCTGGTATGATTTGGCATCCTGCAACAGGGTGGTGATATCCTTGAAGACAATCCCCTTTTTGGGGAAATCGGGGATGTCGCGGATAATGTTTTTAAGATCTTCCATGGTGGTCGGCTCCTTGGTTATGGTAAGTGTTACGGCTTCAATTCGGAGTTCTTGCGCATCTTTTCCAGCGATTTGGCCTCTATCTGGCGGATACGCTCCCGGGTGACACCAAAACTCTGGCCAATGGTATCAAGGGTCTGGGGCTCGTTGTCGTCCAACCCGAAACGCAATGTCAGTATTTTCTTCTCGCTGTCGGTCAGCTCCTCGAAATATTCGGAGACCATCTCGTAACGATCGATGTTTTCGATCAGATCCGTGGGCGCCACCATTGAGGTATCCTCGATGGTGTCGATCAAAAGGTAGTCGTTGCCGTCGCCGATGGGTGTTTCCATGGAACAGGTGCGACGCAGCAGGGTCATCAGTCGGCGCACATAGGCGACCTTGGCATTCATGGCATCGGCGATTTCCTGCACGCTCGGCTCCCGCTGCAGGGATTGGGAAAGGCTGCGGGTATGCTTGAGCATGCGGTTGATATCGTCGGAGACATGTACTGGCAGGCGAATGGTTCGGGACTGGTTGACCAGGGCGCGTTCGATGGCCTGGCGAATCCACCAGGTTGCGTAGGTGGAGAAACGGCATTCCTTGGCCAGGCTGAAGCGTTCAACCGCCTTGATCAGCCCCAGGTTCCCTTCCTCGATCAGGTCCAGGAGCGGCAAACCACGGTTGATGTACCGCTTGGCGATCTTGACCACCAGCCGCAGATTGGACTCGATCATCTTGTTGCGGGCGGCCTTGTCCCCCTTCTCGATCCTCCGGGCGCACTCCTTTTCCGACTCGGCGGTCAGAAGCGGCGTCCGCTGGATGTCCCGCAGATAGATCTTGATGGCGTCGTCAAAGCTCTCCAGCTCCGTAAGCGGCAGCTTTTCATCGGCATCGTCCTCAACGGCATCCGCCTCGTCATCCGCAAACACCAACGGCTCGTCTATCTCGTCAAGCGCCAATTCCACCGAAGCGAGTGGCACATCCTCTATGAAACCGTCCAGAATTTCCTTGTTTTTCATACGCTGCTCCCCACGTGTTCCGATTTCAGTTCAGGATCGAAATCAAGGTTGTGTTGATTGAGGCGACAAAGCCGGGCCAACAATGACGACACCCTGATATGGAATCGGCATCAGAAACGGTCCACCTGCCAGCCTTGCCTGCCGATCAGCGGCACGAAACGGCACCCGACTGAAGAGATCGTCTCCATGGAACCGTCAGGCTGCTTCACAATCTTCAGGAGTCGCTGTTCCACCTCGTTCCCCACCGGTATCACCAGGCAACCGCCAATGGCAAGCTGGTCTAGAAGCACCTGCGGAACATCGGGCGCACCGGCCGTCACCAGGATGGCATCGAACGGAGCCTCTTCCTCCCAGCCGATGGGACTCCCCTCGCTGTCGTTGATCCTGAGCATGACATTGAAGCAGTGCAGCGAATCCAGGCACTTCCTGGCCCGCAGGGCCAAGGGGCGGATGCGTTCGGCAGTGCAGACCCGGTCAGCCAGCGTCGCCAGGATGGCGGTCTGGTAACCGGAACCGGTACCGATCTCCAGCACCTTCTCCGTGCCGGTCAGGCCGAGCAGTTCCGTCATCAGCGCCACCATGTAGGGCTGTGAGATGGTCTGCTTTTCACCGATGGGCAGGGCGGTATCGCTGTATGCCTGGGCGGCCATGGCTTCCTGGACGAAGATATGGCGCGGGATCTTGAGCATGGCATCGATGACACGGGGGTCGCTGACGCCGCGGGCAATGATCTGTTCCTGCACCATCTTTTTTCGTGCAACCTCGAAATTCATCGTCCACTCCCTGAAAGGGAAAAATTATAGCAGAGGCAGGTACGAATGTCCATACGCCTGAGGCGCCCGCCCAACGTTACAGGGACCATCCAGCCAGAATCTTCATGGATTCGTAATTGGTCAGGTCCAGGTGCAACGGGGTGATGGAAACATGATTGCGGTTAATGGCGTGGAAGTCGGTCCCGTCTTCGTCGTTGAAGTCGGGCTCCTCGCTGCCGATCCAGAAATACTTGCGCCCGCGCGGGTCGATCTTGTCCACGATCTTTCCCACAAAGGAGCGTTTGCCCTGGCGGGTCACCAGGGGAGGATTCATCTCCGCCTCAAGGCAGTTGGGGACATTGACGTTGAGAAAGGTATCCGCCGGAAGCCCGTTGGCCATGACCTGCCGGGCAACCCGCACGGCAACCGCCGCAGCCGTGGGAAAATGGCCACCGTGGTCAAAGGTAGCCAGGGAAACGGCAATGGCGTGGATGCCCATCAGGGTCGCCTCCATGGCGGCCGCCACCGTACCGGAATAGGTGATGTCGTCCCCCAGGTTGGGTCCGTGGTTGATGCCGGAAACCACCAGGTCGGGACGGATGGGAAGCAGGCTGTGGATACCCATGTTGACACAGTCGGTGGGCGTACCGTCCACGGCGTAGAACCCATCGCGCAGCTCGAACACCCTGAGCGGCGAGTGCAGGGTGAGGGAATGGCCGACAGCGCTCCGCTCGCGGTCCGGGGCAACCACCGTCACTTGGCCCAGTTCCCTAAGGGCAGCAGCCAGGGCAAGGATGCCGGGGGCCTGGATGCCGTCGTCGTTTGTAACCAAAATATGCATGGGGATGTTCCGATCAAAAGATAAAAGGTCAAATCAGCCGCTGTTATGGCAGAATATTGATGGTAAATCAAGCAGTGTCGGCTTCTCATTTGCTGTTTACAAAACCTGGGGAACTGGGTACATTCATTTTCCAAACACCTATTTACTTACGATTCGGTTCGTATCCAATTATCACATCGGGAGGTAACCCAGTATGAAGGCAGTATTGATGGAAGGTTTCGGTGGGGTTGAGGTTCTCAAGGTTGGTGAGGCAGAGCGGCCGGTGCCGGGCGAGGGGCAGGTGCTGATCAAGGTGCATGCCACCAGTATCAATCGTCCGGACCTGGTGCAGCGCGAGGGGAAATATCCGCCACCGCCGGGTGATTCGGAGATCCTGGGCCTGGAGGTGTCGGGCGAGGTCGAGGAACTGGGACCGGGCGTCAGCGGCTGGCACAAGGGGCAGCGGGTCATGTCGCTCGTGGGTGGCGGCGGTTATGCCGAGTACGCCGTGGCCTACGCCAGCCACCTGATGCCGATCCCGGAGAGCATGAGCTTTGAAGAGGCTGCCTGCGTCAATGAATCCTACATCACCGCCTTCCTGAACGTGTTCATGATCGGCGAATTGCAGGACAAGCAGACCGCTATCCTGCACGGCGGCGGCGGGGGTGTCAACACCGCGGCCATCCAGTTGGCCAGGGCGTTGACACCCAATGCAAAACTGATCGTCACCGCCTCGCCGGAGAAGATGGAGCGGGTCAAGCAGGTCGGCGCCGATTTCCTGATCAACTTCCGCGAGACCCCGGATTTTACCGAGGTGGTCAAGGAATACACCAACAAGAAGGGGGTTGATCTGATCCTCGATCACGTGGGGGCCAAGTACCTGGCGCCCAACATGAACTCCCTGGCCTACAAGGGGCGGCTGGTCATCATCGGCGTCACCAGCGGCATCAAGGCAGAACTGAACCTGGCCCTGATGATGGTCAAGCGCCAGCAGATCATAGGCAGCGTGCTCCGTTCACGCCCGGTTTCCGAAAAAGGCGAGATCGTTGCCGAGTTCACCCGTCGCGCCCTGCCCAAGTTCGCCGACCGCACCATCGTGCCGATCATCGAAAAGGTATTCCCCATGGATCAGGTGGTGGAGGCGCACCGCATGATGGAAGCGGACAAGCACTTCGGCAAGATCGTGCTGAAGATCCGGTAGGCTCTCTCCGTAGCGAGGGGCGGGAGGGAATTGCGTAGAGCGGCCAAGGAGACCTGATGAGCTACTTTGAGTGGGATGACGCTTATTCCGTGTGTGTGGAGCGCCTTGATGAGGATCACAAGCATTTGTTTAACCTCCTCAACAAGGCTCATAACGCCTGCACCGCCTCCATGCAGCCGGAAAGCTATCCGTTGATTGTGAACGAATTGATCGACTACCTGAATAAGCATTTCGCGGTGGAAGAGACCTATATGAACAGCATCGGCTACCCCGATCTGGCGGCCCACAAGCTTGAGCACCGGCATTTTTATGATCAGGTTTCCGTTTATCGGAAAAAGAGCTATGGGGACAAAGAGGATTACACCCGGGAATTGACTGAATTGTCCGAGCTCATCTACAACTGGCTACGCCACCATATCCTGAATGTGGATCAGCAATACACCAATTTCGTCACGCTTTCGCACTTCAAGTAACCTCATTGCCTGAAGCGCCAACATCTCAAAAACCGGCTCGGGTTCATTCCCGGCCGTTTTTACGCCGGGAAGCGGTTTCGGGCCGAGTGGTGAAGGGTACTTCCGGTTGTCGGCGTTTGGGCATCGTGAGAATGTGATTGAGGGTTCTGGAGGATGCCAGGCTGTTGCAGGACGGTGGTGGATGTGCTGAAGGCGAGTGGTAAAGGGGTTTGATGTTGTTTGGGAATTAAGTATGGTGTCCCCAGAATTACTTGGCTGAATAACAGCGGCTTGTCAGGGGTGCCAAGGATACACCTGATTATCAATATGGAGAAACATGATGAGAATAGATGATAACTACCCGTTTGAAAAACTGACTCTTGTCAGCATACTAAAAGACAGAAACCCAGACCTGTTCGCCAAGGTAAAAGAGCTTTATGAAAAAGTGAAGGATTTGTTAAATACCCGTATTCCAAGTATTTTTCCGAATTATACGCTGCATAACACTGGACACTCGTTTAGGATCATGGAGTATATGTTCAAACTTGTCGTTGACCCACATTTATTGAATGATCTTGAAATTGCGATACTGGTTCAGTCGGCTCTTCTTCACGATGTTGGTATGGCTGTATCTCAAGAAGATGTTGATTCAATAAAACTAGATCAGTTTGACTTGTCCACGATAAAGTTTTCTGCAATGCTGAAAATTAAATCTACGGAAGATGCCGCTCTTGAGGAGTATGTGCGGAGAATTCATTCCAAGCTTTCTGGCAAATATGTACGAACAATATTTGCAGATCTATTTTCAATCCCAACATTAACATCAATCGATTATACAGAAGAGTTGGCGCTAATTTGTGAGAGTCATGCTGAAAATTATGACTGGATAAGAACAAAGTTGAGAGTCAACGAAGTTCGTGGGGAATATAGAATTAACCCCCAATATCTTGCGTGTATGCTGCGAATTGCGGACATTCTCGATATTGATAGTAGTAGAACACCATACATGCTGTACAAAGCAATATCTCCAGAAGGAGTTTGTCAAACAGAATGGTCACAACATTATGTAATTTCAAATACAGATAAAATTGAAGTCAATCCTAAGACGGGTTTAAGGCAGGTGGTTTTTCACGGGAAGTGCAAAAACGCTGCAATTCATAGGAAAATATTAGAGTATATCGGATGGACTGAGTCTGAATTGGATAACGCTTTCACTCTTCTTAACGGGATGCCTTCACCATACTCTTTTCCATTTGAAATCAAGCCGATCATAATAATTCAGGCAGAAGGATACACGTTTTCTAATCACAAAATGAAGTTGGATTTTAAGGCCATCACAAGTTTGTTGATGGGGGAAAAAATATATGGGCACAAGTCACTTGGGCTACGAGAGCTTCTTCAAAACGCAATTGATTCATGTCAAATCAGAAAAGAAATTGAGTCAATAAAACGGAAATTCGGGCAAGAGGAATTTGTTCCTCAAATTCGCGTGGTACTGGGGAAAAATGATGGATCTGTGACGATTTCCGATAACGGGCTCGGAATGACTTTGGAAATCATAAAAGAGCATTTTTTAAATGTTGGGTCATCATATTATAATTCGCAAGATTTTTTGCTACGTGACTACAATTACAAACCAATTGGAAACTTTGGAATTGGTTTTCTTGCGTGCTTCATGCTGTCTGATATTGTAAAAATTGCTACTCGAAATTATGAGTCAAAAAATAAGTATGTTATTGATTTGGAACGAGGCATTGAATACACGTCTGTCACTGAAGTAGAGGATTTGACATTTCAAGGGACAGAGATACGTCTGGATTACAATCAGTTTATGGCTGTTTTTAATGACAAGATAGAAGATGTTAGAGGGTTCCTTAATAAGTTTTTTGTTACCGACGGCATTGATATGCAATTGATAGACTACGATAATGAAATCGCACATAAAATTATAAACACATTGATTCACCCAGACGTAGATGGAAAAAGATACACCATTATCGATATTGACGATTATCTCGTGGATATTGAGGGGTATGCTATTGTTAAAAAGAATCAGCCATATATTCGATTGCTCACAGATATTAAATTTTTGGGAGATGTATATGTCTACAAAGAAGATGACGGAATAATCAAACTTGAAGATGTAGAAGGATATAACATCGCAGATTTCTTCTCTAATAACACATTGAGTTATGTTCGAATACCCCTTGTTACTAGGGATGTTGAGGATGCTTTTAATAGTGGAATGGAGTTCACTGGAGGTGACATTGATGAAGTTATTAACAAGTTTGAAAACCAATTAGAATGGATATCAATTCTAATTCCAAATGATACTGATGAATACATTATCGAAGATAAAATTGAGCAATTTGATGATATAATGGCAAATTTTAACCACAAAGATCTAGTCGAATTAGGGCATTCCAAGTCATATGCAACTAAAGCATACACCCAAACAGTAAATTTATTTGAGGGGATTCGGAACGAATTATATTTGCCTTTTTCAGAAGCGGAAAGTTCAATACATTCTTGGATGTATCGAGAAAACAAAAAGCGAGCATTATATGTTCGAAATGTGTTGATAAAAGAATTCACTCATCGAATGCAGTCAACTGCTTCAATATTCGAAATCGAATCGATTGCAATAAACGTCAAAGCCAAAAAAATACTTCCAGATATTTCTAGAAACAAGCTGAGTGATTCGGATGAAAAAATGCTTAATTATTCTATAGGAAAAGCCATTCACCGTGGCGTTGCGGATCACATTAAATTAACCGTACCTGAAAAAAATACGTTACTAGATTTTATTTCGGTAAATTATATGGAAATCACTGAATTCGAGAAGCGATAACAAAGAAACCAATTATTACGCCTATGAGAGGAATTCCGGGGACAGTTTACGCAATTCAAAAGGCGGCCAATCGGCCGCCTTTGTGCTTTCTTTGTTACATGAGTTTTACGTTGTCGGCTTCAACAATTCCTTGATCTGCTCGAATTCCTCCGCCATGCCTTCATGGCGTGACCACCGTTCAATCTCCCCAATGTCAACCTCTGTATCCGTTGCCACCATAATCGCTTGATCCAGACACTGCCGGTCTTTCCAGTGATAGTAATTGGCCAGCCGATCCTTGACGCAATCCGTTGGAGAGAGGAGGCGCAGTATGCCTGTGGCAAATTCTATCTGAGCGACTTCACGCACCGGCTCGTCACCTATCGCCAGCGGCCCGGACGGGAACTCCACGAAATAGGGAGTCTCCGCATGGATGAAGTAGCGGTCTTTTTCCTGAAAACCGAGTTGCATCAGGATGCCGGCTATCTTCTTCCTTCCTGCCCGCCCCTCTTCGATGAAATCCAGATCATAGGACTGGTAACGGTTAGCAGTGTAGATCGAGACGCAACTACCGCCGGTAAGCACGACGTTGATTCCATTCTGGTACAAATGATCCGCCACATGGGCGGCGATCTCGCCGATAGACATTTCCCCCAACGCCTTCATAGCGGCTTGCCTGTCCGCCGTGGCCTGCGCCTGCTTTCCAGGAGCCTGGCTCGGATATCATCGGGGTAAAAGGTCAGGGCCTTGTCAAGCAGGGCCTTCAACTCCTTCAGGAACGGGTAGCGTGGGTTGAAACCGTACAAGCGGGTGCGGCCGGCAAGGCGGCTGAACAGGACACCACCCGCTTCCAGCTTCTCCAGTTGTTTCAGTATCGGTGCCGGCGATGTCTCGAAAAAATCCGAGATCTCCCGCAGGTAGCCCTCTTCGCGGGCCGCGACAAAGATCAACACCCGCTCACAGTTGGTTGATGCCAGCAGCGGTTCGAGCATAGCCGTCTCCAGTTGATCTCAAATAAAGATCATGTGATCTATAAATAAGATCAATATAGCGGCAATTCACTTTTGGGGGCAAGATATTTTTGTAAAACAATGCAAGGAAGAGAAAGGTGGCAAGTCGGTTTGCCGGTCCATGAACAAAACGGCCGGGGGCATCCACCCCCGGCCATGAAAGGAGCACACATGGCAGTATGTGCTCGTCCAACACCCTTTGATTGATTATCCAGCCATGCTGAGCGCCAGCACCTCGGTCAGGTGCATGATCCTGACATGGGGCAACTGCTCCGCCAGCCCCTTTTTCAACTGCAACAGACATCCCGGATTACCGGTAACCAGGACATCGGCGCCGGTTGCGGCGATGCTGTCCAGTTTGCGTTGCAGAATCCGGTCGGACATCTCCGGTTGGGCGATGTTGTAGGTACCGGCACTGCCGCAACAGGCATCGGCCGAATCCAGCTCGCGGTACTCCAGGCCGGGGATCAGGCGGAGCAGGTCGCGCGGCTCCCTGCGGATGCCCTGACAGTGGGCAATGTGGCAGGGGTCGTGCCAGGTCACTTTTTTCAGCGGTATAGCCTTGAGCCGTGGACGCAGTTCATCGGCATGCTGTGCCAGCAGTTGCGAGATGTCACGCACCTTGGCGCTGAAGGCGGCAGCAGCCTCCCCTTCCAGGTGATGACCGTACTTCTTCAACTCTGCCCCGCAGCCACCGCAGTCGGTCACGATGAAGTCCACATTATGACCGCCGAAGATATCCACATTGGTGCGGGCCGCCGCCTTCAGCCCCTCCAGATCGCCCCCCAGCATATTGGGCGCGCCGCAGCAGACCTGGTCACGGGGGGTGATCACCCGGTACCCGAGCGAGGAAAGCAGTTTGATGGTAGCACGGCTGGCGTCGGAGAAGACCAGGCTCATGACGCACCCCAGGAAGAACCCCACCGTCCCGCGCTCCGTTCCAACTGCTGGCGTTATCTCCTGAATCTCCTGACGCAGCGGCCGCGAGGGGAGTTCGGGCAGAAGCCCCTCCATCCGTTCCAACTGTTTCGGGAACATCTTGAGAACGCCAAGGGTGCGCACCAGCCTCTGCAACCCGCTCCGCTGGTACATACGCATCGGTGCCATGGAGGCCTCCAACCGGTCGGGATGGGGCACCAGTTTGCGCAGGATCAAATCCTCCATAAAAGAAAGGCCGGATTTATCCTTGCGTTCGCAGGTAAATTCCGCCACCAGTTCGCCCGCGTTGACCCCGCAGGGACAGGCCGAGGCGCAGGCCTGGCAGTCCAGGCAGAGGGAGAGGTATTCCAGCAGGCGCTCCGACTGGTCCAGTTCCCCTTCCTGCACCTTGCGCACCAGGGCCACCCTGCCCCGGGGTGAGGCGGTCTCCAGGAAGGTTTCTTTATAGGTCGGGCAGGTGGGCAGGCACATGCCGCAGCGCATACAGTTAATAAGTTTTACATAATCCATATCACAAACCTTTTCTCGCCACAGAGGACACAGAGAGCACAGAGAAAAAAAATTAACAGGGATGAACGGGATAAACAGGATTACGGCTTATGGTTTTCCCAATACACGGTTTAAGATTTTATCCCGTTCATCCTTTAGGCCCTTCGGGTCTGTGTATCCCTGTTAAAATAAAGCCTTTGTCTTTGACGTCCTCCGTGTTCTCTGTGTCCTCTGTGGCAAACGAATTTAAAACACTTTTCCCGGATTCAATATCCCCTTCGGATCAAATGCGCTCTTGATTCCCCGCATGACCCGGATGCCATTTTCCCCCACCAAACGCGGCAGATAGCGCTTCTTGGCCAGCCCTACCCCATGTTCACCGGTGATGGTCCCCCCCATGCCGATGGCCGCGTCGAAGATCTCGCTGAAGGCGGCGTGGGCTCTGGCAATTTCATCCTTGTCCCGCTCGTCGGTCAGGCAAGTGGGGTGCAGGTTGCCGTCCCCGGCATGGCCGAAGGTGCCGATGGTCACGTTGTACTTCCTGGCCGCATCCTGGATGACCTTGAGCATCGGCGCGATGCAACTGCGCGGCACCGTGGCGTCCTCCAGGATCGTGGTGGGCCTGAGCCGGGCCAGGGCAGAAAGGGCCGTGCGACGGGCAGTTGCCAGTTTGAGCGCCTCGTCGGCATCCTTGGCGGTCTGGAAGAAAGAGGAGCGATGACGTTTGCAGATCGCCTCCACGGCCAACGCCTCCTCGGCCACAACGACCGGATGGCCGTCCACCTCGATGAGGAGCACCGCATCCACGTCCAGGGGGAGCCCCACATGGGCGTAGTCTTCGACGCACTTGATGGTGACCTTGTCCAGGAATTCCAGCGTGGCCGGGATGACCTTGGCCGCAATGATGGCCGAGACCGCCAGGGCCGCATCCTGCAAGGCCGGGAAATGGGCCAGCATGGTGATCTTGGCTTGGGGCTTGGGGATCAGCTTGACCGTGATGCCGGTGAAAAGACCCAGGGTCCCTTCGGATGAGACCAGGAGCGGATTGAGGCTGTAGCCGGCCACGTCCTTGACCACCTTGCCGCCGGTCCTGAGGAGTTCGCCGTCCGCCAGCACCGTTTCCAGCCCCATGACATAATCGGCCGTGACCCCGTACTTCAGGCCGCGCAGGCCGCCCGAATTCTCGGCCACGTTGCCCCCCATGGTGGATATGTTCATGCTCCCCGGATCGGGCGGGTAGAACAGGCCCCTCTCCTCCACCACGCGGTGCAGGGCGCTGGTGATCACCCCCGGCTCCACGGTTGCGGTCAGGTTCTCCTCGTCGATCTCCAGGATGCTGTTCAGGCGGCTGGTCTGGATCACCACGCCGGAATTGACCGACAACGAGCCGCCCGACAGGTTGGTGCCCGAGCCGCGGGGGGTGACGCTTACCCCGGCGTTGTGGCACAGGCGCATGATACGGGCCACCTCCTCGCTTGAGCCGGGCAGCAGCACTGCGCCGGGGAGGCTTTCCAGCTCCGGGGTGGAGTCGTAGCCGTAGACCGCCAGAGACTCAAGGTCGGCCAGGGTGTACTGCTCACCGACTATTGTGGCGAGTTCCTGAATAAAGGTTTTTTCCATGGGATAGATCCTGTGTCGGGTAAATTTGGTTCAAAAAGCTTTGTCACCGCAGAGTACGCAGAGGACACAGAGGAAAGTCAAAAGTTAATCTTGGGTTAAATCAAAAACAATCCTTTTTGCTTTTTGTTTTTCTCTGCGCTCTCTGCGTCCTCTGCGGTGAAAATGAAGTTTCAATTATACACCGCTGCTCCAGCCGATGTCACCCCTGGGCAAGGCTTTCCGGCCTGATCCCCATGATAAACGCCCCCCAGTGCTTGCCGTCGATATGGATGGGATGAGAGAGGTCATTGAGGATTTCGCCCGTGTCCCTCATATAGGTCTGAAGCAGGAACGGCATGGTGTTCTTCGACCGGCGCATCTCCAGGTCGTTCGACGCATAGATCCGCTTTTCCCGGCTGTTGACGAGATCCGCCTCGTAGTTCCCGGTCAGGGGACGCTGATTTTTGCTGTGATGGGTGGAGAGGTAGCCGTTGACGTCCACGACCAGCGAGTAGATGGCGCCATTGAAGTGCTCCAGCCCCTTGTCGAACAGGGGTTGCATCTCCCGGTCAAAGGCATCGTTATAGGATACGGCGTATTTCTGGGGATTGGTATTGGGCACTGGCCGGTAATTCCGGTCGAACACGTTGATTCCCCGTTTGCCGATCTCAGCGATCCTGGCTTGCACAAGGTCCCGGTAGTCGGCCGCTTGCAGGATCAATTCCTCCAGGTGTCCCTTGCCGATCCTTACCCGCGAGGCGATCTCCAGCATCCGTTCGGTCATTTCCTGCAGGCCGATCGACAGGCTGTTGGATTGGACAAGATTGGTGGTGACCTCCACGCTCAACTGGTGGACATCCCCAATCTGGTGGTTTATCTCCTCCGTGGTCACGGAGATCTCTTCAGAGGCGGCGGCGATCCTTGACAATTGCGAGCTGTTGTTCTCGGAATCCAGCACCAGGCGGTCGAAGTGCTGCGAGGTCTTTTCCACGACCTCCCGCGTCTGGGCAATGTAGGTATTGATGACAGCGGTTTCCTGCTGCGTGTTCTTCACGTTCCTGAGCATGTCGTCGATGTTTTCCGATATGTCCCTGGTGGCCCTGTTCACCCGCTGCGCAAGGGCGCGGACCTCGTCGGCAACCACCGCGAACCCGCGGCCGTGCTCCCCGGCCCTGGCCGCCTCGATGGCCGCATTCAGGGCAAGCAGGTTGGTCTGGTCGGAGATATCCTCGATCAATGAGACAATGTCCCTGATCTTCTCCGAATTCGTGTTCAGGCTGAAGACCGTCTTCTCGAAATCGGCAAGTTTTTCGCCGACACACCTGATATTTCCGTTCACCTCATGCAGCTCGTTCAGCGAACCGACGGCTGTCTTGTGGTTGTCGTTAATGGAGATGGAGATATCGTGCGTGCTCTGGGTGATGTCGTTTATGGCCAGGCTTGCCTCTTTGCTCGAATTGAGGATGATGTCCGCCAGTTCCCCCTGTTTGTTGGCATTGGCTTGCGACCCGTTCACCTGTTTCTTGACCTTGATACAGTCCACGGCGATGTTGAGCGCCATCTTTTTCGTTTGATGGAGGATCTCCCGGATCTCGGCCAGAAACAGGTTGTAATTGCCGGTGAGTTCCCGGATCTCGTCATAGGTCAGGAGCGGGGCATCGATTGAGAGGTCTTTGGATTTGAAGGTGATGGCCAACTGCCGCAGGGGCCGGATGATAAGATACCGCAGAAAAAAGATGATCAGGAGCGAGGCAGCACACGAGAACAGGAGCAGGCCGATAATGACGAGGCGGCTCGTTCGGAATATCTCCGTAACCTTTTGAACCGCATCGGCGGGCAGGTGCAACGAGAGCATGGCCTGATGCGCCGCATGGTAATGCCAGAGTACGACACCGCCCGCCACGGCCTGCACCAGCAGCAGAAACAGGATGTTGCCCGCCAGCTTTTTAGAGAGGGAGTTGAAGAGGTTCTTCTCGAAGAATGTGTATAGTGACTTGATCGTTTCCATGCGCTATCCCTGTACATGCGGGGGGAGGCTGTTCAGGCCCTCCCCCCGCTGTTTCGTCACGGAATTACCCCGGTATCATCCAGGTAAAGACATAGGCCTGGAGATAGACGATTATCCCCATGATGGTGGTAAGGAACAGCGCGTGTTTCAGGGTAAAACGGAACAGGTTCCCCTCCTCCCCCACCAGGCCCGTTGCGGCGCAGGCAACGGCGATGGATTGGGGAGAGATCATCTTGCCCATGACCCCGCCGCTGGTGTTGGCAGCGCCGGTCAAGAGCGGGTTCAGGCCGAGCTGCTCGGCGGTAACCTTCTGCAGGCCGCCGAACAGGACGTTGCTGGAGGTGTCGGAACCGGTCAGGAAGACCCCCAGCATGCCGAGGAACGGAGCCAGGAAGGGGAAGAAGCTGCCGGTCTTGGTAAAGGCGATGCCCATGCTCGTGGTCATTCCCGATGCGTTCATGACAAAGGCCAGCCCCACCACCGAGGCAACGGTGATAGCCGGGAAGCGCATGTCGTAGAGGGTTTTGCCGAGCACCTGAAAGACCTCGCCGATGCTTACGCCGCAGATAAGCGCGGAGAGGATGGCGGCAATCAGGATCGATGTGCCGGCGGCGGAGACGAAGTTGAAGTTGAATTTGGCGGCAATCTTGATGGGGAGCTGGTCGCCAAGGGCCTTGTCGAGAGGCTTGAACTGGTCTTTTGCAACGGCCTTTGCCGTCACCAGTTCCTTGACGAGCTTCTGGACATCCTTCTGTTTCTTGGCAATGGCATCAAAGGCGGCGGTCCGTTCCGGGGTAAGCACGGCGCCTTGGCCGGCCAGCCCCTGCTCGATGGGGAGTATCTTGGCTTCCAGCCCCTTGAGCTCGGTCAGGGCCACGGCTGCGGCCGCCTGTTTCGGATCTGCGGCGGCAAGGAGGGGGAGCTGTTTGTCGATCTCGGCTGTTATGACCGCCACCTTCTTCACCCCATCCTCGGGCTTGGACACCTTTTTCACGATAGCGCCATCCAGGCCGTCGACGGGGATCAGGATGGCGCTTTTGTTGAGGGCCGGCTTGATGGACGGGATGCCCCAGATCAGGACCATGACGGTAAGGGCGAGATAGGGGGCCCAGGCGCGAGCGACCTGTGCTCCGGTATAGCTATGGTTTTCTTTCCCCGCAAACTCGGGCTCATGGTCAAAGGTCCAGGTCTCTTTCGGATGCCAGAACTTGAGCAGGATCACCAGGGCCACGATGGTCGAAAGGGAGGCGATGATGTCAGGCAGATAGGGGCCCAGATAGCTGGCGCAGCCCCATTGGGCCACGGCAAAGGTCACGCCGCAGACGATGATGGCGGGCAGCACCTCGATGGTTTTCTTCCAGCCGACCATGATCATGATCACGTAGAACGGGATGAATACCGAGACCAGCGGGAGTTGATGGGCAACCATCTTGGAAAGCTTCATGCCGTCATCGGTGTAACCCATGACACCGGCCAAGGCCACGACAGGAATCCCGATGGCGCCGAAGGCGACCGGCGCGGTATTGGCTATCAGGCAGACGCTTGCCGCATAAAACGGACGAAATCCCAGCCCGACCAGGGTTGCACCGGCAATGGCAACCGGTGTGCCGAAACCGGCGGCCCCCTCGATGAACGCACCGAAACAGAAGGCTATCAGGAGCGCCTGGAGGCGCCGGTCACCGGTGAGTCCGGCAAGGGAAGCCCGGATGATCTCGAACTGCCCACCCTTGACGGTGATATTATAGAGGAGAATGGTGGTCACAACGATGTAGAAGACCGGGAAAAGGCCGAAGGCCGCCCCCTGAAGCGTGGCCAGCCCGGCCAGCTTGGCCGGCATCCCCCATACGGCAATGGCGATGGCAATTGCCGAAGCCACCGCCAGGGGACCCGCCTTGTGGGCCTTCATCTTCAAAACCGCCAGACAGACAAAGATGACGACGAGTGGAAGGGCGGCCACCAGGGCCGACATCCCGAGACTTCCTGCTACCGGGGTGTAGGTTTGAATCCAGGGCATGACAGTTTACTCCTTTCCTTTGTGGGGGGTGGTGTATGGCTGCGTGAACAAGTCGTTATGCCCGCCGGCTCCAGGTTTCCACGTGCCGCGGCGGTAGAATAGAATCGGGTTTTGTTTATTTGTATTACCAATTATCCTTTTACAAAAATCCTGTCAATATATTTTTTTCAATCGCTGCAATATGCCTATTGACATAGGACATAAAGATGAATTACCCTGCCTGTAAAGTGGTTTTACCAAATAAATTTCATAGAAAACACACTGCCGTGCCCACACGCTTCACGGACAACGGCGGTTGCATCAATCAAACAGCTTTACACCTATAAACACAATTTCGATATCATCAAACACTGATAAAAAACAGGAAAGGGGATCAAGCATATGTTTGACCGATTCAAGGCCAGGGCCGAGGGGGTCAGCGCCGAGGTCCACCGCTTCGCAACACGGGTCGATACGCTCGCATTCATCGTCCGGTTCCTCAGACAGGAGGGGGTGGCCGACGCGCCCCAGTCCCATGCCGTCTGGGCCGACTGCCCCTTCCTGAACGGGATCGACAGGAAATCGCTTTTGGACGTCCCCGGACTGCGGTTCGATTGCACCCGTGAACTGGCGGCCGACTCCCGGTTCGGCATCAGCCAGGCCGATTGGGCCCTGGCGGACACCGGCACCCTGGTGCAGGATTCCACCGCCATCGAGCAGCGGCTGGTGTCGTCACTCTCCAGCATCCATATCGCCCTGTGCCCCACGGACAGGATACTGGCCGACCTTCCCACGCTCCTGACCCGCATCAACCCGAAGGAGAGCGGCTACATCGCCATGATCACCGGGGCAAGCCGGACCGCGGACATCGAACGGGTGCTCACCATCGGCGTACATGGCCCGGAGCGGCTCATCATCGTCTTTTGCGACGAGCTACACGACTCCGGCACCTCCCCCCTCCCGTCCTCCCCCCGCTGGGGGGAAGAGAATACTCCCTCACCCAGCGGGGGAGGGTTGGGGAGGGGGAATGTCGATGAATTCGGAGGGACAGACCAATGAAGACTGAATTCAAAGAATCCATCAACAAGGCCCTGAACGACGCCAACCTTACCGGCGCCCTGGGCAAGTTTTCCGAGGCGTACAAGGTCAACCGGGCCAAGGCGTACGAGGGGATCGACTTCGAGGCGCTACGCAGCCGCATCGCCGAGATAAAGTCCTCTGCTGCTGCACAGCTCGACCGGCTTTCCGGGGAGTTTACGAAAAACGCCGAGGCAGCCGGCGCCAAGGTATTCAGGACCAGCGACCCGGCTGCCGTCAGAGAATACATCCTGAAGGTGGCCCAGAAAAACGGCGTCAAGTCCATTGTCAAATCCAAGTCCATGGCTACCGAGGAGATCCACCTCAACCCCTTTCTGGAAAAGGCCGGCATAGAGGTGGGCGAGACGGACCTGGGGGAGTGGATCATCCAGCTTGCCGGCCAGACCCCGTCACACATGGTCATGCCGGCCATCCACATGACCAAGGAGGAGGTCTCGGACCTTTTCAGCAAGGAGGTCAACGAGCGGCTCTCCTCCGACATCCCCCGGCTGGTCAAGGTGGCCCGTGAGCAGTTGCGCACCAAGTTCCTCAATGCCGACATGGGCATCTCAGGCGGGAACATCGCCATTGCCGAGACCGGCAGCATCGTGCTCATGACCAACGAGGGGAACGCCCGGCTGGTCACCTCCCTGCCCAAGATCCATATCGCCCTGGTGGGGATCGAAAAGCTGGTGGAACACTATAGCGACATCGCGCCGATCCTCCAGGCGCTCCCCAAGAGCGCCACGGCCCAACTCCTGACCAGCTACGTCTCCATTATCACCGGCCCCACACCCACCACGGACGGTTCCCTGAAGGAGATGCACATCATCCTGATGGACAACCGGCGGAGCGAGATGGCTGCTGACCCGAAATTCAAGCAGGCGTTGCAGTGCATCCGCTGCGCCTCCTGCCTCAACGTCTGCCCGATCTTCCGCCTCGTGGGCGGCCACGTGTTCGGCAAGGTCTACACCGGCGGCATCGGCACCATCCTGACCGCATGGTTCGACGAACTGAAGCAGTCCGAGGATATCCAGGGACTCTGCATCCAGTGCGGCAACTGCAAGGAGGTCTGCCCCGGCAAGATCGACATCCCGGAGTTGATCATGGAGATCAGACGCCGCCTGGTGAAGGACCAGGGGGTGCCATTGCTCCAGAAGGCAATCTACAGCGTGGTGAACAACCGCAGGCTGTTCCACGGCATGCTGCGGGCCGCCTCCATCGCCGGGAAGGCGGTTGCGACAGGAGGTTTCATCCGCCACCTTCCCCTGTTCCTGGCCGACCTGACCGACGGCCGCAGCCTGCCGGCCATCGCGGAGGAGCCGTTCCGGGACCGGTTCAAACAGATCAAACAGCCCGCATGCACGGAGAAGGCCGCCTTCTACGCGGGCTGCCTCATCGACTTCGCCTACCCGGAGCAGGGGGAGGCGCTGGTCAAGATCTTGAACAAGGCCGGCATAGAGGTGGTCTTCCCGGAGGAGCAGACCTGCTGCGGCGCACCTGCCCGCTACAACGGCGCCTACGAGGTGGCGGCCGGCAATGCGGTGGACAACATCCGCGCCCTGCTGGCCGAGGACGTGAAGTACGTGGTCTCGGCCTGCCCCACCTGCACGGTTGCCCTGGAGCACGAGTTCATCAATAACTTCGAGAGCCTGGGGCAGAGCGAATGGCTGCCGCAAGCCAGGGAACTGGCCGCAAAGACGGTGGATTTCTCCACCCTGGTGAAACGGCTGGTGGACGAGGGTCGCTTAACCCTGAAAGAGGGACAGAACCTGGGCAAGGTCACCTACCACGACTCCTGCCATTTGAAGCGGACGTTGCGAGTCCACGAGGAGCCGAGGGAGTTGCTGCAAAAGGCCGGGTATGAGGTGACCGAGATGTTCGAGTGCGACATGTGCTGCGGCATGGGCGGCTCCTACTCCCTCAAGCTGCCCGAGATCTCGGCCCCGATCCTCCAGCGCAAGCTGAAGAACATCAAGGATACCGGCGCCCCGGTGGTTGCCATGGACTGTCCCGGCTGCGTCATGCAGATCAGGGGAGGATTCGATCAGGCAGGCGGCGATGTGAAGGTGAGGCATACGGCGGAGTTGCTGGCGGAGCGGTTGGAAGGGTGATGTTTTCTTACGCCCCCTCCCTTGACGGGAGGGGGTTGGGGGGGTGACGGTACAAATCCAGGAACAGTTTTCCATTTGCCGAAATGATTTACTAATGCGGCAAAATGCTTCTACCAATTTCAACTAGCTTTAAAAGGCCACTTGCATACCTGTATTGCGATTCCTCAACTGGTTGCTTGTTGCAATGCGTTAAATCAACAATCCAATCTGAAACTTCATCAATATAAAACTTGCGGCGGTAGTTTTCACTCCGCAGATCCCACACTGGGAAATATGGATCATGTGCAGACGCATTTCTTAAGCATCTTACAAAGCAGCAAAAATCCTTTATTTTGCAATCAGGGTGTTGAAGCCTATTTGAGATAGATACCTCAAGTAAAGAATCTAAAGATATGGCAAGATTTTGCGTTGAGATTTTCTCCATAGACCATGCAGCTTGGCTGAAATCTACACCCGATATATCAATTGGGTAGGGACCAAGGTAGACCTCAAGCAAAGAACAATCCATTTTTCCTATACCAAAAGAATGGATATTCCTAACATGTAAGGATAAAATGAACTGGTTTCTTGCAATTTTTAAGGTGGTTAAATAATCCATTAAATTGACGCATAACCTCCTTATTGGTCGAATCTCGCAATCATATCAACCGTTCCCACCAGCCTCCCAACCATCTCCCGCACCCTCACCGGAAACAACCGCCCCATCTCCCGCAGTCGCCCGACATTCAGCATCTCCAACTCCAATTCATCCGCGAACGGCAGCGCATTGCGGTAGTAGACGTAATCCAGCAGCGCCTTTTCCGGGGTGGCCAGGTTATACCCCTCCCGCGCCTCGAAGCCGAAGTAGAGCTTGTCCGCGATATGAGAGTATTCAATGGCGACATCGCGCCAGAGGAGATTGCGGCTGACGCCGACCGCCGTGCTGAGCGTGACGACCGTGCAGACCGTGGGAACCTGAATGATGACCCCGTGCAGGTGCAAAGCCCATTCGGCACTGATGTAGGAAGGGGTGCGCACGAAACAAGCCGCCTCCTCCAGCGTGGGGTCCGGTTTCAGCCGGCTGTTGACATAAACCCCTCGCGTCAGCCGGGTGATGAAGCCCCGCTCAAGGGCCCGGGTGAGGAACACATTGGCATTGGCGGTGAACTTGAGCAGATCGGCGGAACGGAACAGCGCGGGAAGGGCTTGCAGGGTATCGATGGTGCTCATGACGGGATCACCACGCCGCTCTCCCGCAGTTCGCGGAACAGCCCCTTCACGGCATCCAGAAACGGGCGATAGCCGCCGTTGCGACAGGCCGTCATGACCTCCGGCGACAGGAACCGCCCCAGGTCATTTTCAATCGCATCACACAGGTCGCTGTCGGCTGTCTCGAACCATTCGGGCTGGCGCTGCGCCTTGAACGGAAACGCATAACATGTAAGCTTCCGTTCAACCACCTCACGGATGGCCGGCACCTGCAACCGCTCCCGCAGATGCCAGACGTCGTAGATATCCCGCCCCTTCAGGTAGGGGCGTTCCAGCAAGGCCCGCACCTTATCGGAAAGGATCTCTTCCAAGGTCTCGACCACCATCACCGAATTGGGACGGGGGATGCGGAACTCTCCCGCCGCAATCAGGTAGGATACCGCGCCCTGCATCCCCAGCACACGAGGTTCGGTCGCCAGCGCCACCCCTTCGCGCAACCGCTCGCATTCGATCTTCACCATGATCCTGTCACGCGCATTCTGCTGTTCAAAGGCCACCCGCCAAACGATACCTTCATCACGCTGCCCACGTGGGGTAAGCGTAAAACGGCCAGGCCCGAAATGGGCAATGGATTCACGGGTAACGGGCAACTCTATGGCCTGCATCAATCGTTCGAGTGCGGGACGTTCCAGGTGGGTGACAAAGTCCAGGTCTTCGGAAAAGCGCCCGCCGTTGTGGCACCAGCGGATGGCGGTGCCTCCCTGGAAAACAAGACGGGAGCTTTCGGGACGGGTGTAGATATGCTGGAGGAGGATAAGCTGAAACAGCTCGGAACGTCGAATATGTCGTTCAGTGTAAGTCTTCATATGTTTAGCTTGTAACACATTTTTGTATTGCTAGCTAAACATTTATTTATCCTTAACCCGCCCACAACGCCGTCACCGGCACAAGCCAGAGTTTGTCATCAAATGGCATAAGCTGGTCGCCTAGAGCACTAAAACTACCGGCCCCTTCTATCCGACCCTTTCTTTATTGGACAGGCAAAACCAAGCCACGCATCCTGCCTTATCCGCAGTATTTTTTTTGCAAATTTTAATTTGCAGTTTATTAAAGAGTGCGTATAGTTTTCAGGGGTGCCAGCCCCGACAGCATTACAACCAGCGCCCCTCACCTTTTAAGCAAAGGAGGTAATCCATGAAAATAATTTCAGCCTTATTCCGGTCGCGATTACAGATACATGTCGTGACAGCCGTGCTGACGCTTTTCGCCCTGTGCAGTGTCGTGCCTGCGACAGCGGCGGAGCCGCCGGCTGCCACGGTGAATGGCAGGGTCATCACCAACGCCGAGGTGGAAGCCTATCTGGACACCCACCAGCTTCCGCGCGAGTATGCGCTGAGGGACCTGATCGACCTGATGCTTCTCAAAGCGGCGGCAACGGAACTGCGGGTAAAACTGCCCGATGAACCCTGGAGTTCCGACGACCAGGCCGGAGTGGAGCGTGTTGTTGCCCAGGGGATCGGCATCGAGGCGGCCAAGCCCCGTATCGATCTTATCGTTGACCACGCCTGGCTCAAGGATGCGGAGAATGCCACGGAACGGGCGGCCGGCCAGGGAGTGCTGGAAAAACTGAGGGCATTGGCCGTGGAGGGGGCAACGATCCCGGAGGCCTTTGCCCGGATGCAACTTGATGGCAGTCTCTGGCATATCGGCGATCATGAGGAATATCCGTACGAGGCTATCCCGGCCGAGGCGCGGGACATGCCTCCGGGTGCCATATCCCCGATTATTCCCGGTGACGGCGGGCTGCATCTCTTCAGGATTTATGAGAAGAAACAGTCACAGGGCCCCATTGAGGTGATCAGTTCTCAACTGCGGGATGAACTGCGCCGGCGTGCCACCATCGAGCAACCTGCGTGGTGAATGAATGAAACGGGATTGGTGGCTTGCTTTTTATTCTGAATCCGTGTAAAAAATGTCACAGACAATTTTACGGCGATGGAGTTCGCCATAACCGCTTGCAAAAACTGATGACTCCTGCTCTTCAAAACCGAGGGCAGGAGTTTTTTCTTACGCGGGCTGTTGTGACAACATCCGAAAGCCCCGTTATAATCATGCAAGGAGAACGCGATCGATGAAGACTGCCGCAACAATTGCCCTGTTCTGCGCAGGCGGGGGGCTTACCCGCTACTATCTCTCGGGCTGGGTCTACACCCAACTGGGCCGGGCCTTTCCCTACGGCACCTTTGCCGTCAATGTCATCGGCGCCTATTTCATTGGCGTAATCATGGAATTGGGATTGCGCAGCACCGCCATCTCCGATACGTTGCGCCTGGGGCTGACAGTCGGCTTCATGGGTGGCTTGACGACCTTCTCCACCTTCAGCTACGAAACCTTCAAACTGCTGGAGGATGGCCAGTTCCTGGTAGCCTTTGCCAATGTGCTGGCGAGCGTGGTGGTCTGCCTGGTGTGTACTTGGTTGGGGATTATTACGATTCGTACATTGACATAACAGGAGGAAAGCAATGACAAAACTGACGGGCGAAAATGTCTTGATGCGGATCTTTATCGGGGAGAGCGACCGTTTCGAGCACAAACCGTTGTATGAGGCGTTGGTGGAATTGCTGCGGGCAGAGGGTTTTGCCGGGGCCACGGTCCTGCGCGGCGTGTGCGGTTTCGGCGCCCACAGCGTCTATCATACCCAGAAGCTATTGGACCTTTCCGCCGACCTGCCGCTGATCGTCGAGGTGGTGGACAGCCAGGAACGGATCGACGCCATCATGCCCCGCATCGACGAGATGATGGGTGGCGGCATGATCACCCTGGAGAAGGCCACGGTGATCCGTTACAGCCACAATCCGGACAAGCATTAATTCCCCTCGCTTTGCGCCTTCAACGCCTCCATCTGGTAATGCGCCCGCAATGCGTCCGCAATCTCGGCAATATCTCCCGCCATGATCGAATCCAGGCGATACAGCGTCAGACCGATGCGGTGGTCGGTCATGCGCCCCTGGGGGAAGTTGTAGGTGCGGATGCGCTCGCTCCGGTCGCCGGAACCGACCTGCTGCTTGCGGTCCGCTGCCAGCTTGGCATTCTGATCCTGAAGGATGGTGTCGAGGATGCGGGTCTTCAAGACCTTCATGGCCTTGGCCCGGTTCTTGATCTGGCTCCGTTCCTCCTGGCAGGCCACCACCGTGCCGGTGGGGAGGTGGGTGATGCGCACGGCCGAATCGGTGGTGTTGACGTGCTGGCCGCCGGCGCCCGATGAGCGATAGACGTCGATCTTCAGGTCATCCGGCCTGATGTCGATATCCACGTCCTCGGCCTCGGGCATGATGGCCACGGTGCAGGCGCTGGTGTGAATGCGCCCCTGGGCCTCGGTCTCGGGCACGCGCTGCACGCGGTGGGTACCGGACTCGTACTTGAGCTTGGCATATACCCCCTCCCCTTCCACCGAGGCAATGACCTCCTTGAAGCCGCCCCGCTCCGACTCGGAGGCGGAAATGATCTCCACCCGCCAGCGGTTGGCGTCGGCAAAACGAGAATACATGCGGAACAGGTCGCCGGCGAACAGGCCAGACTCGTCCCCGCCAGTGCCGGCGCGGATCTCCAGGATGACGCTTTTGTTGTCATTGGGGTCCTTGGGCAGGAGCAACACCTGGATATCCGCCTCAAGCTGCTCCTTCTCGGCCTCCAGACTCTTCAGATCCTCCTCGGCCATCTCCTTCATGTCCGGGTCTGCCAGCATCTCGCGGTTGTCGTCGATCTCTGCCAGCACCTTGCGCCAGCGGCGATAGGCCGCCACCAACTCGGTCAGATCGGCGTGTTCGCGGGAATACTTGCGGAACTCCGGCTGATTGGATATCACTGTCGGATCGGAAAGCAGCGCCTCCAACTCCTGGTAGCGCCGTTCTAATTCTTCTATCTTGTCGAACATTTATAACCTCAGAATTATATTATCCACGAAGGGCACGAAGCGACACAAAGAAAGGCCTAAAGCGGTCTCTCACAAAGGCACAGAGGCACCAAGGAAAAACAAACTAAAAATAACCTCAAGATGCAGCTTCTCTTTGTGCCTTTGTGAGCTTTGCGTGAGAACGTTTGTGGTTATTCCCTTCGTGAATCTTCGTGTCCTTCGTGGACAGGATTTACACAACTAATCTGTCATCCGCATACCCGGCATTCACTTCCAGCGCCTCGTTCAGGGAACGTATCGCCACCTCCAACTGGGCATCGTCCGGCTCGCGGGTGGTAAGGCGCTGCAAGGCCAGGCCGGGGGCGATGACCAGCTTCACCAGGGGGTTGCCATCGTTCTTGGCGCTCCACCGGAGAAATTCGTAGGAGATGCCGGCGATCAACGGCAGGAGCACGATGCGCGAACCGGCCTTGAGGTAGAACGGCCAGAGTTTGGGGATCAACGAGAATACCGCAATGCTGACCAGCATGACGATCAGCAGGAAACTGGTGCCGCAACGGGGATGCAGCCGGCTGTATTTACGCACGTTCTCCACGCTCAGCTCTTCACCCGCCTCGAAGGCAAAGATCGACTTGTGCTCGGCACCGTGGTACTGGAACACGCGCTGGATGTCCTTCATGCGCGAGATGCCCCAGATATAGAGCAGGAATATAATTACCCGGATTACGCCGTCCACCAGATTGAAGACGATGTTGTTGGTGCCGATAACGGGAGTCAACAGCTTGGTCAAATAGAGCGGAAACAGGAAAAACAGGGCAATGCCGAAACCGAAAGCCACCGCCATGGTGCCTGCCAGGGCCCAGGAGGAAACCTCTCCCCCACCCTTCTCCTCCTCACCCGCCTTTTCCTCTTCCGTCATGGCCTCGTTGGCCGAGAAATTGAGCGCCTTGATGCCGATGATCAGTGATGTGAACAGGGCAACAGCCCCGCGCACGATGGGCAGTTTGACCAGCGGGTAGCGTTCGGAGAGCGGTACGACCAGTTCCCTTTTGACCACGATCTCGCCGTCGGGACGACGCACGGCAATGGCCACGGATCGCGGGGCACGCATCATGACCCCCTCGATAACCGCCTGACCACCTACATTGATTTTTTCCATATAACCTTTCATTTTGCAGGGGTCGAGACTACATAGGACCTATACGTCATATAGGTCCCATTGGTCACAGAGACATGAAAACCCCAATTATTCCAGATTTTTAAAGTACTCCCGCACCTCGGCCGTCTGGCCGCAGCAGAACTGCCCTTCGGGACAGGGGGCGCCGACGCAGCCCGGCCCGGCTTCGCGGAAGATGACCGGAGCGACCTTTTTCACCACCCTGAGCATCTCTATCGCCATCTCGCGGATCTCCCACTGGGCACGCTGGCAACAGCGCAAGGCAAAGAAATGCAGCAACTCACGGGCGTTCATGGTCATGATGATCTTGGACTCGGTGGCATTGGGCAGGATATAGCGGGCGTCCTCGGGAGGAATTCCCAGATCCACTAACTGGGCATATGCCTTGTGGACAGTCTCGGACATGAAGGCAAAAATCTGCCGGGCATCGGCGTTCTCGGCGATCGTGTCCGGCATGATCGAGGTAAACTGGTCCTTGTGCGACACGTAGCGCTGCGATTGCTGGGAGAAGGAAGCGATGCGGTGCCTGACCAGTTGATGGGTGGTCACGCGCGAAACCCCCTCGATGCCAAAGGTGAAGGAGACGTGCTCAAGCACCGAGTGGTGCCCCAGGGACATGATCTTGTCCAGAAACTGTTCGATATCGGCCGTTTCGAGCTTTGCTCGCAGATCATTGATGGAAACCGGCGAGTAACAGAGACGGGCGGCCAGCGCCACGGTCAATTCGGGATTGGGGGTATGTTCGATAAGGGTAACGTTCATAATGTCCCATTCAAGTAAAATACAAAAAAGGGGATTTGTCTTGTGACAAAACCCCCCTTGCACGTTGAACCGATGGAAAGCTACAGTTGGCCGTAACGCTTCTTGAACCGCTCCACGCGGCCGGCAGTGTCAATGAGTTTCTGCTTGCCGGTGAAGAACGGATGGCAGGCGGAGCAAATCTCGGTGTTGATCTCCTGACGGGTGGAACGGGTCTGGAACGTATTGCCGCACAGACACTTCACGGTCACTTCGGAATACACGGGGTGAATACCTTCTTTCATTTCTTCCTCCTTCTATCTTCGCAGCAAAAGTAATGCAGTGGTTAGCGGCAAATTTTTATGTTAGCGATTCGTACTTATTTTTGCAACCCTTTTTTTCCTACTTTGACATGGAGTCCAGGAAATTCTGGTTCGTTTTTGCCTCCGACAACTTGTCCAGGAGGAATTCCATGCTGTCCACCACGTTCATGGGATGCAGCACCTTGCGCAGGATCCAGATGCGGTTGAGGGAGACCTTCTCGATCAGCAACTCTTCCTTGCGGGTACCGGACTTGTTGATGTCGATTGCCGGGAAGGTGCGCTTCTCCACCAGCTTGCGGTCGAGATGCAACTCCATGTTGCCGGTCCCCTTGAACTCTTCGAAGATGACCTCGTCCATCTTGCTGCCCGTGTCAACCAGGGCAGTGGCAATGATGGTCAGCGACCCCCCTTCCTCGATGTTACGGGCCGCACCGAAGAAACGTTTTGGCTTGTGCAGGGCGTTGGAGTCCACACCGCCGGAAAGGATCTTGCCGGAGGGGGGGATGACGGTGTTGTAGGCACGGGCCAGGCGGGTGATGGAATCCAGCAGGATAACCACGTCGCGCTTGTGTTCAACCAGGCGTTTGGCCTTTTCTATCACCATTTCCGCCACTTGGACGTGACGTGTGGCAGGCTCGTCAAAGGTTGAAGACACCACCTCGCCGTTGACCGATCGCTGCATGTCGGTCACCTCCTCCGGGCGCTCGTCGATCAGGAGAACGATCAGGTAGACCTCTGGGTGGTTGGTGGCGATGGAATTGGCGATGTTCTGGATCAGCATGGTCTTGCCGGTGCGGGGAGGCGCCACGATCAGGCCGCGTTGTCCCTTGCCGATAGGCGCCACCAGCTCGATCACCCTCATGGGCATGTTGTCGGGGGTAGTCTCCAGCTTGAGCTTCTCGTTCGGGTAGAGCGGGGTCAGGTTGTCGAACAGAATCTTGTCACGGGCCACCTCGGGCGGCTCATGGTTGACCTCCTCCACCTTGAGCAGGGCAAAGTAGCGTTCTCCCTCCTTGGGGGGACGGATCTGGCCGGAAACCGTGTCGCCGGTGCGCAGATTGAAGCGCCTGATCTGGCTGGGAGAAACATAGATATCGTCCGGGCCGGGCAGATAGTTATAATCCGTGGCGCGCAGGAAGCCGAAACCATCCTGGAGGGTCTCCAGCACACCCTCGCCGTAGATCGAGCCGTTCTGCTCGGTTTGGGCATTGAGAATGGCAAAGATCAGATCCTGCTTGCGCAGACTGGATGCCCCCTCAATGTTGAGTTCGCGGGCGATGGTATTGAGCTCGCTGATTTTTTTGCCCTTAAGTTCCTGTAGGTTCATCGGTTCTCCTGCACGTCAAACGGCGTGCGCAATGCGGCTGCAAAGATAGATGTTCAGCGGGATTGGATGATGAAATGGAATTGTGTTTTGACTATGACCTCAAATGCGTCAATGGAGAGGAAAGTGCCCTGGCAGGAAACTTCCTGAATAAACTAACATCATGATATGTCAAAGGGTTCGTTACAATAATAGTTATTTTTCGAAGGATATGTGGGGTCGTAAACAATGATGCCGTTCTGAAAACGTCCGGGGTTGAAAATGACGTTACCTCCATTGTCTTTGCCTTGTCAACAAAAAATAAGCACTATTCCACCATGTTCGCCGTTATTTGTCTTGACCGTGCCATGGCCCAGGCTATATAAATGCTCATGGTTACCTGTCTGATCGTATTCCAGCCCGGATTATCGAGCCCATGACTCCCCTCGAACTTGCGCTCGTGGCAAGCATATTCTGCGCTCTTTCCGGTGTCCCGGCCTTGTTGCCCCGCACCCCGCTGTTCCTCGGCCGCAAGATCGCCTGCTGCTTCACCTCCGTGGCAACGGTCGCCGGTCTGGCCGCCACGGCGGAGATTCTGCTGGGCGACAGCAGGGTCGAAACCATTGAGATGGCCTGGCGACTCCCCATCGGCACACTCCTCTTCCGGCTCGATCCGCTCTCGGCCTTCTTCCTGATCCCCGTATTGATTGTCGGCGTCTGCATCTCGCTCTATGGATGCGGCTACTGCGCCACATCCCCCGACAACCGGGGCGAATCGCTGCTGACCTTCTACCTCGGCACATCCGTGGCGGCCATCATCGTGCTTCTGCTCTCCGCCAACGGCATCACCCTGCTCTTCTTCTGGGAGGGAATGGCCCTGCTGGTGTTCATGGCCATGTGCCTGGAGCATAGCCGTCCGGAGGTACGCAATGCGGGGCTCCAGTACCTGGTGGCCAGCCATGTGGTAACCATTTCCCTGGTCGTATTGTTTTCGCTGCTCTCCCCCGATGTGGGTTTTCCGTTTCCCAGGACCGGAAGCATAAACCCCGAAGGCATCGGTGCGGTGGCCATCCTGCTGGCTGCCCTGGCCGGTTTCGGGTTAAAGGCCGGCATCATGCCGATGCACATCTGGCTCCCCAGCGCACACGCCAACGCCCCGAGCCATGTCTCGGCCCTGATGTCGGGCATTGTCCTCAAGATGGGGATCTACGGACTGTTGCGCACGATCTCCTTCTTCAGCCCACCCCCGCTCTGGTGGGGCATCCTTTTTCTCTGTCTGGGCATCATATCGGCCGTGGTCGGCGTGCTCTTCGCCATCGGCCAGCATGACATCAAGCGCCTTCTGGCGTATCACAGCATCGAGAATATCGGCATCATCGTCATGGGGATCGGTGTGGCCCTGACCGGGCTTGCCACGGGCAACCGCATCCTGTTCGTGCTCGGCATGGCCGGTGCCCTGCTGCACGTGCTTAACCATGCCCTGTTCAAATCCCTGCTCTTCCTGGGAGCCGGTTCGGTCATACACCTCACCGGCACCCGCGATATCGACCGCATGGGAGGTTTGTCGCGGGCGCTCCCCCTGACCTCCGTGGCCTTCCTGACCGGGGCCGTGGCCATTTGCGGGCTCCCCCCGCTGAACGGCTTTGTCAGCGAGTTCCTGATCTATCTCGGCATCTTCAAGGGGTTCGGCGAATCATCCGGCAAGGCCGCCGGTTTCCTGGCCCTGGCCGCGCCTGCCCTGGCGCTCACCGGCGGGTTGGCGGTGGCATGTTTTGTCAAGGTCTACGGCTGCGCCTTCCTGGGAACACCCCGCGCACCCCTGCCGAAACCGCACGAAAACAGTTCCATGACCGGGGCCATGGCCATGCTGGGCAGCATCTGCATTGTGATCGGCGTAGTACCGTTTCTGGTAGTCCAACTGATTGAACCGGTCATCTCCTGCCTCTTTCCACACCAGGGTAGCGTGCTCCCCTCCATCCAGACCACGGCGCACCTCTACGGGTTAAGCGCCGCCGCCGCAATCCTGTTTCTCATGGTGATCCTGCTGGTCGTGTTCTACGTCAACCGTCTCAAGGCCATACCCAGCGGCGAGACCGGCACCTGGGACTGTGGCTATGCGGCGCCCTCCGCCAGCATGCAGTACACCGCTTCATCGTTTGGCGGGATGCTGGTGGGCATCTTCTCGGCCATCCTGCACCCTGAGCGCCATGAGCCCGACATAACGGGTTTTTTCCCCGGTAAAAGCCGGTTCCACTCCCACGTCCCCGAGGTGGTGCTCGACCAGGGGATTATGCCGTTCTTCACCGCCGTGGACCGGCGGTTTGCCCACATTCGACGCATGCAGAACGGCCAGTTGAATCGTTATATCCTCTACATCGTGGTCGCAGTGATCGTACTGCTGGCCCTGTCCGACTTTTTGTAACCCCGATAAATTGGATTGTAATTTACTAATGAAAGGATGCCTGTGAAGGGTCAAAGCCTGATCGATGCCATTGGCAACACACCACTGGTTGCCATCACCACCATCAACCCCAATCCCCACGTCACCATTCTGGCCAAGCTGGAGGGAAACAATCCCGGCGGCTCGGTCAAGGACCGCCCAGCGCGCCAGATGATCCTGGCAGCTGAAAAGAGCGGCGAACTGACCCCTGATAAAATAATTCTCGAACCCACGTCCGGCAACACCGGCATTGCCCTGGCCATGATCGCGGCCGCCCGTGGCTACCGCATCAAACTGGTCATGCCCGCCTGCGTCAGCACCGAACGGCGCAGCGTCCTGGAGGCATATGGCGCGGAGATCGTTCTCTCGCCGGGCTGCGAGGCCACGGACGGCGCCATCCGGATGGCCCACGCGATCTATGGGCAGGCCCCGCATACCTATTACATGCCCAACCAGTACGCCAACCCCAACAACACCCTGGCCCACTACGAAACCACCGGCCCCGAGATCATGGAGCAGACCAACGGCGGCATCACCCATTTCGTGGCCGGCATGGGGACCAGCGGCACCCTGATGGGTACGGCGCGCTATTTTCACGAGGCCAAGCCGGATGTGCGGATCATCGGCATCGAACCGGTGCTGGGGCACAAAATCCAGGGGCTCAAAAACATGAAGGAAGCCATCGTGCCGCCCATCTACGACGAAGGGGCGCTGCACCGCAAGATGGTGGTGGAGGACGACAACGCCTTTGAAACGGCCCGCCAACTGGCGATCCGGGAAGGGATCTTCTGCGGCATGTCCGGCGGCGCCGCCGTGGCCGGCGCGCTGAAGCTGGCGGAGGAACTGGCGTCCGGCACTATCGTGGTCATCATCCCCGATCGCGGTGACCGCTACCTGAGTACCAACCTGTTCAAATCGATCTGCGCCAACTGCCCGCCCTGACGGCGGTTCGAGGTTCTCTGTTAAAACTCGCCTTTGAACCTCGAACCGTTCGCCAACCTCCTTGACCGCACCGTTCAAAGCTGATATTTTACGAATTCTTTATTTACTTCTGTGTAATTTATCCCCCATCGGAGGAACACTGTGACTTTTCAGGATCTCATCCTCTCCCTGCAGGGTTATTGGGCCAAACAGGGGTGCGTTATCCAACAACCCTATGATACCGAGAAGGGCGCGGGCACCTTCAATCCGGCCACCTTCCTGCGCGTCCTCGGCCCCGAACCGTGGAACGTGGCCTACGTGGAGCCATCCCGCCGCCCGACGGACGGCCGTTACGGCGAAAACCCCAACCGCCTGCAGCACTACTACCAGTTCCAAGTGATCATGAAACCGTCGCCCATGAACATCCTCGACCTGTACCTGGATTCATTGCGCGCCTTTGGCCTCGACCCGGCAAAACACGACATCCGTTTCGTGGAGGACGATTGGGAGTCGCCCACCCTGGGCGCATGGGGTCTGGGGTGGGAGGTCTGGCTGGACGGCATGGAGATCACCCAGTTCACCTATTTCCAGCAGGCGGGCGGCATCGATCTCAAGCCGGTCGCCTCCGAGATCACCTACGGTTGCGAACGCATCGCCATGTACCTGCAAGGAGTGGACAACGTCTATGACCTGGAGTGGGTAAAGGGGATCAAGTACGGCGATATCCACCATGAAAGCGAGGTGGAGTTTTCCCGCTACAACTTCGAGGAGGCCGATGTCGCAATGCTCCTCCAGCTCTTTACCATGTATGAGAAGGAGTGCCTGCGCCTGGCGGAGAAACAACTGGTCCTGCCGGCCTACGACTATGTCATGAAATGCTCCCACACCTTCAACCTGCTGGACGCCCGCGGCGCCATCTCGGTTACTGAACGCGCTTCGTACATCGGTCGCGTGCGCAACGTGGCCCGCATCTGCGCCGAAGGCTACCTGGCCATGCGTGAGCGACTGGGCTTCCCGCTCTTGAAAGGAGGTGCGGCACGATGAGCACCAAGGAACTGTTTCTGGAGATCGGCACCGAAGAGATACCAGCCGGCTTCATCACCCGCGCCATGACCGAGATGGAGGCCATGATCGCCAAAGAGCTGACAAATGCCCGGCTCTCCTTCGGCGAGATCCGAACCCTGGCCACGCCGCGCCGCCTGGCCCTGGTTGTAAAAGATATCCCGGCCGTACAGCCCGACGCTGAGATCACCGCCATGGGCCCTTCAAAAAAGGCAGCCTTTGACAGCGACGGCAAACCGACCAAGGCAGCCGAGGGGTTTGCCCGGGGCCAGGGGGTGGATGTCTCCCAGCTCACGGTGATCACCACCGAAAAGGGCGACTACCTGGCGGTGACCAAGCAGGAGACCGGCCGGCCCGCCTTTGAACTCCTGTCCGAGATCCTGCCCAAACTGGTGGCAGACATCCCCTTCAAAAAATCCATGCGCTGGGGCGACCTGGATGTGCGCTTTGCCCGGCCGATCCACTGGATAGTTGCCCTGTTCGACGGCATCGTGGTCCCCTTCGCCTTCGGCAACATCGAGAGCGGCACCATCTCCCGCGGTCACCGCTTCATGGCCAACACCACCTTCCCGGTCAGGGACTTCAATCACTACCTGGAGGAGTGCGAACGGCACTTCGTGATCCCCGACCCCGAACGGCGCAAGGAGATCATCCGCCGCGAAACCCATCGCGTGGCCAAGGCCGCTGGCGGACACCTTCTGCCGGACGAGGAGCTGCTGGAGCAGGTCACCTTCCTGGTGGAATACCCCAGCGCGGTAGCCGGCACCTTCTCGCCCGAATTCCTGAAAGTGCCCAAGGAGGTTCTGATCACCTCCATGCGCAGCCATCAGCGCTATTTCTCCATCGTTGATGAAAACGGCAAACTGATGCCCGGCTTCATCACCATCAACAACACCCTGACCGATGACCCGTCGGTGGTGGTAAAGGGGAACGAGCGGGTCCTGCGCGCCCGCCTCTCCGATGCCCGCTTCTTTTTTGAGGAGGATCAGAAGGTCAAACTGGACGAGCGGGTCGAGGCACTCAAAAAGGTGGTCTACCAGCAGAAACTGGGCACCTCCTTCGAGAAGATGGAGCGCTTCAGCGCCCTGGCCTGCGGACTGGCGAAACAACTCAATCCTGCCGTCGGGGAACAGACCGCCCGGGCCGCACGGCTCTGCAAGGCTGACCTGGTATCCGGCATGGTGGGTGAATTTCCCGAGGTGCAGGGGATCATGGGACGGGAATACGCCCTGCTGGAAGGTGAACAACCGGCCGTGGCCAACGCCATTGCCGAACACTACCTCCCGACCCAGGCCGGGGGCGAACTGCCGGCGAGCGATATCGGCGCCTTTGTTTCCATCGCCGATAAATTGGACACCATCTGCGGCTGCTTCGGCGTCGGGCTCATCCCCACGGGCGCGGCAGATCCCTATGCCCTGCGGCGCGCAACCATCGGCATTATCGCCATCATCCTGGACAAGGGATACCGCCTGTCGCTGACGGCGCTGATCCAACAGTCGCTGGAGCTTTTGTCCGCCAAACTGACCCGGCCGAAAGAGCTGGTGGCCGCCGATGTCCTGGAGTTTTTCCGCGGCCGGTTCGTCAACCAGCTCGCCAACGATGTTGCCGGCGATGCGGTGGATGCCGCCGTTTCGGCCGGATTCGACGACCTGGTGGATGTAAAGGCCCGTATCTCGGCACTGGCCGAGTTCAAGAACCATCCCGATTTTGAACCCTTGTCCGTGGCCTTCAAGCGGGTCGGCAATATCATCAAGGAGGGCACCGATATCCCGGTGGACCCGGCCTTATTCCAGGATGCCGCCGAACAGGGGCTGTACGGGGCATTCCAGGGTGTAAAGGTCGCCGTGGACGGGAAGATCGCCCAAGGGGCCTGGCTGGAGGCGTTGACCGGGATCGCCACTCTGCGCGGACCGGTGGATACCTTCTTCGACAAGGTCATGGTCATGGCCGAGGATGAACGGGTGCGCAACAACCGCCTGGCGCTGCTGACCGCCATTGCCCGCATGTTCGGGCGCATCGCCGATTTCGCACGGATCGCATAAGAGACCTCAACAATGGAACTGCCGGGATCTTTTCTTCACTAACCGCATAAACGAGAGGCCAAGGTATGTCATTCACCACCCGTATCCTTTTAGGCAACGCCGTTGTCGTCTTCATAACGGTAACCGTCATGTCCATCCTGAGCCCCCCGAACCATCTGCTGATCAATCTGGTGGCCGGGGTGCTCATGCTGTTCGGCTCTTCGATTGTGCTTGGCTGGCTCAGCAGCAGGGCCTTTACGCCGCTCTCCGTTGTCACCGCAGCCCTTGAAAAGGCCGCCGCGGGAGACCTTTCGGTACGGGTCCCGAGCGGAGGCTTTGGCGAAATCGCCCGCCTGGGAGCGGCATTCAACACCATGATGAACGACATGAACAAGGCCATGCGCCAGTTCTTCTCGGTCGCGGACATCGTGCGCGACTCGGTCGGCATGGTCAGCTCCACCACCCACTCCATGGCCCTGGCAGCCGAGGACGTAGCCATGCAGGCCGGCACCATCGCCACCGCCAGCGAGGAGATGTCCGCCACGTCGGGCGACATTGCTCGCAACTGCCTGTATGCGGCGGAAAACGCCCAGAAAGCGGTCGAACAGACCCACAGCGGTTCCCAGATCGTCCAGCACAGCGCACAACTGATGGAGAACATCGCCCAGCGAGTGAACGAATCTTCCCTGACAGTCGAAAACCTGGGGCAGCGTTCCGACCAGATCGGCGCCATTGTCAACACCATCCAGGACATTGCCGACCAGACCAACCTGCTGGCGCTCAACGCCGCCATCGAGGCGGCCCGTGCCGGCGAGCAGGGACGCGGCTTCGCCGTGGTGGCTGACGAGGTACGTGCCCTGGCAGAACGCACAACCAAGGCCACTAAAGAGATCAGCACCATGATCAAGTCCATCCAGGGGGAGACCCAGACGGCTGTCAATTCCATGTCCGAAGGGGTGGCGGAGGTCAAGCGCGGCACGGATGAGACGGCCCGTTCCGGCGAGGCGCTGGAGGACATCCTCAACAAGATCAACGAACTGACCATGCAGGTGAGCCAGATCGCCACGGCAGCCGAGGAACAGACCGCCACCACCAGCGAGATCACCCAGAACATCCAGATGATCACCGACGTGGTCAACCGTAACGTGGAGAACGCTCGGAGCACAACCGACGCCACCGGCAAGCTCGCCCAGCAGGTGGACGAACTGCACAAGCTGGTAGGCCACTTCCGGCTGGCCAAGGCGCTGGAGTGGGACACCTCGTTTGCCACGGGCGTAGACCGTTACGACAATGCCCACAAGGTCCTGTTCAAGATGGTCAACGACCTGCACGACGCCATGCAGCAAAAACGGAGCAAAGAGGCCATTGGGCAGATACTGAACGGCCTGGCGGAATACACGGTGAACCATTTTGCCGACGAGGAACGGAGCTTCGCCCAGACCGGTTACCCCGAGGAAGCGCAGCATAAGCAACTGCACAAGAAACTGGTGGACCAGGTGGTGGAGTTGCAGGGCAAATTCAATTCCGGCGAGGCGCTCCTCACCCAGGATGTCATCACCTTCCTGCAGGACTGGCTGATCAACCACATCAAGGGGGTGGACAAGCGGTACGGTCCCCACCTGAGCAAGAACGGAATCAGATGATCGCGATCATAGATTATGGAATGGGCAACCTCCGTTCCGTACAAAAGGGATTTGAAAAGGTAGGCTCCGAAGCGGTAGTCACCGCCGACCCTCGGGTAGTGCTGGAGGCCGAACGTGTGGTACTCCCCGGCGTGGGAGCCTTTGCCGACTGCATGGCCAACCTGGAACAGGCCGGCTTTGTGGAGCCGATCCTGCGGGTCATAGCCCAGGGACGACCGTTTCTTGGCATCTGTCTGGGGCTGCAACTGCTCTTCACCGAGAGCGAAGAGTTCGGCATCCACAAGGGATTGAACGTGATCCCCGGCCGGGTGCTGCGTTTTCCCGAAGGGATGCAACAGGGAGGCGAGGACCTGAAGGTGCCGCACATGGGGTGGAACCAGATCAGCTTTCGCAACCGGCCACCCGCCTTTGCGGGCATCGACGAGGGGGCCAATGTCTACTTTGTCCACTCCTACTATGTTCGTCCGAACGACGACGCGGTCATTGCCACCACCACCGACTACGGCATCGAGTTCTGCTCCGCCATCTGGAAGGACAACATTATCGCCACCCAGTTCCACCCGGAGAAATCCCAGGAGATCGGCTTGCGGATATTGAAGAATTTCGCTGAAATGAAAAACTGAAAAAATCTGCCACAGAGACACAGAGACACTGAGAACAGCGGGAGAAAGGCCAGAACCCATAAAGATTCTTTTCAATTTTTAATGGTTTTTTCTGGTTTTCTCTGTGGATCTCTGTGTCTCCGTGTCTCTGTGGCAGGTGTTATGAATGAAAGGCACCCATGATCGTTATTCCCGCCATTGATCTGAAAGAAGGAAAATGCGTCCGCCTCGAACAGGGGCTGATGGACAAGGATACGGTCTTCAACGACGACCCGGCCGCCCAGGCACTGGAATGGCAACGCCAGGGAGCGGAATTGCTGCATATCGTCGACCTTGACGGCGCCTTTGCCGGAGAGCCCAAGAACAAGGCCGCCATCGAGGCCATTGTCCGGGCCATCTCCATACCGGCCCAGTTAGGGGGCGGCATCCGCGACCTGGCCACTATCGAGGCCTACCTGGCTTTGGGGCTGTCGCGGGTGATCATCGGCACGGCAGCCCAGCGCAACCCGGAACTGGTTCGCGAGGCCTGCGCCCGGTTTCCCGGCAGGATCGTGGTCGGCATCGATGCCAAGGACGGCATGGTTGCCGTACAGGGATGGGCCGAGGTAACCGGCATCACGGCAGTGGAACTGGCCCGTAAATTCGAGGACTGCGGCGTAGCGGCCATCATCTACACCGACATCAGCCGCGACGGCATGCTGCAAGGGCCTAACTTGGAGGCGACCAGGGCGCTGGCCGAAGCGGTCTCCATCCCGGTCATCGCCTCGGGCGGCGTATCGTCGTTGAAGGACATCACGAACCTGATGGCCATCGAATCGAGCGGCGTCAGCGGCGTCATCACCGGCAAGGCGGTCTACACCGGGGCCATCAACCTGAGTGAGGCGATCAGCCTGACCAAGGGGAAAGCCTGATATGCTGACCAAACGCATCATACCCTGCCTGGACGTCAAGGGAGGCCGCGTCGTCAAGGGGGTGCAGTTCCTGGAACTGCGCGATGCCGGCGACCCGGTGGAGATAGCCGAGATCTATGACCGCCAAGGCGCCGACGAACTGACCTTCCTGGACATCACCGCATCCAGCGACGAGCGCGCCATCATCATCGACGTGGTGCGACGCACCGCCGAGCGTGTCTTCATGCCGCTCACCGTGGGTGGCGGCATCCGCACGGTGGATGACATCCGGGCCCTGCTCAACGCCGGAGCCGACAAGACATCCATCAATACCGCGGCCGTGCATCGCCCGGAATTCGTCAAGGAGGCTGCCGAGCGGTTCGGCTCCCAATGCACGGTGGTCGCCATCGACGCCCGCCGCGTTCCGGGTGAAAAGCGCTGGGAGGTCTATACCCATGGCGGCCGAAACCCGACCGGCATCGATGCGGTAGAGTGGGCGGCCAGGATGGAGCAATACGGTTCGGGCGAGATCCTGCTGACCAGCATGGACCGGGACGGCACCAAGGACGGGTACGACCTGGAACTGACCCGCGCCATCGTTGATGCGGTCTCGATTCCGGTGATCGCTTCGGGAGGGGTCGGCAATCTTGAACATCTCTATGACGGCTTTACAAAGGCCGGGGCCAGTGCCTGCCTGGCTGCGTCCATCTTCCACTACCGTGAATACACCATCGGCGAGGCCAAGCAGTATTTGAAGGATCGGGGTGTGGCGGTACGACTGTAAGCAACAGTTTCAAGTTTCATGTTTCATGTTTAAAGCTCTAAACTTGAAACTTTTAACTTGAAACTTGAAACGGGGTTTTTATGAACGACCACATCATCGACGCCGTCTATCAAGTCATTCTCGACCGCAAGGCCAATCCGACCGGGAACTCCTACACCGCCTCCCTGATGGCCAAGGGCATCGATAAAATCCTGAAAAAAGTCGGCGAAGAGGCTACCGAGGTCGTCATTGCCGCCAAGGGGGGCACACGGGAGGAGATCGTCTACGAGTCGGCCGATCTTGTCTTCCATCTGCTGGTGCTGCTGGGGCATTGCGACATTCCGGTGCAGGATGTGTACGCCGAACTGCGGCGCCGCTTCGGCACCTCCGGCATCGAGGAAAAGAACTCCAGGGGCGAATCCTGATACAGGCGACTGTTCCAGTGGGGCCGCCTCCTCCGCAGTCCACAACAGACGGGCATCGACAGTAAAATATAACCTAACCGCATTTGTTTGTTGACAATGTTGCCAAAGCTAGTATTATTACAAACTCACCAATTTACGCCACGGCGTCGTACTCATCTATGCAGTCACTTCACAATGGGGGGAGGGATAATGGATGCCTGGAGTAAAAATCAAGGAAAGCGAACCATTTGAGCTCGCTCTCAAAAAGTTCAAGAAGCAGTGCGAAAAAGCGGGAATTCTCTCCGAGGTCCGCAAACGCGAGCATTACGAGAAGCCGAGTATCAAACGCAAGAAAAAGGCCATCGCCGCACGCAAACGCGCCCTCAAGAAACAGCGCAAGATGCAGGATTAGGAAACGGTATGACACTTAAGGAACAACTCGACAATGCGATGAAACAAGCCATGAAGGCGCGGGATGACCTGCGCCTTTCGGCTGTTCGCATGATCCGTTCCCTGGTGAAGAACCGCGAGATCGAACAGAAACATGAACTGGACGACCAGGGGGTTATCGAGGTCATCTCAACCCTGGTCAAACAGCGCCGCGAATCAATCCGGCTCTACCAGGAAGGCAACCGGCAGGACCTGGTGGACAAGGAAGAAGCGGAGCTGGCAATTCTGCTCGGCTTTCTCCCCGCACAACTGACTACGGCGGAGATTACCGAACTTGTCGCGCGGGTTATTGGGGAAACGAGTGCCCAGGGGATCAAGGATATGGGGAAGGTCATGAAAGTGCTCACCCCCATGACAACCGGCCGCGCCGACGGCAAGACGGTCAGTGAAACCGTAAAACGACTGCTCTCCTGACGGACCCCTCCCCGGAGGTCCTGCAATTCACGCTGCACATCCGAACCGGCGAAGGGGCGATCTGATTGATAGCCCCTTCTTTGCAATCGCCATATAGGCTCTTCGATGAACCCTTTCGATATCATTATCCTGGCGGTCCTGTCCATTTTTGCCCTCAAGGGTCTGGTTCGCGGGCTTGTCAACGAAGCGGCATCACTTACGGGCCTCGTCTTGGGGGGATGGCTGGCGTATCATTATTACCCGGCCCTTGCGGTTCCGGTCCGGAACGTCCTGCATGTCCCGGCACACATATCGGCCTTTTTGGCCTTCATGTTGCTTCTGATCCTGACCGGGGTCGCCGCCCACATCCTCGGCAACATCATCACCACCGCTGTCCGCGTTGTCATGCTGGGCAGCCTCAACCGTTTGGGTGGCTTGTTGATCGGGGCCACCGAGGGGGCATTGCTGTTGAGCATGCTGTTCTGCATCGGCACGGCGAGCTTTATGCCGGTACAATTGAAACAGAAGATCCATGCCACGGCGTCGGCCGAGATGTTTGCCCAGACAGGCGATAAAATCCTCTCCGCATGGCGGGGCAGATCTGAAAAACGACCATGATCCCCGAAGAGAAAGTCAGGGAGATAGCGGAACGCATCTCTATTCTCGAGGTGGTTTCCGATTATGTGCAACTGCGCCGCGCCGGTGCAAACTATGTAGGCCTGTGCCCGTTTCATGGCGAAAAAACGCCTTCCTTCAACGTCAACCCGGCCAGGGAGATATTCCACTGTTTCGGGTGCGGCACCGGGGGTAATGCCTTTTCGTTCATCATGCGCATCGAGGGGCTCAGCTTTCCCGAGGCGGTCAAACACTTGGCCAGGAAAGCAGGGATCGAGATAGAAGAGCGCCAGCTTACCCCGGCCGAGAAACAGGCCCAGGACGAGCGGCACACCTTCCAGCGGATCAATGACCTGGCCGCCGGTTTCTACCGGGAACTGCTCTGCACACGGCCGGAAGGGGCGCCGGGCAGAAAATACCTGGAAGCGCGTGAGGTTGACCATGATACGGCCGAGGCATACCGGCTCGGCTTTGCTCCCGATCGCAGCGATGCCCTGGTGCAGCACCTCAAGACGCACGGCATCAACCTGGAGAGCGCCCTTAAACTGGGGATTGTCAAAAAAAGCGACCGGGGTTGGTATGACCAGTTCAGAAACCGGCTGATCTTTCCGATACGGGATACAAAAGGGAATGTGATCGCCTTTGCCGGGCGGGTGCTGGATGCCTCGCTTCCCAAGTACATCAATTCGCCCGAGTCGCCGCTCTACCACAAGAGTGCGGTCCTGTTCGGCATGGATATGGCTTTACCTTCCATACGGACCGAGAATAGCGTTATTATAGTAGAAGGGTACTTCGATCACCTGGCCCTGTACCGGGCAGGGGTCCACAACGTGGTCGCCACCTGCGGCACCGCGCTGACCACAACCCATACGGGGATGGTCAAGCGGCACGCAGCCAAGGTGTACACCCTGTTCGACAGCGACGGGGCAGGCCGCAAGGCCACCATCCGCTCCATGGAACTGTTCCTGGAACAACGCTTGCCGGCCTACGTCATTACCCTTCCGGCAGGTGACGATCCCGACAGTTTCCTGACAAAAAACTCGGCGGAGGCGTTCGGCGTTTGCAAGGATAAGGCGCGGCCCGCCTTCGAGTATTTCGTGCGAACGCTTCTTGCCCAGACCCCGCCGGACAGCGTCGACAGCAAGGTGAGACTCATCGACGAGGTTGCGCCGCGCTTTCGCAAGATCGGAGACCCGGTTGAGCGAGACCTGTACGAGAAGGAGATCTGCCGTTTATTGGGGATCACCGTCCACGCCTTCCGCAAACGACTGGGAGGGTCGAACCTTGCATCCCGCGACCTGCAGCAAGGCGAGCCGAAAAACGCGGCCACCCAGGGTGATTCGCTCCACGAGACGCTCCTGGCGCTCATGGCCGGTTATCCCGAGGCACGGGCGGAAGTAAGGAGATTCGGCGTCGAAAACCTGTTCGACGGTGTCTATCGGGAGCTTGCCCGGCTGATGCTGGACGCCATGACCGATAGTGACGACAGTCAGGCCATCAGCCGCCTGACGGAAAAGACCGAAGACCCCGAAGTCAGATCGCTGCTCTCCCGCTTGCTGGTTGCCGACGCACATCTGGCGGACATCAACTGGCGTACGGTGTTTGACAATTGCAAACGCAGCCGGGAAAAACGCGCTCTTCAATCCATGCGCGACATTGCCGCTCGGCTTGCGGTACTGGACCCTGACAGCAAGGAATACGCAGCCCTGTTGCAACAGGCGGATGCCCTGCGTACCAGAAAATCGAAACTGTAGCCATTACGGCAGCATATAGAGGTGACTTGAATGGCCAAGAAAAACATGGATGAAGTCAAACACTTGATCGACCTCGGCAAGGAAAAGGGATTCCTTACCTTTGACGAGGTCAATGACATACTCCCCCCCGACATCGCCACCGAACAGATCGATGACGTCATGGGCATGTTCGGCGACATGGATATCGAGATCGTCGACTCCTCCCAGAAGGTCAAGATCCCCAAGATGAAGATCGACATGGAGGAAGAGGAGGAGATCGAGGGCGAGGCCGAAGAGGTCGAGTTCGAGCCCGGCTCCATCGGCCGCACCAGCGACCCGGTCCGCATGTACCTGCGGGAAATGGGTTCCGTATCGCTCCTGACCCGTGAAGGTGAGGTTGAGATCGCCAAACGGATCGAGGATGGCGAGCGGGACGTGGCGGGCGTGATCCTCAATACCCCCATTACGGTCAAGGAGGTCCTGCTGCTGGGGGACAAACTGCGTAAATTCCAGATCAACGCCTCCGAGATCAGCAAAGAGGTAGAAGAGGAGGAGTTGGAGGAGGACGAGGAGGACGTACAGAAAACGCGCATCCTTGAGGCCATCGACGCCATCGGGGCCCAGGAACAGACCCTGGCCGATCTCACCACCGAACTGGATGCCGCCAAATCCGCCACCAAGAAAAAGGAGCTGGAAAAGAAACTTCGCCTTGCCAAGGAACAACTGGCAGTACAGCTCAAGTCATTGCGTCTGAAGGACCGCCATATCAACCGGGTTGCCGAACGCCTCAAGGAGCTGTCGTGCAAGGTTGAAAAGCTCATGAATGAGCTGTCCGACCTGGAGTCGTTGATCCCCGCCGACAAACTCAGGCCTCTCATGGACAAGTACGAGAAGGACGAGGACAAGGCCGCAGCGGATCTCAAAAAGCTGAAACTCGACACCGAAGAGCTGGCAAAGCTGGACAAACGCCTGAGAAGCCTGGCCCGCAAGCTGCAAAAGGTGGAGCAGGAATCGGGGTTCAAGGCCAACGAGCTGTCAACGGCGCTCAAGGCAATTGAAGAGGGTGAATGCAAGGCACGTATCGCCAAGAGCGAGCTGATCGAAGCCAACCTGCGGCTGGTGGTTTCCATCGCCAAGAAATACACCAATCGCGGCCTGCAGTTCCTCGACCTGATCCAGGAGGGGAACATCGGCCTGATGAAAGCGGTGGACAAGTTCGAATACCAGCGCGGCTACAAGTTCTCCACCTATGCCACCTGGTGGATCCGCCAGGCCATCACCCGCGCCATCGCCGACCAGGCCCGCACCATACGCATCCCGGTGCACATGATTGAGACGATCAACAAGCTGATCCGCACCAGTCGTCAGCTTGTCCAGGAAAACGGCCGTGAACCGTCGCCCGAGGAGATTGCCGAGCGGATGCAACTACCGTTGGACAAGGTGCGCAAGGTGCTCAAGATAGCCAAGGAACCGATCTCGCTGGAAACCCCCATTGGCGAGGAAGAGGATTCCCATTTGGGCGACTTTATCGAGGACAAGGCCGTTATCTCCCCCATCGAGGCGGTCATCAAGGCCAACCTCTCGGAACAGACCGCCCGCGTCCTGTCCACCCTGACCCAGCGGGAGGAAAAGGTCCTGCGCATGCGCTTCGGCATCGGCGAAAAGAGTGACCACACCCTGGAAGAGGTCGGCCAGGACTTCGAGGTCACCCGCGAACGTATCCGTCAGATCGAGGCCAAGGCGCTGCGCAAACTGCGCCACCCCAGCCGCAGCAAAAAACTCAAGAGCTTCGTGGAGTAACATGCATATGAGACTACATGCCCTCACAAAACCCCTGATGACGGTCCTGACCGGTATTATGCTGCTGTCCCTTTTTATCGTGCCCTGCCAGGCCGTGGAACTGGACGACTCAAACCTGTTCGTGGAGGCATTCAACGCCTACCAGAAAAAAGACTACCTGCTGGCAATGGACAAGGTCGAACAGCTCACCCAGGTTTTCCCCGATTCCCCTCTCAGGGACATTTCGCTCCTGCTCCTGGCCCGTGCGGGGCTCAAGTCCGGCAACAACGAGGTGGCTGCCAAGGCCATCAATCAATTCACCTCCGAATACAAGGACAATTCTCTCAAGACAACGGTTGAGGAGGAGTTGCTGGCCTTGGGGGCGCGCCGGAAAAAGGGGGAAAAACTGCTCCCCAACAAGCAGTTGATGGCGGCCGCCCAGAAGGTGCGTAACGACCAGTTGGCCCAGGAACATGCCGCGGCTGTGAAAGCCGAGCAGGAACGTCTGGCAAAGGAAAAGGCAGAGCGTGAGCGGATTGCCCTGGCAAAGGCCGAGGCGGAGCGCAAGGAACGTGAGCGGATCGCTGCCGAGAAAGCTGCCAAGGCGGCCATCAAGCTCGCCATTGCCCTGCCTGAGGGGACTCAGCAGTTGGAAGCGGGTAAAAAGGTGCTGATTCCGTTCGAGGTGAGCAACACGGGAACCGGCCGCGAGGAATTCCTGCTCTCCGCACTGGCCCCGAAGGAATACGCATTGGCCCTGACATCCGCCGACAAGCCGGGTGTATTAGTTGAACGCGTCACACTGGCACCCGGTGAAAAGCTCAAGGGGAACATGGCCGTTCAGATACCGTCCGACAAGGTCGATGGTTCCAAGGCAACCTTTCACATCACGGCGGTATCCAACAAATACAGCGACGTGACCTTCTCAAGGGACACCGCTGTTACGACTTCAGCCCCACTGGTGCGTGCCGTATCCAAGCCCCAGAAGGCAAAGGTTATCCCCGGCGAGACGGTCAGATACCGTATTACGTTGCTTAACGCCGGCTCGGTCGCCGCGCGGGATCTGGCCGTGCGGGCCATCATTCCGGCACAATTCGACTTTGTTGACGCGCCCGGCACCAATTACCGCCGGGAACCGGACGGAAGCATCTCATATATGATCCCCGCGCTGGAGATGGGGCGGCTGGCGGAATGCAACCTGGACCTCAAGGTAAAGGATAACGTGGCTGCGAAGCAGGAACTGCGGCTACAGGTGGAGGTCTTCAACACCCCGTTGCAGCTCAGGGACACCTTCACCTCCAGCGCAGCCGTGGTGCAGGGGAAATAGTCCAAACACATCCATCGTAACTAACAAGGCCTCCGGGGGTATGCAACCTCGGAGGCTTTTTTTATCTCTCGCGCCCAAAACACTTCCCTCGCATAATTGCCGCATCCTCGCTCTCGAATCCCTGAGCGTAAAGTTTCTTTACGTTTGTACAAAGCCCCATCGACAGTGGATCTGCAGGCTGTTTCTCCTCAAACGTAAAGTTTCTTTACGTTTTGTATTTGTTAAGGATATCAGCCAATTGCAAGCCAATTTGCTCACCGCATAAAGTTCCTTTACGTTCATCACCATCAAAAACACGCATTTCGCCACCCACAAGATACATCCGCCCTGCTCCACTTCAACAAACTCCCACTACACGGGCGTCCACAGAGTATGGCATGCATATTGATAGTGTAGTGGGTTTAGCCGAAGCCAGGGTTGCCTGCATTTGAAAGAACAGCGGATCAAAATAATCTATTGACACAAAAACACCAATTGGTATATTTATCTTAACACCAATTGGTGCTAAGATTCGTGGAGTACCAAATGACACCAATCGGAACCGGATTAGACAACTTCGTTCTCAGCACCATCCAGGCAGCCTATTTGGCTGGAGAGATTCGCAAGACCAGGGATTGCATGGAGGACATGGCGCGCGACAAGCTTTTCGAGGCCGACGTGGAGAAGGTCATCATGGACGCGGACACAATTGAGAAGGCCATGCCTGCAACAAGCGAGTGGGCGAGCAATCCTAACAACACCCATTATGTGATACGGGGAACGAGCACCGAGGGTGTGGAGGTATACTGCAAGGTTTGCAGCAACTACCATCCGCAGACAGGCGAATTCATCTGCTGGAAGTTGACCTCTTTCGAAAACAAGTAGGGGATATGAAATGATCTGCACAAACTGTTTTGAAGCTGAATATAAGGCCTCCAAGACCGAGCTTACGGTCACCATCAACGGCCAGAATCACGTCCTCGCCGACCTCGATTGCGAGTCCTGCCCGGCTTGCGGGGAGATTACCTTCACCCATGCCCAGAGTCTGGATATCGACAAGAAGCGGATTGCCATGGAATTCGGATTAAAGCCGCTGCTTACGCCGGATCAGTTAAAGACTCTGCGCCGCGTACTGGACATGAATCTGGATGAGATCTGCGACATGCTGCACATCGGCCGCAATAGTTATGGGCGATGGGAGAGAGGCGAGGTGGAGATTACGCCGTCTATGAATCTGTTAGTGCACAATCTCATCGAAAGGGTGCCAGCCGCCCGAGTAAACCTGCTACAGGACGAGCGCACTCTTGCAATACAAAAGGCCAATTCAACCCTGTTGGAACAATATCTCTCTTTCGGCGAGTACATACGAAACGTAATTGCTACCACAAGGCTTATGCCGGATGTTGTCTGTGCGTTATTGAGTATAGAACCTGCGGACTTGGCCAAAATCGAGAATAACGAGTTTGCACCTGAGAAGATTTCGCCCGATGTGACGGCCCGAATCATCCAATTTTTTGGGCTTACTCTCGACAACCTGAAAAGGCTGCTGAACGCAACCCTCTCAGTCTTTGAAATGAAAAACTCCGCAACTATAGTTCATGCCCGCTCCACCAGTTATGACGCCAAGGGCGCGGCTGTCCAGGCAAGCAGTGTCAACAAGGTTCTGGAAAAGCTTGCCCAGAAACGAAGTGGAGAGCAACAGCAGAAACAGATCAGCGACGATTATCTGGCAAAGGTGAAAACAGCCTTGGACAATCTTCAGCAGGCGGGAGGTGGCAAATGATTCCAGCCAACTATGCATTAGCCCGCAACATGGCCCGCAAGGTTCTTAAGCAGTACAAAATCATGGAAGTTCCCACCGACCTACAAAAAATCTGCGAAGGCCAGGGGGTGGAGTATGTTGAACTTGACGATTCAGAAGAGCTCGATGGGATGCTTTTGGAGATTGAGGATGGTACACGAGTAGCTATGGTGAACAAGGCGAAGTCTTTCGTGCGGGGCCGCTTTACGCTGGCGCACGAGCTGGGCCATATTTTTCTAAACCATGACAAACGGGATTTTTACGATGCCGAGGTGGCGCGGGAGTATGGCGAGGACTTTCCGGAAAATGCCAAGCCACCCAAAGAGAAGGAAGCGGATGCGTTTGCCTCGGAGTTATTGATACCGATGGAGCAGTTGAAGAAGTATCAAAACGATTTGAAAAACCCGGACAAACTGGCGGGGATATTCCAAGTCAGCAGACCGGCCATGACTATTGCAATAGCGAATTTCTTTGGTTCGGCGAAGAATTTCAAGTAATTGGTTTTTGGTACATCAAAGGAAGGAGGTCTAGCGTGAAGATAAAGGGAAAGTCTGTAAGAAACCTTGTGAAATTAATCTCAAATGTCGGAAAGGTTGGCTCCATCAGGCTTGCGCATGATGTAACTAATGCCACAAGTGACGTGTGGGTTTCTCTCGGTTTTGGCCCAGTTTTAGAGATTGGTCAGAGCTTGATTCCGGCGTGTATAAGTAAATACACCACCTTCAATGCAAATGGTCGCGAAGTTGTTCGAAAGGACTTGCCTCTGGAGCCGCAACCAAGGTCGTTTTATACTACATGGCAGGATTGGCACGGCCACGAGCATTCTGGAATACAAACTCGTAATATCGATATGTACCCAAGAGATTACATTCCCGCACCTTCTGAAAGCCTATACGTGGTGGGTATAAATGGGCGTATGCTTATTGCGACAAAAGAAACAACGCTTGCAGATGAAAACGAGGCCGAGAACTTACACTTGGCTAATCTGATGTTGGAGTGTTTTGGGGAGTTCGAGGCCGTTGATGCTTCCTCTGGCTTAACCATCGGGGCAAAGTTAAAAAGGCTCCAGTGGGACATCTTGCCACCGGGCGATTATCCGTGGACAAGGATTAAAGAAATAGTCGGCGTGATAACCACGACACGTGATAACCACGACAGTCATGTACCCCCGGCAAAGCCGGGGGCTTGATTTGTGAACCGCTCAAAGCGGTGGGTTTAAACCATGAGCCGCCTAAAGGCGGCTATGTCGGCAATTTCAACTGGTCCTGCCGACGATCCTCTGA
>Ga0208789_1000118_pt1 | contig 113498 bp, 114 predicted proteins | sample Methanotroph_Enr_FD_187368 | JGI IMG/M metagenome (GOLD analysis project Ga0208789, IMG submission 187368) | Enriched soil microbial communities from Old Woman Creek wetland in Ohio, USA - Methanotroph_Enrichment_5 (SPAdes) (version 2) | ecosystem: Environmental > Terrestrial > Soil > Wetlands...
AAGACTTTCTTATAAGGGACCGGCCTTAGAAAAATATGTTAGCGGTTCTTGACGGAGGTATGCGCGAATGGCATGTGTATAGCAATACACAGCAATGACTAAAGCAGTGATTTGTGCCATCTTTCATCTGTTTATTTTTTATTTTTTTACGGGTCAGATGGAATACGCCATGAGAATAATCATTTCGGTTGGTGAGCAAATTTTCTGCTCATGGCTATTTCATGCCTTGTATTGCGCGAAGATACCTCCGGCATAGAAACGCAACATATTCTTCGAAAGCCTTGACTTTTGGTTACTTTTTGGTCAAGCAAAAAGTAAAAGAAAAAATATTTAAACCAAATTAACGAAAGCAATTATAATTCTTCATATTCTCATACATCGATATTTGTATCCAGCAGATCAAAATAAAATGTAGCCAGTAACAGAGTGAATAGTTACCATAAGTTCTATATAGCTATATTTGCAGGTTAAATGACATTTTTGAAAATACTATACTATGGCTTTGCGCGTAAGAATTAAAATCTGGTTTCTCTTTTTCTTATTAACGGTTTCATTTGCTGCATTTTCGCAACAGGGAACCGTAAGAGGTTTTGTTTATGATAAGGAAAACGGTGAGCCAGCGATGTTTACCAGCGTTTATCTGTACAAAACAACGTATGGCGCAGCAACTGATATCAACGGATATTTTACTATTGCCAAAATTCCTGACGGGAAATATACCATTGTAGTTACTTTTTTGGGCTATGATACACTCAGAGAGGATATTACAATTAGTAACAATACTTTGATTACCAGGAAATTCTTCATTTCGAAAGCAGCATATATTTTAGGAGGTGTAAGTATTTCGGCTGAGCACACTGAGCAGCGTTCCGAAACCAGAACCTCGGTTGTAAAGGTGACTCCCAAGCAAATCAGGCAAATACCTGCCATTGGAGGGCAAGCTGACCTGGCACAATATCTGCAGGTGCTTCCGGGAGTTGTATTTACAGGTGACCAGGGAGGGCAGTTGTATATTCGTGGAGGAGCTCCTATCCAAAATAAAGTTCAGCTTGACGGAATGGTTATCTACAACCCTTTTCATTCCATAGGACTGTTTTCGGTATTCGAAACTGATTTGCTTCGTTCGGCCGATATCTATTCGGGTGGTTTCGGAGCCGAAATGGGGGGGAGAATATCATCCGTAATGGATCTTACAACCCGCGACGGGAATAAAAAACGGCTTTCAGGAAAACTCGGAGCAAGTACCTTTGGAGCCAAGATATTACTCGAAGGCCCTATATTGAAACAAAAAATGGATAACAGCATTAGTATTGCCTACCTGCTTTCGTATAAAAACTCATACCTGGAGCAGAGTTCCAAGATTCTGTACAGTTATATTGATGAGAATGGTCTCCCTTTCAACTACAACGATTTTTACGGAAAAGTATCCTTGAATACCGCAAACGGAACCAAGGTTAATTTTTTCGGTTTTAACTACAACGATCGCGCCAAATACAAAGCAGTATCTGAATTTGCCTGGGATGCCTTCGGTGAAGGATTGAACTTTGTTGTGGTTCCGGGTGCAAGTCCGGTGTTGATTGATGGCAATATTTCATATTCGAAATATAAAATTTCACTGCTCGAAACAAACAGACCCTCACGTGCAAGCAGTATCAATGGCTTCAATGCCGGATTTAACATAACCTACTACCTGGGCAAGGATCAGCTTAAATTCGGTTTCGAGATGCTCGGCTTTGAAACTGTTTTCAACTATGTGAACTCAGCCAACAGGGTAATACAGCAACAACAATTTACATCCGAAATCGCACCCTTTATTACCTATAAACTCAACCGGAGCAAATGGCTTATTGAGCCTGGGTTCAGGCTTCAATACTATGCTTCTTTATCAAATTCATCGGCTGAACCACGCCTGGCGATTAAATACCTGGCGAGTGATAAACTAAGGTTCAAATTTGCAGGTGGTTTCTATTCGCAAAACCTTATTTCGGCCAGCAGCGACCGTGATGTGGTAAATCTATTCTATGGATTTCTTTCAGGTTCTGACGAAATACAGGATGAGTTCGATGGCAAAAAGCTAAAACATAAATTACAAAAGTCGCAACATGCCGTGCTGGGAGTTGAAATAGAGCCAGCCAACCATATAGTTGTCAATATTGAGGCATACTATAAAAACTTCTCGCAGTTGACAAATATTAACCGCAATAAACTGTTTGAGGACAAACCTCCTTATAGTGATCCATCTTCTTCCAGTTACAAGCCCGACTACCTGCGCAAGGATTTTATTGTAGAAACCGGAAATGCAAAAGGTGTTGATTTTTCGTTAAAATACGATTATGATAAAATATATATCTGGGCAGTCTACTCTTTGGCCTATGTGAATAAATATGATGGCATAGAGCATTATTCTCCGCATTACGACAGGCGGCATAATGTTAACTTGCTGATTACATACAAATTTGGCAAACTCGATTTGTGGGAAATCAATACCAGATGGAATTTTGGGTCAGGATTCCCTTTCACACAAACCCAGGGCTTTTACGAATCCCTCACTTTCCCCGGCGGTATTCAGTCGGACATTACGGCTGAAAACGGGGAACTGGATGTTATTTACGGACCTTACAACCAGGGACGGCTCTCAGCTTACCATAGGATGGATGTCGGGATTTCGCGTAAATTCAATCTGAGTGAAACCTCAATACTCGAAGCCAGCATTACGGTTACCAATATGTACGACAGGAAGAACATCTTTTACGTTGACAGGATTTCGAACGAAAAAGTGTTTCAGCTTCCTATTATGCCAAGTTTCGGACTTAACTGGACATTCTAGCATTTTAACCTCTTATTCCCTGTTTTTGGTATCGATAATTATGGTAACGGGTCCATCGTTAACCAGAGTTATCTCCATATAAGCTCCAAATTGCCCTGTGGCAACTTTATGTCCAATCTTCTGTTCCATGGATTGTATAAATGCTTCATAAACCGGTTTGGCCATATCCGGACGGGCTGCTTTGCTGTACGAAGGACGATTCCCTTTTCGGGTGCTGGCATGCAGTGTAAACTGGCTGACAATCATAATTTCGCCGCCAATATCTTTAATGTCGAGGTTCATTACCCCCTGATCGTCATCAAATATGCGCAGGTCGACAATTTTATTGCAAAGCCACTCCATTTCTTCTGCGTTGTCGGTGTCCTCAATGCTTAGAAAAAGCAGAAAACCATAACCGATACTACTAAATTCTTTTCCTTCTATTTTCAGAAGGCTTGATGTAACTCTTTGTATAACAGCTCTCATGTGATGTGTTAATATTTAATATATAATTCATTTTAACAACACGTTGTTGCTAATAATTATTCGTAATCAGTTGCGTCGAGGTTTTCATCATTTAGCAATCCGAGGTAATTGTGGTAACGTTCAGCGTTTATTTTTCCTTCGTCCAATGCCAGTTTTACGGCACAGCCAGGTTCGTGCACATGGGTACAGTTATTATACCTGCATCCCGATAATAAAGCGCGGAACTCCGGAAACCTTTCACTTATTTCCTGACTTTCGAAATGTACAAGGCCGAATTCCTTGATGCCAGGTGTATCTATCAGATATCCCCCGAACGAAAGGGGATGCATTTCAGCAAAAGTGGTAGTATGCATTCCTTTGCTGTGGTACGACGATATTTCGCCGGTTTTGATGGTAAGCAAAGGATCCAATGCATTTATTAAAGCAGATTTTCCCACACCTGAATGGCCCGAAAACAGATTTACTTTACCAGCCAGTACACGCCGCAGAGCGTCGAGGCCGGTACCTTCGAGGGCCGATACAGCATAGGAGGGATAACCCAGTGAGCTGTATAGTTCCATGAGTTCGGCAGCGCGTTCGTTTGCCTGTGGAGTATAAATATCTGTTTTATTGAAAATCAGCGCGGCAGGAATATGATAGGCTTCAGCCGTAACTAGCAACCTGTCGATAAAGCCGCTTGAAGTACGTGGAAGCATAATACTTGCAACAATATACAGTCTGTCGATGTTCGAAGCTATAATGTGCGATGATTTGGAAAGGTTTATTGAACGGCGGATTATGTAGTTTGACCGGGGATCAATACCAGTAATAACACCGTTGTCCTCGGTGCCTTCGGATTCGAAGGTTACATGATCACCGACTGACACCGGATTGGTAGTGCGTATGCCATGAACACGGAACTGCCCTTTAAGCCTGCAGTTGCAAAGCTCTTTCTGCTCGTTCATAACCGTGTACCAACTGCCTGTCGATTTAATGACTATACCTTTCACTTGTTTACCTGATATGGAAATGGATTTTCGATAAAATGTCAGAAGAAAAATATATTTTCGTCCGAAATGTTTGTAAAATTAAGATTTTTAAACCTTGTACTTACACAAAAGCCGAAATAATGGGATAAGGACGTCAGAATTCCATCTACTCTCAGGATTTGATTTATCAGGATATGACTAAACCTCAAATATTAAGTTTCTGGTTTTTTGTTGCTTATTTCAGAATCTTGTTATTTGAATTATCAGATTAATTATATTTGAGAAAAATTAATCGATGGAAACTTGCGGAATACTCTCGGTTATACCTGCACCTCTGGTTGCAATATGCATTTATCTCCTTTTACGATTTAAATTTCCTGACGGGAAATTCGGGTTGCTCCACAAAGCTTTCATTCTGGGAATCGTTGGAATCATTCCCATATTCCTGTTCGATAAACTAATAGTTTTTCTTCATCTTACTTCGCTGCACAGTCTGAACCGTACTTTGTTCTATTCGTTCGTGCTTACTGCGGGAGCTTTTGAGTTATGGAAATTTCTGGTACTCCGCTTACTGGTTTACCCGTCGAAACAGGTTGTGAAACCCATAGATATGATTGTGTACAGTGTAATCATTGCAGCTGGTTTTACTTCGGCCTATTCGGTTTATGCCTTGTATTTTGCTCCTCCGTATATTAATGTATGTTTGTATGCTTTCACCAGTGGCCCGGCATTTGTTTCAGTTGCACTGATCATGGGTTATTTTACAGGCATTTCACTCAACAGGCAATACCCGGCCATCGATATGGTTACAGGTTTGTTTCTTGCTGTTGTTTTTCAGGGTATATACAGGTTCTGCCTGCTTACATCCGACACAATGTTGCTTTATCTGGCAACAGGAGGTGTGTTATTTACCGGACTAACGTTATTGTTTCTCAGCCTCCGCAAGACGGAAGATTCAGATTAGACGGTATATTTTTCCGGGCAGGCAGCGGATGATGCCTTCAAATTCCATATTCAGCAGTATAGTTGCAGCCTTGGATGGCAATAGCCGGCTTTCGAGAAGCAAAGTGTCAATATCCAGATCTCCCTTTTCTTTCAGTACACTCACTACATGTTCTTCATCCGGCGTTAGATTTACAAATAGCTGACGCTGAATCGTGTTTTTCTTCAATTTCCCGGTATCCCAGTTCAGCAGGTAGCTGATATCCCTGGCCGACTGAATAAGAGCTGCCTTGTTTATCTTGATAAGTTTGTTGCAGCCTTCGGAATGCAAATCACCAATACGTCCGGGTACTGCAAAAACATCGCGGTTATACGAATTTGCTATTTCAGCAGTTATCAATGCGCCTCCAGTGTCACCAGCTTCTATTACAATCACGGCGTCGCTCATACCGGCAATGATACGGTTTCGCATCGGGAAATTCTCGCGGTCGGGCAAGGTATTACTCATGTACTCACAGATAAGTCCCCCGTTTTCGGTCATTTTTTCAGCTAAAGAGCGGTTGGCATAGGGATACACGCGATCAAGCCCATGTCCAAGAACACCAATGGTTTTAAGGTTATTATCGAGAGCAGCCTTATGCGACCATGTGTCGATTCCATAGGCAAGACCACTTATAATGAGGACGTTGTGTTCAGTCAATCCTTCAATAATTCTACGGCACATATCGCGGCCGTATTCGGTGGCATTGCGGGTTCCAACCAAAGCAACAACTTTAGGTACATTGAGATCTGCATTTCCCTTGTAATACAACATCAGGGGACTATCGTGACATTGCTTCAACCTGAGAGGATACACTCCATCGAGGTAAAAAAGTGGCTGAATTTTATTCTTTTCGATAAAACAGAGCTCTTCTTCAGCCCGTTCAAAAACATTATGGTTGGTGATGGCATTCACGGTTTGTTCTCCAATACCAGGGATTTTAAGCAGGGCGCGTTTCTTCTCCATGAAAACAGCTTTCACGCCACCACAATAAGCAACAAGGCTTTTCCCGTTCACACTCCCAACACCAGGAATGAGTGTTAATGCTAGCTTATATAAAAGATCATCCATAACGAAGATCAAACTTAATGAATTTTTAAAACTCTTTACTATCTCTTTATGATAATATTTACAACCTTAATCATACATTTGTAAAGTAATCCTACTCTGTGCAAAAAAAGACGCTGAATATTCTGGTGAGTCCGCTCGATTGGGGACTCGGTCATGCTTCGCGCTGCATTCCACTGATAAATCAGCTGATAGCGGCCGGGCATGCGGTTAGCATTGCTGGTCATGGCAGATCCTTCATTCTTCTGCAAAAGGAATTCCCACACCTTAAAAGCTTTGAATTGCCTGGATTTTCCCCTTCTTATTCAAAGTCAGGAAGATTATTAGTTCAAATGCTGCTGTTGCTTCCTGAATTTTTAAGTAGTCTCATTCGTGAACACAGGCTGCTAGGACATTTAATTGAACAGCAACATTTCGATGTTGTAATTTCCGATAACCGGTATGGATTGTGGAGCCGGAGTGTGAAGAGTATATTTATCACTCACCAGGTAATGATTAAAATGCCGGATTGGTTGCGGTTTGCTGAATATCCGGTTTATCTAATCTTGCGGATGCTGATCAGTAGGTTCGATGAATGCTGGATTCCCGATACAGAAAAAACTCCCGGACTGAGTGGTGACTTATCGCATAAATATGCACTGCCCGGCAATGCACAGTATGTAGGAAGATTGTCGCGCTTCAGTGGTTTTTACAATCAACTCACTCAGTCATCTAACGGGAAGAAAGTAACTGTTATAATCTCAGGTCCTGAACCACAGAGGTCTCTGTTTCAGGATTTGGTGTGCAGGCAGCTTGCAGGAACTGATTATATAGTTGATATAATCAGCGGAAAACCTGAATCGGACGAAGTTTTTTCAAAGGGCGGGAATCTCAAAATCCATTCACACGCATCCACAGCCGGACTGGCCGAAATGATTGCAGGTTCGTCACTGGTTATCTGCCGTTCGGGTTATTCGTCAATAATGGATCTTGATGCACTAGGAGCAAAGGCTTTTTTTGTCCCTACTCCGGGACAAACAGAACAGATATACCTTGCGAAAATGCATCAGACACGGGGCACTGCTTATTGGCGTCATCAGCATGAGATGGATCTGAAATCGGATATTTTAACGGCATTGGCATATTCCGGATTCATTAAAACTGAAGCAGATCCACAACTGTCAGCTGCTATTGCGAAGCTGGAAAAGAAATAATTCGTTGCTGAAAATTTTCTAAGTATTTTTGCAACCCTTAAATTCATGAAAACAATGATTCTTCAATTCATTCACTGGAATATCAGTCCAACCATTTTCAGCCTGGGTCCGATCAGCGTTCGCTGGTACGGTTTGCTCTTTGCTATGTCGTTTGTAGTAGGCTATTTCATCATGCTTCGGATCTTCCGTAAGGAAAACATTCCGGAACCACTTCTCGATCAGTTGAGTATGTATATGCTGATTTCCACTGTTGTGGGTGCCCGTTTGGGACATGTTTTGTTTTATGAACCGGCTTCTTACCTGGAGCATCCGCTCGATATTCTCAAAATATGGGAAGGGGGTCTGGCAAGTCATGGAGCGGCAATAGGTATTATTTTTGCACTTTTTCTTTTTTCGAGAAAGACGAGGCAGCCTTTTCTGTGGGTGATCGACCGAATTGTGATAGTTGTTGCTTTGTCAGGATTTTTTATCCGTACTGGCAATTTGTTTAACAGCGAAATCTACGGAAACATCACTTCATTGCCCTGGGGATTTATTTTTGAACGCGTAGGCGAAACACTTCCACGCCATCCGACACAGATTTATGAAGGATTATGCTACTTAGGTATTTTCTTCTTTCTGATGTGGTATTATTTTCAGAAAAACGGAAAGCCACGGCCTGGCTTTCTTTTCGGAATATTCCTGGTAGTACTTTTCACCGTAAGGCTGATAATTGAATTTGTAAAAGAGCCTCAGGTAAATTTCGAAAATTCTATGGCATTAAACATGGGGCAAATACTCTCCATTCCGTTTATCATCGCAGGAATTGTCATCCTTACACGCAAACAGAAGATTACAAAATAGATTGTAGAAATAATCTGACGGGTTGCTATATTCATGGTGTGCCTGGTTAAGCGAAAGCACCAGATTAGATCAATTGATGGCAAGAAGAGAGCAAAACAGCCTGAAGCCAGATGAGTTTTAAATACAATTTTCCGGTACGTATTAAATCAAAAAAGGGAGCTTATGGCTCCCTTTTTCGTAATTACAATGTCTGGTTTTATTTCAATTCACCCATACGTTCATTCATGAATTTCTCAACTTCCTGCGAGATTTCAGTCTGTTTGTATTGATCAGCAATCTGTTTCAATGTATTGAAAAAGCTGAATGCTTCATTCAGATCCTCGTCGTAGTTGCTGCGGAATTCAGGGCCGAGTGAAAGATAGTAGTTGATATTCTGCTCATAAATCTGCATCAGTTTCCTGGCCAGAATATTACCTTTTTTGAATGAAGATGCTTTATAGTACACATCAACGAACTGAATCATGTAATAATCGAAGTGAATTTTGTTGTCGGGGAAGATCTGCTGAACATAATCACACACTTTAACAGCCGAATCATTTTTGCCTTCAATAGCCAGTTTGCGGGCAAGACGGGCAAAATTCTGTTTAGGAATCATTGTATTGCGATAGCTTTCCCGGTCAACGTACACTCCCGGAAGATTTAGGTTGCCCCATTTGCATTTGTTCATCATCACATCGTACGAGATATCGGAATTTACACTTCCCACACCCTTTACAAAGTCCTGTTCATCAGGTTTAACAGGCATGAACCTGTACACGAAACCCTCCTGATAGCAGTATTTATCAACATCTACAGCATCGCTCAAACTCGAAGGACTTGCAAAATATACAGGCCTTTTGAACTTGTTTTTAGCAAGAAAATCGAGTAACATCAGGTCGTTTTTATACAGATAGTTTGATTTGATATCCCACTCTACACTTCCAACAACCCGGTCGGCAAGGTTAGCCGGCACTATGCCGTTTTTAACCATCGAAGCCGAATCTACAGTTATTTTTACCTTTTTTGTAGGATAAATAGCTATCGACCTCGAACCTGACTGGAACCTTGATGAAGGATCCTCGCTGGCAATAAGGTCAATGAGATCCTGAAGTTCAACTCTTTCCTGCATCTGACCCGAATATGCTGAAACCTCATTTACACCTTTGTTATACTGATCGTAGGAAAGTGTAAAAGGCAGAGCCTCAGATTTATAAATCTTGCGCATGAGCTGATGCACATACCAGTCGCCTGATGACAGCATAAAATTAACCACTCTCACATCGGTACGTATGCCCTCAACTTCCTGAGCGTACCAGAGAGGGAAGGTGTCGTTATCGCCGTTTGTAATGAGGATAGCATTCGGCGCGCACGAATTAAGGTAGTTAACTGCAAAATCGCGGGCTGCAAATTTGTTGGCACGGGTGTGGTCGTCCCATCCTTCTTTTGCCATTATGCCGGGAACCAGCAACAAGCAAACGAGTGTGATAGGAATGGCTATGTATTTTTCGTTCACTTTCTTCAGCATATCCCACAGAGCCATGACCCCGAGCCCTATCCAGATGGCAAAAGCATAGAAGGATCCCGCGAAAGCGTAGTCACGCTCACGGGGCTGATAGGGCGTTATGTTCAGGTACATTACTATGGCCAGACCTGTCATGAAAAATAGTAACAACACGACGAGGAAATCGTCAGTATGCTTGCGGAGGTGGAAAAATAATCCTAGCAGTCCAAGCAAAAGCGGCAGAAAATAAAATTTATTATTGGCAGCATTCTGCATGCTGTCGGGTAAATTGGATTGATCTCCAAGCAGTTTATTATCAATTGCCGGAATGCCGCTTATCCAGTTTCCGTAACGGATACCACCATGGCCTTCGATATCGTTCTGACGGCCTACGAAATTCCAGAAGAAATAGCGGAGGTACATATGCCCAACCTGGTATCTGAAGAAAAACCTGACATTCTCAACAAAAGTTGGTTTGTACAGTGTTTCTGTCTTTCCTTCCTCATTTACAACATCTATAGGGGTTCCTTTTATTTTACCCCACGATTTGTAAGCTGATATATGACTGGGTTTCTGATTGCTCCACATGCGCGGAAATATGGTGCTGAATGACTTATCGTAATTTGGAATTGTATTCTTCCGGTCATCCGTCATTACATATTTGCCAGTCTTTTTATTTTTTACATAAAAAGGCGTTCCGTCGGAATATGGATTTTCTTTATCCTGCGGCGAATTGTAATACTGTCCGTAAAATACCGGCCATGTACCGTATTGCTCACGGTTGAGGTACGATAATAGACTTACAGCATCGCTCGGATCATTTTCGTTAATTGGAGTGTTTGTGTTGGCACGTATAACGAGCAGGAAAAAAGAAGAATATCCAACCAGTAAAAAAGCGATGGAAAGAAATACAGTATTGGCTGCTGATCGCACCTGGCTGCGGTTTAAACGACCCGGTTCGCTCTTATACCAATAATACACTCCGGCTACCACAAGTAAACCCAGGAATGTAGTCCACGAAAAAATGGATAACAACAGCAGAAGAGCACCACCTATAATGTAATTAAGAACGCTGTGTTTTGATTGGTAGGTGAACCTGATGCTCCATACCAGAGCGCCTATTAGTACAAGGAAGTAGAATAAAGTCCCTGAGTTAAAAGGCATCCCGTAGCTGTTTACAAAAAGGATTTCGTATTTCCCGGCAAGGTTAACCGAATAGGGTATTACCAGGAACATGATAAAGGCGAGGATGAAAAAGGCGATTGCCAGTGTATAAACCACTCCTTTCCATGTTGTTTTGTACTTTCTGAAATAGAATACCAGGGCAATGGCAGGAATTGCAAGCAGGTTAAGTAAGTGAACCCCGATTGAAAGACCCATGAGGTAGGCGATAAGTATGATCCACCGCTGTGCATGCGGCTGATCGTGAACCTGATCCCACTTGAGAATAGCCCAGAAAACTATAGCAGTAAAAAATGATGACATAGCATAAACTTCACCTTCGGCTGCTGAAAACCAGAATGAATCGCTGAAAGTATATGCCAGTGCTCCAACCAATCCGCTTCCGAGTACCGCATACATGCGACCGGTAGTAATTTCTTCATCCTTGCTGAACTTCAGTCCGAGCATAGTAATGCTCCAGAAGAGGAATAAAATTGTTGCCGAGCTGCTTAAAGCTGACATGATATTTACCATCAAGGCTACCTTACTGGTGTCCTCAAAAGCAAACAAACTGAATGCACGTCCGAGCAACTGGAAAAGGGGTGCTCCCGGTGGGTGGCCTACCTGCAGTTTAAACGCAGTAGAAATGTATTCGCCGCAATCCCACCAGCTGGCGGTAGGCTCAACGGTTGACAGGTAAACCCACGATGAGAGTGCGAAAATCAGCCATCCCATAAGGTTATTCAGTTTCCTGAATGTTTTCATGAAAAGTAAAGTTTAATGAATAATCAAAATTTTAAAGGGACGAAATTAACCAATAATTATGAAGTTTGATCAATTTTTAGGATTTGTTATGAATTAGATATCACCTCTGTATGTTATGAGGTAGGAAACTCACAGGCATGAATTGACTTTGATAAGCTCAAAGTATAAGGTAATACTGTAAAAGGATTGTATTATTTGCTTAAGACAGGCCAATATTCAATCTTCCCTTGAATATAAGAAGTGCTTTAAACCGGATATTGACTACTCACAGAACGCCCTGCTTGGCTATCAAAAATGCATGATATATTATAGCTAATCGCTTGTTGGAATATTGAAGTTGTCCTTTACAAACATCTGCAAATCAGGAAAAAACAACCTGAATTCCTTTTCAAATTCGGTGTACCCGGCTTTAAGGTTTACAACAGCCTGTTCCATGTTCGATTCAAAAGTAGTGCGGCGCGCCATTCCGTTAAAAGCCTGCTGCATACCTTCAAAGCTGCTGTACGATTTCAGCCAGTTCTGTTTTTCCATATAATAAAGGAGCCTTGCCGAGCGTAAAGGAAGAATTGCCTGATACGTGTTAAGGATGTTGTACCTTGTTTCGGTGAACTGATCCAGATCCACATCAGTATATTCGTCCCAGTTTGCTGAAAGAAAATGGTCATAATACATGTCGACCACAACCCCGGCATACTTATGAAAATCGGCACGTAAGCGGGCAATACTCTGTTTCACAACTGGGTGCTGGTCAGTATAGGTGTCAATGGCGCGGTGCATGGTAATACCCTTGCATACATTTTCGGTGTATTTGTTTATTTCACTGCCTTTAATGTGGTCGGCAATAAAATTGCCAAGTATCATTTCAGGGTCGGTACCTGCCAGGAAAAGGTGAGCCAGATAATTCAAAATTTTATGCGTTTGTTAGTTTTCATGTATGTAAACACCAGATTTATCAAGGTGTTCGAAATATACAACTGTTGCTGAAATATTTGTGTTTTATGGACTGTGATTTTATAGAATTATTTTAAAAAGTGCTTGTTAATCAGATTCAATTCATGTACGTTTGTGCCATTGATTTTACTGTTAAAAAATTCACAATATGGATCAAAAAATGATGTTACTTGGCGACGAAGCTATTGCTCAGGCGGCTATAGATGCCGGTATGTCAGGTATTTATGCATATCCCGGAACTCCATCAACCGAAATTACGGAATATGTAATTCAATCGAAAGAAGCAAAATCAGGACAGATTCGTGCCGGTTGGTCGACCAATGAAAAAACTGCTATGGAGTCAGCACTTGGTATGTCGTATACCGGAAAGCGGACCATGGTTTGCATGAAGCATGTCGGACTCAATGTGGCAGCTGATGCTTTTATAAATTCAGCCATTACAGGTGCCAACGGTGGCCTCATCGTTGTTTCGGCTGATGATCCATCGATGCATTCGTCACAAAATGAGCAGGATTCGCGGGTATATGGCAATTTTGCCCTGATTCCGATTCTGGAACCAACCAACCAGCAGGATGCCTACGATATGGTTTACTATGGATTCGATATGTCGGAGAAACTCGGAGTTCCTGTTCTGATGCGTATAACCACCCGCCTGGCTCATTCGAGGGCAGGTGTAGTACGCAAACCAGCAAGAGCCCAGAATGAGATTCACCTGCCAGTTGATCCGCGTCAGTTTATTCTGCTGCCTGCTAATGCCCGAAGGCAGTATAAAAATCTGCTGGCAAAACAACAGGAATTTGAAAATTGCGCTGCTTCGTCAGGTTTTAATTCGTTTACTGACGGTGAAGATAAGAGCCTTGGAATCATTACAACCGGAATTGCCTATAACTACCTTCTTGAGAATTACGCTGACAGGCATATCCCTTTCCCTGTGTTGAAAATTGCTCAGTACCCGGTACCTCATTCCATGGTTGAAAAAATTTATAATTCCTGCGATAAACTGCTGATTCTGGAAGAAGGATATCCTGTTGTTGAAGAATCTGTAAGAGGTTTCATGAATAACGGAAAAACTATACATGGCCGCATCGACGGGACCGTTCCCCGTACCGGCGAACTCAATCCAAATATTGTAGCCGTTGCTTTGGGTAAAAAAGATACCAGGGGCAAAGATATTCCAGCCATTGTTGTCGGCCGGCCACCTTCATTATGCAAGGGCTGCCCACACATTTATTCATACAATGCACTTAACGAAGCTCTGGGTAAATGGAGCAAAGGCAGGGTTTTCTCTGATATAGGATGCTATACTCTGGGTGCTCTCGATCCTTTCGATGCCATCAACACCTGTGTGGATATGGGTGCATCAATTACCATGGCTAAAGGTGCTGCTGATGCAGGATTGTATCCGGCTGTGGCAGTGATAGGCGACAGTACATTTACCCATAGCGGAATTACAGGGCTTATTGATTGCGTGAAAGATAAAAGCCATGTATTGATAATGATCCTTGATAACGAAACCACAGCCATGACCGGCGGACAGGATTCGTCAGCCTTTGGCCGAATTGAGGCTATATGTATGGGTATTGGAGTACACAAGGATCATATTTTTGTCCTTAATCCTTCACCCAAACACCATGAGGAAAATCTGGCCATTCTGAATAAGGAACTTGAATACCAGGGTGTTTCTGTTATTATTCCGCGGCGCGAATGCATACAGACCGCTATCAGGCATAGTAAGGAGCACAGGAAAGAAGAAGCAGTATCAAGCGAAAATTAGACTTTCGGTTTTCTGATTGGCTAATAGTATAAAATGTAAGGGTAAAAATAGTTTACAAGCATTGCCTTAAATAAATTCCATTATGAAACGTGATATTATACTTGCAGGAGTAGGGGGGCAGGGAATCCTTTCGATTGCAACAACCATCGGCATGGCTGCCCTCAATACCGGTTTACACCTCAAGCAGGCTGAGGTACATGGTATGAGTCAGCGTGGAGGCGACGTGTCGTCGAACCTCAGAATTGCTGATCACGAAATTGCTTCTGATCTTATCCCTTTTGGTCAGGCTGACCTTATAATTTCGGTTGAACCCATGGAATCGCTACGGTATCTTCCTTTGCTTTCGCCCGATGGCTGGCTGATAACCAATACAAGGCCCTTTATTAATATCACCAATTATCCCGAAATGGATAAGTTGATGGCTGAAATTGAAAAACTGGATAAGCACATTGCACTTGACGCGGAAGAAATTGCAAAAAACATAGGATCTTCAAGGTCAGCCAATATGGTGATACTGGGTGCCGCTTCGCCTTTTCTGGAAATTGATTACCAGGAATTGCAGGAGGCTATACGGCGGATATTTGCCCGCAAAGGTGAAGATGTAGTGAAGTTAAACCTGGTTGCATTGCAGGCAGGCCGCGATTTTGCTGAAACACATATGAACTAGTATCGAAACCGGGTGGCTTTAAGCATTCAACACCCTTATTTACCCCCGATCAGGTCATCTCATTTTATACGCAGAGCCATGGGCCGTGAGCCACTGCCTGGTTAATTCGGTATTTAATGACAGAGAAAAACAGGATTTATAACTAACAGAATGTATGAAGTTGAATAAGAAAAAGATCAGATTATTTATTGGAGTAGCTGCTTTCATGATTCTCTCATTTGCAGCTTTGGTTGTTTTTAAAGATTTTATTTTTGAACCTATTGTTCACCCCCTGGATAAACAGGCACAAACTATTGAGTACGGCATAGTCACTGATTCGTTCAGGATTGATCGTGAAGAAGTGAAATCTGGCGAAAATCTGGGATTGATTTTTACACGTCTTGGAGTAAACAGGCAAATTGTTGATAATCTCAACGCCTATGCAGATGGAGTTTTTGATATACGCAAACTCCGCAGCGGGAATACATACACAGCCATGATGAGTAATAATGGCAGCAACAAACTGAAGTACTTTGTTTACTCAATAAATGATACCAGTTATGTGATTTTCGATTTCTGCGATTCACTTCATGTGCATACCGGTGCTAAAGAAGTAGCAAGAAATCTGAAATCGGCTTCAGGAATTATAAAATCCTCGTTATGGGCAACAATGCAGGAGTCGGGCGTTGATCCTAATATGGCGGTAGCACTTGCCAATATTTATCAATGGACTATCGATTTTTATGCCATACAGAAAGGAGATGCTTTCAAGGTTATTTACGAAGAACTTTCAGTGGATGGTAAACAGATCAGCATAGGCGAAATACATTCTGCTATTTTTATTCATAATGGAAAGGAATACTACGCTCACAGGTATGAGCAGGACAATATTACCGACTATTTCGACGAAAACGGTCAGAATCTGCGCAAGGAATTCCTAAAAGCTCCGTTGAAATTTTCGCGGATAACATCCCGTTTTTCCAACAGCCGCCTCCATCCTATACTCCGCATCAGGCGTCCTCATCACGGGGTTGATTATGCTGCTCCCAAAGGAACCCCTGTTCATACTATAGGTTCAGGAACGGTACTGAAAGCATCGTATGCCGGGGGTGCCGGCAGACTGGTATCAATCAGGCATAACAACGGGTATACAACTTCTTATATGCATCTGGCAGGGTTTGGCTCAGGGATACGTCCCGGTGCAAGTGTAAGTCAGGGGCAGGTGATAGGTTATGTAGGCAGTTCCGGACTATCAACCGGACCTCACCTCGATTTCAGAGTCTATAAGAATAACACACCTATCGATCCGCTGCGGATTGAGTCGCCTCCGGCCTTACCGGTACACAAAAACTACAGAGCTGCTTTCGACTCCATAAGAGTCTTATACGAAAACAACCTGAAATTGATTAAGTAAGCATTTGATTTCCTTATTTCATCAGGAAAATATTTTGATTTGTTTCTACAAAAGAAAAAGGGCCGCCTCAAAGAGACAGCCCTTTTTCAATTAATCTAAAACGCTTACTTGTTCACAACCATTTTATTGGTAGCTCTCTGATCACCAATGGTAACGGTATAGAAATAAATTCCACTCGTAAGATTAGCTGCATCGAAAGTGAGGGTGTGTGAACCAACACCCAAAACACCGTAATTTTCACTGCTAACCTGTTGTCCGGTAAGCGAATTAACCACAATGCTGACAGGAGCTGATTTCTGAAGTCTGACATCGATGTTGGTTATTCCTGTGAAAGGATTAGGATAGTTGGCGGTTGCCAGTTTAAGCTGTTTAGGGGCTTCCTGTCCACCTATATTAATATAATTAGCATCTGTAAAGCTGACCCCTTTCAGGTAATAATGGTAAACAGGTTCAATGGCCTGCAGTTCTGTAGTATTGATATCCACAATAGATACGGGAATATCATAAACACCTGCATTATCCATAGCAACGGAAGAGGCAAACAGGAAATAACACTCTCCCATGCCTTCTTCGAGATAAGTAATATTTTTTACAGGAGTGTTAAGGTTGGTGTTTACATCGCGGCCCCAGGCCATTGCATCAGGATACAGGTTGATTGAGTCAGCCATACCCCAGAACTGCCAGTCGGTATCAGTCCATACGGCAAACACCTTGCTACCATCGTCAGTGCGTGATGCCTGAAGCCTCATATCCCAGCCAACATTGCTCGGCGAATACACATAAGGCGAATTTGCTGCTGAAACATCGCGGGTTTTAAGGTGAGTGATGAAATGGCAGAACCACTGATCATGTTCGAATGAAAATTCAAAAACAGAGGGAACTTCGTACAAATAGGTGTAACCCAGTGAGTCAGGGTGCTGCGAATATTGCCCTGCACATACACCGAAGATATGAGGGTTGCCAGCAGCATCAACCACCAGGTCAGCTTCCTTAAAGAAAGGAACCGCTTTGTCAGGATTAGCCACTGTTGACCAGATGTTAGCAAATACATCTTCAAATACACTGAAATCAAAATAGTCCATCAGTTGCCAGGTTGCTCCCTGGTCAACAGTTTTGTATAATATCGGGTAGAATCCTTTGCTATCAGTTGAGCGTGAATCAACTCCCCGGTACATCAGGTAACCTATACTTCCATCCTTATTCCAGGCCATATTGGCATAGCCGAAGGCAGCATCAAAGGTCCCGTCGGGGGCTACATTAAATGATAGTGGTACATCAACTTCGGTCCAGTCGAAGGCAAAGGTATTGTTGTTGAAAGCACCATTATGAACGTTCCCGATAGCAGATTTATAATCGGAACCGTATTTCATGGTTGCTATATGAACAGTGCCATCCGTACAGGAAGTCATACCATGGCGAACAAGTTCTTTATATGTAGAAGTTGCGGGTTGCTGCACATCAACATTGGTGCCGTCGTACTGTTTGCTTCCTTTGAAAGTGAAGTCCCAGGCAGTTGCCGTACGTGGTCCTGCAACAACAGAATAAGCTCCGTTTTGTGCGGTATTACCTGCCGGGTTAAAAATTACTCCCGAAGGATACCTGAATAAACTTCCGGAAACTGAGCACGAAATTTTACCGGTAAATGAATCTCCGTGATCCGCTGACCAGAAAGTGCAAATATCGTTTCCCGTGCCTAAAAGCATAGTCGTACCCTTATCATTTCCGCGGGCCGTGCCCATAATAAGATCCAGGTCTTTATCATAGGTAATGCAGTTTTGTTCATTTACAAGTGACGTAAAGATATTCCTTGATGAACCGAACAACACTTTGGTAACAGCATTGGATGACTTGGTAGTTGCTGGCTGGTATACAGGTAATATGGTAGAATTATCTGAACCCTGTTCAATCATTTCATTGTAAAGCACAGCCTGTCGGGCTGTATTAACCGGAGTAAATTTTGCAGCTTTTTGAGCTGATACTGAAATAACAATCGCCAGTAAAAAAAATAAGTGTAATGCTTTCTTCATAGTGATTAAGATTAGGGTTAGTATTCTGTGGTTTATTATAAGGCTTTCATGCTTGAACGTTAAGTCTCTGAACACAAATATAGTAATTAAAGATGCAAAAGTGTCAATACGAATAAAAAATAATATGACATTTACGATCAGTTCATTCTGAGCTTTTATTTTTTTACAACTAACGTTTTCATTTTTTTGTATGCTATGGGGCAAAAAAAAGGGCCGCTTTATTAAAGCAGCCCTTTAAAAATCATATTTTGAATGATTATTTGATAACCATTTTGTTGGTAGCTTTCTGATCGCCCATGGTAACAGTGTAGAAATAAACTCCACTTGTAAGATTAGCTGCATCGAAAGTGATGGTATGTGAACCAACTCCCAATACACCGTAATTTACACTGCTAACCTGCTGACCGGTAAGTGAATTAACTACGATGCTTACAGGTACTGATTTCTCAAGTCTCAGATCGATGCTGGTTTTGCCGCTGAATGGGTTAGGATAGTTGGCAACTGCTATTTTGTCAGCTTTTGGATTTTCCTTACCGCTTAAGATATTGAAATCAGCTTCAACAAACGAAACACCCTGGAGGTAATAATGAGCTACAGGTAAGTCAGCATTGTAATCACTGGTATTTAAGTCAGAAATTCTGACAGGAACATCATAAACACCTGCCTCATCAATTGCAATTGGTGAAACAAACATAAAGTGTGATTCGCCCATACCTTCATTCAGGTAAGTAATGTTTTTTACAACTGTGTTGTAGTTTGTATTCACGTCGCGACCCCAGGCCATTACATCAGGATACAGGTTGATTGAGTCAGCCATACCCCAGAACTGCCAGTCGGTATCAGTCCATACTGCAAATACTTTGCTTCCGTCGTCAGTGCGTGAAGCCTGAAGTCTCATATCCCAACCTACGTTAGGCGCTGGTGAAGTAACATATGGTGAAGCTTCGCCTGAAACTTCTTTGGTTTTTGGATGATCAATATAATGACAGAACCATTCGCCGTATTCGTTCGAGAATTCGAAAATGGAACCATTCTCATACAGGTAAGTATAGCCTAATGAATCAGGATGCTGTGAATAGGCTCCTTTGCAAAGTGCCATGATATGAAGATCACCTTTGTTATCAACAACCATATCAGCTTCCTGGAAACTAGGAACAGCTACATCAGGATTAGCAACAGTTGACCAGATATGATCAAAAACATCAGGGAAAACACTAAAATCGAAGTAATCCATTAAATTCCATGTAGCACCCTGATCAACTGATTTGAAGATAATCGGGTAATAACCTTTAGCAGCACCTGAACGGTTGTCAACACCGAAATGCATGAGGTAACCTACGCTACCATCTTTGGCCCAAGCCATATTAGCGTAATTTCCATTTGCTTCAGGGAAACCTCCGTTCATCAAGAATGGAATTTCAATATCTGTACTTGTCCAATCGAAGCCCAGGGTGTTATTGTTGAAAGTTCCATTGTAAACGTTGCTGATAACTTCGGTATAATTTACACCATCGTTTGCCTGTTTTGCTGTGCATATGTATGCTTTTCCATCGGTACAAACGCTGAGTCCCTGACGAACCAGTTCGCCGAAGGTGCTGACAGGGATATAATCTTTATCCGTGTTGTTGCCATTGTATTGTATGGAGCTGAGGAAAGTGTTGGTCCAGCCTGCACCGTTGGTAACAGGTCCTGCTACTAAAGAGTAAGCAAGGTTAAGATCAGTATTTCCTGTTGGGTTGTATGTAACACCTGATGGGTACCTGCTGCGGAGAACCGAAGTTCCCACCAGGCCAAGCTTGTTGGTGAAAGTACTTCCGTTGTCAGTCGACCAGGATGTAACAACGTCGTTACCGGAGCCAAATACACCGTTTCCTGAAGGCAGACCTACAACTGCTGTTGGGTTTCCACGGAAAGAACCCATGATGGCGTTCAATTCCTTGCTGTAATACATACCTTGCTGTTCCTGAACAAGCAGAGTAAACGCATTTGCCGAACATCCCATATATACTTTTTGAACATCCATGTTGGTTCCTTTGTATGTGCTAGGTACATAAACAGGAGCAACGGCTGTGCTTGTGTATTCTGGTTCAATCCTGTTGGATTCTTTTATAGCCTTAGCTTTCATATTCACCGGAGTGAATTTGGCAGCTTGCTGTGCATAGACTGAGAAGCCTATAAAAAGAGCAATAATAAAGAGTAACGATGTCTTCATTGTGGTTTTGATTTAGTTAAACATTATTAATTAGGGATGATTTTGATTGAATGCTTTAGAAAAAGGCCTTACGGCATTGGATTGCAAATATAATATTTAAATAAACAGTTTTTAACAAAAGATTTCTTTTTACCAAAAAATCATTGGTGTTACACTATTTTTTCTCTGGTATCCATCGGGATTATGGTAGATCTTTCATTTTCAGGCTTTCCGTGGAAATAATTCCGATAGGTAATATGTCTTTTTGAAAATGTAGAGCCTACTGATTCGTGCAACAATCGCATTTTGGGGTTAAAGTCACCTACCCATGAGAGTTCAATTTCGGTATACTGCGGATTCTTTTTCATTACTTCGTTCATTTGCCAGAAGAGTGCCGACTCAATACCCGATTTCTGAAAATGAGGCTTTACACCCATAATAGTAATTCGTGTACGGGTAAAAATTCGTTTTTTACCTAACAATCCAACTTTCATTTTACCCCAAAGGTTAATTTTCCCGTTGAAATACTTCAGCATCTGGTTAAAATCAGGAAGCATCACCTCAAAGGCTATGGGCTCATCGCCATGGTAAGCAAACCAGACAAATTCCGGTACCATGAGGGATTTCATATCAGCAAGTACTGAGCGGATAGCTGCAGGTTCGGCCGGGGAGAAGTTTTCGTGAAATTGCCATGCGTCGTTATAAACTTCAATAAAATCGGCTATAAATTTCTCCGAATCCTTGTAATCGAAATGCCGGAAGTTATATTCGGGCTTCTGCCTCACCCAACCTGCGATTTTCCAGAAACGCTCAGGGAAAGGTTTTCGCAGATCCAGCAGATTGGTAACCTGCTCAAAGTAAAGGGTGAATCCGTACTTTTCAAAAAAGCCTTTGTAATAAGGAGGATTGTAATTCATTCCAAAAGTCTGAGGGATAAAGCCTTCGACCAGCAATCCCCAGAAATTGTCATTCTCGCCGAAGTTAATGGGCCCGTCCATGGCTTCCATTCCGCGCTCAATCAGCCATGAACGGCTGGTATTGAACAGTATTTCGGCAGCAGCATAATCGTTGATACATTCAAAAAATCCCATTCCTCCGGTCGGGACCTGAAAGGTGAATGCTTTTTTCCGGTTGATAAATGCCGCAACCCGGCCAACCAGGTTCTGGTTTTCGTCGAGCAATATCCAACGGGTAGCTTCACCGTGGTTAAAGAAAACGTTTTTTGAAGGAGTGAAAATGCTTTCGATGAAATCGTCGGGTGGACAGACAAAATTAGTATCGCCTTTATAAACTGTGCGCATTACATCATGAAAAAGATTTTGCGTGCGTTTATCGTCGACGTTTACTAAATTGTATTTCATGGTTAAATGGATAGGTATATTTATGCAAATATAAAAAGTTTCCTGTTGAATACAGAAGTGCCAATATCAGCATTTTTTTTTGAATTCTTAACTCGTAACTAATCACTCTGTTACTTCTGTGCTTTCTTATTGCACCATACACGAAGGGGTTAGGTCCCGATAGCAATCGGGATGGGTGTTGGGAGTTAGGGGGTCGGGTGGTATTTGGCAATTTGGTGGTTTTAATTCTAACATTTTATATCTAAGTGTACTTATAACTTTAGGAAGTTTTTCAGTGCTTAATGCTCAGTAATCATGGAATTTAGGTATAACTTTAAGTACTCCAGGCTCTTTTTTTTAGTGCTGAGTGCTCAGTGCACAGTGCTCAGTGGTTGGTGGGTAAAAGTTGTTCTGGTGCTTTAAACTTCAGGCACTCTAGGCACTTAAAACTCCAGGCACTTTTTTTTTAGTGCTGAGTGCTCAGTGCACAGTGCTCAGTGGTTGGTGGGTAAAAGTTGTTCTGGTGCTTTAAACTCCAGGCACTCCAGGCACTTAAAACTCCAGGCACTTTTTTTTTAGTGCTGAGTGCTCAGTGCACAGTGCTCAGTGGTTGGTGGGTAAAAGTTGTTCTGGTGCTTTAAACTCCAGGCACTCTAGGCACTTAAAACTCCAGGCACTTTTTTTAGTGCTGAGTGCCGCATGCATAGTGCTCAGAGGATTCATTAATAGAGTATATTTTTGTATTTCAACTCCAGATCCTCCATACACTTACAACGTAATAAACTCTAAGTACTTCAGGTACTCTTAAATTTAGGCACTTTAAGTACTTTAGGCACTTAAAACTTCAGTCACTGATTAGGTGCCTTAACTTAATCTATTTGATTTTTTCTTTCACTATTAATCTTACCTTTGCAGGCTGCAAAAAAAACACCTTTGTGAAAAGACTCTATCTGCTCATTTTACGCTCCTACGCAGGACCGGCTCTGGCTACTTTTTTCGTGGTGGTATTTGTATTGCTGATGCAGTTTCTGTGGCGGTATGTCGACGAACTTGTTGGAAAAGGCCTTGAGTGGGATATTATCCTGCAACTCATGTTTTATGCCTCTTTCACTTTTGTACCCATGGCGATGCCTATATCTATCCTGCTGGCATCGCTTATGACTTTCGGTAACCTGGGCGAACGTTACGAGTTGGTTGCAATGAAGGCTGCCGGAATATCGTTGCGTAAAATCATGTTGCCACTGGGCTTGTTTTCGCTGCTGATAAGCGTTGGAGCTTATTATTATGCAAACATCATATTTCCGTATGCCAACCTGAAATTCAGATCGACTCTCTACGATGTGAGGCAGAAAAAGCTGGCCCTGAACATACGCGACGGGATTTTTTATTCGGGACTTGAGGGTTATATTATCAAAATCGGGAAGAAAGAACCTGATGGCTCTACCATTCGTAAAGTAATGATTTACGATCATTCACAATTACAGGGGAACAGCAAACTTGTGCTCGCCGACTCGGGGCGAATGCAGCAGACTGCTGATGGGAGCTACCTGATGCTTACCTTATATAACGGAACTAATTATGAAGAAGGCAGCAATAGGGCAGAAGCACGAAAAGTTCCTTTTCAGAGAACTTCCTTTAGCAGCGAAGTCATCAAATTTGACCTGTCGCAGTTTAAAATGACCCGGTCGAACGATGAGTTTTTTAAGAATGCATATTATATGCTTAACGTTAAGCAACTTGGATATGCATCTGATTCGCTGGGCAGGGAAGTAAACATCCGGGCAAATGAATTGAATCAATCGCTGATGAATTATTATTCGAACCTGGCAAAGATTAAACTCACTGATAGTATCTATAAGACTTTACCCGAAGGTAAGAAAGATATATTGCTGGCCGACAGGCCTCTGGAAGAGCGTAAAAAAATAACTTCTTATGCACTGGGCATGGCGAGGAATGCAAAAGGCTCGTTCGAATACAACCGGCAGCTCATTAAGGAAAAGGTTGAACTCAAGGCCAGGTATGATATTGAATGGCACCGGAAGTTTACACTCTCCTTTGCCTGTTTCGCTCTTTTTCTGATAGGAGCTCCGCTGGGTGCAATTATCCGTAAAGGTGGTTTGGGAATGCCTTTGGTAATATCAGTACTCCTTTTTGTAGCATACCATGTAATATCATTTACAGGCGAAAAATCAGTGCGCTCAGCTATTACCGATCCATGGAAAGGTATGTGGATGTCGACAATGATTTTCCTGCCTATTGGAATATTCCTTGCCTACAAAGCAACTAACGATTCCAATATAATGGATGCTGAAAGTTACAAGCTGTTTATAAAGAATATTTTAGCAAAATTCAGGAAAAAACAAAAACCGAGCGATGAAGATATTAATGCTGTGCAATAAGTCACCATGGCCAAAACGTGAAGGTGGTCCTATTGCCATGCATGCCATGATAAGCGGTTTGCTTCAGGCAGGTCACTCTGTTAAGGTGCTTGCTGCCAACACGAATAAGTACAATGTTGATCCCGAAACAATTCCGGCAGATTTCAGAGATAAAACTCAGATCGAATTTGTCGATATTGATTTGTCACTTAGTATCGCAGGTGCGTTTTTTAATTTTATTGCAGCGCGTTCGTACCACATCACCCGATTTCATACAAAAGCTTTTGCGCAGAAACTTACCACAATTCTCCGGAAGGAAACCTTTGATATAGTTCAACTGGAAACCTTGCAAATGGCTACCTACCTGGATGTTATCCGGAAATACTCCAAAGCTCCTGTTGTGCTGAGAGCACATAATATCGAACATAAAATATGGCAGAGGATAGCTGAAAATTGCACCAATCCGGTAAAAAGAATCTATATAACCCAATTATACCGGTCGCTTCGACGCTTCGAGATCAGTACCTTGAATAAAATGGATGGTATTGTTGCCATCACTCCTGTGGATGCCCGTAATTTCGACAGACTTTCGCATAGCACCAATATTATTTCGATCCCTTTTGGCATAAACCTTGAAACCTTGCCCGAAATCCCGGTTCAACCCGAAGAAGCTTCACTTTTTCATATAGGTACCATGAACTGGTTTCCTAATGAGGAAAGCATCAAATGGCTGGTAACTCAGGTGTGGCCCAAAGTTACTCAGCGGTTGCCCGAAATAGAGTTGCATCTGGCTGGCAGGTATATGCCTGATTGGCTGCTTAAACTCTCGGCACCACACATAACCGTTGATGGGGAAGTTCCTGATGTATGGGAATATATGCAAAGGTTTTCCATCATGGTGGTGCCTTTATTTTCGGGTAGTGGTATAAGAATTAAAATAGTTGAAGCCATGGCTGCCGGAAAGGCTATAATTACGACTGCCATCGGAGCCGAAGGAATTAACTACGAAAACGGACAACATCTGATCATAGCCAAGGATGAACGATCATTCACTGATGCTATCGTAAAACTATGTAGCGATAAAACACTGCGTGATAACCTGGGGAAAAATGCACGTGCGCTGATTTCGAAAGAGCATGACAATTTTAAACTCATGCAAAAATTAACAGGGTTTTATTCCGAATTGTTAATGAAACACTGATCCGCACTTTTTTGACTATCCTCGCATAGTTTTTATCTTTGCAACTCATAGCTAAAATTCACATCAACCAAGGACCTTTATAGGGTATGAAAATTTTTGTTCTGCTTTCGCGTGTACCTTTCCCAATCGAAAAAGGCGATAAGCTTAGAGCATACCATCAGATCCGTTGCCTTGCCAAAACGAATGAAATTGTATTGTGCGCTCTCAGCGACTCACCTGTTCATACTGATGCGGTTAAAGTACTGCGGGAGTTCTGTTCCGAAGTTCATATTATCCGCATTCATAAATTAGGAATGATATGGAATGTGATGAAAGCTTTCCTGTCGGGCAAACCACTTCAGGTGGGATATTTTTATCGTTGCAGTGCCAGCAGGAAAATCAATCGTATCATCGAAATCAGCAAGCCTGATCATTTATACTGCCAGTTGATACGGGTTTCGGAATATGTTAAAAACAGTAAGATCAGTAAAACCCTTGACTACCAGGATATTTTTTCGGTGGGAGCCAAAAGACGGGCTGAAACTTCATCGCCTTTATTTAAGTTGTTTTTCTTTATGGAGTACAAACGACTGGTCAGGTATGAACATGATATATTCGGAAAATTTGATCATAAAACCATAATTTCGCAACCTGACCGGGATCTTTTACAGCACGAATCACACAAAGAGGTTGCCATCATACCCAATGGTGTGGATCATAGATACTTTGCTCCTGTAAAAAGGAAGAAGACTCACGATGTGGTATTTACAGGCAACATGGGATACCCTCCAAATATTGATGCTGCCCGTTTCATTGCAAATGAAATATTCCCTTTTGTTCTGAAAGAGATACCAGAAGCCACTCTGCTGATTGCCGGCACTACTCCACATGTAAAGGTACTGGCATTGCAATCGAAGAATGTAACGGTTACAGGCTGGTTGCCGGATATCCGCGACAGCTATGCCTCATCGCGGATATTTATTGCTCCCATGCGCATTGGTACTGGGTTGCAGAACAAACTGCTCGAAGCCATGGCAATGGAAATACCTTGTATTACTTCTGTTTTGGCCAATCAGGCACTTGGCGCAAAAAAGGATGAAGAGATTCTGGTTGGCAATTCCGCAAAGGAATATGCTGATCATATAATAAGGTTATTGCGTGATGAAGCCTTTGCCCAAACTCTGGCACAAAAGGGACATGCTTTTGTGAAACGGGTTTTCAGTTGGGAAAATGCAGCAGCCGAACTCGAACAACTCTTCATGAAAACATAAGTAATTATCACTTTCAGATATTTTTCAGATAGCAACGCACTAATCACTAGTCACTAATCACTAATCACTAGTCACAACGCACTATAATACTCAAAACAATGGCAGACGACAAAAAAATAATATTCTCAATGGTAGGTGTTGGTAAAATCCACCCTCCCAGCAAACAGGTTCTGAAAGATATTTATCTTTCCTTTTATTATGGAGCCAAAATCGGAATCATTGGTCTCAACGGTTCCGGAAAGTCCACCCTGCTCAGGATTATTGCCGGGCTCGAAAAATCATTTATCGGTGAGGTTGTGTTTTCGCCGGGTTATTCAGTCGGAATGCTCGAACAGGAGCCACATCTCGACGAAAACAAAACTGTGAAGGAAGTCGTGGAAGAAGGTGTTCAGGATGTTGTGAACCTTCTTAAAGAGTATGAACAGGTTAATAACCGTTTCATGGAACCCATGAGTGACGACGAAATGAACAAACTCATCGAGCGGCAGGGGCAACTTACTGACCTTATCGAGCAACATGATGCCTGGGAACTTGATACCAAGCTGGAAAGAGCCATGGATGCTTTGAGGTGTCCGGAAGGCGAAACTTCGGTTAAAGTGCTTTCGGGAGGCGAAAGACGCAGGGTTGCCTTGTGCCGGCTCTTGCTGCAGCAACCCGATATTTTATTGCTCGACGAACCCACTAACCACCTTGATGCCGAATCCATCGAATGGCTCGAGCATTACCTGCAGCAATATAAAGGAACCGTAATTGCTGTTACTCACGACAGGTACTTCCTCGACAATGTTGCTGGCTGGATACTTGAACTCGACCGCGGAGAAGGAATTCCGTGGAAAGGAAACTATACCGAATGGCTTGAGCAGAAGACAAAGCGGATGGAAATGGAAGAAAAAACAGAGAGCAAACGCCGCAAAACACTGGAGAATGAACTCGAATGGGTGCGAATGGCTCCCAAAGCCCGTCAGTCGAAAGGAAAAGCCCGTTTGAATTCATATGAAAAAATGCTGAACGAGGATGTTAAACAAAAAGAAGAACGACTTGAAATCTATATTCCGAATGGACCTCGTCTGGGTAACCAGGTAATTGAAGTAAAAGGTGTTACCAAGGCATTTGGCGACAAAGTGTTGTTCGATAACCTCAATTTTATGCTTCCTCCGGGTGGAATTGTCGGTATTATTGGACCAAACGGAGCCGGTAAAACCACTCTTTTCCGACTTATAATGGGACTTGATAAACCCGACAATGGCGAATTCATTGTTGGTGAAACTGTGAAAGTCGGTTACATCGATCAGGCACATACCAATATTGATCCTGAGAAATCAGTATGGGAAGTTATTTCCGAAGGCAATGAGACTATTCAACTCGGAGGTAAGTTAATCAACTCCAGGGCATATGTTTCGCGTTTCAATTTTGGCGGATCCGATCAGGGTAAGAAGGCCGGAGTTCTTTCCGGTGGTGAGCGAAACAGGTTGCATCTGGCGCTGACCTTGCGTTCCGAAGCAAATGTGTTACTTCTCGATGAGCCTACCAATGATATTGACGTAAATACACTTCGCGCGCTGGAGGAAGGACTCGAAAACTTTGCCGGATGTGCTGTTGTTATTTCCCACGATCGTTGGTTCCTCGATAGGGTTGCCACTCATATACTCGCTTTCGAAGGCGACTCACAGGTTTATTTCTTCGAAGGAGGATATACTGACTATGAAGAAAATAAGCGCAAGAGGTTAGGTGATGAAGGCCCTAAACGTATAAAATTCAGAAAACTGATGGTGTAGATCAGTGTCTGAACACCCGAAGGGTGTCTGACACTGATTCCCCGCTGATTCCCCGCTGATTCCCCGAAGGGTGGATTAGTGTCTGCACACCCAACGGGTGTCTGACACTGATTCCTTCCTTTCCTTATCCTCAATATTTAAGCATAAATAAATCATTACAGCTAATGATAAGAATAACCACAGAACTTATTGATCAGGTAGTTGATCAAGCCCGCAACTCACCACGATTGCGAATGAATTACAATTTTCATGCTGATCTGGCTGATCCTGTTCAAAGGCTGCTCAACGCACTGGAACCCTGGACGTACATAAGACCTCACAAGCATACAACCAAGGAAGAATCTTTCGTATTGCTCAGAGGAACCATACTTGCAGTTGTTTTTAACAATGATGGAAGTATCCGCGACCATGCCATCCTGAGCCGCGAAACCGGAATACTGGGAATTGAGTTTGAAGAGAATAGTTATCATATGCTTACTTCTCTTGAAACCGGTTCTGTTGTTTATGAAATCAAGGAAGGCCCTTTTGTGCCACATACCGAAGGCAGTTCAGCCCCCTGGGCACCACAGGAAGGAACTCCTGAAGCAAAGGGTTTCCTTACAAAAACATTTGAAGAACTTGGGGTGGTGATTGTTGACTAGTGACTGTTGACTGGTGACTAGTGATTGGTGACTGGTGAATGAATCATATTTTCCAATTGTCCCTCGTAAATCCCCAACCCCCAAAAACCTTCCCCTAAATCCGAACCCCTAAATCCCAACCCCAAAACCTAACCCCTTTATTCCCATGTCCTCTCCATCAATTCCAAAAGGCACACGCGACTTCACACCAGTCGAAATGGCCAGACGTAATTATATATTTGATTCCATTCGCAGCATTTTCAAACTTCACGGATACCTGCCGATTGAAACTCCGGCTATGGAGAACCTGAGTACACTTATGGGAAAATATGGTGAAGAAGGGGATAAGCTGCTTTTCAAAATTCTGAATTCAGGGAATTACCTTTCCGATGTGAAAGAGGATGTGTATGCAGGCAGAGAAGCAGGGAAAATGCTCAAATACATCTCGGAAAAAGGATTGCGTTACGACCTTACAGTGCCTTTTGCCCGTTTTGTGGTGCAACATAACAACGAACTCACTTTTCCCTTTAAACGTTACCAGATTCAACCGGTGTGGCGTGCCGATCGTCCGCAGAAAGGCCGTTACCGTGAGTTTTACCAGTGCGATGTGGATGTGATCGGAAGCCCGTCGCTTTTGTATGAGGTAGAGATGGTAAGTATTGCATCTGAGATTTTCAGCAAACTTGGTATCAGTATCACCATACTGATGAACAACCGGAAGATTCTGTCAGGAATTGCTGAAGTGCTGGGCGAATCAGCACGAATAACTGATATCACGGTTGCAATTGATAAACTCGACAAAATCGGGCAGGAAGGCGTTAACAAAGAACTTGCTGATAAGGGCCTGAGTGCCGAAACTATTGCTAAACTTAAACCAATTCTCGAATTAGAAGGGAGCAGCCTGCAAAAACTGGATCAGCTAACGGGTATATTATCTTCATCGGAAACAGGTTTGAAAGGCATTGAGGAAATGCGAACCATTTTCAATTTTATCGAAGTACTTAAGCCTGGTGCTAAGGTTGAAATTGACCTGACACTTGCCCGCGGGCTCAATTATTATACAGGTGCCATCATCGAGATAAAGGCCAACGATGTACAGATGGGTAGTATCAGCGGAGGTGGCCGCTACGATGACCTTACCGGGATTTTCGGACTCAAAGGCATGTCGGGAATCGGGATTTCGTTTGGAGCCGACCGCATTTATGATGTGATGAATGAATTGAAATTGTTTCCGGCTGATACTGAACAGGCAACGAAGGTACTGCTGGTTAATTTTGGAGGCAACGAAGAACTGGTGAGTTTGAAATTATTGCAAAAGCTTCATTCAGCAGGAATTTCGGCCGAGATGTATCCAGAACCCCTGAAATTAAAAAAGCAATTCAGTTATGCTGATAACAAAAAAATACCGTTCACTCTTATCATTGGCACCGAAGAAGCAGCTTCGGGAACGTATCAGTTGAAAAATATGCAGAATGGGGAACAGTATAAAGTTACTATTGAAGAAATTATCGAACGCCTGAGTTAAACACCCATCAAACAGAATTACCAAACTGCCGGAAATTAATATCTGGCGGAAAAATCAAATGCAGATTTACTACAGGCATATTTTCAAAAAAAATATCAGGATATTATTTTGAAGTGATTAATGCTTAACTACATTATGTATATTGTTGATTTCGTTTTTGTCCTTTTCTCTGTGCCTTTTGTGGTATAGCTTTTTTGGCTGTTACACAAAGGTTCACGGAGAAGACACAAAGTTTCACAAAGGGGTTATCTTTTCTTCGTGTCATTTGTGCCTTCTTTGTGCCTTTTGGGTATAGCTTTTTTGGCTGTTACACAAAGGTTCACGGAGAAGACACAAAGTTTCACAAAGGGGTTATCTTTTCTTCGTGTCATTTGTGCCTTCTTTGTGCCTTTTGTGGTATACATATAGCATCTGCAACTGTTACACAAAGTACCACAAAGAAGACACAAAGTTTCACAAAGGGTTTATCTTTTCTTTGTGCCTTTTGTGCCTCCTTTGTGCCTTTTGGGTATAGCTTTTTTGGCTGTTAAACAAAGGTTCACTGAGAAGACACAAAGGTTCACAAAGGGTGTATCCTTTTCTTCGTGCCTTTTGTGCCTTCTCTTTACCTTGTGTTGTATAGTTGTTACACAAAGTTGCACTAAGAAATCACGGAGTTACACAGAGGGTTTAACCCTTGTTTTTACCCTTTTTTTCTTCTTTTTCCTTTCACGGAATATATGTCACTTATGATGTAGTCTTCAAAATATTGGGCAGACAAGCAAATTATTATTTAAACCCGTTTTTATATACTTTTGCTGCATATTTGTTGAAGATACTTCTCATGCGCTGGAATTTATATTTCATTATTCAGATTAACAGGACCTGCCTGTAAATAATCAATTCCGATACCTGCATACCGCAGGTTTTAATCATCATTTTAACTTTTTTTATCTCACCTAAACAAGGTGCAGTGTTGCTGCACACACAATTATGTCAGACCAAAAACTCTATATAACCCCCGTTCCACTTACTTTCGAACAGATTGAGATTATGCTTTCAGCAGATGCACATCTCGAACTATCAGCCGATTCTATTTCACGTATTGAGAAATGCAGGAATTACCTCGATCAGAAAATTGAAACCAGCCATGATCCTATTTATGGTATCACAACAGGATTCGGCTCGCTCTGCAACCGCACCATTTCAAAAGAGGATCTTTCGCAACTACAGGTAAACCTGGTGCTTTCGCATGCCTGCGGAATAGGCGAACCCGTTGAGCCAGGTATTGTCCGTCTGATGCTTTTATTGAAAGCATATGGCCTTTCCTTAGGGAATTCAGGGGTTCAAACAGAAACCGTTCAACGTTTGCTCGATCTTTTTAACCACAATATCTTTCCCGAAGTTCGTCAACTCGGTTCACTTGGTGCTTCGGGCGATCTGGCACCATTGGCACATCTGGTGCTGCCGTTGCTGGGGAAAGGCAAGGTTTTGTATCAGGAATCGTGGCAGGAAGCATCAGAAGTGATGGCTCAATTGCAAATGCAGCCATTGAGTCTTAAATCAAAGGAAGGCCTTGCACTACTTAATGGAACTCAGTTTATGAGTGCTCATGGAGTTAAGATTATGCTCAAAGCTTTCAAGTTACTGAGGTTGGCTGATATTACCGGTGCCATTTCCCTTGAGGCTTTCAATGGCAGACCCGAACCTTTCCACAGCCTGATACATCAGATCAGGCCACATCAGGGACAGATTGAAACGGCGCACAATATACTCTCGATTCTGCAGGGAAGTTCACTTATCGAAAATCAGGGGAAGGCAGTTCAGGATCCGTATTCGTTCCGTTGTATCCCCCAGGTTCACGGTGCTGTTAAGGATACCGTCAGGCACGCTGCTTCTGTAATCCTTTGTGAAATCAATTCCGTTACCGATAATCCAACGATATTTCCTGATGATGACCTGATTCTGTCGGGTGGAAATTTCCATGGTGAGCCTCTGGCATTTGTGCTCGACTTTGTTTCTATTGCCCTGGCTGAACTTGGAAATATAGCCGAAAGACGGCTCTACAGGCTGATAGCCGGTCAGAGAGGTTTACCTGAATTTTTGGTAGTACACCCAGGTTTGAATTCCGGTTTTATGATTCCTCAATATGCTGCAGCATCGGTGGTGAGTCAGAATAAACAGCTTTGTACGCCTTCGTCAGTCGACAGCATTACTTCTTCCAACGAACAGGAAGACCATGTGAGCATGGGAGCCAATGCTGCAACCAAGGCATTGCGGGTGGTAAATAATGTGGAAAATATTCTTGCAATTGAGCTTATGGCCGGTTGCCAGGCATTGGAATTCAGAGGGATAAAAAACACCTCACCCTTTTTGCAGGCTATCATTGCCGATTACAGGCAAACGGTACCATTCGTGGATGAGGATGTGCTGATGTATGAGCTCATTGACAGCTCACTACGGTTTATTAAACGGCACAATTTTCATCTGCCGGGTTAGGCAGTATTTAATACTGAAGCCTGATCCCGAAAATAACCTGTAGTGTAAGTTGTTGTAAACAGATTTTTTCTTTAGGTTTGCTGTGCGAATTACCCGAAAGTGAGAAAATGTAAAAATCAGGAAGTTCTCATTTGTTTCAATTTAGCAGAATCGGATAACTGAATAGCTGTCCAGAGTGGCTCAAATCCTGTCTGAAGGAAGCAAAACACTTGGTCTGATATTGATTGTCAATAAATTATACCTTTAATAAATTCAAAGCATGACACTTATTATTTCCGGCCAGGGGCTAACCATTGGCGACGTTGTGAATGTTGCAAGACATCACCAGAAAGTTGAACTGCATCCCGATGCCCTGAAACGGATTATCGCCTGCAGGGAAATGCTGGAAAGAAAGATAGAAGCCCATGAGATCATGTATGGTGTCAATACCGGCATAGGTGAATTCTCAGAAGTGGTGCTGAACGACGACCAGGTGAAAGATTTTCAGAAATACCTGATATACAATCATGCTGCCGGAATTGGCGATCCCATGCACGAGGAATATGTTCGCGGTGCCATGCTGGGGCGTATCAATGTTCATGCACATGGTAATTCGGGTTGCAGGCCTGATATTACTTTAACGCTGGTCGAAATGCTCAATAAGGGCGTGACGCCTTTCGTTTGCCAGAAGGGATCGGTTGGAGCCTGCGGCGATCTCGCACCCATGTCGCAGATCGCACTGCTGATGATGGGCGAAGGAAAAGCGTACTACAAAGGTGAACTTCTGGAAGGTAAACAGGCAATGGAGAAAGCCGGAATCCCCATCCCGGGGCTTATGGCCCGCGACGGTCTGGCAACCATTAACGGATCGAATGTATTGACTGCCATGAGTGCTATTTTCCTGGTTGATGCCAATAATTTTTTAAAACAGGCTGAAATTGCCGCTGCCATGTCACTTGAGGCACTGAAAGCAAATATGAAGCCTTACGAATCAAGAATCCATGAAGTCCGTGGATTTGCCGGTGCTGTGCGGAGTGCCGAAGCCATACGGAGAATGGTTGCCGGTGGCGATCTGGCCGAAAGCCGTATAAAATGCAAGGTTCAGGATGCATATAGCATGCGGTCGACCCCGCAGGTAATTGGAGCTGCGCACGATGCACTTAATTATGCCCGTTCGCAGGTCGAAATCGAATTAAATGGAGTGGGCGATAATCCTATCTTCTTTCCTGAAGAAAATATGCAGCTTTCAGGAGCTAATTTCCAGGGATCGCCTGTTTCGGTTCCAATGGATATGGCCGGCATGGTTATAACCATGGTATGTGTAATGAGCGAGCGAAGAATGAACCGGTTGAATAATCCGGCTTTGAGCGTAGGACTTCCTGCATTCCTTACCAAAGGGGCAGGTATGTTTTCAGGACTAATGCTCAGCCAGTATACCGCTGATATGCAGATTGTTGAGCAAAGAATACTGTCGGCTCCGGCTTGCATACAGTCCATTCCGGCGGCTGCCGACCAGGAGGATTTTGTGAGCATGGGTATGAATACTGCTATTAAAAACTTTCAGATACTCGACAATGCTTATGGTATTCTGGGTATTGAACTTATGGCTGCCGCCCAGGCTCTCGATTTCAGGGAATATGCCTTTGGAGCGGGTGTAACCAAAGCAAAGGAAGTGATACGCCGTCATGTCGATTTCCTGGAAATTGACCGACCCTTGTACAACGACCATAATGCAATGAAGGCTTTGGTGAAATCGTGCGAGATTCTTACGGAAGTTGAAAAAGTAACCGGAATACTGGGATAATTCTGATAACGGTAAATTAAGTTTCTTCAGCCCTAACCCCAAAACCCTAACCCCCAACCCCTCTAAAAAATGGATGAGCAACAACAGCCATCGCCCAATGAGGCAGTTCCTAATTTAGTTTTACTCAGGATTCTCTGCGTTTTTACTTTCGTTGGAAGTGGACTGGGTGCGCTGTCGTATGGAATTATCGGATTGGTGCATGCATATTTTTCCGAAAATCTTTCACTCATACCGGATGAGCAAAACCGCGAACTGATCGAAATTATGCTGTCAGCAGGCAGGTTGTTCTTTTTTCTGAATGCCATTCTTTATGCTGTTTCTTTTGCGGGAGCAGTTCTTTTATGGAAAATGAAAAAAGCAGGATTTCATCTCTATACAGCCTCACAACTTATGATTTTAATACTGCCACTGGCCTATATCAAAGGATTTCCAACACAGGGCTTTACAATATTTCTCACTTTGCTTTTTATCTGGGGGTACTTCGGGTATCTCAAATTTATGAAATGATCCTAATGCAGTATACATGGCTATGTAATATAAGTTAATCTAATGAAGTGCCTCAAATGAAAAACCTGTTTTTAACTATTCTCTTTTTAGTGACTTTTTTCTGTCATACATCATATGCACAGAACGATTCAAAACCTGCCTATATTATCAGCAGCAATGGTGATACCACTTTCGGAACCGGATATATGGGCTGGAGCCAGGATTATTGCATGTTTAAAAAACTGAATGTCAGTGAATTCAGACTGATTTCACCAGTTGAAATCTCAGCTTTCCGGATTATAGATGGAAAAAATTATGTTTCAGGGCAAGTAAAGGACTTTGATGGTAAATTAAAATGGTAATTTCTGGAATTCCTGGTCGATGGTAAAGTTGATTTGTTAACTATGTATAATACCAATCGTTTCTATTATATTCAGAAAGAAGGTGGGGAAATATTGGAGTTGGATGACAACATCCGGGAAATCGTAAAAATCAAAGGGAAAAGATACAGCAAGCAGGACAAGCGGTATATTGGCAAAATGAAGTTGCTGATGTCAGATGCACCTGAACTTTTTCCACAAATTGAAAAAATAGAATATCTGAAACAAACTGAACTTGTTGACCTGGCGGTTAATTACCATAATTCCGTCTGTAGTGAATATGAATGTATCAATTACACAAAGAAAATACCCAGAGTAACTTATAAACTGGAGGTATTTTCAGGTGTAAGCATGCACTCAAGTGTCTATACGCCGCAATATGGTGTTGTGGTGCATATAGGGAGTCCTTTTACTAATAAAAAATTGTTTATAAAAACTGGCCTAATATACTCCTTTGATTATAAAGCAGTCTCCCACTTCTATGGTTATGTCAATAAAAATTATATTTACAACTTAAAAATTCCAATCAGCCTGCACTATGTTTTTGGTAAAAAAGCGTTCAAACCAACTTTAGGTTTTGGCTTTCCAACCGGACTCTTTCTTATTAGTTCGATTCAGGGAGGATTCCTCTATTCCGTTTCCCGGAATCTGGAACTGAGTTGCAGTGCTTCATCTGATGCCCTATTATTACAGTTATCGGGGGAGTCGAAATATTATTTTGAAAATAACTTCCCCCATTCACTCTATTTTGGTCTTGTGTATAAGTTTAAACAACGTTAACTGCCAACTTGACCTTCAGTTCCTGTTAAACCATACAGTAGTTAGTCTGAAAGTAGAAAAATACCACTTATGAAAACAACTTCAAGGTCTTCCCGCCCCTGGTTTCTGACAATTCTGCTTCTAGGTTCAGCCATTACGCAGTTACTGTGGATACTTATGTTTGTTGTATTAATAGTGCTATCAGCTAAAAGGGAAGTGCATCAGGGATTATTTCCTGGCCTGGTGATGGATTACCTTCAAACTGGGTATCTTTTTATAACTGCACAAATTCTGTTGTCAGTAGTTTGTTTATACAGCATCGTTTTGATGTGGCAGCAGCGAAAAACAGGATTCTATATTTATACAGCGAATAAAGTAATTGTATACTTCCTGCCGGTTCTTTTCATAGGCTATACCCACCTCACTTTGCCAGGATTGTTCATAACTGCTATCTTTTTGGTTGCGTATGGCACATTTTTTACGGGGCAATCCGAAAAAAGACAGTAAAAAGTGTACTCTGTAAGAAAAAAAAACTTAACATGTTTTCGGTATTAAGAAATTATTACTTTTACTGTCAGTTAAGTGTTCCAGCCTAAAAGCAACATATAAAACAATAAGATGCGCTATTTCAGACAATTGCGCATTTCTCCTTACAACAACACATCTAATTTTTAACATGTAAAATATAGCCGGTGTTGATAAAATATGCAAGAAAACTTGATTACAAGATCAAAAACCTTGTTTTTTTAGCTATATTTGAAGCAAATACCAATCCCTTTTCCAACAACCAGTTCAATGAGTAAATTAAAGAAAGATTTCAGCCTATGATGTAAAATTTAAATGCCAGATAACAATCAATTTAACACAAACCAATCAAACACTAACTAACCAAATCAATTAACCTATGAGAAAACTAAGTTTTTTGCTGGTCATGCTGCTGCTAACAGCCATGCAGGTACTGGCGCAACGAACCATCACAGGTAAAGTTACCAGCGCCGACGACGGAGGAGGAATCCCCGGCGTTACTGTTCTTGTTAAAGGAACCAGTAATGGTGTTTTAACTGACCTTGACGGAAAGTTCAGCATTAGCGTTCCTAAAGATGCAACTGCATTGCAATTTTCATTCGTAGGAATGAAAACACAGGAAGTAACGCTTACAACTGCTAATACAGTTGATGTGCAAATGCAAAGTGAAGCGACTAATATTGAAGGTGTTGTTGTAACAGCACTCGGTATTACCCGCGACAAAAAATCACTCGGCTATTCCACTCAGGAACTTAGCGGCGATGAAATCAACAATGCAAAGCGTACCAACTTTGTTGACAACCTTTCTGGTAAACTCGCCGGTGTGCAGGTTAAAGCCAATGGTAACATGGGCGGTTCAACCAACGTTGTTATCCGCGGATCATCATCTATGACTGGTAATAACCAGGCTTTATTTGTTGTTGACGGCGTTCCTATTAATAATGATAATACCAATAACGCAGGCCAGATTTCAGGTCGTAGTGGTTATGATTACGGTAATGCCGCAGCCGACATCGACCCTAACGATATTGAGACTATGAGCGTTCTAAAAGGTGCTGCTGCAACCGCACTTTACGGTTCACGTGCTGCCAACGGTGTAATTGTTATCACAACCAAAAAAGGAAAAAGTGCTGTCGGAGGAAAGAAAAACATAGGCGTTTCTATCAATTCGAGTATCACTACCGGAATGGTTGATAAGAGTACATTCCCTAAATATCAGACCAATTATGGTGCTGGGTACGGAACCTACTATTATGGTCCAACAGATGATAATGGAAATCCAATTCCTGACCCATCAGGCAATTGGTACGGAGGTTTTGAGTATGTTTTTGATGTGAATGGCGATGGCGTAAATGACTGGACTGTTCCAACTTATGAGGACGCTTCCTACGGACAGAAATTCGATCCAAGTATACTGGTTTTCCAATGGGATTCTTACGATCCTGCATCACCTAATTACCATAAAGCAACTCCATGGAAAGTTGCCGATAACGGCCCTATCACTTTCTTCGATAATTCAATGAATTTTACCAACAGCGTTGAAATCGCTGGTGGTGGCGAAAGCACTACTTTCCGCCTGGGTTATACAAACGTTGACGAAAAGGGGATTCTTCCTAACAGCGAAATCAAGAAAAACAGCCTTACCCTCAATGGTTCATACGACGTTTTGAAAAACCTCACCGTTTCGGCTAACGTTAATTACGTTAAAACAAATGGTAAAGGCCGTAACTCAACCGGATACAGCGACAATATTATGTCGTCGTTCCGCCAGTGGATGCAAACCAATGTGGATTACAAAATGCAGAAAGACCTGTATGAGCAAACCACCCGCAACATTACATGGAATCCTAAAAACCCTGAAAATCTGGCTCCTGCATATTGGGATAATCCTTACTGGGTTCGCAATCAGAATTATGAAACTGACACACGTGACCGTATCATAGGCTACACAGCTGTTGACTGGAAAATCAACGATTATTTCAGCCTTATGGGTCGTTATTCTATTGACACATATACCGAACTTCAAGAAGAAAGAAAAGCTGTTGGTTCAGGTTCAGGCGAATTCGGTGTTCAACGTCCTGATGTAACTTCAGGGTATTCACGTTTCGGAAAATCATTCAACGAACGTAACCTTGACTTCTTATTGAAATTCAACAAAAACCTTACCGAAGATCTCAACCTGAGTGCCCTTTTGGGAACCAATATCAGGAGATCAAAAGTAGATCAATTATATGTTTCAACAAACGGTGGTTTAATTGTACCTGGTCAATATTCAATCGGCAACAGTCAGAGTACAATCCTTGCACCTGAAGAACTACTTAATGAAATCGGTGTAAACGGTGTTTTTGCCGGATTCTCACTTGGATTTAAAAATTTCTTATTCCTTGATGGTAATATCAGGCGCGATCAGTCATCCACTTTGCCTGAAGCAAATAACGCTTATTTCTATCCTTCGGTATCAGGAAGCTTCCTGTTCTCGAATGTTATTCCTAAAAACAGTTGGCTGAACTTAGGTAAAGTAAGACTTGGATATGCACAGGTAGGTAATGATGCACCTTGGGGAAGTATAAAAGATACTTACACTCAAAATACTACATTTGGAACCACTGCATTATTCTCAGTACCAAGTACTAAAAACAATGCAGATCTGAAACCGGAGTTAACAACCAGTCTTGAAGCCGGCTTGGAAATGAAATTCTTCCAGGGTCTGTTAGGATTCGATGTATCATTATACAAAGACAACACTGTTAACCAGATACTTCCAGTTGCTGTTTCAACAGCTACCGGTTATAGTTCAAAATACATCAATGCCGGTGAAATGCAGAACCAGGGTATTGAACTTATGTTGTTTGGTACTCCTGTTAAATCGTCCGACTTCCAGTGGGATATTACATTGAACTGGGCCAAGAACGTCAATGAAGTTATTTCATTAGATGGTGACCTTAAGAACCTCCAGATTGCATCCTTACAAGGTGGTATCTCCATCAATGCACGCGTTGGCGAGCCTTACGGAACCATTCAGGGAACCGATTACCTCTATCACGAAAACGGACAACGGATTGTAAAAGCTAACGGCTATTATGCTAAAACAGCAACTACTGACAAAATTATTGGTAACATTAATCCTGACTGGACCGGTGGTATCAATAACAAATTCTCATACAAAGACTGGTCGTTCAGTTTCCTGATTGATATGCAGCAGGGTGGCAGCATTTTCTCACTCGATATGTGGTACGGTATGGCTACTGGTTTGTATGCTGAAACCGATTATATCAACGATCTTGGAAATCCTGTAAGAAATACCATTGTTTACAACGAAGACGGAACTGTTGACGAATCAACCTCCGGCGGTACCATTCTCGAAGGCGTTTTAGCTGACGGAACTGTAAATACCAAACGTGTAAGAGGTGATAACTATGCTTTGCAGGGATACTCACAAAACCCGAACAGCGCTTTCACTTACAATGCTTCCTATATCAAACTTCGTGAGGCCGTACTCAGCTACAGCCTTCCAAAGAGCCTGATTGAAAAATCATTCTTCCAGGGAGTATCATTCAGCATAGTTGGTTCAAACCTTTGGATCATCTCCAAAGATCTTCCACATGCTGATCCTGAAGCTACACAGAGTTCAGGTAATGTACAGGGATGGCAGAGTGGTGTTATGCCAACTACACGCAATATAGGTTTCAGTGTTAATCTTCAATTCTAAAAAAAAACCAAGAAACTATGAAAAGATTATTTTTCGTAATAATAATTTTGTTAGGGATTACTACATCCTGTACAAAAAACTTTGAGGATTTCAATACGGATAAAAAACGCCCCGTAGAAGTACCGGGTGAGACTTTATTCGCAAATGCTCAGAAAGCGCTTGCCGACCAGGAAGCGAGTACCAGTGTGAACCTGAATGTATGGAAACTCTGGGCCCAGCAATGGACCGAAACCACCTATACCGATGAAGCAAACTACGATATTGTTAACCGTAATATTGCTAATTCCGTATTCCAGGTGTATTATCGTAATATACTAATGGACCTAAGAGAAGCCAGACTGGTTATAGATGCAACTGTCGTTGATGGTACAATAGCTGAAACTGAAAAGAAGAACAGACTTTATATCATCGATGTTCTTGAGGTATATTGTTATGCTCAATTACTCGAAACTTTCGGTGATGTGCCTTATACCGAAGCATTGGATATCAATAACATTTATCCTAAATATGATGATGCCTTAACTGTATATAAAGATCTGTTAACCCGTTTAAGTGCAGATGTTGCTGGTATGGACGATTCGCAAGGTAGTTTTGGTGATGCTGATTTATACATGGGCGGCGATGTTGCCATGTGGAAAAAGTTTGCTAATTCTATGAAAGTACGCATCGGTATTACCATTGCTGATGGTGATAATGCTACTGCCAAAGCGGCTGTTGAATCAGGATATGCTGGTGCTTTTGCTCCAGATGAATCTTGTCGGTTAGTGTACCTCGATGCAACCAATTCAAACCCATTGTATCAGGATATGGTTCAAAGCGGACGTGATGATTTTATTCCTGCCAACACCATTGTTGACATTATGAATGGTTTATTCGATACGAGGATTTTAGCATATTTTTCGGCAAGAGGATTTTCTTATGAAAGAAATTCGAATAATCAAATTATTGATACTGATTTAGCAGGTGAAGGTAAATGTATCTTAATCTATAGAGACTATCTTAATGATAATGACTCATTAGTTCAGGTTAACCTTCCATTTACAGCTTTAGCCAAAGATTCAGCAAACGTCTTCACATATAATATTGGTGGTGCTTATGGCGAAAGCAGTGCATTTACTCAATATTCTCACGTAGCCGCTCCTATACAGGAACCCATCTATCCAAGTATACTTATAGATGGTACAGAAGTTTCTTTCTACCTAGCTGAGGCTGCCGAAAGAGGATATTCTGTTGGGGGTACTGCTGCTGAGTATTATAATAAAGGAGTCACTGCTTCATTCACTTCATGGGGTCTTGCCGGTGATGCTGCAGCTTATCTTGCTAAACCAGAAGTTGCATATACAACCGCAACTGGTACCTGGAAACAGAAAATTGGACTTCAGGCTTACTTAGCTTATCATGTTAGGGGTCTAGTAGCTTACACAACATGGAGAAGGTTAGATTTCCCTATTTTAAATCTGCCTCCATCTATAACTAGCTATAGCGAAATTCCTGTACGTTTTACCTATCCTACAAGGGAACAAACAATTAACGGCACAAACTATGCAGCTGCTGCTTCAGCAATTGGTGGTGATGAGTTAACAACTAAACTTTTCTGGGATAAATTCTAGTTCCTGAAAAATATCCTGGTCTTTTGACCGGAAATCTAAAAGGCTGTCCTTAGGGGCAGCCTTTTTTTTAATTTATTTCTAAGGCTTTTTAACTGAAGTAATTTATTTTTGAATTATTTCTGGCATTTATTAAAGGTGAATTCTTTAGCGACAATATATCCTGATATCTTTTAAATAGTATGACTATCAGTATTTTACGTTATAAAAATAGTTTATAGTGTTTCAGAATAACAAAAAGCGACTACAGTCGAATAGGTACATGGAATATACACAGTAGGGTGAAATCAACTTGACCAAGTGTGATCATAAAAAAATGTTCTTTTAGCATTTTGCCTGGTTAAAAGTAGCAACTTGGAGAATCTCTCTTGAACTACAAAAAACTATGTCTGACCATGTTTGGGGCTAAACCACAAAAGGCATAAAGGAGGCACAAAAGGCACAAAGAAAAGATAAACCCTTTGTGAACCTTTGTGTCTTCTTTGTGAAACTTTGTGTAACTCCTTTAATAACTATACCACAAAAGGCACAGAGAAGGCACAAAAGGCACAAAGAAAGGGAAAACCCTTTGTGAAACTTAGTGCCTTCTTTGTGAAATCTTAGTGTCTTCTCCGTGCAACTTTGTATAACAGCAGTAAAAGTTATACCGCAAACCATCACATCAAAATATTATCCTCCCTATAATCCATCTGCCAAACAAGACTAAGCCTGTTTTATCTACTTTTGCATCTGCTGATAGTGAATAATAATATGGTAAATAAAATTTTGCATAAAACATGGCTTGTCTGGCTTCTGATAACCGGACTTGTTTTTATACTGTATGCCGGAACTTTAAAATATGATATGCTATATAATTTCGATGATGATGCATATTTTGCCGATATTAGGATCACGGAACTAAATACAGCCAATGTTAAAGATTATTTTTCTGATTATTACCTTGGAATGTACCAGCCCTTGCCGGTACTGAGCTTTGCAATTGTTTATAAACTGTTTCCGGGTTCAATGCAGGCACAGCGGATGGTTAATCTTCTTTTTCATTGTATAAACATACTTCTGGTGCTTCTGGTTGTAAAAAAACTTTCAGGAAACCAGTATATAGCGATATTCACGGCACTATTTTTTGCCATACATCCCATGCAGGTCGAATCAATTGCCTGGATATCAGCCCGCAGTAATTTGATGTTTTCAGGTTTTTACTTAGGTGCGGTGCTGACATTTGCATCTATAAGGAGTAAGCCCGTTTGGTGGTACTGGGTTTTGGTGTACTTATTATTCTTACTGGCTTTGTTCAGTAAAGTTACCGCAGCCACACTTCCAGGATTACTTTTGCTTATTCATCGGTACCTGGGACGCAAGTTCAATACAATTCAATTCTTACCATATCTGCCTTTATTTCTTCTTTCCGGAGTTTTTATCTATATAGGTATACAGGCATCCTCAGCTTTTGGGCATATAACTGATATGGGTCAGGTGTATACTATTACTGAAAGGTTAATATTGTTTTTTCACACTCTGGGGGTTTATCTCTATAAGTTTTTAGCACCGGTCAATCAGTCAGTACTTTACCTGTTTCCTATAAAGGAAAACGGAATACTGCCGGTTTCATACTTCGTTACCGCATTTTTGACCATAGCAGCTACTGCTTCTCTGATTTGGGTTAATCTGAAGATGCGAAATATAGAAGCCAGTAAAGCAATCCTGTTCGGAATAGCCTTTTTCCTTATCACAATCAGTATAGTGATGCCTTTAAAATGGTCGAGAACAATTATACTGGCCGAACGGTATACATACCTTCCGTATATTGGATTGTCTATGGCTTTATTGATGATTTTATTCCATATCTTCAAAGGAAAAAGCAGGCTAATTCAAAATTTCTTTGTATCGTTATTAGTCTTATTTGTCATTGGTTTTGTTACACTCACATTTCTTCGCAACAAGGTATGGGAAAATCCGGATACTCTTTTTACAGAAGTAATTGAAAATAGTCCGGGTAAGGCGGAATCTTCAATGGCTTATTACAACCGGGGGAATGAGTTTTTCAGGTTGAAAAATGCAGAAAAGGCAATATCGGATTATTCTGCTGCAATTAAAATCTACCCGGCCTACCACGAAGCGTTTTATAACAGAGGCCTGGTTTTTTACCTTAGCGGTGAAAATAATTCAGCCATCGATGATTTTACAAGCACCATCGCCATTAAGGATGACTTTACTGACGCTTATATTAACCGTGGCGCAGCATACCGCAATATCGGAATGTATGATCTGGCCCTTTCCGATCTTGACAGGGCAATTTCTTTGCATCCGAGCGAGCTGGCATACCTGAGCAGAGGAGTACTGTACTTTTCAAATCTTAATAATCCTGTCAGGGCCTGCAACGATTGGAGTGAAGCAGCAAAACTGGGCTCTGGTCAGGCGAAGCAGCTTTTAGATCAGTATTGTGCCGGGGAATGAGTTGAGTGTAAAGTGCTGAGTGAATAGTGCTTAGTGCTCAGAGGCTGGTGGGTAATAGTTGTTTTAGTGCATTAAATTTTGCTGACTTAAAACTTAATTCACTTTTAACTATAGGCACTCTAAGTACTCTAAGTACTTTAGGCACTCTTATTTAGTGCAAAGTGCACAGTGCAGAGTGCTCAGAGGATGGTGGTTAATAGTTATTTTAGTGCATTAAACTTTGTTAACTTAAAACTTAATTCACTTTTAACTATAGGCACTCTAAGTACTCTAAGTACTTTAGGCACTCTTATTTTGTGCAAAGTGCACAGTGCAGAGTGCTCAGAGGCTGGTGGGTAATAGTTGTTTTAGTGCATTAAACTCTGCAAACTTAAAACTTATTTCACTTTTAACTTTAGTGCTCAGAGGCTGGTGGGTAATAGTTGTTTTAGTGCATTAAACTCTGCTAACTTAAAACTTATTTCACTTTTAACTTTAGACTCTAAGTACTCTAAGTACTTTAGGCACTCTTATTTTATGCTCAGTGCATAGTGCTTAGTGCTCAGGGACTGGTGGGTAATAGTTGTTTTAGTGCATTAAACTTTGCTGACTTAAAACTTAATTCACTTTTAACTATAGGCACTCTAAGTACTCTAAGTACTTTAGGCACTCTTATTTAGTGCTGAGTGCGTAGTTTGTGAAGCCGGGGTAAATATTATTCTGACGAAATAGCTGCTTTTTATATCTTTGCACCCTGAAAAACACAGAATGCTTCTGACTGAAATTAAATACCTGGTTCTTAAGGATATCAAGCTGGAATTCAAACAACGGTATGCTATCAACGGTATATTGTTGTATGTGGTTTCTACTATTTTTGTCAGTTATCTCTCTTTTGCCAAGATTATTGATCCAGCAACATGGAACAGCCTTTTCTGGATCATTATGCTTTTTGCAGCAGTAAATGCTGTTTCCAAAAGTTTTGTTCAGGAGAGTACTTCGAGGCAACTCTATTATTATACGGTTGCAAGTCCGCAGGCAATCATACTGTCGAAAATGCTCTATAATTTTATGTTAATGGGAGTATTGTCGCTGTTGTGTCTGCTGGTATTTACGGGCCTGATGGGAGGATTTGTAGTTAACTATCCTTTGTTTATCAGTGCTTTGCTACTGGGGAGTTTTGGATTTGCCTCAGCTCTTACCATGATTGCCGCCATAGCCTCAAGAACCAACAACAACTTTGCTCTGATGGCAATTCTCAGTTTCCCGGTTGTAATGCCTCTGCTACTTACATTAATGAAGGTATCTTCGGCTGCTCTCAGCGTTGGCACTATGTCGGGCAATATAAAATACCTGGCAGCGTTACTGATGCTGAATGTTATTGTAATAGCACTTTCGTACGTGCTGTTCCCTTATCTCTGGCGCGATTAAGTCGTTGTGTTTCAGAGTGCGCTCTAACTGGTGGAATGATAGAAACCCTTTAGAGCCCTGACCAATCAAATTTTATTAATTAACGAATCTGAAATAAATGGTTGATTTCATAAGAAAAAACTGGTGGAAACTGCTGGGTATAGCACTTATATTGTATAGTATTATAGCTGGTTTTCTGATCGAAGTCCCTGATCTTCCCATCATCAGGCAATCCATACGGAATCTGTTTTTCCATGTTGTGATGTGGTTCTCCATGATGGTGATGTTCGGTACTTCGCTGGCACGCAGCCTTCGTTACCTTTCTACCTTCGATCTTAAGCACGACGTTTATGCAATACAGTCAGTAAATGTGGGGTTGTTTTTTGGAATGATGGGAATCGTTACCGGGATGGAATGGGCCAATTTTACATGGGGAACACCCTGGACCAATGATCCTCAGCTTAACGGAGCCGCAATTACCATACTTGCCTATTTTGCTTACCTGGTGCTAAGACGTTCCATTGATGAGGAGAATAAACGTGCCCGAATAGCTGCAGTGTATAATGTATTTGCCTTTGTAATGCTGATTGTATTTATAGGAATACTGCCACGACTCGCACAGGGTTCGCTCCATCCTGGAAAAGGTGGAAGCCCAATGACAGTGACAAATCTTGATATCAATATGAGGCTGGTATTTTACCCGGCAATTGCGGGCTGGATAATTGTAGGTTACTGGCTTACAGGTATCAGGGTAAAAATGGCCTACATCAGGCAGCATCTCGATAATCCGGAATTTTAATTTTACCTTTGCTCCGGAATTTTAATTGAAACAATTCCCGTATTTTTTTGTTTAATAACTAAAAGTTAAATGATGGAAGAGACCAAAATATTTGTGGTAATAGCTGTTTTTTCGACAGTACTTATTGGATTGGCCGGCTATCTTTTCTGGCTCGATCGTAGAGTTACTCTCATGGAAAAAGAAATAAACAACACTAAAAACTAACTCATGAAATAGCCATGAGCAGAAAATTTGCTCACCAACCAAAATGATTATTCTCATGGCGTATTCCTTCTGACCCGTAAAAAATTAAAAAATAAACAGATGAAAAAGACTCACATTCTCGTACTCGTATTTGTTGTAGCCGCCATTGGCGTAATTATCAGCCTTTTTGCCAACACCAGCACTTACACCGATTTCTCGGCAGCAATTGATAATCCTGGTAAGGAATTTCACGTAATCGGTAAGTTGGTTAAAGAAAAGCCTATTGTTTACGACACAAAAGTAGATGCCAATAAGTTTACTTTCTATATGACTGATCAGAAAGGTATTGAAAGACAAGTTACTTACGACGGTGCCAAACCTCAGGATTTTGATAAATCAGAGCAGGTAGTGGTGATAGGTAAAATGGAAAACAGCGAATTTAAAGCCAGCAGCCTCTTGTTAAAATGTCCCTCAAAATATAATGATGAGAAAAAAGCGGATTCCTTCGGCGATAAGGAATTTAAGGCGGTTTCAAAAGCACAATAGTCCGTTAACAACTTTCATATGCTTGATTATCAGCACGATAAAAAAAATCAACCTTTGGGTCTTAAAGTATTAATATTCTGTGTTGTAATACATGGCGTCCTTGCGGTAAAAGAAAAATTACCGGAGTAGTGAAAGTAACAACGAAATAAAAAAAAAGAGAAGGCGATCAGCCTTCTCTTTTTTTTTCTGTTAATCAGGTTTAGTAATTAAAACTAATTTTCAGGTCATCAATATAAATCGGTTGTTTCGACTGGTTCCACGGAAATATCCTGATTTCCTGTTCAGGGTTAAGCGGTTTGTCGAAATAAAAGCTTGTGCTGAATTCGACCCATTTACCTGTTTCAGTCAGGTTATCAGCCAGAGGGAATGATTTCCAGTCGTAATTCTGCTGCTTTTCACTGATATTAAGAATAATACTCAGGTTTGGTTTTGCAACGGTCGTATAAACCCATCCGGTAATTACTACATTTTTTGGTAGTGATGAATTAATGTTTTTCAATAGTTCCTGGTAAGCATAACCATATTCAACCGTGCTATTGGTTACACAGGCATATTCCCCCGAATGAGCAGCCGGATCTTTCATCGCAATAACAGAGGTTTCGTTGATCCACGAAGGTATTACTGCTGCAGCATTCTCCATATCATTTGTTATTTCAATCAGGTTCTGCTTTGGCTGCCCTGCAACTGTTTCGGTTTTTGGAGTCGAACTGCCGCATCCGGATAACAGAGCGCCGGCAATGATAAAAATGAATATTTTGTTCATACGTTAGTGTAATTTAGGTTGAAAATGGTAGCTTGTTTTTTGCGCAAAATTAAATATTTTATCCCACTTTATCTACTGCAGCCTAAACAAGGCTGCATAATAATTTGAAGTGAAGTAAATTAAATGACTATTAGTATTTTGATTTTAAAATCAATTTTAAAGGTTTTATATGATCAAAAGGAAACGATTAAAATTACATAATCGTAGGATCAAGGCAATATTGATATTCGGCAATGATAAAGGTTTATTTTTCTACTTTTTGCATGATCAAAAAGTAACAACTTAGCGAAGCGTCTCATGAGCTCCTATAAAAAATAAGCAATGGGCGAATAAAAAATCCAGGCTTTATAAAAATTACTCATGTCTTACTTATTTTTACGGGTATTCGTGAGAGAAGTTCTGGCGTTTCTAAGCCGAAGGTATCTCCTCGCAATCCAAGGCATGAAAAATGGCACAAATCATGGCATTTGTCGTTGCTGTGTATTGCTACGCACATACCATTCACACATACCTTCGGCAAGAACCGCAGGCGTATTTTTCTAAGGCCGGTCCTCCGCGGGAAAATCCATCTTAGTGAAAACAATGCGGAACAAAGGTTTGTTTTAACTGTATAATTTTGAGGGTATAGGACCGGCATTATAGAAATTTTACAACAGATGTAGCCGAAGGTGAAACGCGCAGGCACGTGCGTAGCAAAACACCAGCTTCATGTGAAGTCAGGATGAGGTTCCCAAAACATCAAGCCTTGTTTTGCGGGCCTTTACCGAGGCGTACATATGTGTAAAATTTGTATTAAGCCTAGCCCTTTTGGTGCTTTTGTGGCATGACAAAAGCACAGAACAGTTTTATTTGACTGAAGCAATAGCATATTGTTACATAATATTATTATGTTGCCACAAAACGGATTTTCTGGAATATTTATCAGTAATAATACTAAAGGTTGTTCTATACCGGATTTTCAACACTGCAGGTTTATTCCATCGAATGAACCCGGTTAATGTTTCGATTTAAATGGAGCATTTGGCTGTAAAATTTTGAGAATGCTTCTATTGAGGATTATTTCTTTAGTTTCTGCTGCCTAAATTTTTGTAGTTTAGTCGGATATATTTATGGATAGTCTTTTTAACACCAATCTTAATGGCATACGCTAATCTTCAGGCATTTGTGCAATTGCTTGATCAGTCGGGAGAACTGATCAGGGTTAAGGAATTTGTTTCACCACATCTGCAGATCAGCGAAATTGCTGATCGCATGAGTAAGAATGATGGCAAAGCACTTCTTTTTGAAAATACCGGAACACCATTTCCTTTACTCATCAATTCGATGGGCAGCGAAAAGCGCATGTGCATGGCTTTGGGAGTAAACACACTGGATGATACAGCTAAGCAGATCGAAGAACTGATGGCAGGGCTTATGACACCCCGTGATTCATTTTTCAGTAAGCTGGCACTCTTACCCGCACTGGCGGAAGTAGCTGCATTCATGCCCGGTCATAAGAAAGGAAAGGGAGCCTGCCAGGAAGTAGTTATGGATAAACCTGATCTGAGTCAGCTTCCAATACTTACTTGCTGGCCATACGACGGGGGACCTTTTATTACCTTGCCGGTTGTGCATACACTACATCCGGAAACAGGCATGCGAAACATAGGAATGTATAGGATGCAGGTTTTTGCACCCGATAAAACCGGAATGCACTGGCACCTGCATAAAAACTCAGCTGCTCACTATCGTGAATATAAAAGGCTTGGGCTCAAAATGCCGGTAGCGGTTGCCCTGGGTGGTGATCCTGTTTATACGTATTGTGCCACAGCACCACTGCCTGAAAATATCGATGAATATTTGCTCGCAGGATTTCTGCGTAAAAAGAAAGTGGAACTTGTAAAGTGCCTTACCTCAGGTATTGAAGTTCCGGCTGATGCCGATTTTATCATAGAAGGATATGTTGATCCTGCCGAGGATTTGATACTTGAGGGGCCGTTTGGCGATCATACCGGTTTCTATTCACTTGCTGATTATTACCCTGTATTTCACGTTACATGCATCACTCACAGGAAGGATGCGATTTACCCTACTACTATTGTCGGAATACCACCACAGGAGGATAAGTGGCTGGGGAAAGCTACCGAACGTATATTCCTGCCTCTTATCAGGCTCAGCATGTTGCCCGAGATCATCGATATGGCTATGCCCGACGAAGGTGTTTTTCATAATATAGTGTTAGTTAAAATCAGGAAAACATACCCGGGTCAGGCCCAGAAGGTGATGAATTCGCTCTGGGGAGCCGGACAGATGATGTTCAATAAAATACTGGTGGTTACTGATGCTGATGTTGATCTGAACGACAGCAGTGCGATTGCACGCCTTATATGTGAAAGGGTGAATCCTGTGGATGATATTATCTTCAACCGGGGGCCTGTTGATGTACTCGATCATTCGAGCAGTCGTTTCGCACTTGGAAGCAAACTGGGTATTGATGCAACTTCAAAACTGGAAGGGGAACCTGTTTTTGAAGGAATTGGTGAATTAACATTCGATTGCGATCATCCGGAGCTTAAAGAATTTGACTGTAACTTTTCACTCACAAAGCTAGGGTTACCGGTACTGATAGTTGGAGTGGACAAAAAAAATATTAATCTGAGGAAATTGCATCAGACACTTTATGAAAGTGGATCGCTTTCAGGAATAAACTGGGTGGTTTATGTCGATACAGAAGTGGCGCAGGTAAAAATTCAGGATATTGTATGGCTGGTTGCAAACAATATTGACCCATTGCGCGATTGTTTCTATTCAAGGTCTGAAAATGCTTTGTCATTATCTCCTATGGCTATAGATGGTACCGCAAAATCGCTTGAATCTGACGGATTTAAAAGACAATGGCCTAATGTGCTGGCTATGGATGATGCAACTATTTCGCAGGTTGATGCTCTGTGGGATCAACTCGGATTGGGCAGGTTCCTTCCATCCCCTTCACTCAACTACAAAGGCTTATTGAAAAATGATGGAGCAGTTGCCTGGGGAGATTTTTAACCTTTTTGAAACTGATTTAATCCATCGTTCATCAGTTTTTCTGATCTCTCTTGCTTGTTGATTTTTAATAATTAACTTTGCTCCATATTTAATTTTATCTAACAATAAATCAATTATTTTTATGCTTAACGAAATCCTGAAAGACATAACTTCAGCCAAGGCTATTGAGCTGGAAGACAGATATGGTGCACATAATTATCACCCATTACCAGTGGTATTAGCCAAAGGTGAAGGAGCGCTGGTGTGGGATGTTGAAGGTAAACAATACTTCGATTTTCTTTCGGCTTATTCGGCCGTTAACCAGGGACACTGTCATCCTAAAATTGTTGGAGCCATGATTGAGCAGGCTCAGACACTCACTCTCACTTCCAGGGCATTTTATAATAACATACTTGGCATTTACGAAAAGTACATAACTGAATATTTTGGGTACGACAAAGTATTACCAATGAATTCAGGTGCTGAAGCCGATGAAACTGCTCTTAAACTTTGCCGCAAATGGGCATATAAAGTGAAAGGGATAGAAGATGGAAAAGCCAAGATAATTGTATGCGAAGGCAATTTCCACGGACGCACCATTACCATCATTTCGATGTCGACCGATCCTGATTCATACGGAGGATTTGGACCTTTTACTCCTGGTTTCATAACCATTCCGTACAACGACCTGGCTGCTCTCGAAAATGCACTTGCCGATCCTGACGTCGCAGGTTTCCTGGTTGAACCAATACAGGGAGAAGCCGGAGTATTTGTTCCTGACGAAGGCTACCTGGCTAAAGCATACGATCTGTGTAAGAAAAAAAATGTTCTTTTCATTGCTGACGAAGTTCAGACCGGTATTGCCCGCACAGGGAAACTTCTGGCCTGCGATCACGAGAACGTACGTCCTGATATTCTGATTTTAGGAAAAGCCCTTTCAGGAGGAGCCATGCCGGTATCTGCTGTACTGGCTGATGATGAAATTATGCTTACTATCAAGCCGGGTGAACATGGTTCAACCTTTGGTGGTAACCCTTTGGCTGCCAGGGTTGCTATTGCTGCTCTCGAAGTGGTTAAGGATGAAAATCTGGCCGAAAAAGCTGAATACCTTGGCAGGATTTTCAGGGATGAACTATCAGGTTTAAAGAGTGAAATGATTGAACTTGTTCGTGGAAAAGGGCTTCTCAATGCGGTGGTTATCCGTCCTAAAAATGGATTCGAGGCCTGGGATGTTTGTGTGAAAATGAAAGATATGGGATTGCTTGCCAAACCAACCCATGGAAACATTATCAGGTTCGCACCTCCATTGGTAATCAGCGAAAAGCAATTGCGCGAAGCAATAGAACTGATTAAAACTGCAATACTGTCGTTCGAATAAGTAAGCATTTGATATAAAAGAGAAATCCCGGAAATTTTTCAATTTCCGGGATTTCTTTTAGCTGAAAACAAGAAAGAGTCTGTGGCTGATCGTAGTCAGACTATTTTTTTTCTGATGCTTTTTCGTAGTTTTTCTGTACAAAATCCCAGTTAGCTACATTCCAGAAGGCAGAGATATAATCGCCGCGTTTATTCTGGTATTTTAGGTAGTAAGCATGTTCCCACACATCCAGACAGAAAATGGGTGTTCCGCGTTTTTCCTCGGTATTCATATATGGATTATCCTGGTTAGCCGTCGAATTGATGAAAAGCTTTCCATCGTTTCCAACTACCAGCCAAACCCATCCTGATCCAAAACGTTTTGTTCCGGCCTCGGCAATTTGTTTCTTAAAAGCATCGAATGATCCGAAGGTTGTGTTGATAGCTTCGGCGAGCGGGCCCGCAGGAGCACCGCCACCATTAGGTTTCATGCAATTCCAGAACATTTCGTGATTCCAGTAACCACCTGAATTATTGCGGATGGCAGCGGGTTGGGAGGCAATATTCGCGAAAATGGCAACCATAGGTGTTTTTTCCAGTTCAGTGCCTTTAATTGCAACCAGAAAGTTATTGTAATAAGCCCTGTGATGCCTGTCGTAATGGATTTCCATAGTCATTTTATCGATATATGGTTCCAGAGCATCATAAGCATAGGGGAGAGGTGCAAATTTGTGGATCGTTTCCTGCTGTGCACTGAGTGCTAATGGAAACGCCAACAAAGCAATAAAATAGGCAAGTATCTGTTTCATAGTTATACTGTTTGTTCGCCGTATGAAGGACGCCTCCGGAAACCGGGATTACTTTCAGCATTGTCTTTCAATCAAGGCAATTCAGGTGCTATTTTACTATCGATTCGTAACGTGCTTCAATCACTTCCCAGTTAACTACATTCCAGAATGCAGAAATATAATCAGGACGGCGGTTCTGAAATTTGAGGTAATAAGCATGTTCCCATACATCGAGGCCGAGAATCGGAGTTGCAGGGCAATCCGAGGTATCCATCAACGGGTTATCCTGATTGGCACTTGAACATACACAAAGGCTTTTATCAGCTTTTACCGAAAGCCATGCCCATCCACTTCCAAACCTGTTGGCGGCAGCATCGTTGAATTTTGCTTTGAACCCCTCAAATGAGCCATATTGGGTGTTGATAGCATCTGCCAGATGTCCTTTAGGGGTGCCTCCGCCTTTTGGCGACATGCTTTCCCAGAAAAAAGTATGGTTGTAAAGCCCGCCACCATGGTTGCGAACAGGCATAGGGAGCTTACTTACCGAAGCAAATATTTCCTCGAATGTAGCACCATTCATTTCGGTGTCTTTGATAGCTGCTACAAACTTATCATAGTAGGTTTTGTGGTGTTTTGAGTAATGGATCTCCATTGTCATTGCGTCAATATGAGGTTCCAATGCATCGAATGCGTAAGGTAGTTCAGGAAATAAATAGTCCATTTTTGATTTGATTTTATTATTTGTATACTAGTTTAGATTCATTCATTAATAACATCACCGGATATAAATAGTTCGAAAGTTTAAATGGTGTTTTAACAATTTTAGGGAAAAAGCGGGGACCCCTGAATTATTTGAAATAGCAAAAGCAGGCAAGCAGAAGTGAAATACACATTCAGATTCTGCTTTGTTTCAGAAGCCCTGCGGTTTGCAGCTACCCGCAGTAGGCGGATTAAAAGTACAAAACTGTCTTGAAAGTAACAACATGAAAAGAACTACTATTTACCTCGATTGAATCAGCCCGCCTATTGTGGGTAGGTGCTATTAGCAACAGGGCGTTCTTCTGTCTGTGTGTTAGGGCAGACAAGCTATTTGGTAAGTTTAGGTATTGGCGTAGGCATGTGCGACTCGCCAATGTGGTTGGCAGCGAAGGGTGGGAATTCGTTTGTTTTTGACTTCTGCAATTTAGATTTATACATTTCATTTGAGTCTTTCGTTAAAAATTGAACGGAGAGGAGCAATAATCCGTTCAATCAAACGCATATCTTCGGTAATAATTTCAGCTGAACCGGTCATTTCCTGGAAAAACGGCAATTGCTTGTTGTAATTGGTTTTCAAACCGTTGGTTAATTCTATTTCGACAAAATATTTACCCTGATCGGGAACTAACGAAATGGATTTGACTTTGCCTGTTAGCATACCGAATTCAGTATAAGGGAAATTCGCTAATTTGATATTTACTTTTTGTCCTGTTTTTGCTTTCCCTGAATTTTCCATTGCAAGGGTTATCTTTCCATAAGGTTTTTCTGTTCTGTCAGGGAGAACGGTCAGAATTGCATCTCCGGCTTTAACATTTTGATTTACACTCCAATAGTTGCCTATTGAAACTTTTCCTGATGTGGCGCTTTTAAGAACATAAGCTAATTCCCAAATGTCAAATTGACTTTTGAGTATTTTATATGTATTGTTTATTTCATCCAAAAGTTGTTTTGTTTCCTTTTCCTCTGTTAAACGTAATTCGATGATTTGCTGTTCAAGTTGGTTGACTTGTATCATGGAGTTGGAAAGAACCATTTCGGAGTTTTTGTAAGCGGTTTTGTTGCTTATCAAGAGTACTTCTGCTTTTTCAAATTCGGCAGTTGGAAGAACTTTTTGGACGAAAAGTGCCGAATCACGGCTGAATTGATTTCTGGCTAATTTAAGGTTCATAGCCTGTAAATACCTTTGTCCTTTTAACTTATCAATATATGAATTCGTGAGTGCAATTTGCTGTTGAAGTGCTTTTATCTTTTTTGAATTGAACGACAAAGTTTTGTGCTGTTGAAAATTCAAAACAGACTGAATAAAAGTGGAGTAGGGTCGCTGCAATTCGCCCAGATTGGAAAGTTGTTCACTTGTAAAATCCAGATTTTGTACAGATTCTTTTTGTGAATCGGCTGTAAGGAAAAATGCTTTTAGTTTATTAATTGACCCTGTATCAGCAGTATTTTCCAGTATAACTAAGTATTCACATGCTACTACCGTTTGCTGGTCTTTCACAAGAAATGACATTATTTTACCTCCTGTTCGAGCAACGACTGATGAAGGAGGATTTAAACTTGTAATGACAATTGGTGCCGTGATAATGTCAGGATAACGAAAAAACCAGCTCGCTGCAAGAAGTGTTAAAATAATAAAACCCAGAACAACAATACCACGACGAAGAATCCATGAAGGTTGCCTGCCAAGAATTTCATCAATTTCCTCACTACGGATTTCGATAGCTCGTTCTTTTAATTCTTCTTCCATAATTAACTACCCAACTCCAATTGATTCTTGACTAATTCATAATATGCACCTTTTAATCGTGTAAGCTCTACATGTGTACCCTTTTCGATGATTTCACCTTTTTCGAGAACAATAATTTGGTCTGCATTTTTTACTGTGCTAAGGCGATGAGCTACGACAATCACTGTTTTGGGGTTTCCATGTTTGAAAAACTCCTCCAGGTTTTGCATAATCACTTTTTCGTTATTTGCATCCAATGAATTTGTGGCTTCATCGAAAAAAATGTATTCCGGGTTTTTGTAAACTGCACGAGCTATAAGTAATCGTTGGCGTTGTCCTTGGCTTATACCGCTTCCTTCCTGCCCTATTTTGGTATTAAAGCCTAAAGGTAAGCTATCAATAAAATTGGAAATATTTGCTACCTGTATTGCTTTCCGAAGTTTAAAAGTATCCAAATTTTCATCGCCAGGTGCTACATTTTCGGCAATAGAATCTGAAAAAATAAAACCATCCTGCATCACAGCTCCGCATTGCGAACGCCAAAAACTGCTATTAAAATTACTTAACATAGTGCCATTCACCCTGATTTCTCCCTTTACAGGGGCATAAAACCCTAACAACAATTTAACCAATGTAGTTTTACCGCTACCACTTGTGCCTACGATTGCAGTGGTTTTTCCCTCGGGAATGGTGAGGTTGATATTTTTTAATACCATTTCGCTATGCGGACCTTCGTATTGGAACGAAAGGTTGTTGATTTTGATGCTCCGATTAGCAGGTAATTGACTAACTGTTATAGCATTGACAGGTTCTTCATCTTCTTTATTGTGTATTTCGCCAAGGCGTTCCATGCTCATTTTGGCATCTTGTGCTGCCTGCATAAAGCCTATCATTTGTTCCACCGGTGCGTTTAATTGACCGATAATATACTGGACACTCATCATCATACCTAGTGTGATGTCACCCTTTATAACTGCGGAAGCTGAAAGAAACGTGATAAAGATATTTTTGCTTTCGTTAAAAAACATAGCACCTGCTTGCTGCCACTGGCTAAGAGCAAGTCCTTGTATGTTTAACCGAAACAAGCGAGCCTGAATGCGCTCCCATTTCCATCGTTTTTGGCGCTCGCAGTTGTTGAGTTTAATCTCCTGCATGCCGGTTATAAGCTGGAAAAGATTACTTTGGTTGTCGGACATTTGGGCAAAACGCTTGAAATCTAATTCCCTGCGCTTTTTCAAAAATAACCATACCCAAATAAAATAGATGATACTGCCAATTAAAAATACACCTAATATTTTGAGGCTATAAAATGCAAGTACTATCCCAAAAATCAACAGATTAACCATTGAGAACAAGATGTTAATGGATGAGCCTGTAAGGAAACTTTGTATGCGGGAGTGATCACCTATTCGTTGCATAATATCGCCTACCATTTTAGTATCGAAAAATCCTATTGGCAATTTCATCAGTTTGATGAGAAAATCGGAGATAAGTGAAATATTAATTCGGGTGCTGATATGCAGCAGAAGCCAGTTGCGTATAAATTCAACGGAAGTTCTGCTTACCATTAATACTAATTGTGCTACAAGTACTAATTTAATAAAGCCCAGATTTTGGTTTCCAATACCTTTGTCTACAACGGATTGTGTTAGAAATGGAGCAATAAGCTGTAGTAAACTACCTAACAGCATGGCAAGTAAAACCTGAAGCATAAATTTTTTATGCGGGCGCAGGTATTGGAACAAAAACCGGAATTTTGTTTTATCCGGTTTCTCGTCTTCAATATTGTAAAAATCGGAGCCTGGTTCCAACAATAAGGCTATGCCTTTTTCTTTTCCATCCTTTTTATCGCTCAACCAGCAGGCAAGAAACTCTTCTTTCGAATATTTAAGTAGTCCATGGGCAGGATCGGCAACAAAAACTTCCTTTTTACTGCTAATATTATATACTACCACAAAGTGGTTTTGTTTCCAATGTACTATGCAGGGCAGGAGTGCTTCGGCAACCAATTGCTCCCAGCTAATACTAACTCCCATAGTACGAAATCCAATTTGCTCGGCGGCTTCGCTAATGCCCAACAACGAAGCGCCTTCGCGGGTAATAAAGCTTTTATCGCGCAGATGCTGCAAACTGTAAGTTTTCCCATATTGCTTTGCTACCATGCGCAGGCAGGTGGGGCCGCAGTCCATGACATCTGGCTGAATATAGTATATAAATTTCAAAATGGTGGTAAAAATTTAAATGATCTAATTCTTCGTATTATTTATTAAACCATTATCTGAATCGTTGTTTTCAATTATTTTTGAAACGTTGACTTGCTTGCCAATTGAAAAGGAATAATAAAGCCGTAGCATTAGCATATTGGCAAAATCATAGATTTTTTCATTTGATTGAATTTTGATTGTGTTTTCCTGATACGTTGACGTATTTTTATAATAGTTTTCATAGAAAGGGTATCGGATGCCAAGTGCAATTGAGAGGTTTTTCTTTTTCCATTTAATGTCAGTGTATAAAATACTTGAGGTGTTGGTTACGGTTTGGCCAGTAAATGATTTTACAACACTCTGAAAATTTGCAGAAAAGGCTATGTCTTTATAATAGATATTAGTAAATACCACAAATATAGGAATCAATTCGCTATGTATATTGTTTTCAATATTAAAGTCTATTTTAGAAAGAGATCCATAGGCTTGTAATCTTAACCATTTGGTTTTAAATGGCTTATAATCAATGAGAAGATTAATATTATATTCAGTACGGCTTTTACAATTGATTTGAGTGAGTGAAAGGTATTCTTCATGAGGGCGAAAATAAGTTGTGATTGGGTTTGAGGCAAAAGAGAATTTCATGGATGGTAAAATAGTCAGTTTTTCAAAATTGTGTGTATAAGACAGGCTATATTCATTAATTGAATAGGGCTTCAAGCTAGGATTGCCAATATTGATTAACAATGAGTCCAAAAGAACAATACCATTGCTCATGTTACCAATTGTTGGAAAATTAGGAATTCGTTGGTAAAAGAACTCAGCTTCACTTTTTTCACTTTTCGAATAAATTGCCTTAAAATATGGGCGGAAGATGTTTTCTTTATAATCATCCAAATCAGATTTGCTTTGAAACAGACAATTCTGGACACCCACTCCTGAAGTATATCCAACATTCTTAATTTGGCCAACATATTCAGTATAAAGAAAACCATCAAAGTACCCTGCTTTGGTTTCATCCAAATTGACAGATGATGTATTTTGCTGCATCCAAGAGTAGGTTGATTTAAATCCGGAATTGATTTTATTCCCGTTTTTGAGATTCATCGCATAATAGATTTCCGATATTATGGATTTTTTTACTGATTTCTGATCTGAATATAAATATTGAATTGTGTCGTTTTGGTTGTGAAATTCATAAATTGTACTCAGGTAACTTGAGTTATAGCTGCTTGCAACCAGATTAAGAGCCAGTTCATTATTTTTTTTAAGTCTTTTTAGAAAGTAAATATCTACATAGGGTTTTGAGTAATATGTGTTACCTTGAACATTGCTAAATCCAGCCATAATACTATTTCCCAGTATTTCTTGATCATTTGTTTTGTTTAAATCGAAAGTATTAATATTAAAACTTAGTTTCAGGTCTGATTTCTTCTGGTTGCTAAGCAAACTTATTTCGAGAGACCTGTCAGTATACTTGTAGTTACCCGATATCCCTTCCCTTATTTTTAAATAGGTTTTCCCTCCAATGTTATATTCGAGATCCTCATTTGACAAACTATTATTGTTTTTTCGGTATTCAGCATCGTAATTTATCGCTAATTGTACGTTTTTTCGTGTATATTTTATTCCTGTAGCATCATTTCCAAAACCCGTAGTAAAAGCATTTCTAAGCGAGCAGTAACCGTAAACTCCAAGAACTTTATCTTTAGTAATAACATTAATTACAGATGCCACATTTTCAGTTAAATACCTAGCACCTGGCCTGTTATAATACTCAATTTTATAAATTTCCTGTGGTTTCAGCAGTAAAAGTTCATTTTCATCTGCATACACACCATTAATTAGTATTTTAACTCCTCCGCCAGACAATAACAATACTTTATTGTTTATTTCATCAATGCTGAGCTGTGGGATAATTTTCACCAAATCGAGCCCATTATTTACCTGCTCCCTATCTTCATTTGTTATTGCATAAACTTTTTTATCGGCATAAGTGGTTATCCTTCCTGCCTTTATTTCAACACCCGGTATACTTATTGTGTCGGGGCTAAGTTCAATATTTTGAATGATATTATCTCCTAGCTTTGCTACAAATTGTGACTCATAACATTTAAATCCGACTGCTGTAATTTTGATGTTATACGAACCAGTATCTAAACTTTTTATGAAAAAAGAGCCAGATAAATCTGAGAGTGTTGTGTATTCTTGATTTGAGACAGAATTATGTTGTTTAACAACTATGCTCGAGAAAGGAATGGGCTCGTTGGATTGAGATTGTATCAATCCGTGTAATGTATTTTGGCTGTAACTAAATGGTGAAAAAAAAAGTAAAATAAAGGTAAAAAGGTAAACTTTTTTAGTTAAAGTGTTTTCTATTGGTTGTTTAGAATCGTTCATCTTTGAAATTTCAAAAATAGTTAATATCTTTTTATGCTTTTTCAGTATCCACAGAGTCTGCATCCGAACAGCAAAAAAGCACTCTGTTTTTAATAACTTCCATATTCTTCTCATAATAACAACTCCTTTGCAGAAGAGCACCAGGATTAAGCCCCACTCGTTTCTCAGGGCAACCACCCATGCACAATGGCAGTAAAACACATTTTACACATTCTTCATCTTTGAAAACATCAATAGTACTCCATTTCTTTAAGATTTCAGTGTTAAAAATTATCTTACCTTCATCGTCAAGTTGACCTAATTTGTTTTTTGGGATGTTTATGCCTGACGCACACTTATATACAGAACCATCCGATCCAAATGTAAAACTGTTTTTTAATTCAGCATGACAAGAAACGTTGATTCTTTTCGGCATATTAACCTCACCAAAACCCTTATCTCTTATGGTTTTATATATTTGCTCAGAAATAATATTAAAACTTTCCTGTGGTATTGATTTTTCATAATTTGATCCTCTGCCCATTGTATTTCTGGTTCGTTCAATCGAAAATACAACTTTATTGCGAAAGTCCTTCATTGAGTTTAAAAAATCACAATAATTATACATGTTTTCTATATCAATATTTGAAGAAATCTGAATATCAATTTTAGAATCATATAGTTCAATAACCTTTTTTATGTTACTTTTAATTGTAGTAAAAGAACCATCTCCATTTTTGGTAAACCTTCTTGAGTCATGAGTAGATTCAACCCCATCGATAGTTATTTTAATATCAGTTATGCCTAGTAATGCCAGATCTGAAACAAATGCCTCATCAAGCAGATAGCCATTAGTATTAAGTGTTGCAGTTAGTTTTAATCCATTTGCCTGTATTGCTTTTGAGATTTCATAAATAGCTTTTTTGTTTAATAGTGGTTCGCCTCCAAACCAATTGATATTAACCTTGGTTACTCCATGATCTATTGAGTAAGTATTTATGAAATTTAAAATATTTTGAACCGACTCAGAGTTTAATGTCTGCTTACTAACATGCTGGTAGCAATAGGGACAAGAAAAGTTACAGTCCATAGTAAGTATTATAAAAAGAAATAATTCGTCAAATCTTTTAAACGATTCCTTATGCAAGCGTTCGATTTCTTGAAGTTCAACTATGTTTTTTTTTAAAAGAAAACCATTGTCCAACAGAATCGTAGTAATTTTTTCCGGATATTTTGATGAATCGTAAAATTTATTCTCAAAATAGTCTGCAAAAGAACTACTAACTCTCAGAGCAGAACCTGAAAAAGTATTGTAAAGTATTGTAAAACCATCATTGATCTTGAAGAGTAAATTATAAGCAGATTTTTGAATAAACATCTTTTTTAAATATATTATATTTTACTTAAAGTTGAAGTAAAGTGCAATTAAAAAGAACTGCCTTTTATCTGTAAATAAAAGGCAGTTCGAGTGAATTAAAACTAATCGTTGATGGGACCCACATCTTTTTTACCTGCATTATCGCAAAGTATATTTATGGCACCGCCTGCTTCGCAAACTGCTGGTTGAGATGCAGTAACCCCTCCTTTAATAAGGACTTTCATCTCGCTTTGCAGACTTTCAAATCCATCATAGTTCAAACCTTTTTTCTCTGTTTTGTTCGTTTTCATTAGTTTAAGATTTATGGTTATGCCTACTCTTTTAATGGATTTTCGGCTCGCTCCAAGTTATCAATTAAGGATTGTATTCTTGAGTGAAGATTAAATTTTGATGTAATACAAGCTTCATTATTATATTTTAATTTGCTTTCATCATTTTGTACACCTATTGTACAATGGCCCATACATAAAGGCAAAACCTCACAGTAAAAACAATAATCAGACATACCCCTGAAATTGCAATTAAACACATTTTCCTTGCCCCAAAAGTAAATAGAACCATTTTCTTGAATCTTGCCAATAGAATTCACACTATTCCCTATTTGTACTGGACATTTATAGATATTCAAATAAGAATCAATATTTAATGTAAAGATATTATGTGCAGAACATCTTAACATCAGATTCTTGCAAAGCAATGTGGATTCGGTCTTAGTAATGGAGTGATTATTTTTTAAATCAAGTTCGAGAGCACTAAATTCTTCAATTGCATATGATGTATAATCCATATTTGATTTTCTGTTGTCTTTTACAACTCTTTCAATATTAATTGATACATTTCTGAGATTCTTGATTCGATGCGATAGATACTTTAAAAAATCATCATAATATGCAATATTCTCTCTGTCAATATTAATTCTAATGGTAACGTTGATAAATTGGCCAGCATTAAGTATTCCATTTATGACTCTTTCAAATGAATTTTCCCCATCCTTAGATATTCTTCTTCTATTATGAACATCTGGAGGGCCATCTACGGTAATCTCAATATCGCTAATATGATACTGCAATAACTCTTGAGCAACGCTTTTAGAAATTAATGAACCATTTGAAACCATTCCAAAAGAATGTTGAATGCCTTTCTTTTGGCAGTAATTAGCCATAAGAACGGTTAAGGCCTTTATTCTTTCCCATATCAATAATGGTTCGCCTCCACTCCAAATAATTTTCACTTTCTTGAAATCGTTTTCTAGCAAATATTTCTCAAAAAAAGCAATTATGGCCTTATCAAATAAAATACTGGGTATTTTTACTTCAGTTTTGTTTAAACTATCCTTTTGGATGCAATAGGTGCATTTAAAATTACAATCAAACGTTGGATGAATAGTTATGATAGCTATAGTATTATCAAGTGAATAGAAATTATAGATCTCCATAATTTCTTTAAATTCATCTCGGGTTGAGTTAATAAGTACTCCATTATCATATAGCATTCTTATTATTTTATTGTCTTTTTTAAAAGAAAATTCTTCATTATTTAAAATCTCATCAAGTATGCTTTTTGTTATTTCAAGCAGAGCCTTAGTTAATGTATTAAATATATATATGCACTCATTGTCATAGTGAATATAAGGGGGTAAAAACGAATTGTATTAAAGAGTTAAAGAAAAAAAAGCCCTTTTTTGCTAGAGCCACGGTACTTACATGCATTTTTGTGTGTATACCAATATAAAACGAATTGTTATACTTGCTTTAATTCCGCTTTAATTACATAGGCTAAAACAACCGCTATTTTGCACTTTACTTTAAACCTGGACACATAATGATTGCAAACAGGTACAAATATAGCTAAAACTACTAATAACCAACTACACAGCCATTATTTATGATACCAGAAAACCCGCATAGTGGCCCTTAACCAGGGCTTTTTTTGTGCAATCTGAGAAACCAATAAACCGCACCCAAAAATAACGGAATGTGCGCTAGGCTATCGGTTTGGCTATCGGTTTGGCTATCGTTTTTAGGCTAAAAAACGCGAATACCCCCCCCCGATAGTGTTTAAAACATGCACTATAATAACAAATATGAAGCTTATCACCCCCCTATAATGACATTTTAAAGCATTATAAATTTGATTGTCTTACTAATTATGTAGCAGTATATCAGCGTATTAATACAATTGTAACCCCTAAATTGAGCGAAAAGGGTATATATGCCATTAAAACAATAGATTTTTTGGCACCGGGAAGCATGTGCCTATACTTTTTTTAAGCAGTTTGCGAATAGTTAGAATTTTTATCCGCTGATTTTTTCTCCAGGGATGTTATTTTTTCTTTTTGCTCTTCAACCTTGTCCTTTAATAAGGAAATTATAGTATCCTTATCTATACACCTGGGACAAGATGTATTATATTTTACTTCTGGTTCTGAAACCATATTATCTGAAAACATTTCGCCTTTACCTCTGAATAGCCAATTTGCATTTAATTCAGGATATTTTAATAGTATTTTTGATATATTTTCGAGTGATAATGATCCCCTTTTACGTGCTTTTCCGATAATACCATTAGAAATACCTGTCTCAACGGTAATTTTATTATCGTTTAATCCCTTGTATTTCATAAAGTTATCCAAGCGAGAAAAAAAATCTATCATTTTTTCTATATAAATTGTAGAAATGTAGCAATATTGATATATATTTGTTGTCATTAAACAACACAAAGTTAAGTAACAATTTATGGAATCAACACAAATAGTAAAAAAAAGACAAAACAGTGACTTTGCCACTCTGGCAAAAATGCTGGGTATAAGCTACGCAGCTGCCCAAATGAGATTTTACCGGCATAATGAGGAGGCAATGGAAATGATGCTAAAAATAGTTGAGGCGAAAGAAAGCCTGATCAATGAGAATAGTCCCAAAGAAAGTACTAATCAATAAATGACATGCCAATGGAAAACATTGATCCAATTATAAACAACATTTTAGTGAACATTGATAACCTGGTAGATATAGTTGAATTAGGCTATAAACAACTGAAAGAGAATGAGGATAAATTGGAGGTTGAAATTAAACATCTAAATAAACTAACAAAAATGGCACACGAACTAACAATTAAGCAGGGTAAGACGAGAATCGTAAAAAGTATTGCTGAGCTTGAAAAAATAGTAAGCAATATAAAAGCAAGGCAGGCAAAGCTACCAGCTGAAACTGAGCTGAACATTTTTATAATGACCGCGGAAATTACTTCTTCAGAATCTTGTTGATTTCATCAACCAGGTGTTTACGGCCAGCCTCTGCAAGCAGCTCTTTATACTTACCCGAAACAGTTCTCTTAAAATTTTCGCAACATGCAGTTATTTTCAAAGTATCACCTCTTACAGACACTTTAGGGTGATCATTATGCTCAGGGCAGCGAAGTCCTTCAAGCTTTCTCTTTAGTTCAAATGAATCAATAACACTCATAACACTACATTTTAAGGTTTAGCAACACAAATGTAGCAAATTCCCGGAGCCGAGCATGAGCAGCTGGATCGAATCAGCCTCCGGGAACAATTAGCAACAAAAACAAAATAGCAATGGAATTTTACAACGGAACGCTATGTATACCTGCCAACGAGTACTACCACCAGTACGACGGTAAAAAGCCCGGCAAAGGTAAAGTTGTTAAAGAAAATTACGTGCCGTATGGTACTTACCTCAGACAATCTCAAGCTAAGTTGAGAATAGTTAGAAAAGGTGGTGGAAAAGCAAATCCGGCCCTTATTGATTTTGAAAGCATACCGATGGAGACGCGCATGAAGGTGCGTAAGGATAACCCTAAGGCTGAGAAAGAAGCTTCAGAAAAGCCACTATACACGCTGGTGAAGAAAGATTATAAGGCGGTGCAGTTTTATATTGACTTCCGGTTTCCGGACGGTTCGGAAATATCGACAGAGCGGAAAGATAACATACTGCTATGGAGCAATAACGCCGCTATAATGAATGCGCTGGTTGATATGTATCGGGATCACGTAAAGGCCAGGGCAAAACTTGGAAAAGGACCGCTTAAAAAAGATTTTTTTACAAATGCCGCAAGTGCACTGTACTCTGAAAAGCTGAACGAGGAATTCCCGAACAACCTGCCACGTAACCAAGTGAGATTACAGCAAAAATTTGAGTTGTACAAGGATATCCAATATATGGCTTTTGTTAAAAATAATGAATCGAAAAATAATGCCATCAAGATCAATGCTAAGATTTTTAACCTGTTACAAATATTGTCAACCCTACCAACACGGCCTTACAATACAACTGTTAACGAAATGTATATAAAGTTTATGCAGGGCCGACTAGAAGTTGTGAATGCGAAGACCGGAGAGCAATACCTTCCTCAGGATTATCTGAATGAAAAAGGAGATATTGTAACATTTACCGATCAGGCCATAAACCAGCGATTGAATAAACCCGGTACCCAGGTTATAATTGACAAAAAGCGCATGGGTGCAAAGGACTTTAACGATTTACACAGGCCTCACCATCACCGACACAGCCCAGAGCTCAGCTTCAGTAAGATTTCACTGGATGACAGGGATCTTGTGTGGAAGGATTCGGATAGCGAAAAGCGTGTAAAGGCTTACTATGCTTACGACGTTGCAAGCGGTTGCCGGGTAGGATCCTCTTACTCGATGACAAAGGATGAAACACTGTTCCTGGACTGCCTACGCGATATGTTTGTATTTATCGACCGGCACAGTTTCGGGATCCCGCTTGAGGTGGAAGTTGAGCATCACCTAGTGAACAAGTTTTTTGATGATCTGGCTATAATGTTTCCATACCTGACTATTTGTGCAGCCGGTAACTCTCAACAGAAACGTGCTGAGCATTTTAACAGGGCTGTGAAGTACCAGGTTGAAAAGAACAATCATCCCGGCATTGGACGCTGGTGGCTGAAGAGCAAATATAACCGGGTTTCGCTCGAGCGGGTAGGCGATGATTTTAAAATGCAAATGAAACCGGTTGACCGGCTTATAGCTGATGACATTTTAGATACTATTGAGTATAACTACTCTTTGCATAAGAACCAGAAAAAGTATCCGGGCATGACACGCATGGACGTGTTACTCGAAAACCTGAACCCAGCACTTCCAAAATTCAACAAGCAATACATTTACCGTTACATCGGATTTAAACAGGTTACCACCATAACCCGGAGCCAGTATATTCAGGTTCAATATGCCAAATATGGCTTACCAAGCCCGGCAGTTCTCGACAAACTTGCATCCAATAACCGCGAAGTTGAGGCTTATTATATGCCTGATGAGGAAGGATCCATTCCTGAAGTATATCTATACCAGAATGACAAGTTCATTTGCACCTGTGCCCGGATAGAGACTTATAACGAGGCTAAGGCTGAATTTACCGAGCTGGATGAAAAAGCAATGGTTGAGCAGGCTAAATACATTGCCAAGTTCGACAAGTTTGTGAAGGATGGTGTAGCCGAATTGCCACAGGTGGAAGTAATGAAGCCTAACAAGAATTTTGACCAGGTACCGGCAGCTGAAGTAATGACCGAAGCACGCAGGGAAGTTAAAGTAAAACCCGCCAGTACCGACTACTCACAAAAAGCAATAGACGACTATTTTAATTAATCATTAATCCCTATTTAAAAATGATTTCAATCGAATTTAAACAACGTGTAATTGATCAGCTGAAAGCGGCTGAGAAAACATCGGGACTAAGTGCTCAGCGTTTTGCTACGAGCGTAAATATTAATCCCTCGCAATGGTCGCGCATTAAGAACGGCGATATAGACGGCGTTCTTTCGGATGCCAGGTATATAAGCCTGGGCCGTGAGCTTAATATACCTGTAGGAACTCAGCCACAATGGGTAACCGTACAAACGGCAACTTTCCAGTATATGAATACACTGCTGGATACCTGTCACCGGCAGTGCATAAGTACTTTGCTGGTCGACCTATCGGATATCGGCAAATCGCACGTGTGTAAGTATTACGCCAGGGAAAACCGTAACGCAATTTACATCGACTGCTCGCAGGTGAAATCGCGCCAGCTGTTTGTTCGTGAAATTGCCCGGCTGTTTGGAAGCAACCATACCGGAAAGTATGCGGATGTGTACAAGGACCTGATTTACTACCTGAACTCCATCGATGACCGGTCCATAATTATCCTGGATGAAGCCGGTGACCTGAAGTATGATGCCTTCCTTGAGATAAAAGCATTGTGGAATGCTACCGAAGGCAATGTGGGCTGGTTTATGACCGGTGCCGATGGATTACAGTCGAAAATAGAGCGGTCCATCCGTTGCGTAAAAGTTGGATACACCGAAATTTTCAGGCGTTTCGGTAGCCAGTACCGCAGGGTTACACCTGGTGGAAAAGAAGCCCTGGAATCATTTAAATACGATCAGATTGCACAGGTGGCAGTGGCTAATGCTCCAGCCGGAACCGACATACAGAAACTGGTTAAAGCCAGCCGGTTCAGCCTGACTAATCTGCACAATATGATCAAGGTTTTAAACTCACAAAAAGCAAAAGCAGCATAACTACTGGAGTGCATGGATAGGATACAAAGGGCTTGCTCAGTTGATAACGTACTTAATGCAAAATTTAAAGGAATTCAGTTTGATGGGCAATGGTACGAAGCAATAGGACACCCTGAGTATGGTAAAAGCTGGATCGTTTACGGACACTCCGGATCGGGAAAAACAACCTTCCTGATGCAATTAATGAAGTACTTGAGCCAGTTTGACAAAGTAATATATAATTCGCTTGAGGAATGGCCCAGCAAAGGAATACAGGACGCATACAGGCGGGTAGGATTAACAAACGGAATGCCGGTGTTGATGGTGGGAGAAAGCATGGACGACTTTACAAAGAGAATGAAGCGCAAGCGAAGCCCACGTATCATGATCGTTGACTCAATTAAGTATACCAAATTCAGGTGGGAAGACTACCAGGATTTTTGCAATGAGTTTCCGAATCATATTAAAATATGGGTGGGGCATGCAATGGGAAAGGAGCCGAAAGGCGCACTGGCTGACGACATACGATACGACTCATCTGTGAAAATATACACTGAAGGATACCGGGCACATATAACAAGCCGGTACTCCGAAACCGGGAAGGGCACTATTGATATCTGGCCTGAACAGGCAAAAATTTACTACGCTGAGATAAATGACGATAATCAACAATCAAACAAATAACAATATGTCAAATACAGAAAGCATATTCATGCAAATGCACAATGGTACTTGTACTGGCGAAGGATCATTCAATGTGGCACTTAAAGGGTTATTCTATATAGCTAGCCACTCTAACAGAATTAAGCTGGTGAAAGCCTTCCCGGAATTTTTCGGGATAGAGGTTCCGGAATTTGATATATATAAATAGGCGGAGCCATGAAAACAAAAACCCTCACCTACAACTACGATCCCGACAGCCGGCAGCTTACCATACTGCTGGACGGGAAACCGCGAGGTGGATTTATAGGCCCGGAAGGGGAAAAGAGATTTCTATCTCTCCTTGACACAGACGCGCAAATTAACATTACAGCCATGACAGCAGAAGCATTTAAGAAAGTATTGATACGCCAATTTCATGCGGCCCTTGCCGGTGGTGGTATTATGGATCACAAGGAATCAATTCTAGCTGGTTACGGTGCTGATTCAACCTCTGAACTCACCATTGACCAGTTGAAGGAAGTCGTGGCAATATACTCCGGTCGCAAACCCGTGAAATCCGTTGAAGTAACTCCGGAAGTTCGTGCAATGCGCTCCGAGCTCCTTACCATCTGCAATAAGATGGGCATTTATGTAACCAACGACGACTGGAGCGCGGTTAACCACTTCTTTGAAAGCCCCCGGATTGCGGGTAAGAAATTAAACAAGCTAACACTGGAGGAGATCACTGCCCTGGTGCCTAAGATGCGATCAATACTTACAAAGTACATGAAGAACCAGAAAGAAATCACACGCCAAAAACTCGAGAACTAATGGCAGTAACCGAAAAACCCCTCATTAAAACTGAAAACATCGACATATGCCGGAACTGCCGCGGCACCGGAAATCTGAAATATCCCAGCCATGTTACCAAATGCGATGTATGCGACGGACACGGCAGGGTGCTGGTAAAGAAAGAAATTAAAATCACAATAGAAACACTTTAATCTTTAAAAAATGATATACACTACAAAAGACCAATTTTGGGCAGATGAAACCGGGCATAAGGTTAGCCTGAAGTACATCACCCCCTCAGCTCGCCTGCGCGAACGCAACGCGGCAGCAATTCTTAAAAATGCCTTGTCCTTAAATAAGTCGCTTATTGCTTTTAAGAAAAAAATGAATCAGCTATGCGATGAAGCCTATGCAAAAACACTCGAAGAATTAAACGCCAGGGGAAGCACAGTCGGTAAAGGAAACTTTAACTGGTTCAACTTCGACCGCTCAATCAAAATTGAAGTATCAATTTCTGACCGTATCACTTTTGACGATCTTACCATTAAAGCAAGTAAAGAGGAATTTGATCTGTATCTCGACGAAAAGTTAAAAAACCTTGCCGATAATGACGATGATTTTTTTGCGGACATAGTTCGGGACACGTTTGCCACAACAAAGGGGAATCTCGATGTTAAGAAGGTGCTTTCGATTATGAAGTATAAAAATAAGGTTCAAAATCAGCACGCAAAACGGGGGTTTGAGTTAATTACTGAAGCTATCCGACGCCCTGATTCAAAAAGGTACAGCCGAGTTTTTCTGCGCCAGGAGGACAACAGCTACAAGCTCATCGACCTTAATTTCTCAAGCATATGAAATGGCATTCATTAGAGGAGCAAATTCAATCGATTAAGGAAATCATGGAGGACGCTCAGTATAACATCGATAAATCACGAAGTCCCAAAAGAAAAAGGCAGGCCGAGACAACTTATTCCTTTTTCAGTGCCATAAAAGAAAGCTTATGTAAGCTTCATATAATGATCCACCCTGCGCCCACTCCACCGGCTGATAGAGATACTAGTAACATGGATTGCGGTGGTTAAACGCTAATTATTATCTACAGCCGGGAAAGACCGGCACCCGACCGGGTAGTGTAAAGGTAGCACGTAAGACAGAAGACCCAAAATAGGGCAGGGCTCTTACAGAATTGGTTCGAGTCCAGTACCGGTCACAAACAAACAAACAAACAAACAAACAAACAAACAAAGTAAGTAATATGTGGAAAAGGCGTGACACTATATTACCGGCTGGAATCGACAGGCAGCAAATTGCCTCAGCAGGAACGGAGACAATCATAGGATCAATCCTTGAATACTTCGGGTGCACTATATCCGACATCAAAAACCGTAGCCGCAAACTTGACCTCGTTGTATCCAGGCATATGGCGCATTATTTCCTTACGGTTAATCCGTCGATACCGCTTCGCGAAATGTCATTAGTTACCGGATTCGACCATACTTCGGTTAACCACTCACGCAAAGTTGTAGAGGACTGGATGGAAACTGATAAGGGCTTCATGCTAAAAGTACACGCAATAGCGAATTTAATAATCAATAATAAACAAAAACAAACTATGCAAAGAATTCAAATTGTAGGCAAAGTGACAGGGCTCAACCTGATTGATGCCAAAACGAAGTTCAAGGAATCACAAAATTTCCTTGAGGAGCGGGGTTACGAGGTAGTAAACCCGATGCAAATTGTGCCTCTGGGTTCCACCTGGCACGAGGCAATGCGCATTTGTGTAAAATCGCTACTCGAGGTTGACGCCATAGCCGTACAGGCCGACTGGGTTGATAGTAAAGGTGCACAAGCTGTATACTTGTTAGCAACTACGCTCAACATGAAAATAATTAGGATATGATCTATCACATAACCTCATCCAGTTGGAGCGGATTTATACAAGTTGAGTATAACGAGCTTGGCTACCTGGTAGCGCACGACACTCGTAATGCTGTACTTACTGAAAAACAGCAGCAGTGGTTCCTGAATAGGATGCCTCGTGAGCTGTCGGAGTTGCAAAGAGTATTGCAGGGAAGTACCGCAAAAATTGAAGAGGTTAAACAAGAAGTAAACTTTGATCTCTTCTGGGACAGATACAACGAAAAAGTGCGCAGCTCGAAGAAGAAAGCGCAAATAACCTGGAACCGGTTACCGCCTACGGAGCAAATTAAAGCCTTCAATTTCATTAAAAAGTATGAGGCTAATATACCAGCAGGCGTAGCGAAAAAGTACGCTGAAACCTACCTGAACGCTGAGTTATGGAACAATTAATCCTAAATCAATATGATATTACTTAACAGAAAAATAGTGCCGCAGGCCAGAAACATCCATAACTGTTTTCAAATTCTGCCGGTATTGTAGATAGAACATAAAGGAGAAGTAGGATTTGCAATCGTAGTTGGATGGGGCCATTACAGAGCCGGAATCATGTTTGAAATAATCAATTAATCACTAATTAAATACTAATTAAAATGTCACAAAACTACATCACCAATCAATGCTGCTCCGTGCAGGACTTGCAAAGTTACCTGAGCAGCTGGAAGCCGACTGACCCGGTAACGGTTAAACAGGCAATCACCAACCTGGAAGAATCAATTGCTCATGAAAAAGAGCACCAGAACCGCGTATCAATTATCAAGTTGCTGACGGCAAAAAGGAACGCTTTTAAAAAACTAATCAAGATATGAGCACACATTGCAACAAATACCCGGGCTGTGGATGCCCGCCCGAATGTGGCGAAAGATGCCATATTGTTGATCTTGGATCGCCCGAAACGGTTGGCGATCTACTTGATAGGCTGAACGGAATACCCTTCAACGCCGATTTTGGTTTCAGGAATCAGCCTGCGCAAAAACTGTATTATGATAATATGAAAGTGTCATGTTATTTTCAACAAAATGAAATTCAGCAAACTTGGAATTTAGTTGAAAGTCAGTTACCTGATATGGATAGATTAGTAATTGCAAAATGTCAGTATTCTTCAGGGCATATTTCTCATAATATAATTCGAAGGATACCATCTCATGATTCAACTATTGATTGGCAATGGTCGAGCGAAGGGCGGCATTCATATTTTGCATTAAGGGTAATTGCCTGGAAGTATTTTGATTTTTGAGCCATGAGACCACTCACCTCATTTATCCGCCGCAAATACTACCTGAACCGCAAGGTAAAGGCATTTTGTACTATAAAAGCCCGATCAAAGGTTTTGTTTATGACTGCCGATGAACATATAAACCTGGCAGGCAAATACCTTAAATGGGTAAACGAATTAACAGGTACTTATAGTTATCAGATACAATATAAAATGGACTTACCGCTATGAGTGATACCAAGAATTTCATAACCGGTCTTTACGGTTGCAGCTGTCATCCGTTTACCACCTGGGGCGAATGTGACGCTTTTCACAAACAAAAATTGACTACCGGGCAAAAGGTAAAGCAAAGGCATACCGGCAAGGAAGGTGAAGTATTTAAGATTAGCGAGCATAAAGGTTTTGTGACAGTGAAATATGGTGACCTTAAGAGCGATTTACACCAGGAGCATGTAGCTAATCTAATAAAATTATAACATCGCGCAATTCCATTGCGCCATCACAATCAAACAACTTAACTACATGAAAAAACTAACCATACACCTCAATAAATCGGAATGGACACAGCTAACTGCTGCCGTCCTGGAGCAAAGCGGCGAAGTACGCAATACAGAAGATAAGTATTTGAAGGCAATTCTCTTTCATACGCTCCTACAGGTATATGTGAAGCTTCATAATAAGCTGCACAGCCTGCATTCCGAAAGTAATCGGCTTAATCTTACCTACCCTGAAGCTTCAGTACTGGCAATGACATTGCTGGAGATGAACTCGGACAACTATATGATTGTGAATTTAACCAGCTTTATTGATCAAAAATTAACTTAAACTTTCTACATTTGAATAAACTTTAAAACCTGTCGTATGGGACTATTTACACTGTTATTCGGAAAGAAAAAAAGCAGAAAAGGTGAAACCGTTAAACTTGAAATTATGGGTAAATCTTATGATACAGGAGTCACCCAGGAGCAAATCAATCAATTTAACAGTAAACCTGTCGTAGGCGTTGCATGCTCCTGGGTCGAAAGTAATCAAGTTGAAATGGTTAGAAGTGATGAGCACAAAATTTACAAGATTAACCGGGTAAGTCCTGAGCAAAGAAATCAAATCGGATTTTATGGGCAGAAATGGTATTCCGAAAACGGAGAGTTTTGTGTTGTTTATTCTAGTATTGAGGAGGGAAAATATAATGTTGGCCTGGTTGATGTGCTTAAAAATACAGTGGCCTATCGCATTAAATTAACACGTCCTCACCGCTGTTTGGTCTCAAATAATGGGATAGTCGTATGTGAAGATTGGGGAAATATAGAGAGTAAAACTAGCTACATATTAGCTTTAGGTACAAAAGGCCAAATACTAGCTAAAAATGCACACCGCGAAGCAGTTGGAGATAACTTTTCTATTAGTGATGACGGGCGTTTAGTTAATTACACGCTTAATTATTCAGGAAAAAATGTAAAATTAAATTTGGAATTCTAATATTCATTGTATATTTGCCCCCGACTTACATACAGATATTCTTGGGCAAATAATCCAACAATTATTTTAACAAGATAAAGGGAACGTCCCTATGGTGGTGCTGCGGAAACAATGCACTGTACAACCGCCCTGCGTTTGTGTGTAAGTCACACCTACGGGGGCGTTTCTCATTTATCATAATTCGATCCAATATGACACACGGAAAGAATGAAGCTAGCAACTTACTGCCAATGACGGTTTCAGAAGGATTAACCGTTAACATATTGCCAAATCAGCAGTATGAGTATCTAATGCCAAGCAAAGAGGTCGCACTTGGCTATGGAGTGACTGAGTATAATATTCGTCAACACAAATTGCAACACCCTGACGAATTAAAAGCCGGTAAGCACTTTATAAGTGCTGTTAGTATTCCTAACAGCGACCTTCCACACAATGCAATTCTTTGGACCAAACGCGGCATTGTCCGACTTGGCTTTTTTATTAAAAGCGAACGGGCCAAGCTGTTCCGCGATTGGGCTGAGGAGCTTATTATTAAGCTGGATGAACAAAGAGATCTCTTTAATCAACCAATCCGCCAAAAGGAGCTGCCCGGCAGCCGTAAACACAATCGCCTTACCCAGGACAGGATGATAAGCATACTTGCCGATGTATGCCGTATTGATGACCGCGAGCTGCGCTTATCCATCACTAATAAGTTGATGAAAGGAGGGCAGGCATGATACGTGTATTTGTGAACCGTAAAAGCGATGTAACCGCTTTTATGCAGAGCTACCAGGATAATGGATATACTTCCTACCGTACCCGCCTGGAGTGCAACTGCCCTACGCACAACCGCCGTAGCGGCATACTGGTAATTGAGCCCGAAACACTTATTTTAACTGCAAAAGTAATCCGCTGCCGTGGCTGCGTTACCCGAAAGGAGGCCGGTAATGTGTAAGAACTGCAAGGATGAACACCTGATACCGATTGATACGCGCAAGGTACTTGAAATGATAGAGAGCCAGCAACAACAGTGTGCTATACTTCACGATATAATGACGCTGATGTACGAAAAGCAACGGAACTGGGAGGAGGAGTATAAGAAACCGCCGGTTAAAATGACGGTTAAGCGGTAACCGGTCTTATAGCCGGGGCGCGACTGGGAGTCGCACTCCGGCTAAACGCAAAAGCCACCCTAACCGGTGGCTTTTTGGTTAATAACTCAATTAGTCTGTTTTTCAGAACTATGTATATTTTTGCACATATGGCATACAACCGGAAAAACAAGTTACTTCAGATGCAGCGTGTTTGCGAAGTTTACCAGAGGCATATGCTTCCGGGAGTTACCACCGCCTATGTTTACAGAACTTATATCTTCCCGGAATTTCATATTTCAATAGCCACTCTTTACATTTACCTGGGTACTTCAATTAATAAAGAACTCAAGCAAATTGATTCAACAGCCCGCCCCCAGTTAAGCCTGTTTGAGTAGTTCAACATTAATTGCCACTTCGGGCGGAACCGTATTAAATATTTCTTCAGCTATTACGGGATCAGCAATATTGTAATACTGATCCATTGCGCTGGCATCAGTACAAAGCGTACTATACACTACCTCAAATTCACGTATACCATCGTCACGTTTCACACGCCTGGAACTCAACCGCGTTAAGGTTCCGAAATCCGGGTTGGCTGCCGGTCGCCATCCGTGCAAAGCTTTGTGTATATTTTCAAGTATAAGCCAAACGGCGGCGGCTTTGGCTTGCTGCCCGGCGGGTGCTTTCGGATTGGTATTGCTGAGCTTTAAATCAGCGACCCGGATGCTGATCAGTAATTCGCCGTCCTGCACTTTCTGCGACTGGTTTTTCCAGTTTGCCTGCTGAAGCTCCAGCAACATACAAGGAAATTTCACCGGCGGGTTCACCTGGTAATAGTCGAGCTGGCCCCAGTCTTCGTCCAGGTATTTAATATTCGGCTCTTTTTCAGTAAGCCTGGCCATAATGGCTGTTAAAATATCGTTAATCATCGTTTAAGTATTGATTTAATGTAAGTATCCACCTCGCGAAAGTTAGCATCTACTACCCGTTTTACTGCAAGGTTAACCTGGCTGTGATGGCCAATGAACCGGCGTTCCTGGATTATGATCCGGGAACCTACTTTCTTTAAGGCCATTGCTTTCCAGTACTGGGCCTCGGCGTTTGGCTTTTTGCTTTTACCACCCGACCTGTAAAACATAGCCCAGAAGTATTTTTGCATCTTCCTGGTAACTACAATCACACCTCCTTCGTTATGTATTCTGGCATAAGGCAGCGAGTTGGTAAACTGTATCATAAGGCCGTTAACAAGGGCACGGTTCCCGCGCCGTAACGCTCCAGATCGCATCAGGGTGCTTCCTCGCCGGTTTGCTCTGGTTGGGAGCCACGGCTTATCGAAAAAAGCCTTCCGCTCAAAGTTTCGGTCGAACTCATCCATAAGTTCCACTTTGAGATCGGTAAGTACCTGATTGATAAAATTTAGTGCCATTTATTGAAAATGAGTAAAATGATTGTATCTTTGCTCCCGGTTGAGGGTATTGCAATATACCCCCGACCTCCCAAAAAAGGTATTCTTCGGAGTGCCTTTTTTGCTTTTATAGGGTGAAATCTTTATTCATTATTTCATCTCTCAGGTATGTTTTATCCTTTCCTTTGTGGATAACCGTGATGGATTTTATATTCTTCTCCTGGTTTACCCTTCCCCTAATCCCACGTTGCAGATCGTTATCGCTTATTCCCGATGTGATACGGATCACTACATGATCTGCTTGCCCGGCGGCATCACGTATTTCGTTGTCAATTGCTCCTTTGGACGCTATAATGTTTGTTTTGTATTCCTGCTTTAAATTAAGCGTTTTGTTGAAGCTATCAGCGGTCTTTTTATTGCCTGAAACGGGTAAAAGATCAATATCATAACCATACGTATTAGCCAGGTACTTTGCCGTTATCAGGTTGCTTTCCCTCTCCCCGGCACCATGTAGAACATTAACCCGGACACTGCCTTTATCGGTTTCAACCGTTTCCCATCCCCGTCCTTCGCCGCCTAATGATTCAACAATATTGCGGACTCCTTTCTGCACCTGCCTGTATGGATGATGAGGCGGAAATATCACTTTTTGCTTACCCGGATTGTAACGGAAAATAGCGGCTGAATTATTGCCGTTTTTGTCTATTTTGGTAGTGGCCTCTTCGCCTTTTGCGATAGCCTTTTTGGAATCGTCTTCCGGGTACTTCCCTTTGCGAACCTGCACTGCTGTGCACCGGCACCGCCAGGCTATCGGCGGAAGATAGCTATCCCAGAATGCATCCTCGGAGGGCAGTGTAATGTTGGCAAGTGCTGCATGATCATCGCGTACTTTGTTGTCACCGGCTGTCCGGTACTGGAGGTTATACCGGTCGCCGTCCTTTTCAAAGTCAACCCACTTGGCGGCCATTTGCGCTGAGCTGGTTGCGAAGATATATTCCGGCTCCAGGTACCTGACATTGTATTCCTGGTGAATGCTCAGCACATCGGCTTTAAACTGGTTGTAGGGCTTTATTTTCCCATCCGGAGTAATCAGGAGTTCTGAAGCTTCCTTCAGCTGGGCATGAGTTTTTAAACCAGAGAAAACAAAAACGTCATTCCGGAGAGCTCGAAGCATTTCTTCAGGAGGCATATTATCCAGTATGCCTTCATCCAGTGCGTTACTCAGTATGCGGTTTGTTTCGTTCACCAATCCGAGGAAAGGCTCATCGCTGAGCATTTCAGGTTCATACCCACCAGATTTATGCAGGTGTTTTATTGCTCTGGAGAAAATGTTTGCACGAAATGCGTTTTTCTTTGCATCAAACGCCAATAAAGTTGCACCGGGTGCAAGGTGGCTGAGCGTAGCCGAAGCCCCGCAGCAATCGCACGTTTGATTATACAGACCCGAAAGCTGTGCGCTTATTTTTTCTTCGGGTCTGACTGAAAATTTGCGCCGGTTCCTCCAGCTGGTGTTTGCTTTATGCCGGTTACTTCAATACCGAACTTTTGCTTCACCCACTCCGGATCAACATCCATATATTGCATAAACCCGATTGTGCGCGTATAGAGTTCTCTGGTGTCCTCCTGTGGGTCGAAAGCGAATATAAGGCCGTCAGGCAGTAGCCCGATTTTAAACAGGCCCGGAAGTACAACGGTGTTCATATAACCTTCCACGAGGCGTTTGTCGCTCTCAGCGAGGCGCATTAATTGCTCAACACTAACCTTCTCTTTGCTTTCGTTGCCGTTTTTGGTATCCTGCCCAATAACTGCACCAACAATCAACAGTGAGTTTTCATTGTTGCAAAGCCTTATCAGGTTGTTATACACATCGCCTGTTGTAACCGCTCCGGTTGCAAATTCGAACTCTTCGGAGTCGTCGATTATGAACCAGGCTGCCGCGCCCATATCGCGCATCATCATCTCGGCACGGTCGAGCATGGCCGGGTTTTGGGTATTTGTTTTCATCACCCTGGGAGGGATGCCGTATATTTCGCAAAGCTCGCTCCAGCAGCTCTGGGCAAATCTTTTAATTAGAACGTGCGGAACGGCCTTGTTTAAAATGCCAAATTCATCCGGTTTGCCAAATTCAAGCAGCCATGAGCCGTACTCCTTCACGTTGCGGAAGTCGATACCGGTGGTTGCCGTTTCATCCAGTAGCAGGATTCCTTTTTCCGGGATAACATTTTGCTTTGGAATTAACACCGGCTTAAGTACGCCGTTTTTGTCGGTCACCATTTCAACCAACGCGGTACCGCTGAGCTGTGTATCGAATATATGCCCGATCAGTTCGCCGAACCAGGGCAATGATTTTAACAGGGCGGTTGAAACATCATCAGCCGTATCTCCTTTTTTCAGCGTGAATGGGGCGGATGTGCTGATCATGCGCCGGTTGGTAATCTGCGAGCTGAGTAATGCATCAAGCATAATATCTTTGTATAGCTTATGCAACAATACCCTTTTTGGCATATCAACATTATCGGCCTGGCGGAGAGCCGATTTCCACGATGCAATGTCCTGCCGGGTGCGGCTTATGGTCTTAGGCGCAATTTGTGCGGCATACCCGTCGGTACGCTTTGCAACGGTAGGCTGAGTCGGGGCTGGAGCTTTGAGGTTCAATCTCCCTGGACTAATATAATCGGTTTTATTAGTCCGTGTGCTTCTTCGGTTCTTTTTCATCACTAAAAATCGTGGTTAAATTTTTCACGGCTTCCAAACCGGAAAGCCTGCTTTGCTGTTGTTTCGTCACCGGCGGGCAACACCGGGAATCCGGGCGCAATAGGAGCTGAATCCTTATACTTGCCAATACCGGCTACTTTCTCCAGGTAATCAATTGCCCTGTCGTAACGCTGTATTACCCGCTCCTGGATTATATCCACATTAGCCAGCTGGCAAATCTGGTATAGGGCTATGCTCTTGACTAATGAAAGTATCATAGCATTGCGGTTAACTCCTACAGCAGAGAATATAGCCGCGACATCGTACCGTGGTCGCCCATCGCGCCACTTGATCTGGTCAGTGGGGCTTAGGTAACTTTTTACTTCTTCCACGGCTGCATTTATAGCCATTTCAGCGATGTCGGGGCTCGACTCTGTAATTTCGGTTAACTGATATTCGTAGATTACCGATTTTAATTCTGCAACTTCAAGAAACATGATGTTCTATTTAGTGATGTAATAAGCGTGTTTTTCAATATCCTCAATGGTTACACCTTTTTTAAACTTGCGACGTTTTACGGCATCCTTCAGGTCTTTCTTAGCATAGCACCGTGGACGGCCATACATGTTAGTTACGATATATCGCCGGTTCTCAAGCTTGCTAAGCCGGTTGGCTCGTTTTACTTTGCGCTCCAGCCGCCACCGGTGCCTTGCCGCGTATAGGTATACATAAGCTATTTTAATTGGCTTTATCAGGATAAGTATTACAAATAACAATAGCCTGAAAGCCTGCGAGTCGGTGATTGTCTTTAAAGTATTTTTAAAAGTCATTTATGTAGTCGTTTAATTTTAAAATTGTCGTGATTCTCTCCGCCCGAAGCGGAACAGTCCTTTTGCTTTCCGTGTGCTTACGTTCAGCTTTGACAACGCGCCTTCAACTGCATCGGGCCCATCGACAGGGGAGGCACTTCCTTTTTCGAATGCCATGTACTGATCAATCAATTCTATTTGGTCGTTATTGTCTTTTTCATCGATATTTAAAAAAACATTACGCCGCTCAAAATATGCCTGGCTTGCTTCGATACGTTCGTACTTGTCAGTCTTTGGTCTTTTATCGGCCACAACCGGGATGTAATACCCGCGATCGTCGCCAACGTTGTCGAAGTCGTTTACAAACATGTCCATCGCGAAAAGCCCCTCGATGTAGTAGCGTATTTTGGGCACGAATTTCAGGTCGAAGTTTTCGTAAGTATCATAAAGCCACTTGGCAATTTTGTCGCGTGAGGTCTGCCGGAGGCATCCATGAATGATATGTATCTCCCGGTCTTTTTTACCTACCAGCCACAGGCCTTTGTGGCAGGCGGTATCTTTGTACGAAAGGTCACCGTAAAAGCAAAGCGCGTCGTATTCCTTTAGGGGAAGCATTTTTTTCCACTGCATGTCCTCCATGCGAAAAACACTTCCGTCCTCAATATGCGTATGCATGTATTCACGCATAAACGACCGGTAAGGAGTATTCTTAAATTTTTTCTTCCAGTATTCAGCGGTTGTTTTAGCTAACCATGTAGGGATGAAACTTACCAGGTCAAGAACTGCCTTTACCTTGATTATTTTGTGATAGCATTTATCACCATTATCGCTTGCTTTTTGAATGAATGACTTAAATAGCCGCTCAAGTCGGTTTGTAATACTGTTTTTATGGAAATTATTATTGGCATAGGCGAAACGCTTAACAGCTCCGTCGCTTTCGTCGAAGCAACCCAGGGCATCTTCCATGATGAAGTCAATCGCCTCATCCATCATCCTGTCATTGTTCACATGCCGTTTGTTGTCGATATCATCAAAAACAATATAGTCGGGCCGGTCGGCCATTTCGCGCAATCCTCGCGGGTCCTGCCCGAATCCCATACTCATAAACCGGACTCCGTCGGTAGTTACAAAATTACCGTTGCTCCAATCACCAGCTTTAAACCTTTCGCCGTAGTCGTTAATAAACCGTTTGTTATACTTCAGTTCAGCCTGAATACCTGATATCAGCTTTTTCGCTTTCTGCTCGGTTAATCCGAATAAAAGCATAAACCGAAGCTTTCCGGTAACATACAATTTTAAAGGAATACCGATATCGATGTGAACTGACTTCCCTCCGGATCGGTAAACCTCAAACAAAAGGTTTGCCTCCTCATTATCGATCAGGTAATCGGCTGCCTCCTTATGGAAGTCCGCACATTTAACCTTTGCATAATGGCTTAGATAATATTCAAACCACAGGTTATAGTCTGTCTCAAGGAGCCGCATTCGTTCCGCTTTGACCCTTGGTGTTTCCCCTTTGGAAACAGTGGTGGCTTTTAGAATCCTCTGACAATGCTGGTCATAGTTTTCTAACTGCTTAAGGAGCTTTATGTCGATATCCGAAGCCATTATTCCGATTTTAACTGGGCAACATGAATAAGGTATTTTTTATGCCATGCGGTAAACTCCACTGCCTTTTCCGGGTCCTGATCAATCATCCAGTTATCAAGCTCTTTGAAAACTGAAATAATAACCGGGATGGATAGTGAGGCCTTTTCGAACGCGGCATATACCTTTTGAATTTTCAAAAGACCATCAGCATCGATGTTACTTTTTTCGCCCTTCGCCATCTTGGCCAGTTCGGTTTGCAGTAAACGCCTAAGCTGGTAAGGAGAGGTAAGAAACTCCTCGCGCTTCTTGTCCCAGTCGTAATCCGACCGCCATTTCGACAGAGTGATTTCGGAAATAGAAAGCAGCTCGCTTATGGCTTTGCAGGTGAAGCCCTGCTCAATAAACATGTTTTCGGCATCATCATAGAGCTTATGCCTGGGGAGTCTTTTCACGTTCCTATTATTATTTTCCGCAAAAATGATTCAGAAACCCTCAAAAAAATAATTTCCTTCCATAGCTTATACACTTCCATCAAAGGGTTAGACACTTATTTGCATCACTCTTTTGCGCGGACTATGTTTGCCGTTCCAATTCGATTTCAAATGCCCGTTTTCGTTCTAAATGATGAATCAGTAATTACAGCTCACGGCTTTGTTGTGCTCAACTCGGGCGGCAAGTTCGACCGCTTCCGGGAAAACCCTGTTATGCTCGACTCACACGACGAGAGTGAAGTAATAGGCCGCTGGTTGAACCTTGCTATTGACGGGAGTAAATTACAAGCCGAGTCGGAATTCGATATTGAAGACCCTGACGCTTTAAAAATCAGCGGCAAAGTCGACCGCGGATTTATAAAAGGAGCTTCGATGGGAATCATTATCAATGATGCCGAAATGCGCAATATGCCGGTGCTGGGTTACCAGGTCGTTATTACGGACTGGGAATTGCTCGAAGCTTCAACTGTAGGCGTTCCTTCAAACAAGGCCGCATTACGGTTGTACGCTAAGGATGGCAAAACAGTATTGGCGACAGATGAAATCAAACTTTCAGTTGACAGGATTATAAATCAAAAACAAATCATGGAAAAAATCACACTTTCCGTCGAGGCTGCTAAAGCACTTGGCGTATCAAAAGACCCGGAAGTCACCGAACTCAACGCCGCCATTATGGAATTGAGCGCACGGGAATCCGCTGCCATAAAGGCAAAGGAAAAATCCGAAAAAGAGCTTTCGGATCACCAGGTAAAACAAGCCACCGATCTGGTTGAACTGGCCGTTGCCGCCGGTAAAATTACCGCAGACAAAAAAGAGGCTTATGTGAAACTTGCCACTTCGGATTACAAGCAAGCAAAAGATATTCTCGACACTTTGCCCGGTAAAGAAACTTTCACTGACAAAACCAAAAAGCTGGGAGTAGTTACCGGTCATGACGGGTGGGATTATATGAAATGGCTTAAGGAAGACCCAACCGGGTTAGCTGAAATGGCCGTGAATGATCCTGATGGACATGCTACCCTGAAGGCTTCGTACAAATCGAAATACTAGAGCCCCGGAGGAGGGCTATGAAGATTGGGGTCGCGATTAACAGCGGCCCCTTTATAAAACCAATTTTTAACCAACACTTTTAATAATCATGCGAAAACAATTCAACCCAGGAGGCCTCATGTTCAACATGCTTGTTGCCTTTTGCCTTATGGTGGCCTTCAATGTTGCTGCCTTACCTGCCATTGGTGGCACACTTTTAGTAGGAGCTGCCAAATCATTCATAAAGTCGCCTGATTTTTCGTTTCAGGCCGGTATATCAAAAGAAATCTGGACAGACGTGCTTATGGAGGGATTTTATCCGAAAGATGACTTCTTATCCTGGTCACGCGATATGTCGGAGCTTGTTGAATATAATACAATTAACCTGGCGGAGGCCGGGGTTGATCCAAATCTTTTAATTGACAATGCCGTTTACCCAATCGCCGCTGCCACCAGAACCGATACTCCTAAAACAATAGTTCTTCGTACTTTGGATACAGATTCAACTATAGTGCGTAACCTCGAAAAAAAGGAAACGACATACAACAAAATGGATTCAGTAGTTCGGGGTCATAGAAATACTTTACGTAAAGGAGCAATTCAGCTGGCTGCCCATTACTGGTCACCAACTTCCGACAGTGATTTTACTCCAGTGCTTGCCGCTACCGGTGAGCTGAAAAATGGTCGCAGAATGCTGCTATTTGAAGATATTTTGCTTTTGATGGGTAAGTTCGACCTGCTCGACGTTGATCCCGCATCTCTGGCTATATTACTTAACCCGCTGCATAAGGCAGACCTCATGGCTCAGAATATGAAGCTTTACAAGGAAATGATTGTATCCGGTAATATCTCAGGCCTGAAGTATTTCACCAACTCACAAACGCCACGCTTTAATGCGGCTACCGGGGCTAAAGTAGCCTTCCAGGCTGTTGCTGCCGGAACTGATACACAAGCATCAATAGTTTGGAGCAAAGACGAAGTTATGAAAGCCGACGGATCGGTCGACGTATTTGCAAAATACAACGATCCGGATCAGAAAGGTGATGTAATCAACTTCCAAAAAAGGTTTGTGGCATTGCCCATGCGTAACAAAGTTCTTGGCGCAATCTACAGCCCACACGCATAGTATTATTTATCCAGTTCGTTGTTTGTTTCATGCCAGAAGGCCAAAGGAGCCGGTTCGTAATGAATCGGTTCCCGAAAGCCGAAAAAGTCAGAAAGATGCCAGTAAAAAACTCATATCCTCACTTGCCTGAAATCGCCTTCGAGCGCACTGCTGTCGACATGAAAGCAGTAATGGCTTATGCCTGTTCAAAAGTTGGCGAATACCCTAAAGAGGTTGTGCGAATGGCTTACTGTATTTTTTACAATGAGTCAGCAGCCGGTTACAAAGGAGTTAACAACAACTACGCTGGTATACAGGCCGACTGCGGACGCTGGACAGGTTTAAGCGGCGAAATTGCTACCTGTGTTAAAAAGGATTCAGGAGGGGCAATACGCCGGTTTATATGCTTCGATCTCGACGGGTATAAGCATACACTTGACTTACTTCTTTTTGCATGCAAACGACGTGGAATGTTCATAGGTGCAATCGGAGTCACAGATTGGAATACCCTCGGTACCGCTTATCTCAATAAATGGGTAGGCCGCAAAGCCTTACAGGCTGAGCGAAGCTTTAAAGCCCTTTACGAAACCGCAACACGTGCCATAATATGACCACATTCGATATCATCTTATCAATAATGAACCTGATTTTCGGTACGGGTATAGTTGTTACCCTGGTTACCCTGAAACAGGCCAGACGTAAAGCTACCACCGAGGTCGAAAAAGGAAATGTTGAGCTGGTTACCTCATCGGTGAACGAAATGCTCCAATCCGTTAATGGGCTTATGGGCCAAAATAAAGAGCTGATTAAGGAGATTATCTCCAGGAGCGACGAAAATACCGACCTAAAAAAAAAGCTGGAAAATCTCAGCACGAAAGTAGAGAAGATGCAGAGGACGATTCGCGATGTGCTAAAGGCACTGGAGAAACTTGAGATTGACGAAGCACTACTTTCAAAGCTGAAGGAGGAAATTAAATGAAAACTTTAATCATAATCCTGGTATCCTTAATCCTGGTTACCGGGTGCTGCACTCAGAAAAGGTGTAATGACATGTACCCGCCTAGTGTGCAATCCGTTAACGACAGCTCGTCGGTTACGACTGACGAGAGTGTCCAGGAGAAGGATTCCATAACATATCTTCCGGCTGACAGCTCCTGGCTTAAAGCTTTGCTTGAGTGCAACGAGTATGGACAGGTAGTTTTTAGAGAGCTACAGGAATATAAGAACGGCAAAAACGTGGAAGTACCGGTGGTAAGTGTTGAGGATAACGTATTGACCGTAAAATGTAGAGTTGATTCACTTGCTGTGTTTAACCACTTTTCAAAGTCAGTTAAAAACAAAATCGAATACCGTGACAGGGAAGTACTGAAGGAGAAGCGGGTGAATTACCTGACACCGTTTCAGAAAGCTGAAATCAAAGGCTTTTACATCGCATCAATCATATTACTCGTACTTGGATCATTAATTGTTTATAAAATCACCCATTAAAGATGACAAAACCAACAAAAAAAATACCGCCTACCAAGCCTCCGGTATTTCCCGCAAAGGAAAAACTTGTGAGCGCAAAGGAGGAAACGAAATCGGATAAGGGAGCCGAAGCAGACGAAAGCGCGGAAGCTCCCCCCGATACGTCAGAGGACGCGAAAGCTCCTGAAGTAAACGCTGCTTCTGAGGCAGACACTGCCCCTAAAGCGGACGAAAAGCCTAAAGCAGACGCTGCTCCTAAGGCCGACACTACTCCTAAAGCTGACAAGGCCCCTAAGGCCGACACGGCTCCTAAAGTAAAGGTAAAGACGGCTAAAGAGTTGATGCTCTCTCGCGCTAAAGAAGTATTTGAATCGCACGAGGTAGATGAAATCTATTTCACAAGCGACATCAATGCATTCATCCAGCAGCAACATGCAGTAATGCACGCTGAAAACATGAAGGATACGGATATCGTAACCGTTAAAAGATCGGAGGTAGAATAATGTTACCACGCGTTAAAATTGACTTTAGCAACGGCGCACTCGGCCAGGTTTCGGCCTCAGCTGATGGCGTTATAGGCATACTGGCCACCGGTGCTCCGGTAGCTGGTAAGTTCGTGCTTAACACGCCTTACAAGATCACCCAGGCGGCTGACATTACCGGAGTGCTGGGGTTAACAGCGGTTAATAATCCAGGATTATTCAAACTGCTTACCGACCTGTTCAATCAGTCGGGCGATGGAGTTGAAGTATGGATCACCGGCTTTGCCGATACCGTAACCATGACCACCATGCTTACCAGGGCCACAGTGAATGGAGTGGAAGCTTTACTACTTGCAGCCAATGGTAAAATACGTACCATAATTGTACACCGTACTCCGGCTGCTGGTTATGTTTCGGTACCTGCCGGTGGGCTTGATGGTGACGTAGCCACCGCAATGGCACAGGCTCAGATTACCGCGACCTGGAGCGCTGATACGCTTAAAGCACCTGTTTTTGTGCTGATAGCCGGTCTTTATTATGGAGGTACTCCAGCAACGCTTACCGACCTTACTACCGCGACCAATAACCGCGTAGGGATTATGATCGGTGATTCGGCAACGGGTAACGGTTGCGCTATCGGAATACTTGCCGGTAAACTCGCACGAATTCCGGTGCAAAGGAATATTGGCCGGGTTAAGGACGGGGCTATTAATGGCCTTGTAACCGCATACCTGGGCGCGGTACTTGTTGAAAGTGCCGACGTAGCATCCATACACGATAAAGGGTATATTACCTTCAGAACTCATACAGGACGCTCAGGCTATTACTTCAATGACGATCCGCTCGCTGCGCCGGTAACTGATGATTACAATCACATTACCGCCCGGCGAACTGTTGACAAAGCTTACCGCGTTGCGTATGACACCCTCATTAACGAGCTGCTGGATGAAGTTCCGGTAACTGACCAGGGTAAGATATCGGTGGCTTACGCCAAGTCGATTGAAAACAAGGTTGAAAGCGCAATTATCAACAGCATGACCGCCAATGGCGAATTAGGCAACGACCCGGCAGATCAGAACGACCGTGGAGTTACTTGCTTTGTAAACCACGACCAGAACATTATCGCAACCGGACAGGTGAACGTAACGCTTAAGGTTAAGCCGTTTGGCTATGCCAGGTACATCACAGTTGAGTTAGGATTTAAAACTTTAACCGCATAGTTATGCCATTCAATTCAAGTCAATATGCATGGAGCGATCTTACGCTCGAGCTCGGCGGCAAAGTAATAACCGGATTCCGCGGGCTGAAGTATGCCACCAAACAGGAAAAAGAGTTACTACACGGGAAGGGGAATAAGCCCTTGAGTATACAACGTGGGAATGTTACCCACGAAGGAGAAATTACTTTGCTTCAGTCAGAACTGGAGACTCTCCGACTGGCTGGAGGTGGTTCAATCCTCAATCTTCGCTTAGACGGCACAGCCGTGTATGGCGATCCGGCTAACGGAGATACAATTATCACTGACAAAATTTTGGGGATTGAGTTTACTGAAGACCCGAAGGAAATGAAACAAGGTGATAAGAACATGGAGGTAACCCTTCCGTTCATCTGCTTAGACATCAGGAACCAGGTAGCATAACTATTAAGAATAAGGATAACCGGAAAGGCTACCATGATCCTGAAGCCGGGAAAATGGTAGCCTTTTTTTAAAAAACAAACAAACAATGAGTAAAGTTGAAGTATTGATCGGACAGGCCACTCCGGAACAAATTGAAGAGTGGAAAAAGAAATACGGCAAAATGTGGGCGATTATAGTCGGCGGCCATATTTGCTATTTGAAAAAGCCAGATCGTAAAATACTGGGATATGCCTCAGTATCCGGTAAAGATAACCCGCTTAAGTTTAACGAGGTGATGCTTACCAACTGCTTTGTTGGCGGCAGTGAAGCCATAAAAACAGACGATGAACTATTCCTGGGCGCAAGTTCAAAACTTGTTGATATTATCCAGGTGAAGGAAGCCGAACTGGTAAACTTATAGAGGGTGCCGGAGTAACAGACGGTATGCTGGTGCGGATAGCAAATGCCCAACTTAGCTATTTCATGCACATACCCGATCCGGACAGCCTCGACGACGAAACATGGGCAATGCGATTAACCGAACTCGCTTATATAAGGAAAAAAGAAGCTGAAGCAAACAAATAGAAAATGTCAGACGTACTATCATACACACTTTCATTACAAGATCAGATCAGCGCTAAACTGCAGAAGATTGGTGTTAGCTCTGACCATGCTCTTGATATTTTTTCGAAGCTTCAGAAACAAAGCCTATCGATGGGCAAGATCATGGGCGAAACCGGGAGGAGTGTTGGAAGCCTTCAGATGAAGCTCGACCTGTTAAAACGTGAGCGCGACTGGATACCGGAGAAAAATTTAACCGATATCAAACGTTATAATTCCGAAATCAACAAACTTGAAAAGCAAATAAACCACCTTCAGACAACGACCGGAAGTCGTATGTCGAAGGTGACAAACGCTTTATCCGCTATTCCCGGAGCTGAGCTTTTAACCAATCCAATTGTACAGGCTGGTGCCGCTCTGTTCGGTGCCGGTAAGATGGCATTCAGCTTTGATGAGGGCATGGCAAAGATTAATACCACCGCTCAAATGTCGCAGCCTCAGCTTGCGGCTTTCAAAAAAGAATTGATTGCAATTGGAGTCGACGCAAAGGCTAACCTTTCCACAGTTCCTGAAGCATATGAAAAGATTCTCAGCCAGACAAATGACGTTGCGCTTTCAACCGATATACTGAAACAATCATTGAAAGGCGCGAAAGCGGGCTTCACTGATCAATCTATTGTAGCGGAAGCGCTGGCACAAACACTCTCCCTGGTAGGCAAAGAAAATACAAATGCGCAGGAAGTTATTGATACACTTTTTGCCGCTAAGCGAGTAGGAGCTGGTGAGTTTCGTGACTTCGCCCAGTATGTTCCCGGACTGATTGCTTCAGGTCAGGCATTAGGAATGGGCTTTAAACAAACTGCCGGTTTATTTGCATTTATGACTGGTAAAGGTCAGAGCGCTGAGCGATCGGCTATGCTTATGACAAACGCCTTCACCGCTCTTGGAAAGTCTGAAATTACTGGAGGCATGGAGAAAGCCGGTATAAAGGTTTTCAATACCGATGGCTCCATGAAGCAAATGGATCAGATATTCAGCCAGGTTCAAAAAAAGATGGAAGCTTTCGGGAAGGACGATAAAGCAAAATCCAATTTCCTGGAGAAAATAGGTTTAAGAGATGCCCAGGCGAAACAGGCATTTATGGTAATGGCCAGCGATAGTAAAAAGCTGTCCGAAACTTTGACCGATGTGGCAAATTCGCAGGGCGAGGCAGATGCTGCTTTTGCTAATTCTATGAATAACATGCAGAAGATTGCCGGGCTTTGGTCGCAGATACAAATGATTGCGTTAACGCTTGGAGGCGCTTTATCAACAGTTCTTTCCCCAGCACTTGACGTATTAACTGGAGTATTTTCAGGCTTGAACTCAACAATAGAGTATATGACGCATAGATTTCAGAGGCTGTGGGAGCTTTTAAACGATGGCGATCAAACAGCAATTGTATTAACTTCATTAGTTGCAGGGCTAGCCGGTGTCATGGCAATTCAGGCATTCTGGGCAGGAGCGGTTGCCGTTAAAACTGCACTATGGACAAGTGCCCAATGGCTACTGAATGCTGCTGTAAGCGCAAACCCCATTGGCGTTATTATTTTTGGAATAATTGCATTATTTGCCGCCATTGGCTGGATTATTCATAAAACTGATGGCTGGGGCAAGCAATGGGATTCCGTTGTAAGTTTTATGAAGTATAGTTTTATGGCTTTTGTTGAGGGTATCAAGTTATACTGGAATACCTGGATAGAAGGGTTTATGATCGGACTCGACATCATCAGGCTAGGGTGGTATAAGTTTAAAGAGGCTATCGGACTTGGTGACTCAGCTGAAAATCAATCAGCAATTGCAAAGATTAACGCTGACGTTGAGGCCAGGCAGAAAGCGATAACTGACGGTGCAAAGAAGGTAGACGAATATGCCGCAAAAGCTAATAGCGCACTAAAATGGGAGTTATCGTGGAACAACACCAAAAAGTTCAGCGATGTAACCAGCAGCATCAAGGATAAGATTGGGCTTCCGGGATCAACCGGAATAGCACCGGTAACTCTGCCAGGCTCGCAGGGAACTACTCAGGGCGATGGGGAACCGGACGGAACCGGTTCAAAGGTAACCGATGCTATCAGCTCCGGTGGAACCCGCAACAGCTCCGTGCAGATCACCTTTAAAAATATGATTGAAACATTTGTTTCGAACGGTGATACGAAAACAACTGAACGTGAATTGGAAGAAGTGGTAATCAGCGTCATGTCCAGAGTTCTTGGTATGGCCCAAAGTACAGCATAATGGACAGAAACCCGGTTATAGGATTTGCATTACCTCCATTTGTCTTCAGCGGCAAATCGGTGGTAATTATTGATAAGGGCACAATGAACGTTGACGGATATAACGCTTCCGGCAATCAGTTCCCGCTTACCCTCCGGGCTGATGGACTTTCGGACTTCACTTTCCCGCTCGATCCGATTATAAGCCTCAGTTTTAAAAACATCATCACCAAGCGCACAGTTGCCAAAGGTAAAAACCGTGGTACCGTAAAAGAGCGATGGACTGAGGATGATGTAGAAATAAGTATTTCAGGTGTGTTCATTTCGAAGGATGGCGAATATCCAACAGAAGTAAATCAGCTGCGCGCTTTCTTCGCCCAGCACAAAGCTGTAGAAGTGATTTGTGATCATCTGAACCAGCGCGATATTCACCAGATCGTACTTGAAAAATTAAACCTGCCACACACAAAAGGCAGCGAAAACCAGGCTTTTGAAATAGATGCCTCATCCGATGACGTGTTTCAACTCTTAATCGAAAGCTAATGTTCGACATAACCTGGGAAATTAAAGTAGGCAAGTATAAGCTTATGATGCTCGACAGCGCAACGATCATGCGCTCGGTTGAGCAATTGAGCGATACTGCCGAAATTTTACTTCCGGGTTCGTGTTTTAACAAAGCTATCGAAATTGAGAAATCAATAAAAAGAGGTGACGCAGTTACGATTATGGCTGGTTACGACGGTAAGAATGAAACTGAGTTCTCCGGTTACCTGGAGGCGATTGCCACTGATGACGGAGCCATCACCCTGAAGTGTGAGGACGGTATTTATAATTTTAGGAAGCCGGTAAAAGACAAAGAATTTACCAAGCCGGATGTAAAAGAGATCCTCGGTTATATATGCTCAGAAATAGGAGGTTACAGCGTCAACTGCGACTACTCATTTACCTACGACAAATACGTGATCCGGGGTAATACCGGGTACGATGTGTTGAAGAAAATACAGGAAGAAACTAAGGCAAACATTTACCTGAAGGATAAAGTTCTGCACGTTCATCCACAGTACAAGGAGATTTTTGGCACTGCAAAATATTCGTTCCAGGTTAATATTGAAAAAAGCGATCTGGAGTACCGGATTGCTGAAGACCGGCCCTATGAAGTAACTGTGGAAGGAAAAGGAGCTGACGGCAAAGTGATCCGGGTAACATCGGGTAAAAAAGGCGGCGACAGCGAAACCATAAAGCGTGACGGAGTGAGCGACATAGGGTCACTCACCAAGTTAGCTGAAGAGGTGGCTAAACGAAAAAGCTATACTGGGTATTCCGGGAGCTTCACCGGCTGGCTGATTCCCTGGTGCGATGCCGGGGATAAAGTAAGCCTGAAAGATGATGACTACGAATTTAAAAACGGCGACTACTATGTATTATCCGTTGAAACGAAAATAAGCAAATCGGGCGGTGAGCGGACGGTCAAAATCGGAATGAAGATATGAACGGCGGGATAGCAGAGATAAGGGAACAGATACAGCGTATTGCCGGAACCTATAAACCCGGTGATGTTGCTTTTGTAGCTGAAGTAACCGCAGTAGCCGACACGGATTGCACTGTGAAGCTTGGAGAACTGGAGCTGACTAAGGTTAGGCTGTTCAGCCAGGCAACGGAAGCCGGTAACATCCTTTTCAAGCCTATGGTAGGAAGCATGGTAACCGTGGCTGACTTTAGTTCAGGGAAGCTTCGCGACCTACAAGTGATCAGTTGTGATAAAATCACTTTGATAAAGTTTGTTGAAAACGGCCTCACGATTGAAATAGACAGTGTAACTAAAAAACTGGATATAAAGAACGACCAGGTAGGGTTAAAGGATTTGTTCCAGGCGGTTGCCGATATCGTAAAGCAACTTACCGTAAGCACACCGGCTGGGCCTTCGGGAACTCCGCTACCTCCAACTCTAGCTTCAGTAACTCAGTTTGAAACTAATTTTAATTTGCTTTTAAAATAGACTTAAATGCCACTTAACAAAGCATCTCTCAAGACAGGTATCGAAGCCCTGCTGAACAACACAGCAGCGAATGCGGGTACCTATGCCGATTTCGCGGCAGGTTTAGCTGACCTGATTGACGCCTACGTTAAGACGGGTACCGTTAGTGTGCCTGCAGGGATAGCAGTTGCAACTACCGGCACAGCAGCGGCACAAACGGGAGTAACAACATCAGTCGGCACAGGAACAATATCATGACAAACCACAGCGATATATTACTCGACTCAACTTACGACCTCCTGGAGCGCGATGGTGACTTTGTGACTGGTGATGCCATTACCCAGCAGCAGGCATTGCTCCTTGCAACTGGCGAAGGAGAGTGGAAGCAATCGCCGGTAGTTGGTGTGGGACTGGATATGTTCCTCCTGGATGAATCAGAGCTAGAGGCAATGCGCAAGATCAGGCAGCAGTTCAAGTCGGACGGACTGCTGATCACACAACTAAAGAAAACGAATGACGGTAACTTAACCATACAAGCACAACATGCGTAGCGTATATTCAAAGTCGGGTCAAAACATCTGGGACATCGCCATCAGGCATATGGGTGGGGTTGATTCGATTTTTACAATTCTATCCTTAAACCCGGCGATCAGTGTTGATCAAACAATACCCACCGACACTGAGGTATTTCTACCGGACAATGCAGACAAGCAGCGGGTAGTTGATTACTATGTGCTGAACAATATCGAACCTTCAACCGGAATAGTATAATGGCACGAACAATCGCAGAAATATACGACGCTCTCAACCAGGTAAAAGGCAATATGTCGGAACTGGGTGTATACGTGAATAACGACGCTCAGAGTGTTGATACAGCTAAAAAGCTGGTGAACGACGTGCGAAACACATCAAGAGTGGCTATTTGGAGATTATGGCTGTGGATCGTGGCCGTGGGATCATGGGTTATTGAGAACTATATGGACGCTCATGAGGCTAAGATTAATGCAATAATTGCTGCTGATAAACCGCACACGCTCAACTGGTACGCAGCCGAAAGTAAAAAGTTTCAGTATGGGTACGAAATTACCTGGCTGAACGATCATTTCGGCTACGCGGCAACTGATGTACTGTCACAAATTGTCATGTACTCGGCGGCAATAGAGAATATAGGCGGCGGAGTAACAATTAAAGTTCTGAAAGCTGCCCGCATTCCGTTAACAATTCAGGAGCTTGATGCGCTTAAATCGTTTTGGGCACGGTGGAAAGATGCGGGTGTGAACCTGGATGTAATCAGCAATGGCGTGAATAACACATGGTTTTCAGCCGATATTTACAGGAATAGAAATATTGTAAACGCTGATAATACACTTATAGCCGACCCTGCCGTAAATGTAGTTACTGATCCGGCAAACGCTTATATAAATTCAGTTGAGTTTAACGGCACAATTTACTACCTGCAATTGATGCAGGATATTATGAATCAGCCGGGCATCGCTAATGCAGTACTTACCTCAGCTCAGGTCGACGAAGGCACCTGGGGAGCCGCCGGCTCCTGGACACTGATACCTCTGTCCGGTTTCGCGTCAATCGATTGGCTCGCTTGTACAATTACCTATCACGATGTATATGAGTAACATCTCGCTATATAGGATCGCAATGTTTCACACAGGCTTTATATTAAGGCCTACCGTGAAGTTTACAAAGTGGCTTCGGGTAATGGTTTCATACCTTCAGTACCTGAGCTTAAGGCATGAGTTATTTGCTGGTGAAACACAGCTACAGTCATATATGAACGGACAGGTGTGTAACCTGGAAAAATTACTCCAGATGTACATATCCCCTCAGGCGGTGATAAACCCGAAAGCTTTCGAAGTGACACTCTGGCTCGAGGCTGAACCAGCAGGAAGTGATCTTTTTATCAGCGATACCGCCGGTCAGATATTTTTTACTGAAGCGGAATTCGGGTTGAATGAATTTACAGTAGTTCTCCCGGCTTCGGCATCACCATTAATAAACTACGTGCGTGAACTTTTAAATGCTTATAAACTCCCAGGCAAACAATATACAATCGTACTTCAATGAAAAAAATTAAATTTCTGGCCGGGGGGCAACCATTCCGGTCAACAGACTTCAAGGTGATACAGGACAATGCGCTGGTATCAATTGCCGAGATGCTTGCTGCCTCCTCACTCGGCAATACAGTAATAGTTGGCGGGCTTGTATTCGACTTTGCAGCTTTGCACGATCCTGCTGACCCAATAACGGTGCCAGCTGGTTATGTTTTCGACCAGGTTGAGCTTTGTCGGGTTCCGGAAACATCATTCACCTACGACGCTGCAAAGAGCATCTACCTGCGCTTAACAATTTCGGAGACATCAAGTCGCACAGTTGGCGGCATACCTCAGTACGTAATTGAAGAGCGAATGTATACAGTTATTTATACAGCTACTCCAATTTTGGGAGATGTACTTCTATCATCGCTTACAAGGCTTACTCCTGTAACTGATGTTTCGTATGCTTTGAATCAAAGTCACGGTGCTATTGCGCTACAGGCGGGTTATGCTGCAACGCTGGGTACAGGCATGTATGCAATTGCTAACCAGCATGGCGATATTATGATATTGTGTCAGTTTACCGCAACGGTGGCAGCCGGAGTTGTAGCAATACTACCCACCCAACACCGGCCAGCCAGCACTGTAATTGGCTGGTACAAAAATGTGAGTTCAATTGTGCCTCTTGAAATCCGCGCTAATGGCGAAGTAGCCATTTCCGGTGCAAGCACAAGCGGTGACAATGTGATTATGTTCCGCTTCAACAAAAATGTAAGTTACACTTTATAACGCATAAAAAAATGAGCAAATTCAAACAATTAACACCAGCCTACGCAATAGCCACTGGTGATCATGATTTTGAGGCAATGCAGGCAACCGGCAACCTGTGTATGATAACCACAGAGATTTCCGGACTTAATGCCGCCGATGCATCTGTTGAGCTGCATCAGAGCATAGACTCAGTAGAATGGGGCCTTGTGCCCGATTCGCCGCAAACGCTTGCAGTTGGGCAAACATCGCACCAGTGGAACCTGGCCGGAGTTGTAAGAGGAGCGTTTTTGCGGGTATCGCTGAAAAAAGGAACGGCAACCGCAGGTATTGTTAACAAAATAAAAATGATGTGCGATGATTAATACCGTAAAGAATATTAATATGGGATCGGGCGCAGGTGCGACACCTAGTGTTCTCCTGGTTGAAAAGACTCACGCCGAACTTCGTGCGCTACAGCTAGCCTCAGGATTAGAGGCGGGTCGTAAATATAAGCTTACGGACTTCATCACAAAGCACAATGTGATGAATGGAAATAATATATTACCAGAGGTGCTAACTGCCGAATATGGTGAGCCACTTATTCTTACCGCTTCAAGCCAAACAGCTTTTTACGAAAGAGTTGAAAGCGTATACGGGATAGATGTTATACACTACGACATTAATGATGATAAGTGCGAGGACGGTATAACACCCCGCCCCGGAAGTATCACTTATCGGAGGAATATTAATGGGGTTGAAACATACTACGATTTTCGTAGTGTGAGATTTCGCAGGTGGAGGGTAAATACATCTGTAATCCCTACATGGGTAAGCGGTGGTACATATAATCAAGATGATTTCGTAATACACAATTCAATACTTTACATCTGCTTGATGAATGTAACAGGCGAGGTGACAGTTCCTGCCTCCGCTGGAAAAAATTATACTCCTATCTGTTATGTTGGTGCGCTTACTGCAACGAAAACTCCTTATATATCAGCATACAACACAACAATGATAATAGGAAGCGCATATGATGTGTTTAAAAATATTCCTATCGATTCTACTCAATACATGGATTATTACACCTGCTCAGGCATTCAATATGCTAGCGAGTCTAGCGATGTTATGATGGATATTAAGATTGAGAAGTTTGTAGTTATGGGAGCCAAGAGACTGAATAATATTGTTCTACTTGATAATCTGTCTTACACCACTTTTGGCAACACATTCGGGGTTAGTTGCCACGCAATGACCTTTATCAAAAACACCTTTAATAATACTTTCGGATCAGGTTGTTATAATTTTCTGTGCAGCACCAATTTCAGAGGAAATATGGTTAAACAAGGCTATAACAATACATTCTTTGCTGACACATCAGACAATCTTTTCAACGGCATATACAATTGTATATTCGGTTCATGTACTTGTAATCAATTCAATTCGAATAATATAGGACACGCGATAATGACGGGTATTAGAGACTGCGTTATTAACGCGCATATCACACATTGGGTTATCGGTAGCTGGCTGAAATACCTTACGGTTGAGGCGGGATGCGAATTGCTTGAAGGAACTATATATATGTATCAACCTCCGATAACCGCTTTTGTGTACACAGCAGTATCAAAGAGAATGATATTAGATACGGGCGGATTTGTTAAAATGCAGTATTTGAACGCTGATGGAACATTCGCATTAATCGACCCACTTACATAACATGAAAAAGCTTTTTATCATCCTGCTATTACTCCCTGTGCTGGCCGTCGCGCAGGTGTTCAGTAAACAAGAAATTCGGGCTATTGGCTTACGCTCCGGACTCTTGTTTACAGCCGGTGCGTTCGACGGAACGGCTGAAACGTTGCGCTATCACTATGACGAGTTTCAGTATGTCTTTCCTCGAGCTAATCCGCAGTTCTGGAATCCGGCAATCAGTTGGCCGAATAAGTATAAAAACGGCGACTACAGGCAAGGCGAAAAGTTTCCGTTAAGTTCTACGGCTCTATGCTGGACTACTGACGGTTTTCACGCCATGCGAACACCTCGTAACTTGCTTATGCTTACGGCTATCGTAATACCTCTAGACGGGAAAAAGAGCTTTAAAAAATACTTGATTGAACTCGGGCTTTACTATCTGTCCTATACAGGCGGATTTACTCTGACTTACGATGTAATCTATAGGAAGCATTAAATAAAAAGAGGCCTCTGCCTCTCAGTAGCCGGTCTCAAGCGGCTAAAAAGTAAAGGTGCGCAAACACCACGACAAAGGCCAATTAAGCCTTGTGGTGTTTGCGCACCTTTTTTATTTGTAAAAATTGAGACTTGACAAAAGTATGAAAAAAACTGAAAAGAAAAGTTACGCTTACAAGCCGCAATATGGTATTGTGGTAATGTGCGCTGATGAGCAGGAGCAAATCAAGCTATTTGAGATGCTTCAGAAAAAAGGATTAAAACTAAAAGTAGTTGTAGTATGAGAATTGAAATTAACCATACCTGTGCCAATTATGACACGTACAGGGCGGAGAGAGTGAAGTCATTATTTAATGCCGAAACGGGATATGCCTGGTCGCATACGGCAGAGCTTCCTATTGAGGAAATGAACTGGAGCATCGGGCTGATAGTTGGCCCGTCAGGATCAGGAAAGACAAGCCTGGGAAACGCAATATTTCCCGGTACCGGAATTCATGATCTGTACTCGGGCTGGCCAGCAGATAAACCGATAATTGAGGCGATCCTTCCTGAAGGGGACTTTAATGAAGTGTCCGCATCTCTAGCATCTGTAGGGCTCGGCGATGTGCCTTCATGGCTAAGACCGTTCCGGGTGCTTTCGAATGGTGAGCAATTCAGGGCAGGACTGGCAAGGCTGATGTGCGATAGCGAGGAGCACGTTGTTATTGATGAGTTCACCTCAGTAATTGACAGGCAAATCGCTAAAGTAGGTGCAGCGGCATTCGGCAAGAGCTGGAAGCGAACCGGTAAGAAGGCAGTGCTATTAAGTTGCCATTATGATATAATTGAGTGGTTGCAACCGGATTGGATTTACGATACAAAGGAGGCGCGGTTTTACAGCCGTGACTGCCTTCGGCAACGGCCAGAGATTACAATCGACATTTACCGAGTTCCGGGAACGAAATGGAACTATTTTAAGCCGCATTATTATTTAGACCTTCCCTACCCGGTAGCGGCTCAATACTTCATTGCCTTTGTGGGCGATGAGCCGGTTGCTCACCTGGCAGTCTGCCCAATGTTTCAGGGCGGCCACTACCGGGCAACCCGGCTGGTGGTTATGCCGGAGTGGCAGGGGATAGGAGTTGGAACTGCCTTCCTGAATGAGGTGTGCCGATTGCACCTGGAGGGACACGGCAGAAACGGGCATAAGTTCACAACGCTGTTTCACACTTCGCACCCGCAGCTGTGCTTTGCGTTGAGACGATCAAATAAGTGGGTACAGGTAAGCGGAGCATTAAAATTTGACAACAAATCAAAATCAATAAAAACTTTAGGAGCCGCCGCCGAGGCTAAAGGAGAGAAAAAGAAATCGGGCGGATTCGGGGGCCATTTCAGGGCCATACAGGGGTTTAAATATGTAGGAGGATAAAATGGTAATAAAGATACTTGGCGAGCGCGAAACACTCGCTTATAGGACGGTTGAGGCCTTAATCAAGCGTTTAGGCCATGCCGTACATGACAACTCATACTTTTACTGCGATCTTTCGGTTGCGCCGCTTCTGACTAAGAAGTTAACCGACTGGGAGCTGCTGGAGCCCATAAAGGGAACCTTAATATTTCATCCTTCACCTTTGCCACATGGCAGAGGCCCCAGCGCAATCAGATGGGCATATGCCAGGAAGGAGCCATTGACAGCAGCCACCTGGTTCTGGGCTAATAGTGAATATGACGGTGGCGATGTATGCGAAATGGAAATACTTGCAATTGATTACTCGATGAGGCCGAAGGACTACTATGAGTCACACATGCTACCCGCCCTTGAAAGAACGTTGCAACGGTGTTTAATTAGTATTTCAAGAGGCTTTGAAAGGCGTGTGCCACAGATGGCTCAGTATGCGACTTACGATTCAAGATTTAATCCAGACAGGTAAATTGTGCCACATTTCGTTTTAGATTTGTGGCACAATTCGTTTTTGCGATTATAAATAACATTATACTTTGATTTTAATAAAACTTGATTTGCCATTATTAGCACATTCAATTTCAGTTGATAATTAGTATAAATTTCATTTGGTGTTATTTAGCCATTCAAATTCGAAAATATTTTCAATCTATCATACAAAAGAATAACAAAAAAAATGATTTTCTTCACGATGGTCATCTTAACTTATAAGTGGTTAGTTTTTGCTTATAAGTGGCCATTTTTAACCTGTAAGTGGTAAATCAAGAAAAGAAAAATTCATTAATTTTTTGCCATTTTCGGCGCGAAACTGTCAGGGATATCTCATTGGCAAGCCTTATCTCATGTTTTTTCGAGTTCAGGTTCACAACAAATTTCATATTCACCAGTTTGTTATGATTTATCCTTTTAAAACCGAAATCAGCAAGTTCGCTTTCAATTTCGATGAGTGATTTTGAAAAGGAATAGGGCTTATGGTTCTTTGTATTGAACACAAAGACTAAATTACCCTTACATTCAAGATAAGTAATTTCATCGTAACATAAAATATTCGTTTGTGTTTTCTCTTTAATAGCCAATTTATTGATTTTCTGTTTGCTAAAGTCAAAGTTCATATATGTAAAGTTTTCTTGTGTGTGAGCCAAGGGCAAATGTGTTGCAAATTTTTAGTGTCGGCATGTGCGTCAGCAAAATTTGCAACTTATTTGCTGTGGGTGGGTGTTCGGTTTTTTCTCTACGCCTTGTTGCTAATTAAGAAATATCTTTTGAAAAAATTATCCTTTGCTCAGCATGATTTAACATGCTCTCAGAAGGTCAGAACTGAGCACCTATCTTTATATTAATCTGCCGGGGTGTAAGAAAATTAGGTACTCCGTATTGGTTGTTCTTAAAATCGCGTACCCAGGTATAGGAAATGGTATTGTCAACCTGTAGAAGATTAAGTATTTCTGCCGTTATCCATAAGGACTTAAACCCTTTGAAAAACCCGCTTTTAGGTTGAAGTGCTTCTGTTCCGATTATTTGTTTTGATAAACCAATATCGATTCTCCTGTAAGGTGGCAAACGTCGGGTATGTGTGAATAAAGGGGTGTTGGGAGCACCTGTTGGCAATCCGCTTCCGAAATAGAGCCCGATGTTCATTTTAAAAGTCGGATCCATGGGTAGGAAATCCTGGAAGAACAATCCGAATGTAATACGCTGGTCAGTCGGGCGGGGAATATAGCCCGGGAGAATAGTGTCAGACCTAACAGCAATAATATCTTCAGTAATTCCTTTATGGATCACCTCACCGGCTGCGTTGTATGATTGCACATAATAATCATCGTAAAGGTCCTCGGCTGTTTTCATATACGACAGACTGGCCCAGGATTCGACACCTTTTACGAAGTCTCCGTTAACTTTCATGTCGATGCCATAGGCATATCCTTTCGATCCGTTGATGCCCAGATATTGTATGCGCACATTATCAACCTGATAGGGCACAAGATCAGTTAAATGCTTGTAATATATTTCGGTAACATACTTAAACTGTCGTCCCCATGCAGCAAAATTCCAGTCGCTACCGGCTACAAACTGTATTGATTTTTGCGCACGTAAGGAAGGATTTAACTCTCCCTGAAGGTTACGTAATTCGCGGTAAAATGGAGGTTGGTAATAGTACCCGGCCGAAAGCCTGAGCATGATATCTTTTTTCCACCTGGGTTTATAGGAAATGCTGGCGCGAGGGCTGGCAAAGAACTGCCTGTTGTAATCCCAGTAATGAAACCGGATTCCCGCTGTAACGGCAAGACTACTCGAATCGTTATCGAGAGTCCAGGTGTTCTGTGCAAAGGCTGTGAATCTGTTTGAACTTATATCTGAAGCAGTTTTCAAAGAATAATTTAAAACAAAATCATTCAGATTGCCTGGTTGTCCGGGAATTCCGGTTACATTAGGAGTGGAATATCCGGCCGAATCAATCAGTTGCCATTCGCTTATCCTGTCGTGAATCATTTCGCGCTGGTATTTTATTCCCCATAACGCATAATTCTTTCCTTTTGAATAGCTGTAACGGTTCTCTGTATTCAGCACGGTCATGTCGAGTTGGTTACGAGCGTGGTTAAAGAAACCTCCAACTCCCTTGGTTTCGATCACCTCAATGGAATCGTTGCTGCCGGGCTGGTTCTCGAGAAGGGCTATGTAATACTGAGCTAAAATATCGTAAGCTTCGGTTTCGCTTGAATTGTATGCCGAAGCAATCCACTTGATTTGTAAATCCCTGCTATACCTGTGCGTGAGTGTCACAGCTCCCATATTGCTGTTGAATTTATCAGCTTCGCGACCGTCGAAATAAATTTTTAACCGCAATGGGTTAAACAGGGTGCCAAATTTCGTTTCACGCGATTCAGGCGTCAGATTGTAGGTGTTTGATGAAATATAACCCAATACAGATAACTCAAGTTTTTCGCTGATGTTGTAAGTGAAAAGCGACTGAAAATCTAGGAAAACAGGCTTGTAACTGCCTTTTGTCTCCAGGGCATTCAACAGGTACTGATTAGTTTTATATCTGGCACCAGCTAGGTAAGTAAACCTTTTATTTTTACTCACTCCTTCGGCATGAGCTGATGCACCCAGCAGGCTCGCAGAGGCTGATGCAGCAAACTGAGTAGGACGTTTGTATTTAATGTCGAGTACACTCGAAAGTTTATCGCCATACCGGGCTTCGAAACCTCCGGCTGAAAACAAAACGGATGAAACCAGGTCGCTGTTCAGGAAACTGAGCCCTTCCTGTTGACTCGACCGCACCAGAAAAGGACGGTAAATCTCAATATCGTTCACATACACTAGATTTTCATCATAATTACCTCCTCGTACCGAATACTGCGAGCTTAATTCGTTGTTCGAAACAACTCCAGGCAATGTTTTCAATAGGGCTTCAATGCCACCCGAAGCGGTTGGCAGTGCATTCACAGCCCGGGCATCGATGCGGGTGAGGTTAGTATTGCGCAATTGCTTGTCTTCTACAACTATACTGCCCAATTCGGTTGCAATTGTATTGATGGTACGATTTACCCTTAGCTTTTCGCCGGCATTGACTTTAATATAAGCTGTATCCGTTTTATAGCCAATGAAGGAATAAATAATGAGGAGATGTTTGTTGGCCGGGACTTCGAGGCTGTAGCTTCCATCGTTTCCGGTAGAGGTGCCTCCGGGATATCCGGAAATGCTGATATTCACCTGTTCGACCGCCTGGTTCTTTTCATCGGTAACTTTACCGGTTATCATTCCTACCTGGGCATGCAAAATCAAACTCAGGAAAACTGAGCAAAAAAGGAGGAGTGATTTCAAAAAATGCGGAGGGGAAATGAAAAAAGTTCTCAAATCAGTCAGTATTATTACAATAAGATAAATTAAAACAGACACAACATGGGGGATAACGTCTTTTTTGCGAAAGTAGTATAAAAATGCTTTATAAAAGAAAGGTACATAATCAGTGCCTGAAGTTTTAAGTGCCTAAAGTACTTAGAGTGCCTAGAGTGCCTGAGATAACCAGAGTTAAAAGTGCCTATAGTGAAGAGGAAATAGTTTGCGTGCACTTAAATCCCTTGATAATTGAGTACTAATCACTGAAAAAACTTCCTGAAGTTATAGGTACATTCAGTTATAAAATATTAGATTTAAAACGACCAAATAGCCAACTACCACCTGGTCCCCTAACTCCTAACTCCTAACTCCTAACACCCAAAACCTAATCCCTCCTCCTGCATTGTGCACTGAAAAAGCTATAAGTATCAGGGTGATTAGTTACAAGAAAGAAATTGAAATTCGGTTGTATCTGATGGTTGGTGCCCTTCGACTTCGCAAAGGGTGACGAAAGGTGATTGGTTATTGGTACATAGTGCCGAGGGCTGAATGCTGAATTCTGAATGCTGAGTGCGCAGTGCATTGTGCAGGGTGCTGTCAAATTGTAAATAACAACCCCTAAATCCTAACTCTCAAGCCCCCAACTTAGTATTTCTTCTTAAAATCTCCTCTTTTCCAGGCTTTTATAAACTTAGCCCAGGCCAGGGGATTCAGGAGGTTGTTGGGCATGGTTTGCCCATTATAATAGAGTTTATCGGACTGGGCACTCATATAGTTGCGGTAGCTTTGACCCGGAGTGTATCCATAACGTTCAGGATCGTAATTGCGGCCGTTAATTTCGCGCATTTCCATATATGCCAGATTACGCCGTGCAATTTCAATATCGTCGTCAGGGATATCAAGAGTTAAAAAGGCATGCCTGAATTCTTCCTTGCTCGGCCAGGGATATATTACAGTCTCAGTAAGCATAATAGTATCCGACGACATAACCTGTATAAGCGAATATCTGTTTTCGGATAAGGTATCAGGAATCCTGAATAAACCTGATTTGTAACCCACCGCCGAAAATGTAATGAGATCGTTTTTGTGAACTACAATGGAGAAGAATCCCCAGTAATCAGATGAGGTGCCACGACCTGATTTGCCTACCGAAATAGTAGTGAATGGTACAGGGCGGAGACTGTCGGCTGTAACAACCACTCCTGAGAATTGAACCAGGTCGTTGTATCGCTGAGCTGATGCTTTATAAGCAGTTAGCGTTAAAAGAAATATAATTATTCCGGGGAAAAATGCTCTCATCACCTGCAAAGATATTTCTTTTACAATGTCAAAATTATCGTGTAATACCCAGTTTTCAAAAAAGTTGTTAAAGAGCGAGATACAGACAACAAAAAAAGCTGTCACCCTGACGGGAAACAGCTCTGAATGTATTCATTACAATTGTCTTACTTGTTGATCAGAAAGCCTTTTGCGCGGGCTTCTTTCAGGCATGCGCTGATACCATTTTTGTTGATGGTGCGCAAAGCAGATGTGGATACTTTCAGCGTGATCCATTTGTCTTCTTCAGGAATAAAGAAACGTTTGGTCTGAAGATTTGGGTAAAACCTGCGTTTGGTTTTAATATTTGAGTGAGAAACTCTGTTCCCAACAATCATTTTCTTTCCGGTTAATTCACAAACTCTCGACATAGTTTTAGGCTTTTCAAAATGGAGTGCAAAGGTCTGTATAAATTTGTAAAAATCAAAACATTCTGAAAAAAAACTTCAGAATTGATAAATAATATATGGAATAATACGGATTTGTTTATCTATCAGATTGAAAAATAGTCAATTGAGTAGCTGATTAATTCTATACGATTTCAACACAGCCAGCTCTTCATAGCTATTAAAACCCTTTATTTTTAAACCAATCCCTTTAAACTAACTTTGCGCCTAATCAGTGCCTAAAGTTTTAAGTGCCTAAAGTACTTAGAGTGCCTATAGTTAAAAGTGAATTAAGTCTTAAGTTATAAAATGTAAGAATTAAAACACCAAATAGCCAACTACCACCCGGCCCCCTAACTCCTAACACCCAAAACCTAACCCCTACCTCTTGCATTGAGCACTGAAAAGGCATATAAGTATCAGAGTGATTAGTTACTACTAACCTCATTCTGTGAGCTTCCCCCTGAGCATATTAAGTGCTGCCACCGATGCTTTGCGTATATTACGGCCACGGTGTTCGCCGAAAAGAAACTTCTTTGCAAATGTTTCCGAAGGTGTGGCAATGGCAATCCAGGTGGTGCCTACAGGTTTTTCATCAGTCCCGCCTTCAGGACCTGCAATACCTGATACGGCAATGGCATAATCAGTCGAAAAACGACTACGAATACCTTCGGCCATCTCCAATACGGTCTGTTCGCTCACAGCACCATACGCAGCAATAGTTTCCGGATTTACCCCGACAAACTTTTCTTTAATTTCGTTGGAATAGGCTACGATAGATCCTTTGAAATAACCGGAACTTCCAGGTATGCCTGTAATCAGGTGAGCGATATTGCCACCGGTACAGCTTTCAGCTGTGGATAGAGTGCACCCTTTTTTTTGTAGTAACTGTCCGACAATCGATTCAACAGTATCGTTGTCGAATCCGAAAATATATTTACCGGCATAAGTATGAAGATCAGCTTCTGCTTTGGAAATGGCTAACTGCATTTCCTGCCGGTTGGTTCCATATGCTGTCAGCCTTAGTCGCACCATGCCAGGTTGTGGAAGATATGCGAGTTTAATAAAAGGGGGAAGCGCATCCTCCCAGGGCTCAATCAGGGTTGCCAGATGCGACTCCCCGACGCCTTCGGTAAGAATGGTACGGTGGATTATCACATTATTGGGACTTTTCTGCAGACGGGGTAGTATTTCCTGTTCCATAATGGATTTCATTTCGAAAGGCACCCCCGGCATGGATACATAGATACATCCATCTTTTTCGAACCACATGCAGGGTGCAGTTCCGCCAGGATTTGGGATTACCTGGCAGTCCGATGGCACCATAGCCTGTTGTCTGTTAAGTTCCGACACCACAAAACCCCTGGCTGCGAAAATCTTTTCAACGTTTTTATAGGCTTCTTCGTTAAGAACAAGAGTTGAACCGAAATACCTGCATAGTGTTTGCTTGGTAATATCGTCTTTAGTCGGCCCTAACCCTCCGGTAATCAGAATAAGTGAAGCACGTTGTGAAGCTTCTTTCAGCGTACTCAGGATATGATCCTGGTTGTCGGAAATACTGCTTATCTGATGTACCCTGATACCTATCATGTTCAATTGTTCAGCCATCCAGGCTGAGTTGGTATCAATCACCTGACCGATCAGAAGTTCATCGCCAATTGTAATTATTTCTGCAAGCATTTTTAGTTGGATTAATTTGATAAAGCCTAAGGCTTATCAATGCATCTTGTACATTCAGTGAACTGCTTACCAGTTTTCTGATTAACCGGAGTAGGGTGGAATATAAGCTCCGGAATAATAATGTTGTATTTCCAGGAGTAGAACTCCTTTAAAAACTGTTTTCTAATTATGAAAAAATGGAGGTAAATCCCAGTTCCTTTGGTATTACTGACATTACCGGAATATCCGAGAGACGAATAAACTCCTGCGCATGTGAGCCTACAAAGAATTCAACAATGCCGATTTCCTGCTGAGTCATAATAATAATGAGATCAATGTCGCCCTGTTGTTTTGCATAATTTAATATGGACGGCACCAGTGTCTTTTCACCTCCCATGCTTTCGACAACTTCAAACGTACACTCAATGCCTGCTGCAGATATAAAATTTGTTACCTGTTCGCCTTGTTGATAGAGTCTGCCAACTATTGCCGGATCATTTTTCGTCCAAAGTGCCGATACAACTTTAATTCCTGCTCCGTAAATTTTTGCAATTTCGATTCCCATCGATACTTTTTGCCGTGTTTCTTTGGTGAGATCAAGGGGCAAAAGTATGTTGCGGCAACCATGATAAATATGTCTTGAGTTTAAGGTAATAACTCTGCATGCGGCTGAGCGTATTACTCTCGACGAATTTGCACCAACACGGTCAACAGACTCTTCATTATCATTTGAACTGTGGGTGCCCATAACGATATACTGAGCATCAATCTCTTTGGCAGCATCAATAATTTTGGAATATATTCGCCCTTTCTCGAGTTTGTAGGTAACATTCAGGCCTGTGGCAATGGATGCTTTACCGGCAATCTCTGCAAGTTTCTCATCAATTTTCGACAGCATTTCGTTATTCTGATCGTTACTGAACATTCCGGCAAAAATACCAGCTTGTTCGTGCACAAAAAGCAGCACGATTTCGGCTTTCAGAAGCCGTGCCAGGTTATAGGATTGCTCCAGTGCCAGGAGTGATTGCCTTTCGAAATCTATAGGTACAAGGATTTTATTCATCGCTTCACTGATTTGTTTACTTTTGTTTACAAAATTACTTTTTTACTACTTCATTCGCTAATTATGGCACCAATTGCTCAATCAGAACTTATTCTTAATCCTGACGGAAGTATTTATCACTTGCATCTGAAACCCGAAAACCTCGCCGATACAATCATTGTGGTGGGTGATCCGGGAAGAGTTAAGGAAATATCGAAACATTTTGATTCCATAGAGTTCATGATGCAGAACCGGGAATTAAATACTCATACCGGTACTCTGGGTAATAAAAGGCTCACAGTGCTTTCTACGGGCATGGGAACCGACAATCTTGATATAGTTATCAACGAACTTGATGCTGTTGTAAATATAGATTTGGCTACCCGCGAGCCTAAGGCTGAACATAAAAAACTGAATATTATCAGGCTTGGGACAGCCGGTGCCTTGCAGGCTGATATTGAGCCCGGTACTTTCGTAGCATCCTCTTACGGAATGGGAATGGATGGGTTATTATATTTTTACGATCAGGGCAAAAGTGTGATGAATGCAGGTATGGCAGCAGCCTTTGTTAAGTATGTTAACTGGGATTCAAATTTGCCGGGTATTTATTCGGTTCCGTGTTCGGACATCCTGATGGATAAACTGGGAAAAGATCTGGTTCACGGAATAACGCTTACTGCTCCAGGCTTCTATGGTCCACAAGGTCGTGAATTACGACTTAAACTTGCTTTCCCCGAATTGAACCATCTTATCGAAAGTTTCAGTTTCGAAGGCGAGCGGATAGCTAATTTTGAGATGGAAACTTCGGCACTTTACGGATTAGGTAAAATGCTGGGTCACGAAACGCTTACCATCTGCTCAATTGTTGCAAACCGGGTAAATCGTACCTACGCAAAGAATTATCAGAGTGATGTTGAGAGAATGGTTAAACTCGTACTCGGGCGCTTAACCAGTTAAAATTAAGCAGGTCAGCAATAACTGTAGGGTTGATAGTGTTAATGAATCAGTTTTTTATTGCTGTGCATAGCACCTCTGATTGCAACTTTAAGTGATTCGGAACAGCGCATTACCATTTCATAATCATCAGGAAAAGGGACCGGTGAAGTCTTTATCCGTTCGAGTTGAGTAGTATTAAGTGCTTGTTTATCCCCCACAGCACGGGCAGAAACGAATTCGAATTTTGTATTGGCTCCAATTGGTTCTTTTCGGAGTAATTTTTCCGGGTTTGCCTGTATTACCTCCACATTACCATCAATCTGGCATGCTTTCAATTGCAAAGTTTCAATCAATGCACACTGAAGTGTCTTGTATTTTTTAAGTTTTATGTCGTTGCCAAGGGTATCTTTCATAACATTTCCCTGGCGGTCGAGGGCATATGTGAAACCATCCTCAATATCTTTTTTAACCACAGTATCTTTTTGTATTGTTTTATCAGGACTAACTGCAACACTCTTTATTTTAATGTCTACAAAATAATCGAACTGCAAATTGCCGCTCAGATTTTGCGTATGGTATTCGACCCACTCCGAATTCAGGTCAGGATAATCAAGTGCAAGCAGATCGCGTTCAAACTCAGGTGAGATTTTTATTACTGAAGTGTTCTCTAACGAAACTAAAACTCTGCTCATCCCCAGCAGTTTAGCATCTTGAATTTTCAGGTCTATTCCCTCATAATCACCAATATATTCCTTTGCTTTTACAAATTCGTAATAAGCCTGCCTGTACGATTCTTTCAATTGGTTTTTCATCAGTTCAATGCCGTGTGCATAATAAAAATCGGCTGCTTTTTGTTTGGCATTCACCATGTCGGGCATATAATCAATATAGGGATAATCTATTGATTTTCCGTGCAGGGTCAGGGGTGTAACTGTTTTTACCAGAGCCTGTCTTTCGTGCAGTGCTTTGTAAGTCAGGTAAATTTCGTCCCAGTTATTTGGATGTCCTTCCATTCGTAGAAACCGTATCCGTTCATTATCCTTGTCGTTCGTAACCTTGTAAGAGCGGTCGAGAATATCAATCTGCTTTTCATCGCTGCGGTCCTTGCGCAGGTGTTTTACAGCTTTGGCAATGGCAGCATCATAGTTGCCTTTCTGAAGTTGCTTTTTCGATGAGCTGCATCCTGATAACAGAATTGCAGTAATGACAATAAAAGGGATGATTTTTTTCATGAACTGGAGGATGAAGCACAAAGGTAGGAAAATCATTATAAAAGCAAAAAGTCAGGTTTGCAATAGTGAATATCCTGAAAAATTTCGTCATGAATTTGAGTCGTAGAAGAAGTGAATATTTATAGAATTTATTTTTAACATACATATTTTCAGTCTTATGCAATGAAGCTTCGATTTTTCATGCCGGAATTCTGAACCTTTCAGTCAAAGCATTTGTTTTTAAGTAAACAAATACTTAAATAAATGGTAAATACTTCAATGTGGATAAAAGCCCTAAGGGTAATTCCTCAGATAACAAAAGCAGAGTGGAATGCACTCGACATTATTTCGCGCTGGCTGATCGCGACACGCGCCGCTGTTTTCATCATGACAGCCACTGCAGCTGCCATAGGTGGACTGCTGGCATATCGCAGTGGTAGTTTTTCATGGGACCTGTTCCTGCTGTGTATGTTTGGAATTGTAATGGCACATGCCAGCAATAACCTTCTGAACGACCTGGTGGATCATAAACGGGGAATTGATAAAGATAACTATTACCGCTCCCTTTATGGCCCTCAGCCACTCGAGCATGGATTGCTCACGATGAAGAGCTTTCTTTCTTATTTCTATATCACACTGGGAATTGCCCTTATCATAGGGGTATACCTGACTGTAGTTACAGGTGTTGGCGCATTATGGCTACTTGGAGCCGGATTGTTCTTTCTTTTGTTCTATACCTGGCCATTGAAATACTACGGACTAGGTGAACCTTCGGTAATTCTTGTATGGGGACCTTTGATGGTTGGAGGAACCTATTATGTGGTTTCCGGCGGTCAATGGGATAACTGGGTTGTATTACTGAGCCTGGTATATGCACTCGGGCCAACAACAGTTCTTTTTGGTAAACATACTGATAAATTGCCTGAAGATAAAGCCAAAGGAGTCAGGACGTTGCCTGTTGTAATCGGTGAAAAGGTAGCACGCTATTCCACTATCGGATTCTGGCTGCTTCAATATGCATTTATTATTGCACTTGTGTTTACAGGCCATTTAGGACTCTCTATGCTGATTGTACTGTTTGCATTGCCAAAACTGATATGGGCTTCAAAAGTCTTTCTGAAAAAACGGCCGGCAAGCAAACCTGAGGGACCTTCAGGCGAAGGATGGCCTTTATATCTGGTTTCGCATGCATTTATATACAACCGGATTTTCGGCATGCTTTTCCTGCTGGGACTCATTGTTGATGTAGTACTTTATAAACTTGGCTTTGTCTGGAATATTTTCTGATTCAGACCCTGTTTTCTTTTCAAAAACCTGGAGGATTTTTTCTTCAGGTTTTTTTTTACAATACTCCGGTAATCTTTCTTTTACCGCAAGGACGCAAAGTATTAATACACAGAATATCAATACTTTAGGGCGCAAAGGTTGATCTTTGTATCGTGCTGATAATCAGGTATATGAAAATTATTAACGGACTATTGTTTTATGAAAATTTCAATTGATAACATTCTGCCTGTTAGCGGTTTTACATAACCGTTTTTGGTTCAGTTCTTAGTCCGGAAAGTTGCTTTCAGCCTGATTTGCGTTTAGTATCACACTTCATTTGTGATTTCAACCGGCATTTGTTGAAAAGTAATTTCATTTACAACATTGCGAGAGAGGATGAATTGTATTTTTAAGCAACCGAAAATACTATGCCTGAAGATACAAAATTTGATAATCTGAACCTTCTTATTCACTTGCTCGACGATCCTGATCAGGATGCGTATCGTCATATCAGCTGTGAGATATTATCGATGGGAATAAGTGTTGTTGAACCATTGGAGGAGGCATGGTTCAATACCAATGATCAGCTGACACGCCAGCGAATTGAAGATATAGTCTACAGTCTTCAGTACGACAGCCTTTTCGGTGAACTTTCGGATTGGGTGGCAACAGGTAGCAACGACCTTCTTCAGGGATTTATCATTGCCAACCGGTTTCAGTATCCTAATCTTGATGTAAACAAATTGCTGCTTGATCTGAATAAACTTACACGAAGCGTATGGCTCGAGTTAAATGAGAATCTTACAAGTCTCGAAAAAGTCAAAGTGCTGAATCATGTGCTTTTCGGATTAAATGAAATAGGAGGTGAGATTTCTGATTTGCATGTTCCGGATCATTATTTTCTGAATAACCTATTGCAATCGAAACATGGAAATGCTTTATCTATTGGAATTCTGTATATAATTGTCGCGGAAAAACTGATGCTTCCAGTAAAAGGTGTGAATCTGACCGGAAATTTTATTACCAGTTTTACTCATCAGCCTTTAGAATTCAAAGATGATTACAAACCGTTGAACGAAGTAAAGTTTTATATTAATCCATTTGCCTCCGGGGCGGTTTTTACCCGGAAGGAAATTATGCTATACCTCGAAAAAGCAGGAATTGAACCTACTGATGCCTGTTTTAAACCGGCTGATAACATTACTGTGATCAGGAGGTGGTGCGAAGATCTTATACAGGCATATATCGAACGTGGTATGACCGAAAAGGCAAAAGCACTCAGAGCTTTCGCAAAGATTCTCAAAAAGTGATTATATCCCGGTATTTTTGATTATGTATCTATTCACTCTGATACTTCAATGATTTGTCAGTGCACAATATAGGAGAGAGGGGTTAGGTTTTGGGTGTTAGGAGTTAGGGGGCCTGGTAGTATTTGGCAATTTGGTGATTTTGATTCTAGCATTTTAATAACTTAAAACTTAATTCACTTTTAACTTTAGGCACTCTTATTAAGTGCTGAGTGCAAAGTGCATAGTGCTCAGAGGCTGGTGGGTAATAGTTGTTTTAGTGCATTAAACGCTGTTAACTTAAAACTTAATTAAGCTCTAACTCTTCCTAAAATTACGTATTATTTTTGAAAAAAGTCTGCCAATATTCACATTGACAGATTTTTTGTATTATATTTGTAGTACGTAATCACGTATTATATGAAAACAAAACCATCATCCAACCATCCATCATGGGCTCTGGCTCATAAAAGGCCGGGGACGGAACTCAGATTAATCCGGGGCAATTACTATTTGTACGAATACAAAACAGTTTATGATAAAGCCAAAAAGCGAGCCCGAAAAATCTCGGGATACATTTTGGGGTCAATTACTGAAAAAGAAGGCTTCATTCCCTCTGCCAAAAGGAATCTGGAGAAAGCAATAGTGCCAGACATTTCAGGCATTCAATGCAAGGAGTTTGGCGTATCCAAACTGATACTGGATC